>Ga0065721_10051675_pt1 | contig 13898 bp, 14 predicted proteins | sample Mesricmetagenome_FD_59108 | JGI IMG/M metagenome (GOLD analysis project Ga0065721, IMG submission 59108) | Mesophilic microbial community from rice straw/compost enrichment Sample: eDNA_1 v2 (version 2) | ecosystem: Engineered > Solid waste > Grass > Composting > Bioreactor | place: USA: Davis... | reverse complement strand
CCCGCCATGACGTCCCTAACCATCCCGCCGCCGATACCGGTCAGCATCGCGGCGACCATGACCGCGCTAATCGGCAAATGCTCCTGCACCGCATATAAAGCGCCTTGGATCGCGAATGCGGCTAAACCGATCGCATCGAAGAACGCTTCGCCTCTTTTCCAATGTTGTATCCAGTGAATCGGCAATAGGAACACGATGAGAATAGCGATGCCCGCTGTCTTGAGGAACAGCCCTTGGCTCCACAACGTCGTTACCGGAACGCCGATGAGCAGGTTCCGTATGACTCCGCCGCCGAATGCGGTCACGAGGCCCAATACGAAGACGCCAAGAATGTCGTACTCCTCTTCCATGGCGACGATCGCGCCGCTGACAGCGAATGCGATCGTTCCGATCAAGCTAAAAATATGAAAGACATCCCATTCCAATGCCGATACCCTCCGTTATTCCCGATCAATGTCGAATGATGACAATCCTCTCTCATTGTAGCGGCGGTCCGACTGTTCCGCAACGCTCTTTTTACCGTTATACTGAGAGGACTACCGGAAATTTAACGCATTGTTATCTCGATTAGAAAAGGATGTCATTCCGTGTCCGTACTACAACCGCATTCGCGTGTCTTAATCGTATCCGGAGGACGGCTCGGAGATTGGGCCGCCGACCTGCTTCATTGCTATGATTACCTCATCGGGGCCGATCGCGGAGCCGAATTCGTTGCCGCAAGCGGCTGTCGCATGAAGCTTGCGGTCGGAGATTTCGACTCGGTTACGCCGGAGCAGCTGGAGCTCATTCGCGAATATGCGGACGAGCTTCTATCCTTCGATGCCATAGACAAAGACTGGACGGACACGGAGCTTGCGTTCCGCGAAGCCGTTAACCGCGGATTCCGCGATATCGATATCGTCGGCGCGCTCGGCACGAGATTCGACCACACCCTCGCCAACGTCCATCTGCTCAAACAAGCGCAGGAGCTGGGATGCAGCCTGCGCTTGATCGACGAGTTTAATGAAATAAGTTTATGTACGAATAAGACCGTCATGCGAATCGATAAGGATACGCGGTACGACAACGTCTCGCTGCTTCCGCTCTCCGAGACGGTTACGGGAATAACGCTGGAAGGCTTTCGTTACCCGCTGCATAACGCCACGATCAAGGTTGGCCAATCGATCGGCGTCAGCAACGTGCTAGATGCGGCGACAGGCACGATTACGATCGACTCCGGTCTCATGCTCGTTATCCGAAGCAGAGATTAAAGCTCGATTGCCATCCCGGTTTCGGCAAGCTGAATGTGCGGCGGGAGCGGATATCTCAACCGCGCGTCTACATCATGAGACAAGTGGGTGAATACGACGCTCCTCGGCTTTACCTGCTCCGCTAGCCGAACCCCTTCCTTCATATCGTATACCGATCTCGTCTCCATCGGATACGGCTCCTCCACGAAGCTGGTCCCGAGGAAGAGCAAATCAAGCCCTCTCAAAGGCTCGATCTGCTCATCGGTCATGTTGATCGCGTCTGAGCAGTATGCCCACGCTTTACCATTCGTCTTGTGGTCGAACCGATAGGCATAGGAGTATCCGTTCTTGCCATGGTTCACCTTCCAAGTTCGGATGCTCCAAGGTCCGTAGCCCATCCCCTCGTCGTTCGCGATCATCTCGAGCTGCGTCTCTATCCAAGGGTATCTGCTCCGGATTAACGCGAGCACCTCTTCCGGCGCATACAAGACAGCCGGTTCGCCCCGCCACCTGCAGCTGTCGGCCCAGTCGGTCAGTCCGGCGATATGGTCCATATGCGCATGCGTAATGAGCGCATGCTCGACATGACGAACGCAAAGCCGTTCCATCTGGGCGCGCCAGTCATGCCCGCAGTCCAACAGCAGCGGGGGTAAGCCCTCTTCTTCCAGCCATACCGACGAACGATAGCGCCTGTTGGCTCCCGACGTCCTTGCCTCCGTGCAGACGTCGCATTCGCAATACACTCTAGGCGTTCCCATTGAATCGCCGTTACCTAGCACCGTGATCCTCATCGCTTCTCCTTCTGCTGCCCTTACAACGGCAACAGCTCGATATCGCTTCTCGTCTCGAGCTCCGCGATCATGTTCAGCCATTCCTTCGGCTTATTCGGCAACGCCTCGTAATACGTCTTCAAGAACGCGGATACGAGGGAAGCTGGAATGTGCGTCGTTGCATGGTCCGCAGGCAAGAAGCCTAAGTCGAGCTCCGTAACCGCTTTGCCTTCGTGATCCCATGAAGGGTGTACATAGGAAAGGTCCAGCTTGCGATAGCCTAAGTGGGACAGCACCTCGCGGCGCACGGCCGGATGCATCGCCAGCACCTCTCCGAACGAATGGCTGGCCGTCGCGTGCGGATTATAGATTTCGGCGAACATGCCGAGCGCTACCGTACCCGACGCGGCTTGCAAGCGAACCAAATCCTTCTGCCGCTGTACGAACAGGAACCTGCCGATTCCTTTGCTTAGCGCGCTAATGATGGTGAAATCGGTCATCGCGACGCAAAACTCCGGGTAATAACGGTACTCCGTCGCTCCGACGACTTCTCCGCCTTCGATCGCGACATAGACATGAATCGACGGATCGGCGATCGGTTCCTTCCATAAGTCGAACGCCAGCACTTCCTCCGGCGGGAAAATTGTCGTCATCATCCTGTGCATCGCGGCGAAATTCGGGTCTTCGATCGATGTGACACGTACGTACTCCATTCCACTAGCCTCCTCGATATGTTGCCGTTCCATTATGGTTTGAACGGATTACGCCACTCCATTAACGCCGCATAGTTAGCCGACTGTTCATCCTCCAAGTAATTCTGCACGATGCCGACCGGCATCCTTCCGCAGCGCAGCAGGAACGTGATAACAGGGTCCTTCCGCTTGCCTTGAACGACCTGCTCCAAGTATTCCTCGGCAGTCATGCTGCCCGCCAGCGCCCCGTATCCGGGCATGCGCCCTGCGCCCAGCAGTCTGTCGCACCCCGTATAGACGACCGTCTCGTACATCGACTGCATGAGCCACTTCCCTAAGCCGAATTGGCGAAAGGCCGGCGACACGCAAATGTCGATGACGTACAACGTTTCTCCGTCAGGCTGATGATTTCTAATATATCCATCATCGGCAATCGTCGACCAATCATGCCGGTCGTACTCCTCAAGACGGATGCGCAGCGCCGTCATCGAGCCGACGATTCTGCCGTCGATCTCGGCGCAGATCGCTCCGTCCGGAAACCTCGTTACGTGTTCCGTAAGCTGAGACTCGTTCCACCATAGCTCGGACGGATACGGCGGCGGGAAGCATTCGGCCTGCAGCTCGATTAATTTCCCGAAGTCCGACGCTGCGTAATTGCGAATCACAACCGTGTGCATCGTCGTCCCATCCGTCACTTTGATCGTTTTCCGCATGCGGCATGCCGCCTCCTACTCGCTTATTTCCAATCCGTGTACAGGTCGGTGCGACGATCTCGCCAGGTCGTTACGGAGCCCGCCTTGCGGACGTCCTCCAGCAGCGACAAATCCAAGTCCGCCGTAATGAGCATATCCGCGTTGATATCCCCTTCGCACAGGATGCCGCGAGGCGGGAACGGAATATCGTTCGGAGTAATGACCGCCGCCTGACCGTAATTCGCTCTCATGAAATCAACCTTGCGCAGCGAACCGACCGTTCCGGTCGTCACGATATACACTTGATTCTCGACGGCCCGGGCATGGCAGCAGTATCGAACGCGGTAGAAGCCGTGCCTATCGTCCGTGCAAGACGGACAGAAAATGACGTCCGCTCCCTTCGCCCGCACCATGCGAACGATTTCCGGGAATTCGATGTCGTAGCACGTTAACAAGCCGATCGTTCCGAACGGAGTATCGAACACCTCTACTCCTTCGCCCGCTTCGACGTTCCACGCTTCTTTCTCCGTCGGCGTAATATGTAGCTTATCTTGCGTCTTATAGGATCCGTCCGGCGCGAATAGGAAGGCGGAATTCCGAAGCCGGTCGCCTGCTCTCCTTACATGGGTGCCGGCGATGATATAGACGCCATAGCTTTGCGCTAATTCACTGAAGAGCGCGATATAGGATTCCGTATAGTCGGCAAGCTTGTCGATCGATTGACCTTTGCCGTCAACGTCGCCGATCGCGAGCAGCGGCGTCGTCATGAACTCGGGAAACAGCACGAATTCTGAGCCGTATTCCGATGCGTTGCGAACATAGTGCGTCGCTTGCTCTGCCCAATCGGCGAACGACTCGCAATCCCGCAGGTGGAACTGAACGGCGGATACTCTCATTTTCATCAGGTGAACGTCCTTTCTGCAACGCTTCTCTCTCATTATCTTAGCTACATGGAAGACGCTCGGCAAGCGCCGCTGGCGACGGGAACGCCAAAAAGACCGAGCTGGCGGGCGTTTACAGCGCCCTGCTCGGTTATGAGAATTTTCTCATCGATTTTTAAGAAAGCGTTTCAAGTGCCTTGTACATGCTCTTTTTTCTCTCTTTGGGAAACGTTAGGAAACCGCGAGTTTGCTATACTCGGTTCAGCAAGCAACACGAATCACATCAATACGGAGGGATTCCAACATGAATCTTCAACATACACTCGTTCGTAAAGTGCTTACGGTCAGCCTTGGCGCCGTCATTGGATTTACCGGCATCGCGATTGGACAAGCCCAGCCTGCGGCGGCGGCTACGAAAGCAGACAAAATCGTCAGCCTAGGCAACAAATATCTCGGAGTGAAATACCGCTTCGGTTCGCCGTCCGGCAAAACATCTACTTTCGACTGCTCTAGCTTTACTCAATATATTTACGGCAAGTACGGGATCAAGCTGCCTCGCGTCTCTAGCGACCAAGCGAAAAAAGGATACCGCGTATCGAAAGCGAACCTGAAGAAAGGCGATCTCGTCTTCTTCACGACGAAGCGTACGGGCAAGAAAATCGGCCACGTCGGCGTTTACACCGGCAAAGGCAAGATGCTTCACACTTACGGAGCGCCTGGCGTCACGTACTCGAGCATCAACTCGAGCTACTGGAAGGCTCACTACGTTACCGCTCGCCGTGTACTCTAATAACGTCTAGGCCAAACGCAAAGTTGCACGATAAAAACCGGCAATTTCGGGAAAACCCGAAGATGCCGGTTTTATTGTGCGTTCGTTCTATATTCCGTTATTACAGGTTGCGAGGCAGCTGGATCGAGATCGTCGTTCCGTTGCCCGGCTTGCTGTACACTTCGACCTTGCCCTCATGCATATCGATGATCTTCTTCGCGATGGACAAGCCAAGTCCGCTGCCGCCCGTCGTACGTCTGCGCGCGTTATCCACGCGGTAGAAACGTTCGAACAAATAAGGAATTTCGTGCTCGGGAACGCCGATGCCGTAATCCGTCACTTCGATTTTGACGGCGGATTTCGCCGCGCGTACGCGAACGTCGATCGGTTCCTTACTGTATTTGATCGCATTGTCGATCAGAATAAGCAGCAGCTGCCGGATTTTATCCTTATCTCCGCGCATCTTGACGTTGCCGTCCGAATGGACGCGGATATTCCGCTGGAACGTCGTGCCGAGCGTCTCGGACAGCTCGCGGATGACCCCGGATACATCGAACCTGTCCATCTTCAGCCAAGCGTCCTGCTCCGCTTCGGCGAGCGTCAGCATCGAACGAATCAGGTTCTGCAGCCGCTCCGTTTCCTTCGAGATCGCTTCGATCGCCTCGTCTCGCACCTCGGCGTTGTCTCTCCCCCACCGCTTCAGCATATCCGCATAGCTGGAAATGACGGTCAGCGGCGTCTTCAGCTCGTGCGAGGCGTCGGCTACGAAATGCTTCTGATGCTCGATCGTGCGGTCCAGCCGTTCGATCATTTGGTTAAACGCGCGAACGAGCTGCTGAAGCTCGACGGATTCTTCCCGCCCGCTCAGCTTCACGACCTGCAGCTTGCCGCTTCGGTCGATTTCCCGCATCGTCTGCACCATCTGACCGATCGGCCCCGTTAATCTCGACGTAAACCATAGCGTTCCGAATATCGCGAACACGACGGCGCCGATGCTCGTCACGCTTAACGCGCCGACAAGGATCTGCAGGTAGCTGTCCAGAACCGTCAACCGGCGGGCGGCCTCGATCGTCCCGATGAAGCGGCTTTGCTCGAATAATGGAACGGTCAAATAAATGATCCGTTGTCCGTTGAGCTGCCGTGTTTCGGACATCATGGACGGGGTGGCGGTCGCAGGCAGCGTAAGCAGCTCTCTATCGCCGATCTGATTGACGACCAACCCGTCCGCCGTCACGATCCGCATCATCTCGTTCGCGTTATACAGATCGATCAATAGCTTCGGATCGTCCAGTCCGCGCATATTCTTCTGACGAATCGAATCTAGGACAAGGTCCGTCTTATTCGTCATGAGAGCAAGCTCGCCGCGCGTCGTCACGCGAATGACGAAGAAATAGACGAAGATGTTATATAGAATCAGGATGAATATTAACCAAAATACGGTGAATAGCGTAAACCGCGACCGTAACGTCATGCATCCGGCTCCTTCAGCATGTAGCCTACGCCGCGTACCGTGTGCAGCAGCTTATGACGGTAGCCCTTGTCCATCTTCTGGCGCAAGTAACGGATATAGACGTCCACGACGTTCGTATCCCCGATATATTCATAACCCCATACGTCGGATAGAATTTCGTCTCTCGTCTTTTCCGTGTTTTTATGACGGGCCAAGTAGAGCAGCAGCTCGAATTCCCTCGGCGTCAGATCGATCGATATATCTTTGCGGTACACTTTGCGCGTCAGCAGCTCGATCGACAAATCGCCGATTTTGAGGACGTCCTCATTCTCCCCTTCGCGCGAGGCTTGGAAGATCCTTAGCAGGTTTCTGACGCGGGCGAGCAGCTCTTCCATCGCGAAAGGCTTCGTAATGTAGTCGTTCGCTCCATGCTCGAACCCGCTTACTTTGTCCGGCACCGTATCCCTTGCGGTAAGAAGGATCACGGGCACCGCGCGATCGTTCTGTCTGAGTCGGCGCAGAACCTCGATGCCGTTAAGCTCGGGAAGCATGACGTCAAGCAGGATGAGACTCCATTCGCCGCTGACGGCCATCTCGAGTCCGGTGCGGCCGTCGGCCGCGCGCCCGACGGTATAGCTTTCGTGCTCCAGCTCCAGCTGCAATATTCTCGCGATCGAATCCTCGTCTTCAATGATTAATATCTTCTCGTTGTTCATTGCATTCACCTCACGAATATACGATCCAGCCGAAGACGGCTGCTAGCAGTACGATTAACCACGGCGGGCAACGCCAGCTCGTTAGCAGGACGAAGCCGATAATGACGAACGCCAAATCCGTTGCGCCCTCTACCGTGCTTGTAAATACAGGGGTGTACAGAGCGGCAAGCAGCACGCCGACAACCGCGGCATTCACTCCCGCGACGGCTGCGCGCGTGCGGCGATGCGACCGAAGCTTAGACCAGAACGGCAGCACGCCCGCGACAAGCAGAAAGGACGGTAAAAAGATAAAGGAGAGCATAACGACCGCGCGGAGTACGCCTTCGCCTCCAGGCGCGGATACGGCCCCGATGTAAGCCGCGAACGTGAACAGCGGACCAGGCACCGCCTGCGCGGCGCCGTAACCGGCTAGAAACTGCTGCTCGCTCAAGATGCCTCGAGGGACCGTCTCTTCGTGCAGCATCGGCAGAACGACGTGTCCTCCGCCGAACACTAGCGATCCGGCGCGGTAGCCGATATCCGCGAGCTGCACCATGAAATTAGGATGCCAAGCAGCGATCACTGGCAAAGCGGCAAGCAGGACAAGGAATAGAAGCAGGCATATGACCGCAGGCGTTGCCTTCATGCCGGAATCCGGCGAAGAAGGCTCGTCTGCCAATAGATTAGGTTGGATAAAATAAGCTCCGACGATTCCGCAGAGAATGAGCGGTACGATCTGTCCGAGAGTTCCCGGCCAAGATAAAACAATAACGGCGGTAAGAGCGGCCATGGTGATTCGGGTTCGGTCGGGTGTCAGCGCGCGCCCCATGCTCCATACCGCTTGCGCGACGACGGCCACGGCCGCCAGCTTCAGTCCGTGAAGCCAGCCGGCATCAGCGAAGGCGTTGTTGTTCATGGATAGGGCGAACAAGAGCAGCAATATCGCCGAAGGAATCGTAAAGCCGAGCCAAGCCGCGATCCCGCCTAGGAAGCCGGCTCGCCGTATTCCGACGGCAATCCCAAGCTGACTGCTGGCCGGTCCTGGCAGGAACTGGCACAACGCCGTCAATTCCGCGAACGACTCGTTGGTTAACCAGCCCTTGCGGTCTACGAACTCGCGACGGAAATATCCGATATGCGCGACGGGACCGCCGAACGAAGTCAACCCGAGCTTCAGCGCGGTTAACCCCGCTTCGAGCGGACGATAGAGGCTCCCAGCCATCTTGTACTCTCCCTTGTTCATTCAGCGACTGACGACAATGTTGCGGCGCTTGTTGCGGTGCTTGTTGCGGTGCTTGTTGTGGCGCTTGTGGTGGTGCTTGTTGCGGTGCTTGTGGTGGTGCTTGTTGCGGTGCTCGTTGCGGCGCTTGTTGCGGTGCTTGTTGTGGTGCTTGTTGTGGCGCTTGTTGCGGCGTTTTGTACGAATTTTCGCACAAACCTCAACAACTGCCCCCTCACCTCTCCACTCTGTACGATTTTTCGCACAACTCTCGAAGGCGGATGTTCATGTTGCGCCGCTTTATACGATTTTTCACACAAACTTCGACAACGGACTCTCTTGCCTCTCCGCTTGTACGTTTTTTCGCACAAACTTCGGCGCTACACTACCTCTCTTCGCCGCTTTGTACGATTATTCGCACGGGTCACATTAGCATGACGACGAGGCCTTGTGGGCGGCTGCTATATAGAGTTTGTCCCCTTTATTGTACCATGGCCTGTCAAAGTTGCGAAAAAGACGCCGTGTGTCAGTTCATTGCCTTAACTAGAGCGACCAACAGTTTATGGAGCGATGCATCGAGTGAAAGTACGGTCTTCCGGTCGGCGGGCAAGCCTTGTCCTTTCCATAGAGCTGCAAGCATGGATCCGCTGTCGATATGGGGGATTAACGCTGCAGGCTTCATAGGAAACAGCTCCATCCAAGCTTTGCGGTTAGGAAATGACTGATCGCGGTTGGCAATCCAATCGAACGCAACCTGACGACTTGCCTTGCGGTCCGCGACCTGTAACGAGACGCACGCTTGCTGCCGGAGGCTCGTCCATTTCGACGGGAAGCAGTCCGCGACCATCCAGATCCGATCGACGGAATCGCGCAGCCAAGCTTGCGTCTTGGCGCTTGTCCATCGACTCGACACGTCGAGAAGCACGATCGGCACGCCAAGCCTGCGAAGCCACTGCGTGAACATAGAGCCTAGCTCAATTCCGGCACTCTGCTTGCTAGGATCGATCGGATAATAGGTCGCCGATCCTTCCCGCCAGGTCGGCGACGAAGGCTGCATACCGGACGCGTCCGCGAAGACGGCTCCTCTCGGCATCCGTTTCTCTCCATCTAGCAACGTATACATCTCTGCATCTTCGATGATGCCGGGGCATTCTACTAACGCGTGTGAAATACCGGCTCGATTCAATGCAGCAGACGCAGCAAGCGCGCAGAATGTTGCTCCCGCGCCCGGATAAGCCGATGCAACCGCGACGACGATGACACCGTTCCCTTCTTGCGAAGGAACGGGACGGCCATCGTTGAATGACTCCTCCTCGCTTCCCTTTCCGCTTGATTGCCGGAAAGTCATCAACTCCTCCCGAAGCTGCACCGCCGACTGTGGCCTCAAGTTCGGATCCGAGGATAGCAGCCGCTCCAACAGAGCGATGAATGTTCCAGGCACGTCACCTTGCAGCGCAGAGCGCATACTGCCCTTATGCCGCATGGCGAAGTGTCCGCCGGTCAAGAAGAAGTAGGCCAACGCACCCAACGCGTATAGATCGGTCCGCGCGTCGGACTGATCGCCCCGAAGCTGCTCGGGCGCCGCGAAGCCCGGCGTGCCGAGCTGCAGCGTATCGGATGTCTCGCCGGGGCGATACCGGCGGGCGATGCCGAAATCGACGAGCACCGCTTGGTCTTTCCGATCGATCAATACGTTAGACGGCTTCAAATCCCGGAAGACGATCGGCGGAGATTGGGCATGCAAATAAGCTAGCACTTCGCAAAGCTGAATGAGGTATTTCAGCACGAGTTGGAATGGCAGCCTTAGTCCGAAGCGCTCGAACCGCTCAGCCAGCGTATCTCCGGCAATGTAGTCCATCACGATACAAGCCAGCCCGGTCGAATCCGGCGGATAATAATCGACGATGGCCGGCAGATGCGGATGGGACAGGCCGCACATGAGCTTCGCCTCCGACACGAACGCATCCCTCTCCTCCGGCAGCGGCTTCGTCACCTTAAGCGCGACCAGTTTCCCGTTCAGCCGCATATCCTCGGCGAGATAGACTCTCCCCATCCCGCCCTTGCCGATCTGCATCCCGACGCGATACCGTCCCGCGAATAACTCCCCCGCGCCAAGCCCTCCGATTGCCTCCATATCAACTTGCCTCCCATGACTTAAACTTGTTAACGGAACGGAGTTCCGCTATTGCGCCTCTGTGGGCGTATTTTCACACGATAACGGAACGGAGTTCCGCTATTGCGCCGTTTTTCCATCAGACCAGGCAAGCAAGGCTAAGTTAACGGAACTGAGTTCCGCTATGGCGTAGAACTAGGTGATAGCCCGCCCAATAACGGAACGGAGTTCCGCTATTGCGCCGCTCCGCCAATCGTACCGGCTGCGAGACAACAAAAATCCCGCACGCCAAGCGTAACGCCTATTGCTAGGCACGCTTCGGTGCGGGATGCTTTCCCGATCCATATATTCGATTACGGCTTCCGCCTTACCCACATTGTAACCTCTTCGCGGTTGTGGAACAACTGCTTCACCTTGCGAATTTCGAAATGCTCCGAATACGCCTCGGTTAAGTCCTGGATGCTCTGAAACGGCTTGCGGTACATGAGCTTCAGCGTAATAATGCCCGAGCCGCCCGCGGACAGCGCGGACGACAAGCCCGACACGATCCGGCACGTGTGGTACGGGTCCCAGCTCATATCGCAGACGAGCAAATCGAACGTTCCCGGCGCAAAATTAAGCTCGGCGGCGTTCTTCCGAATATGTCTCAGTCTCGGATGAAGCGCAAGAGACTCGTCCATCTCGGCCGGATCGACCGCCGTCACCTTCATGCCGCGCTCGAGCAGCACCGACGTCCAGCCGCCCGGCGCCGCGCCTAGATCCAGCGCGTTCGTGAACCGGTCGAGCGGCAACCCGAACGCCTTCTCCGCTTCCAGCAGCTTGAACGCCGCGCGGGAGATCAGCGCTTCGTCCCTGCGGAATCGCACGGCGCCTCCCGGCCAATCGGACAAGTTGTCTTTCGGCGTCGAGCAGCCCATGTACAGCGTCTTGCGCGACGAATAGACGGAGACGATCCAATCCGAATCCCGCGCGACGACTTCGCCGCCCAGCTCGCGGACGACTTCCGCCATGACATCTCTAGCTTCCGCCGAGCCGAAAGGAAACGGGCTGTCTTGCGCCTTCCTGACTTGAATGGCGACCTTCTTGCCGCGAACCCGCTCGGCCAACTGTGCTGCATAATCCCGCAGCGCGGCAGCCGTCAGTTCCTCTTCGCCGCTGACAGCAGCCTCGACTTCGACAGGGAACATATGCCGCAGGAATACCGGCTCATCCCTGCGAAGCTCCTTCAACAATTGCTCCGGCTCATGATCTCCGGACGTGAAGCTGAACGTCTCTCCCGCCGCAACGCCAGACACTTTCGTCCCGCGCACCCGGCGGCGCAGTTCTTCCATCGCATAGGGCGCGAACCCCGGATTCGCCGTTCCGATATAGGTAATCAACGTTAGTCCTCTTCCTTCCCGACTTGAATCCACGGCCGCTCGCGGCGCCACGTGACGGTTAGCGGAACGTCGTAGGCGGCTTCCAGCCGCTCTGCCGTCAGAACCTCCCGCTTCGGTCCCGCTGCGATGATCCGGCCTTCGGCCATCAACGCGACATGCGTAAATACAGGGATAATTTCCTCAATATGATGGGTTACGTATAGCATCGACATTTGATTCGTCGTTAAACTCGTCAGCGCGTCCAGAAACTTTTCCCGCTCGAACAAATCCAGTCCCGCGCATGGCTCGTCCAAGATGAGAAGCTCCGGATTCCCCATCATCGTGCGCGCGAGCAGCACCTTCTTGCGTTCGCCTTGGGACAGCGTGCCGAAGGATTGCTCCGCCATATGTCTTAACCCGACTTTGCCGAGCTCGTCCAGCGCGCGTTCGCGCACATCATCCGGAACGTCCACATAAATCCGCAGAAAAGCGTATGCGCCGCCCGCGACGATTTCCCATACGGGGTCCCTTAACGTGAACTTCTCCATGAGCGAAGGACCGATGTAGCCGATTTGTTTGCGGACCTCCCGGACATCGACCGTTCCGTAACGATGCCCAAGCACGTCCACCGTTCCCGAAGTCGGAAAAAGATAGGCGTTGATCATCTCGAGCACGGTCGTTTTCCCGCAGCCGTTGCGCCCGAGCAACGTCCAATGCTCGCCTGGCTTCACGCTCAGATCGACGCCCCGTAAGATGTCCCGGTCGCCTCTCCGCAGCGTAAGATTGCGTAATTCTATCATGATGATGTTTCCCCTTTATTCGCTAGATCCAGCCGTTCTACGATATCCGTGACGGAAGGAAAACGATACTGTTTCGACCAACTGCCGTCTTTGCCCTTCACGAGCAAACAAGGCACGCTTTCAATCCGGAAAGCTTGCGCGATGCCCGGCAGAGCGTTCAAATTCGCTGCATACAGCGGAAAATCCGGTCTAATCTGCTCTACGACCGCAAGCATCCGCTTCGCCAGCGCGCACGTTCCGCACAGCGGCGTGTGCACGAACACCGCAAGCGGGCTCGGCTCGTCCGTCCAAGCCCGCTCCCAATCGCCGTTCTCCCATTCAAGCATCCCGCTTCGCTCCGGATAGGGCCGCCCGATCCAGCACCGCTTGCGGCATCGGACCGTCGTGAATGGCAACGCCCGGCGGATTCGCGTCCCGCAGCGCGTGAACCATCTGCGCTCTCCCCATCAGACTGGAGGAGTGCACGTAGACCTCCCGCGGATAGAATGCTCCCGCGATCATCCCATGTACGACGGATAGGCCGTTAGGCTGATTGTACCCGAGCTCGAAATCAAGCGATAGCACGTCGACTTCGCAATCTGACAGCAGCAGCAAGCATTCCTCGGCCGTTCTGGCAGCGACGAATCCGCGCGGACAAGGTCTTACGTCGTCCAAATACACGTTAATCATCCGTCTCTTCCTCCTTCGACAGACGCCGTACAAGCTCGATTTGCTCCCGGTGCGATCGCCCTTCGCTTGTAGGCGTTTCCATAAATAACGGCACTTTCCTGATCTCCGGCGTGGCGAGCAGCTCCTTAAACCCGGCTTCGCCGATGTATCCGGCCCCGATCGGAGCATGGCGGTCTTTGCGCGAGCCTTGCGGATAGAGCGAATCGTTCAAATGAACGGCGCGCAAACTATCCCACATGCGCAGCACCCTGGCGCGTTCGACGAACGCCTGCCAGCCGCCGGTTTTCCATACGCCGCTCGCGAACAGGTGGCACGTATCGAGGCAGAACCCGATTTTGTCCGGTTCATCGCATAAAGAGCGAATTTGGACCCATTCTTCGGGCGTCGTCCCCATCGGACCGTGATCGCCGGCTTGGTTCTCCAATAAAATCAGCGCTTTACCCTTCCACGCAGACGCGACTTTATTGATCCAATCTATTATATTTCGATACCCCTCAAGCGGCTCCTTCCCTTTGTGAACGCCGAAATGAACGACGACGCCGATGGAGCCGCAAGCCTCGG
>Ga0065721_10051674_pt1 | contig 13903 bp, 16 predicted proteins | sample Mesricmetagenome_FD_59108 | JGI IMG/M metagenome (GOLD analysis project Ga0065721, IMG submission 59108) | Mesophilic microbial community from rice straw/compost enrichment Sample: eDNA_1 v2 (version 2) | ecosystem: Engineered > Solid waste > Grass > Composting > Bioreactor | place: USA: Davis... | reverse complement strand
CCTAAATCGAAATCGCCGGTGCCAACCGGGCCGGCGCAGCCGGGCGGACGTCCAGCGTCCGGCGGCTGCCACACGACTTGTATCCATGTTGCTCAACGGAGGATGTGGCTATGAGCACAACTCTCGATTTTTCTCCCCTGTTCAGGTCGACCGTCGGGTTCGACCGCATGCTGAACGCGCTCGAAACCGCGAGCCGCGTGGCCTCGATCGACAACTGGCCGCCCTACGACATCGCCAAGACTGGTGACGATGACTATCGCATCAGCATGGCTGTTGCCGGGTTCGGCCAGCATGAGCTCAGCATCACCCAGGAGCAGAACGTGCTCCTGATCTCCGGGCAGAAGGCGGACAATGGCGGTAATGTGCAGTATCTGCACCGCGGGATCGCTGGCCGTTCCTTCCAGCGCCGGTTCCAGCTCGCCGAGCATGTGAAGGTGGCGGGGGCCAATCTCGCCAACGGCCTGCTCACCATCGAGCTGAAGCGTGAGCTGCCGGAAGAGATGAAGCCGCGTCGGATCGCCATTGCCGCCGGCGAGGCGATGCCGATGGCCGAGCCCCGGCAGATCGAGGCGGACAGGCAGGCCGCCTGAGGCCGTTCCACAACAAGGCTGACACGGTGCCGGGCCGCGTACCCGGCGCCGACGGTACAGCTTTGTCCAGCACCAAACGGAAAGGAGAACGATCATGAGTGTTCGCGACCTGATCCCTTGGGGCCGTTCCAGCAATCCGGTCCCGACCACCTATGAAGACGACCGCAGCCCGTTCCTGTCGCTGCATCGCGAGGTGAACCGGCTGTTCGACGACGTCTTCCGCAGTTTCGATACTCGTCTGCCGGCGTTCGGCTCGCTATCGTCACTGAGTGCCTGGCCGCATGTCGAAATCTCTGAAAACGACAAGCAGATCAAAGTGACAGCCGAGATCCCCGGCCTCGAGGAAAAAGACGTGGAGGTCTTGCTCGACGATGGTGTCCTCACGCTGAGGGGCGAGAAGCGCTCCGAGACCGAAGACACGGACAGGCAATTCTCGGAGCGCTTCTATGGCCGGTTCGAGCGCCGCATTCCCCTTGGCGTTGAAGTCGAGGAGGATGGGGTGGACGCCCACTTCCGTAATGGCGTGCTCACCGTCGTGCTGCCCAAGAGCGCCAGGGCTCGATCCCAGGTGAAGCGCATAACCATCCGGAACTGATGCCGTCCGGCTGGCGGGCAAGAGGACCGCCAGCCTCATTCTCCCCCGCTGGAGGTGAATGAAGATGAACACTGAGCTGAAGATACCTGAACCCGTGCTGGAGGCACGCGCCTCCAATGACAACCAAGCCGTCCCGCTCCCCCCTCGTTCACTGGATTTACCCGAAGATCCGGTTGCACGTATCTACAAGCCGTCCCGCTCGGTCATGACCGCGGGCCGGACACGCACCAAAGGGTGGCGTCTCCGCTTCGAGCGACGCAGGGCACCGGTCATCGAGCCACTCATGGGCTATACCGGCGGCGAGGACACTCTCACGCAGGTGGAGCTGAGCTTCCCCACGCTCGAGTCGGCCATTCGCTACGCCGAGCGGCAGGGGCTGCGCTATGCAGTTGAAGGACCGAGAGAGCGCCACCGAGAGCAGCCGCCCGCTGCTACGGCGTCGCGCGCCTTCTCCGACGCTACCCTTGAGCGGCTCGGGCACGGTGATCTGCAGGAAAGCTATGGCGCTGCGATGGAAGGTGCCGCCAACCGCAACGATCCCCCGGGACCGGGCACGTGGGCATCGCCGATGGGCGTCGTGTCCGCGCCGAACCTTTCGCTCGAGGCCAAGCGGTCAATCCTGATGAACTGGGCCTGGACCGAATATCTGCTCGATCAGGCCACAAACGAAGGCATGCCCGAGGGCCAGCCGTCGCGGCTCGGGGAGGTCGAGCAGGCAATGCTGGCCCTTGAACGCAGCGCCGGGGCCGAACAGGCGCAAGCATCACGCGAGGCGGCATGAGGAAGCGATGAACCCCCTGCTTGTCTTCGACTGCGAGAAAGTCGTGCCGAACAGGTTCGAGCTGAGCCTTGCCCTGGCGGCACGCACGCACCAGCTCAACCGGGGCAGCGAGCCACGGGTGGAGCTGGACGGCGGCAGCACCATTGATGCGGCCCTGCGCGAGTTCGCGATGGGTGCCTTTACACCGAGCGAAATCAAGACCCTGCTGGCAGGCAGCCCGCAGCCCGGACTGCTTGCCCCGCCCGGCAAGTTTGGCGGCGACGAGGTCTCAGATGAACGCGTCGCCGCACTACCGGCGCCCCAGTCCCGGGACCCGGTTCATTGATGGTCAACGCGAAGGAGATGAACGATGCAGAACCCTTCTTCAGATATCCGGACAGCCTTCGACATCGGCAACGTCGCCGCTGGCCTTGGCCTTGCCTTGTCGCCCTGGTACCTCGGCTACTGGGCTGAAAATCCCGCCTCCTGGCACGCCCTGGTCGTTGGCGGTGCGATTGCGGCACTGGCGGTTGCGGCGATGCTTGCCTTCCACAAGGCGGAGGAGTGGGCCACCCTGGTGCTCGGGGTATGGGCCGTGCTTGCGCCCTGGACGCTCGGCTTCGCTGAGGTCGTGACCGCTACCACCATGCACGTCCTGGTCGGTGTGATCGTCGCCATTCTCGCCAGCGTGAGCCTGTGGTTCACGGACAACCCCCCGCTGTCTACGGCCTGATCCACGCCTTGGCCCGGCTCCACAGGGGCCGGGCTCGAACTACTCTGTCGTCACACCGGAGAGGGAGACCTCTGCCTTTACTGGGAGACCTTGATGCTGAAGACATTGCTCTCCTCGCGAGCGGCAACCATCGGCTTCTGCGTCGTGCTTGCGCTCTTCGCTGCCCTGCCGACCACGACGCTTGCTGCCCCAGCCCCGGACTTGCCGATGTGGCGGGGATGATCGCAGTCGCCTTCCAGGACTACTGCCATGACCAGCAAGACACGGTTCAACATCTGGTACTGGATTGCAGCTTTCCTCGTCCTGATGGCCTTTCAGTACCTGTTCGTCACCTTCACTCAGGTGATGCAGATTCCCTATAGCCAGTTCGAGACCTACCTCGGCCAGGGGCGCATCGCGGAGGTCGCGGTGTCAGACCGATTCATCCAGGGGGTCTTCAGCGAACCAGTCGATGGCAAATCGGTGTTCATCACCACTCGCGTGGAACCAGACCTTGCCCGCGAGCTGCAGGAGCATGGCGTCGTGGTGACAGGTCAGATCGAAAGCACCTTCCTGCGCGATCTGATGTCCTGGGTCATTCCGGTGGTGCTCTTCGCCGGCGTTTGGATGTTCCTCATGCGCCGAACGGAGTCAGGTCTTGGCAGTGGGCTGATGCAGATCGGCCGGTCCAAAGCCAAGGTCTATGTGGAGAAGGACACCGGCGTGACGTTCCAGGACGTTGCTGGAGTGGACGAGGCCAAGAACGAGCTCAAGGAAATCGTAGACTTTCTGAAGGATCCCGCAGGCTATGGGCGTCTTGGCGGGCGCATGCCGAAAGGCGTGTTGCTGGTTGGCCCCCCAGGGACCGGGAAGACGCTGCTGGCCAAGGCCGTGGCCGGCGAAGCGGGTGTCCCCTTCTTTTCCATTTCCGGCTCTGAGTTCGTGGAGATGTTCGTAGGGGTTGGCGCGGCGCGTGTCCGCGACCTATTCGAACAGGCGCGCAGTAAGGCGCCGGCCATCATCTTCATCGACGAACTCGATGCGCTTGGACGCGCCCGCGGCATCGCCCCAATGGCGGGTGGCCACGACGAGAAGGAGCAGACGCTCAATCAGTTGCTGGTTGAACTCGACGGCTTCGACTCCACCACTGGTCTTGTGCTGCTTGCCGCCACCAACCGGCCGGAGATCCTCGATCCTGCCCTGTTACGCGCGGGCCGCTTCGATCGACAGGTGCTGGTCGATCGACCAGACAGGCAGGGTCGTATCCAGATCCTTCGCGTGCAACTCAAGAAGGCGGTACTGGCTTCCGACGTCGACGCCGAGCGGGTTGCCGGCTTGACCCCGGGCTTCACCGGCGCCGATCTAGCCAATCTCGTCAACGAGGCGACGCTGCTCGCGACCAGGCGCGGGGCCGACGCGGTGACCATGGAGGACTTCAACAATGCGGTGGAGCGCATCATAGCCGGCCTCGAAAGACGCAATCGGCTGCTCAACAGGAAAGAGCGGGAGATCGTGGCCTACCATGAAACCGGACATGCTCTTGTGGCCATGGCTCTGCCGGGGCTCGACCCTGTACACAAGGTTTCGATCATTCCTCGCGGCATTGGCGCGCTCGGCTACACCATTCAGCGCCCGACAGAGGACCGCTTCCTGATGACTCGCGAGGAACTCGAGAACAAGATGGCCGTGCTGCTCGGCGGGCGGGCGGCGGAGTGGATTGTCTACCGGCATCTGTCTACCGGCGCCGCTGATGACCTGGTGAAGGTCACGGAGGTCGCCCGTGCCATCGTCACCCGCTATGGCATGAGCGAACGCGTTGGCCATGTGGCGCTGGAGAAGGATGGCCGCGCTTTTCTTGCCAGCGGCCAGCCCTACCACAGCTCCCAGGATCGCACGTATTCCGATGACACCGCTGCGGCGGTGGACGAGGAGGTGAAAGGCATCGTCGATGCTGCCTTCGACAGAACCGTCCGCCTCCTAACCGACCGACGGAACCAGCTCGAGGTCGTCGCACGTCGGCTGCTGGAACAGGAGACGCTCAGCGAGGCGGAAATCGCCGAACTGATCGCTGATGCCAATGGCGGTCAGAACTCCTTTCATGAGCCGGATCTCACAGAGCAGCGCCGGGTTGCCGGTGCAGCCGGGTCGCTGAGCGGCGACAGACCAGTTCACCCCCTCTTGAATGATGATGATGCCGCAACTAGCTCGATTGGCGCGCCATGCTGAACGGCACGCACCCCGTCCGACCCGGACGGCGGAACCTCTCGATGTCGCTTGCCTCTCGAGGAGAACGATATGACGTTCCAAGCACTACTCACTGGTGACCCGCTCGCTCCTTCCTAGCTGACCACTGCACACGGCCATCGACGCGCGCAGTTCGTCTAGCCGGACGCGCGCCTGTCGGTGGCTGATCTCCGTCGTTCGAAAAGCAATAAGACCAGAGTGAACAACCGAGATGACATACGCTTTCCGTTTGCTGCCGATCATGGCGCTCACCGCCTCACTGGCCATGCCCTTGCCCGCTTCCGGACAGGAGATTCCTGCGCCGGTTACCAGTGTTCCGGTAGAGACCAACACAACCTCGCTCGAAGCGGGGACCCTTCAGGGTCTGTGGCTGACGACATCCTTTCCGGAACTGACCATCAAGCCCGGTGAGACGGAGACCGTCTCCCTGACCCTGCGAAACGACAACCTGCCGCCACAACGTGCCGATCTCGAAGTCGCCGGTGTTCCTGATGATTGGCGCTGGGCGCTGAAGGGCGGTGGTCGCGAGGTTGGGGCCGCGATCGTATCGCCAGATTCGAGCGAGAGGCTGACCCTGGAGCTTGCCCCGCCACGCGATGCTCCCGTCGGCGGTGAGCATGCGATTGAGGTGCGGGCCACCACCGGCGCGGAAACCATAACCCTCCCCCTTGTCGTGCGGCTGAGCGAGACGGATGCCGTCACGTCCGGGATCACCCTCGAGCCGGAGCTGCCGGCTCTACGCGGCACCGCCCGATCGACCTTCTCCTTCAAGATCAATGTGGAGAATGAAGGCACCGAGGAAGGGCTATTCAATCTCGCCGCCGATGTGCCCGGCGGATTCCAGACCAGGTTCAAGCGCGGCTTCGGCTCGGAGGAGATCACGGGTCTGCCGATCGCCGCCGGCGCGTCCGAAACGGTTACCCTTGAGGTCATTCCCTCGAGGAGCGTCGCCGCCGGCCAATACGCGGTTGGCTTCGAGGTCAGCGGCAACGGTCAGACTGCGAGGACCGAACTGAGCCTCGACGTCGGCGGGGAACCCGAGGTGACGATCGTTGGCCCCCAAGAGCGGCTGTCGGGCGAAGCGGTAGCAGGCCAAGAAGCCACCTTCCCTTTCACCCTGGTGAACACGGGCAGTGCGCCTGCGGCTGATCTGGAGTTGAGCGCCACTGCGCCCACCGGCTGGACGGTTGCATTCGAGCCCGAGCTGATCGGCACCGTTGCGCCCAACAGCGCTTCCGAGGTGAGCGTCAGGATCACCCCCTCCGAACAGGCGGTGGCCGGTGACTATATGGTGACGATCCGGGCCAACGGCGATCCAGTTTCCGAAGAGGTTCAGTTCCGTGTCACCGTTACGACCTCATCGCTGTGGGGCGCCGTGGGGCTCGGTGTGATCGCCGTTGCCGTGCTGGTCCTGGTCATTGCCATCATGAGGTATGGGCGCCGATGAGCAAGCCAGTTATTGAAGCCAAGGGGCTGACCAAGCGCTATGGCAAGGTCACAGCGGTCGCCGACGTAGACTTCACCGTCGATGCGGGCGAAGTGGTGGGACTGCTCGGCCCCAACGGCGCCGGCAAGACCACCACCATCCTGATGCTGCTGGGGCTGACTGAACCCAGTGCCGGCAGCGTTCGAATACTGGGCAAGGACCCACTGCGTCAGCCCCTCGAAATCAAGAAAGTCGTCGGCTACCTGCCCGATGCCTTAGGCTTCTACGACAGCATGACAGCACGCGAGAACCTCGCCTATTCGGCGCGGCTCTCGGGCCTGCCGCTTGGCATGTCAGCGGAGAGGATCGAAACTGCCCTGCGGCAGGTGCGACTCCTCGATGCTGCCGATCGGCGGGTGGCGACTTATTCACGCGGCATGCGGCAGCGGCTTGGCATCGCCGAGTTGCTGATGCGCGACTGCCGGATCGCCATCCTCGACGAACCGACATCCGGACTGGATCCGCAATCCACCCAGGAACTGCTGGAGCTGATTCAGGACCTCTCCCGCGGCGGTATGACCATTTTGCTTTCCTCCCATATGCTCGACGTGGTGCAGTCCGTCTGTCACCGCATCGCCCTCTTCAACAGGGGACAGATCGGTTTTCTTGGTACAGTGGAGGAACTGGCGAACCGCCTCGGCAGCGGCACCGTCGTGATCGATGTAGAGGCGGAAAGCATCGACCTGCAAACGCTCGCCGGGTCGCTGGCGGGGGTCACGAAGGTCTTCTCCTCGGCGCCGGCGCACTGGCAAGTAGAAGCGAAATACGACGTCCGCCCGGAGCTTGCACGCGTGGTTGTCCAAGCCGGCGGGGAGCTGAGGAATCTCGACCTGCGCCGCGCCCGGCTTGATGAGGCCTACAATCGCTATTTCAAGGAGGTGGCCAATGCAGCGTGAAGGCTCTCCCTTCAGGGGCGTCGGCACGGTGGCGCTCAAGGAAGCCGCAGACCATATGACCAGCGCTCGGATGCACCTGATCATGCTTCTGGTGCTGCTGACCGCAATCGGAGCGGTCTACGGCGCCATTGGTCGCATCCGCGACACCACCGCCGCCGACCCCTACCTGTTCCTCAAGCTGTTCACGGTTGCGCAGGAGCCGCTGCCCTCGTTTGCGGCCTTCCTCGGCTTTCTACTGCCGCTGGTGGCGATCGCGCTCGGTTTCGACGCGGTGAATGGGGAATATAGCCGGCGGACCATGAGCCGATTGCTGGCGCAACCGATCTACCGGGACGCTGTGCTGTTCGGCAAGTTTGCCGGGGGCCTCCTGGTCATCGCTATCGCGCTGCTGACCCTGTGGCTGCTGATGATAGGGCTCGGCATCCTGTTCCTCGGCTTGCCGCCTTCGCTAGACGAGATCGTGCGGGCACTGATCTGGCTGGCGGCCACCCTCGCCTACGCCGGGGTGTGGCTTGCCCTGGCGATAGCGTTGTCAGCCGTGATCCGCTCGCCGGCGACCTCGGCTCTTGCGGCCCTGTCGGTCTGGCTGATCCTCGCCATGTTCTGGAGCATGATCACGCCACTGGCGGCCGGACTCGTCGCGCCGATCAATCCGCTAGACCCCGCCAGCGTGCTGCATCGCTTCGAATGGCAGCAGGGCATCGGTCGGCTGTCACCCCAAACCCTCTACGGGGAGATTTCGGGGATCCTGCTCGATCCGGCAGCTCGCTCCGTGGGACCGCTGTTCATGTGGCAGATGCAGGGCGCAGTGCTGGGAGCGCCACTCCCGACGCTCCAAAGCGTCACGATCGTTTGGCCGCAGATCTGCGGTCTGATCGCAGCCCTGTTGGTGCTGTTCACCGTGGCCTACGTGTCCTTCCAGCGTCAGGAGGTGCGGGCCTGAGCCCGCACCGATCTGCGCGTGCCCATTTCAGTGCCCGGTGCTTGAACTCCCCCGCCGAGCACCGGACAGTGCGCCTCCGATCCAAGCTTGCCCGGTTACTGCTGGGCAGGGGCTATCTTTCTGCAATGCGAGAGGATGCGCTGAGCGATCGCAGGAGTGTCCTGCAGCAGAAGTTCGTGCCCAACACCTTCAAGGATCATCAGTTCGGAGCGGGGTATCATCTGCGGCGCCTTGTGAGCGGCATTTACCGAGATGATCGGATCATCCGAACCGTGGATGACAAGCACGGGACAGGGCAGGTCGGCGGCTGTCTGCCGCAGGTCGATGGAGCCAGCTATCATCGAGTGGTTGAAGGCACTTTGCATGCTGGAGGTTCGCGACAGCTCGCCTTCGATCCGGTCGAGGGCGGCGTTTCGATCGAAGGGGCCACGTGTTCCGGCGCTGAGTTCGGCGATCCTGAGGAGGAATGCCGCGACGGCTTGCCTGTTTGCCCAATCCAGCGACGCCATGGTGCTGAAATGCGCCATGAAGTCGTCTCCGATACCTTCGGCTTCGTATGAGATGCCAAAGGGCTCAGATTTGATGAGGGTCAGGCTTAACACGCGCTGAGGGTGCCGTAAGGCGTTGATCTGCGCGAGATAGCCGCCCAGCGACATGCCCACGAGATGCGCCTGGGTGACGCCATAGGCATCAAGGATGGCCAGCAGGTCGCCCGCGAGATCGTCCAGATCGTAGGATATTTCCCCCGGGGGCTTGGTGGTCGAGCTACCCGTGTCGCGCTGATCGAAACGGATCACCTGGTATCCGCCGTCGACCAAACCCTTGATCAGCGGCTCCGGCCACCACAGCATCGATGCCGTGGCCCCCATTGCCAGCAAGATAGTCCCTTCGGCCGGTTCGCCGAGAGCCACCGTTGCAAGCTGGGCTTCGCCACTCTGAACCATTTTCTCCTGCGCGTGCATGGCTGCCCTCCTGCGTCGTCCATGGGTGCAGGCGCTGACTAGCATTCGCGGGCAGCCAAATGATAGTGGCCGAGGGTGAGGACCAACTTCTGGAAGCGCTGTCCGCTTCTAGTGGCGCCGCTTTCACACCTGCTGTCTGCTGTCCACCCCAAAGACGCGATACGGCAGTCCGACCCCATTTCGGCCATTTGAGCTGTCGCATCTAATTCCTGAAAGCTGCCATGGCATTCCAAGAGACGTCAGGAATAACCTTACCTTGACACCAGCCTTCAATTCGATAATCCTCGATATATGGAATCATCCCGCGCTATCGAAGTTTTCGCTGCGTTGTCGCAGCCGACACGCCTCGACACTTTCCGTCTCCTTATGGAGCATGAACCCGAAGGCTTGCCAGCCGGCGAGATCGCGCGACAACTCGATGTGCCGCAGAATACGATGTCGTCGCATCTCGCGATCCTGACCCGTGCCGGCCTGATCGAATCTGAGCGCCACAGCAGATCCATCGTCTACCGGGCAGTCGTTGAACGCGTCCGCGAGATCACAAGCTTTCTTGTGCAGGACTGCTGCGGCGGGCGCCCGGAGCTGTGTGAGCCGCTCGTCGCCGAATTCACCCCATGCTGCCCGCCCAAGGAAGCCAGCCATGCCTGATCGCGTCTACAACGTCCTGTTCCTCTGCACCGGCAACTCCGCTCGTTCCATTCTCGGCGAGGCGATCCTCAACCACGTCGGCCAAGGGCGCTTTCAGGCATACTCCGCCGGATCGTCGCCGAAGGGAGTGGTTCACCCGATGACGATCGAGGCATTGAAGAAAGTCGGTATCTCGACCGAGGGCCTGCGATCGAAGGCCTGGGACGAGTTCGCGTTGCCGGGTGCACCGACGATGGATTTCATCTTCACCGTCTGCGACAACGCCGCCGGCGAAGCCTGTCCGGTCTGGCCGGGCCAGCCGATGACCGCCCATTGGGGCATCGAGGATCCCGCCGCCGTTGACGGGCCGGAGTTCAAGCAGCGCGCCGCGTTCGAGGATGCCTTGCGCTATCTTCGCAATCGCATCGGCGCCTTCATCAACCTGCCGATCGCCAGCATCGACCGCATGGCTTTGAACTCAAAGCTCGAAGGCATCGGCGCGATGGACGGGACCACCACCAAGTCGTCCAGGGTCGCCTGAGCGGCGCCGCCCTTCCCAGCAAATCGGATTTACCAATGACCGTCACTGCGGCGCCCGCGCGCCTGTCTTTCCTCGACCGCTATCTCACGGTCTGGATCTTCGCCGCTATGGCCATCGGCGTGGCCTTGGGCTCTATGGTCCCTGGCTTGCCCGAAGCCTTGAACTCCATGTCGGTCGGCTCGACGAATATCCCGATCGCCATCGGCCTGATCCTGATGATGTACCCTCCGTTGGCTAAGGTGAAGTACGAAGCCCTGCACGAGGTCTTCGCCGACAAGCGGGTGCTGGCGTTGTCCCTGGTCCAGAACTGGATCATCGGTCCGGTTCTGATGTTCCTGCTGGCGGTCGTTTTCCTCCGCGACCACCCCGAATATATGACGGGTCTGATCCTGATCGGTCTGGCGCGTTGCATCGCCATGGTGCTGGTGTGGAACAAGCTCGCCGGCGGCTCAAACCAGTATGTCGCCGGGCTCGTCGCCTTCAACTCCATCTTCCAGATCCTGTTCTTCTCCACCTATGCATGGCTGTTCCTGACCGCGCTGCCGCCCCTGTTCGGACTTGAGGGCAGCGTCATCGACGTTGGGTTCTGGACCATCACCGAGGCGGTGCTGGTCTATCTGGGCATCCCGTTCCTGGCTGGTGTCCTGACGCGCCACTTCTTGATCCGGAGCAAGGGCAACGATTGGTACGAACAGGTCTTCCTACCCAAGATCAGCCCGATCACCCTGCTTGCCCTGCTCTTCACCATCGTGGCCATGTTCAGCCTCAAGGGCAGCGACGTGGTGCGGCTGCCGCTCGATGCACTGCTCATCGCCGTTCCGCTCACCATCTACTTCCTGATCCAGTTCACCGTTAGCTTCTTCATGGGTAAGTGGATCGCCAAGGACTATCCGCGCTCCACGGCAATCGCCTTCACGGCCGCCGGAAACAACTTCGAGCTGGCCATCGCCGTCGCCATTGCCGCGTTCGGGCTGGCGTCGCCAGTGGCGTTCGCCGCAGTCATCGGACCACTCGTCGAGGTGCCGGTCCTTGTGATCCTGGTGCACCTCGCCTTGTGGCTTGGACGCCGACATTTCCCGGCCTCCGGTCGGATCACCGGCGAAAGCCAGGCGTAGACCACCAGCACCCACACCCAGGACACCGAAATGACCGTCATCATCTATCACAACCCCGACTGCGGCACGTCTCGCAATACGCTGGCCATGATCCGCCAGTCCGGCGTCGAGCCCGTCGTCGTAGAATACCTCACGAACCCGCCGAGCCGGGAACGCATCCTCGAACTGGTCTCCGCTGCCGGTCTGTCCCTGCGGGATGCCATGCGCAAGAAGGATACGCCATTCGAAGATCTGGGCCTGGCCGATTCCGCCAAGACCGACGACGACCTGCTCGACGCCATCGAGGCACACCCGATCCTGCTGAACCGTCCATTCGTGGAGACCCCGGTGGGCACACGGCTTTGCCGGCCATCCGAGGTAGTGCTCGACATCCTGGAGAACCCTGAGATCGGACCATTCACCAAGGAAGACGGCGAGGTCATCATCGATGCGGAAGGCAAGCGGCTTGACTGATCTGCCCAACGTTCTCCCTGCCGCCTTCCAGGTTCCGGATTTCGGCCAACTGGTCGCGCCGATCCTCGATCACAAGCCCCGCATCCTGATGCTCTACGGATCGCTCCGGGAGCGTTCCTACAGCCGCTTCCTGACCTTCGAGGCGCAGCGGCTGCTTGAGGCCTTCGGCGCCGAGGTTCGCATCTTCCACGCCGATGGGCTGCCGTTGCCCAACGACGCCCCCGACACTCACCAAAAGGTCCAGGAGCTGCGCGAAGCCATGTTGTGGTCGGAAGGTCAGATGTGGACTTCACCGGAGCGGCACGGCGCCATGAGCGCGGTCATGAAGTCGCAGATCGACTGGATACCCTTGCCGGGCGGGTCGATCCGACCGACGCAAGGACGGACGTTAGCGCTCATGCAGGTTTCCGGAGGATCGCAGAGCTTCAATGCCGTGAACCAGATGCGGATACTCGGGAGGTGGATGCGGATGGTGACCATCCCCAACCAGTCGTCTGTGGCAAAGGCCTTCCAGGAATTCGACGAGGCCGGTCGCATGAAACCGTCATCCTATTACGATAGGGTCGTCGACGTCTGCGAAGAACTGGTCAAGTTCACGCTGATCAACCGCGGCGTCTCAAAATACCTGACCTCCCGGTACAGCGAGCGCAAGGAAAGCGCTGCCAAACTCGAGGAGCGGGTCGGCCTCAAGTCGATCTAAGATGCGATGGCCCAAACCCATTCCAATGCCGGCGCCATCTGGGCCCTCGGCGCCACTCAGATCATCGGGTACGGCACCCTATACTACAGCTTCAGCATCCTGGCGCCGAATGTCGCCGGCGACCTGCAGGTGCCTGTGGAATGGATCTACGGGTGCATTTCCCTCGCGCTCCTCGCCGGCGGGCTCGTCTCGCCTTGGGCGGGCGGCCTAGCAGATAGGTTTGGTGCCGGGAGGGTTATGTCGATCGGCTCCATCGGTGCTGCCGCAGCGCTGCTAGCATGCGGGCTGGCATGGAACGCGATTGCATTCCTTGCTGGGGTGATCCTGGTCGAGCTGGCGTCGGCCTTCGTGCTCTATTCTACGGCATTCGCCTTCCTGGCCCAGACGACTGGCACCAAGGCGCAGCGCAGCATCACATACCTGACCCTCATCGCAGGTTTCGCTTCGTCGATCTTCTGGCCGCTTACCACCAGACTGCTGCAGGCCGTGGACTGGCACCAGGTTTACTTCCTCTTCGCCGGTCTGAACCTTGCTGTCTGCCTCCCGCTGCACCTCTGGCTATCCCGTTTCGCGCGTATCGCTGCAGGTCGCCCGCCCGAAACGCTCCCAGGGCCGGCGCCGATGTCGGTGGAGAACGGGCACCTAGTTTTCATCCTCATCGTCATGGGGTTCTCGCTGGCCGGCTTTGTGTCTGCGGCGACGCTATTCCATATGGTGCCGATGCTCGGCCTGCCGGGCATAGGTAGCTCCGGCGTGTGGGTCGCCTCGCTGCTTGGTCCTGCCCAGGTTGCCAGTCGATTGATCAACATGGCCTTCGGCCAAGACGTTCCGGCGCCGATCTTGGCGGTAGTCTCAGCGGTCACTATGCCACTGGCTCTGGCCACGCTGGTAATAACTGCACCCTCTACAACCGGCGCCATCGCGTTCGCAGTGGTTTTCGGTGTCGGAAGCGGCCTCTTCAGCATCGTGTCCGGCACGCTGCCGTTGGCCATTTTCGGCAAGGCGGGTTTCGGAAAGCGATTGGGGTGGATTGGAATGGGGAGGCTGGGGCTGTCTGCATTGGCGCCGTTTGCCTTTTCGATCGCCCTTGGCACGGTCGGCCCGAAGCCGTCGTTGTGGGTACTGGCAGGCGCTGGCATCTGCTGCGTTGCGGTGTTCACCGCTGTCTGGCGCCGTTGTCGTCCTTCAATATCAGCGATGCCAGCTCGTTAGTAGGCGACGGTGGGTGTCCGCAATACATACGCGTGGTGACAAGAGCGGACAGTCCGTTTTCCACCCC
>Ga0065721_10000388_pt1 | contig 13904 bp, 10 predicted proteins | sample Mesricmetagenome_FD_59108 | JGI IMG/M metagenome (GOLD analysis project Ga0065721, IMG submission 59108) | Mesophilic microbial community from rice straw/compost enrichment Sample: eDNA_1 v2 (version 2) | ecosystem: Engineered > Solid waste > Grass > Composting > Bioreactor | place: USA: Davis... | reverse complement strand
GTCGACACCGACACGCTGTGCTTTCCGGCGCACTTCCGGCGGACCTCGGCAGGGTACGTGAAGCGCGACGGGGATGCATTTCGGTACGAGTGGCTGCCGGAATAAGGCTCCTGCGGCGAAGCCGCTTTCAATCCGATCTCGCAGTGGCGGCACCGCTCGTCCGCCCCTTGCTTGCAGCTGAAACCGGGTGCAGGGCAGAGGACCATGGCCGTCGACCGTTCCGCGCTGCGCGCCGCCTACCGCCTGGAGGAAGCCGCCTGCGTTGCCGAGCGCCTGCGCCAGGCCGCGCCGGCATCGGCGGTCCACGCCGAGGCCGCGGCACTCGCCGCGCGGCTGATCGAGGGCGCCCGCGAGCGCAAGGCGAGCGGGCTCGACGCGTTCCTGCAGACGTTCGGCCTCGGCACCGACGAGGGCATCGCGCTGATGTGCCTCGCCGAGGCGCTGCTGCGCGTACCCGATACCGAGACCGCCGACGCTCTGATCCACGACAAGCTCGCCGGGATCGACTGGAGCGAGCACCTCGGCGATTCGGATTCGACCTTCGTCAACGCGGCGACCTTCTCGCTGATGCTGACNGGGCAGGTGCTCCGCGGCNGCTCGCGCGACGATGCCGGCTTCGCCAGCGCGCTGCGGCGCGCGGTCGGCCGGCTCGGCGAGCCGGTGATCCGCCAGGCGACACTGCAGGCGATGCGGATCCTGGGTGGCCAGTTCGTGTTCGGCCGCACGATCGACGAAGCGCTCAGGCGCGCCGAGCCCGAGCGCAAGGGCGGTCTCACGCACAGCTTCGACATGCTCGGCGAGGCGGCGATGACCTTCGCCGACGCCGAACGCTACCGCCGCTCCTACGCGGCCGCGATCGAGCGGCTGGCGCAAGAGGCGAAGGGCGGCGTGCGCGCGAGCCCCGGAATCTCTGTGAAGCTCTCCGCGCTCTATCCGCGCTACGACTATCTCCACGCCGAGGCAGCGAAAGCCGCGCTGATCCCGATCGTGCGCGAGCTCGCGCTGGCAGCCAGCAAGGCCGACATCCATTTCACGATCGACGCCGAGGAAGCCGAGCGGCTCGAGCTGTCGCTCGATATCATCGAGGCGCTGGTCGAGGACGACGCGCTTTTCGCAGGCGGCTGGCAGGGCTTCGGGCTCGCGCTCCAGGCCTACCAGAAGCGCGCCGTGCCGCTGTGCGACTGGGTCGCCACGCTGGCCCGCCGGCATGGCCGCCGGCTGATGGTGCGGCTCGTCAAGGGCGCCTACTGGGACAGCGAGATCAAGCTGAGCCAGGTCGGCGGGCACGGCGACTACCCGGTGTTCACCCGCAAGGTCGCGACCGACGTCTCGTACCTTGCCTGCGCGGCCAGGCTGCTCGCCGCCGAGGACGCGATCTACCCGGCGTTCGCCACGCACAACGCCTACACGATCGGCGCGATCAAGGCGCTCGCCGGTTCCCGCGAGTTCGAGTTCCAGCGGCTCCACGGCATGGGCGAGGACGTCTACGAGGTGCTCGCGGAGGAGGAGGGCGAACGCCCGACCCGAGTTCGCATCTACGCGCCGGTCGGCGGCCACAAGGACCTGCTCGCCTATCTCGTGCGCCGCCTGCTCGAGAACGGCGCCAACTCCTCGTTCGTCAACCGACTCGCCGACGCCGATGTGCCGGTGACGGCTCTGACAACCGATCCCGTGGCTGATCTCGCGGCCCTCGAACCCAGGCGCAACCCGTCGATCCCGCTCCCCGCCGACATCTATCCCAACCGCCGCAACAGCGCCGGGGTGGACCTGGCGGACCCGCTGGTGCGCGAACCGCTGCTGGCGGACCTGCGCAAGCTGGAAGGGCGCGAATGGGCGGCGGTCCCGACTGTCCTCGCGGAGCCCTCTCCCGTTGCCCGGAAGGACCGACGGGAGGGCGAGAATGCGCGTGCGATCCGCTCGCCGCAGGACACCGACAGCATCGTCGGCCTCTCGCTCGACGCCACTCCGGCCGACGTCGATCTCATGCTCGCCCGTGCGGTCGCCGCGCAGCCCGGGTGGGACGCGCTCGGGGGTACCGCGCGCGCCGAGCTGCTGATCAGGGCCTCCGACCTGTTCGAAGCGCATACGGCCGAGCTGATAAGCCTGTGCCAGCGCGAGGCCGGCAAGACGCTGGTCGACGCGGTGCTCGAGGTGCGCGAGGCGGTCGATTTCCTGCGCTACTACGCCTGCGAGGCGCGGATGCTGTTCTCGGCGCCGCAGCCGCTGCCCGGCCCCACCGGCGAGCAGAACCTGCTGCGGCTCCACGGCCGCGGAGTGTTCACGACGATCAGTCCGTGGAACTTCCCGCTGGCGATCTTCACTGGCATGGCTTCGGCCGCGCTCGCCGCGGGCAACACGGCAATCGCCAAGCCGGCCGAGCAGACCCCGCTGATCGCCGCGCTCGCGGTGCGCCTGTGCCACGAGGCCGGCATTCCCGACGANGTGCTCCAGCTCGCCCCCGGCGACGGTCGCGTCGGNGCCGCCCTGACCTCCGATCCGCGGATCGCCGGGGGTNGCCTTCACCGGCTCGACCGAGACNGCGCGCGCGATCAACCGCGCTCTCGCCGCACGCGACGCGCCGATCGCCACGCTGATTGCCGAGACCGGCGGACAGAACGCGCTGGATCGTCGATTCCTCGGCGCTGCCCGAGCAGGTCGCGCGCGACGTGATGAGTTCGGCCTTCCAGAGCGCCGGCCAGCGCTGGCTCGGCGCTGCGCGTGCTCTACGTCCAGGACGACGTTGCCGAGACGATGCTCGAGATGGTCCGCGGCGCGTTCGAGGCCCTCGTGATCGGCGACCCGGCGGACCTCGCGACCGACGTCGGCCCCGTGATCGACGCCGCGGCCAAGGCGCTGCTCGACGAGCACGTCGCGGCAATGCGCGCGGCCGGACGCAGGGTCTGGCAGCGCGAGCTCGGCCCGGCCTGCGCCAACGGCACCTTCGTTGCGCCGACGATCATCGAGATTGGCTCGATCGCCGACCTGCAGCGAGAGAACTTCGGCCCGGTCCTCCACGTCGCCCGCTTCCGCGCCGACCAGCTCGAACAGGTGATCGAGGACATCAACGCCACCGGCTATGGCCTCACGCTCGGCCTGCACAGCCGCATCGATGCCACCCGCCGCCTCGTCGAAAGGCGTGCCCGCGCGGGCAACTTCTACGTCAACCGCAACCAGATCAGCGCGGTCGTCGGCAGCCAGCCGTTCGGCGGCGAGGGTCTCTCGGGTACGGGTCCCAAGGCTGGCGGGCCCAATTACGTGATCCGCTTCGCCACCGAGCGGGTGACGACGATCGACACCACGGCGGCCGGCGGGAACGCGAGCCTGCTGGCGGGAGGGTGAGCTCCGACGGGCTTCGACAAGCTCAGCACGACGCTGCCTGGTTTGCGAAACTCACTCCCGCTCGTCCTGGGCCTGTCGAAGGACGTGCCCAGGAGGGGATAAGTCGCACGGTCCGCTTGCCGCCACCCGCGCCATCCGGAATCCCTCGCCGCATGGCCATTCTCTCCGATCGCTGGATTCGCAACGAAGTCCGCCACAGCGGGATGATCGAGCCGTTCGTCGAGCACCAGAAGCGCGAGGGCGTGATCTCCTACGGGCTCAGTTCCTATGGCTACGATGCGCGAGTGGCCGACGAATTCAAGATCTTCACCAACGTCGACAATGCGGTGGTCGACCCGAAGGACTTCTCCGGCAACAGTTTCGTCGATCGCAAGACCGACGTCTGCGTGATCCCGCCGAACAGCTTCGTGCTTGCGCGCACGGTCGAGTACTTCCGCATCCCGCGCGACGTGCTGGTGATCTGCCTCGGCAAGAGCACGTACGCGCGCTGCGGGATCATCGTGAACGTGACCCCGCTCGAGCCCGAGTGGGAAGGGCACGTCACGCTAGAATTCTCGAACACCACGCCGCTACCCGCCAAGATCTACGCCAACGAGGGCGCCTGCCAGTTCCTGTTCCTCAAGGGCAACGAGCCTTGCGAGACCAGCTATTCGGACCGCTCGGGCAAGTACATGGGCCAGCGCGGGGTGACGCTGCCCAGGCTCTGATCGGCACTCAAACGGCCCCCGGGCGTTGAGGGCAGGCGCGGCAGGACGGGCCGACGCCGGGGAGACGTTCGATGTCCTGGATTGCCGCGGTGCTCGGCCGCCTTCTGATCGCGATCATGTTCATCATTTCGGGCACGCAGAAGATCGCGAATCCTGCGCCCACCGGGGCGATGCTCGACGCCGCCAACCTGCCGGCGAGCTTCGCGCTGCCGACCGGGGTGTTCGAGCTCGTCACCGGACTGCTGCTGGCGATCGGGCTGATGACCCGGCTGACCGCGCTCGTGCTGTTCGTGTTCGTCGGCCTGACGATCCTGTTCTTCCACAACGAGCTCGCCGACCCGCTGCAGGGCACGCTGGCGCTCAAGAACCTCGCGATCATGGGCGGACTGGCGATGACCTTCGCCTATGGCCAGGTGCGCGGGACGCTCGACTACATGCGCGAGCGGGGGCGGACTCACGATGCCGAGCTGCGGGCCGCGCGGGCCGAGGGCCGGGCCGAAGCCGCCGCCGCGGCGCCGCGCACGGTGGTCGCCGATGTCGACGGCGACGGCGTCGCCGAGGTAAGGCCCAGGCGACGCTGGTTCTGACGAGACGAGGGAGGGGACAATGACGGACATCGCGGCGCTGCTCGAGCGCATCGAAAGGCTCGAACGGCGCGCCCAGGCGGCGGAGGACTACCGCGATCTCGTCAACTTGCAGGGCGCCTACGGCTACTACGTCGACAAGGGCCTGTGGGACAAGGCAGCGGACCTGTTCGCGCGCGAAGGCACGCTCGAGATCGCCGGGCGGGGCGTCTTCGTCGGCCGCGAGCGGGTACGCGAATACCTGCGCCACCTGCCGCCCTACGGCCATGGCACGCTCTACAACCACATCGCAGTTGCAGCCGGTGCTGCACATCGACAGCGAGGCGGGCACCGCCAGGGGCCGCTGGCGCACGCTGATGATGGTCGGCCGGCTCGGCCACGAGGGCCGTTGGGGCGAGGCGACCTACGAGAACAGCTATGTCCGCGAGGACGGTCGCTGGCGCATCGCCAGCCTGCACGGCGTGGTCAACTTCTACACCGAGTACGACGAGGGTTGGCACCGCGGCGGAGTCCCGCTGCTGCGTTCGATCGACGGCCTCGCGCCCGACCGGCCGCCGACGATGGATTACGAGGCCTACCCCGAGCCGGTGATCGCTCCGTTTCACTACGAGGAGGTTTAGGATCCTCCCCATCAGGCTTCGCCGGACAGGGAGGCTTCGCTCAGAAGCTTCCCTTCACGCTCAGCTTCAGGTTACGTCCGGCCAGCGGCACGAAGTCCTTGGTGAAGCTCGCGTGCCGCCGCCCCTCGGCGTCGAGCAGGTTGTTCGCCTGCAGCAGGACCGTCAGGTTGTTGCTGCCGCGCAGCTTCCACGCGAGCGAGAGGTTTACGTGGGCAAAGCCGTCGGTCGGTGTCTCGAACGCGGCCGTGCGGTCCTGCGTGTCGAACCATTGCACTTCGGCGCGCGCATCGAGCCGGTCGGACTGCGCCTCGATCGCCCCGAGCAGGCTCAGCGGCGGAATCCGCGGCACCGGTGATCCGTCGGCGAGCGTTGCGCGCACGTAGTCGCCCTGCAGGTCGGCAACCCACCGGAAGCCGCCTGCCCGGAACAGCGGCACGCTCGCCTCGGCCTCGATGCCGAAATGATCGGCTCCCTGCTGCATCTGGCGGAACACGGGCAACCCGTCGCGTTCCTCTCCGGTCGCGTCGAGATAGACGAAGTCGTCGAACCAGGTGCGGTAGACGGCGAGGCCGAAGTCCGCGCCCCCCATGCTGCCGCGCGCGTAGGCCTCGAGCCCCCAGGCGGTTTCCTGCGACAGGTCGGGATTGCCGATCTCGAACTGCTGGGTGGCGATGTGCGGTCCGTCGGCGAACAGCTCTTCGGCCGAGGGGGCCCGCTCCGCGCGTGAACCGTTGAGTCCTAACCGGAGCCCGGGCATCGGGCTCCAGGCGAGGCCCAGCGCCGCCGAGAAGGTGTCGAACGTCCGCCGCGCGCCGCGCGCTTCGGCCTCGATCTCGGTCCGCTCGTAGCGCGCGCCGCCTTCGATCTCGAACGGATCGAGCTCGACTTCCTGCAGCGTGAACAGCGCGAAGCTCTCGGTGGTGTTGGCGGGCACGAACGCCTCGGCGCCGACCGCCGCGAAGTCGCGGTACAGGTACTGCCCGCCGATCGACCCGCTCCAGCCACCGCGACGGTTCTGGATCAGCTCGATGCGGCCCTCGACGCCCTCGACGGCGAACCGCGTGCCGACCTCGTCCCCTTCGAGCTCGACGTGAGTGTAGTCCGAGTAGGCCCAGCGGGTCGTCAGCTCGTCGAACAAGCCGTCGCCGAGCTCGACCGAACCCCGCAGGTCGGCGCGCCACTGCTCGAGGGCGATCGACACCGGCTCCGCGCCATGCTCGTGGCCGTGCTCTGCCTCTTCGTCCTCCTCGTGGGCGTGATGCGTGCGCGGCCGCGTCGGCACGCCGTAGCGGCTGTCGTAGTAGCCGACCGAGAGCCCGAGGCTGGCGCCGCTGCCGATCCAGGCGAGACCGCTGCCAAGGGAGACCGTCTCGGTTGCGCTCGACGGCAGAACGCTGCGCTGCCCCGCCGCCTCGGTCAGTGCTGCGGCTTCCTCGGCACGGCCTTCCTCAAGTTCCTCTGCCGCGTCGGCGAGCAACTCCTGGCGCAATGCGTCGGAGAGCACGAAGCCGGCAACCCCGACGTCGTCGGTGAGCCGCCACGAGCCGTCGACGTGGAATGCCAGTGTCGGCGCCAGCGGCACGTCGAACGACGCGCCGCCTTCGCGCAGGTCGTAGGCGGTGTCGAGCGCGGCGAGGGCGTCTATGTGAATCGGCTCGTCGGGCACGCGCAGCGGGATCCGCTTGTCGATCACGTTGACCGCGCCGCCGATCGCCGAGCTCCCGTAAAGCAGCACCGCCGGCCCGCGCAGGACCTCGATCCGGTCGGCGGTCAGCGGGTCGATCGTCACCGCGTGGTCGGCCGAGGTGTTCGAGGCGTCGATTGCGCCGATCCCGTCGACCAGCACGCGCACGCGGTCACCCTGCAGCCCACGCAGCACCGGTCGCGAGGCGCCCGGCGAGAAGCTCGTCGCCGAGACACCGGGGACCTTGGTCAGCACTTCGCCGATCTGACCGTCGAGCCTGCGCTGCAGCTCCTCGCGCTCGATGACCGAGGTGCCGGCCAGCATGTCGAGCCGCTGAAGTCCGCCCGCGGTGACGTAGATCGGCTCGCCGTGGAAATCGTCATCGTCGACCGGCGCCGCCGGCAACTGCGACGCCGCGCTGCCTTCCTGGGCGAGCGCGGCGAAGGGCAGCGACAGGCAGGTCGCTGCGGCAAGCAGGAAACGAATCAAAGTCATCAGGGGGCACGGTCACCAGAAATTGTGTGATAATATATCATAGCCGCTAGCGGCGGCGTGCAGGCCTGCCAAGCGAAATTGCGCCGAGCGGTGGGTTGCTTTCGTCAGCCCGTTGCGGCGCGCTTGAGGCGCGCGCGCGCTTCGGCCTCGCCGATCAGCGGCAGCAGCGCGTGCATGTCCGGGCCCGAATCGCGCCCGGTCAGCGCGAGCCTCAGCGGATGGAACAGGGATTTGCCCTTGCGCCCGGTAGTCTCCTTGAGCGTGGCGGTCAGCGTACCCCAGGGGTCATCGTTCCACACGAGTTGCTCCGCCGCTTCGGCGAGATAGGCGCGGGTCTCGGCGTCGAGCGGCGGCGGTTCGACCGGGCCCGTGACCACGTGCCACCAGTGCGCCGCGTCGGCGACGCGCTCGAGGTTCGGCCGGATCGCTTCCCAGCCGGCGGCGCTCATGCCTTCAGGGAGCCGTTCGGAAACATGCGCGAACGGCAGCTGGTGGACGATCGCGGTGTTGAGCCGGGCCAGCTCGGTCTCGTCGAACCGGGCCGGCGCGCGGCCGAACGTGGCAAGGTCGAAGCTCTCGACCAGCCGGTCGCGATCGAGAATCGGCTCGACCGGCTGCGAGGTTCCGACCCGCGCCAGCAGCGCGATCAGCGCCTCGGGCTCGATCCCGGCCTCGCGGAACGCGTCGCCGCCGAGCGCGCCGAGCCGCTTGGACAGCTTGCCCTCGCTGCCAACCAGCAGCGCCTCGTGCGCGAAGCGCGGCACTTCGGCGCCGAGCGCGGCGAACATCTGGATCTGTGTCGCGGTATTCGACACGTGGTCCTCCCCGCGCAGCACGTCGGTCACGCCCATCGCGATGTCGTCTACGGTGCTCGGCAGCATGTAGAGCCACGAGCCGTCGGCGCGGCGCACGACCGGATCCGACATCTGTGCCGGCTCGAAGTGCTGCGGCCCGCGGATGCCGTCGTGCCATTCGATCCGCGCCGAGTGGTCGAGCAGGAAGCGCCAGTGCGGCGCGACGCCCTCGGCCTCCTTCGCGGCGCGTTCGGCGTCGGTCAGCTCGAGCGCCGCTCGGTCGTAGATCGGCGGCAGCCCGCGCCCGAGCCGGATCTTGCGCTTGAGTTCGAGTTCCTGCGCGGTCTCGTAGCAGGGATAGACACGCCCGGCTGCCTTCAGCCTTTCGAACGCTTCCTCGTAGAGTGTCAGCCGCGCCGACTGCCGTTCCTCGCCATCGGGCTCGAGCCCGAGCCACGCCAGGTCCTCCCGGATCGCTTCGACGAACCGCTCCTCGCTGCGCGCGGTGTCGGTGTCGTCGATCCGCAGGAGGAAGCGCCCGCCGGCCTTGCGGGCCAGCAGCCAGTTGTGCAGCGCGGTGCGCAGGTTGCCGACGTGCAGCCGCCCGGTGGGCGAGGGCGCGAAGCGGGTGGTGACCGTCATGTGCGGCGCCTAGCGGCCGCTTACTGGCCGAACAAGAGAACCGAGCCGTTCTCGCCGCGGATCTCGATCCCGTTTGCGGGTGTGCGCTCGACGGCAACGGCCCCGTTCATCGCGGTAACGATCGCTTCCTCCTCGGGCAGCAGCATCCGGCCGCAGCTCGCGCGCGGGAACAGCTGCTCGGTCACGAGGCGCGAATCCTCGAAGAACCATACCCACGACAGCTGCACGCATCCGGAATCGACGAGCACGCCGGTGTCGTCGATCCGCGCGGTTATCGCGTGCGGCAGGTCGATCTCGCGTCCGCCTGCTCCTGCGACGCGGTACTCGCCTGCCAGCGCGACCAGATCGGTTATCGGCGTGCCGGAAGGCTGGGGCGGCGGGACCGCAGCGGGCGAGCGGTCCGCGGCCGGAGCGGCGGTGGAGGTCGCAGGTGACGGTGCGGCCTGCTCCGCCTGTTCGGGTGCCCGCTGCCCGCAAGCCGCGAGCGCGGCAGCGAGCAGCGGCGCCGCGAAAGCCAGGGTGCGAGCCACGTGTGCCACGCGCATCACTTCCGCGTGGCGGTGAACTCCTCGCCGCCCGTTCCGGCCACGTCGCGCTTGAACTTGATCTCGTTCGCCGAGACGATCTGCCCGGTGTAGGTGATCGCCAGCATCTGGCCCTGGTAGTCGAGGTTCTCGACGAAGGTCACCTTGTCGCCGTCGATCGAGCCCCGGAGATCGCCCTCGCCGAGGTTCGACTTGGCATGGCCGGTCAGAGTCTCGCCTTCGAGCTTGAACTCGTAGGTGTAGCTCTGCGGGCCGACCTGGCTGTCGAACGAGGTGGTCCAGGTGCCGCTGATGTCGGCGCTGGGGGCTGCGGCCACGGCGGCCGACGGGCCAAGCGCGACGGCGGTCGTGGCGATGCCCGCGGCGGCGAGCAGCAATGCGATCGATTTCATGACGGGTCCTCCCCAAGAGTGCTCCTGAGCGCAGACTAGCGCGCCCGGAGCGATTGGCCAGCGGCTCCGTCAGACGAGCTCGGCCATGGCTGCCGGATCGAAGTCGCGCAGTTCGTCGCTGCGTCCGTCGCGCACTTTGGCCACCCACTGCGGGTCGGACAGCAGCGCGCGGCCGACCGCGATCAGGTCGAACTCGCCGCGCTCCATCCGTGCGACCAGCCCGTCGAGGCTGTCGGCCCCGGCCGGCTGGCCCTGGAACGAGCCGAAGAAGTCGCCCGACAGCCCGACCGAGCCGACGCTGATCGTCGGTACGCCGAGCAGCTTCTTGGTCCAGCCGGCGAAGTTGAGCCCGTGCTCGCCGTCGATCTCGGGAAACTCGGGCTCCCAGTAACGCCGCTGCGAGCAGTGCAGGATGTCGACCCCGGCCTCGACCAGCGGTCCGAGCCACTGTTCGAGCTCCTGCGGGGTGCGGGCGAGCCGCGCGGAATAGTCCTGCTGCTTCCACTGGCTGACGCGCAGCAGGATCGGATAGTCGGGCCCGACCGCTGCGCGGGCGGCGGCGACGATCTCGGCGGCAAAGCGCGCTCGCTCGCCGATCGTCGCCCCGCCGTAGCGGTCGGCGCGGCGGTTGGTCTCCGGCCAGAAGAACTGGTCGATCAGGTAGCCGTGCGCGCCGTGAATCTCGAAGGTGTCGAAGCCGAGCGCCCTGGCGTCGGCCGCCGCCCGCGCGAACGCCGCGACGGTATCCGCGATCGCCTCCTCGCTCATCGGCTCGCCGGCCAGCTGCCCCGGCGCATTGAGGCCCGAGGGCGTGTCGAGCGCGGGCCGCTCGAAGCCGGGATCGTTGGTCGGCACGCCGCCGGTATGCCAGATCTGCGGCCCCATCTTGCCGCCCGCGGCGTGGACGGCGTCGATCACGCCCTTCCATCCGCCGAGCGGCTCCTTGCCGTGAAAGAACGGGATGTGCGGCAGGTTGCGCGAGGCCGGACGGTTGACGACCGTGCCTTCGGACAGGATCAGCCCGACGCCGCCTTCGGCGCGACGGCGATAGTAGTCGGCGTTGGCCTGCCCGGGCACACCGCCCGGCGCCATGTTGCGCGTCATCGGCGCCATGACGATGCGGTTGGGCAGCGTGAGCCTGGCCGACTGGAAGGGTTCGAACAGGACGGCGGTATCGGTCATCTGACGGGCTCCGAAGGGTTGCTCGCCCGGCAATCTGGGCTTGCGCCGCGGCGCATCAAGCGGGGTTTCAGCGGGCAAAGAAAAGAAAAGGCCCCGCCGGATCGCTCCGGCGGGGCCTGTTCCTTCAGCGTGCCAAGGGAGGATCATTCCTCCTCGGGAGCGGTCTCCCCGGCTTCTGCCTCGGGCGCCTCGAGCGTCTCGTCGCTCTGCTGCAGGTACTCGCCCGCATCGGCGTCGGTGCCGTGGGTCTCGCCCTCGACCTTCCCGAGCGGATCGTCGCCGATCGCCGCCTCGAGACCCTGCTCGAGCTCGGCAGCGCGCTCCTCCTCGGCCGTGTTGGCCATGATGAGGTGCTCCTGCGCCCGCTTCCACTGCGCGCGGATTGCCGCGTCGCGGGCGTTGGCGGTGACGCGGAGACGGTTCATGCCCGCGCCGGTGCCGGCGGGGATGAGACGCCCGACGATGACGTTCTCCTTGAGCCCGACCAGCGTGTCCTTCTTCCCTTCGACCGCCGCCTGCGTGAGCACGCGGGTGGTCTCCTGGAACGACGCGGCCGAGATGAACGAACGCGTCTGCAGGCTCGCCTTGGTGATGCCGAGCAGCACCGGAGTGCCGACCGCCGGCTGCTTGCCCTTCGGCAGCTTGGCGTTGATCTGCTCCATCTCCTCGCGGTCGAGCTGCTCGCCCGGNAGNAGCGTGGTGTCGCCGCCGTCGGTGATCTCGACCTTCTGCAGCATCTGGCGAACGATCACCTCGATGTGCTTGTCGTTGATCTTCACGCCCTGCAGCCGATAGACCTCCTGGATCTCGGCCACGAGGTATTCGGCCAGCGCCTCGACCCCGAGCACCTCGAGGATGTCGTGCGGGTTCGGGCTGCCCGAGATCAGCGTGTCGCCCTTCTTGACGTAGTCGCCTTCCTGGACGTCGATCACCTTGGTCTTGGGGATCAGGTACTCGACCGGATCGCCCTCCTCCGGGATGATCGCGATCTTGCGCTTTGCCTTGTAGTCGCGGACGAACTCGATCCGCCCCGAAATCTTGGCGATGATCGCGTTGTCCTTCGGCACGCGCGCCTCGAACAGCTCCGCCACCCGGGGCAGACCGCCGGTGATGTCGCGGGTCTTGGCCGCTTCGCGCGAGGCGCGGGCGAGGATGTCGCCAGCCTCGACGTGCTGCCCGTCCTCGACCGACAGCGTGGTGCCCGGGGCGAGCATGTAGCGCGCCGCCTCGGTCTCGTCGCCGGACTCGTTGAGCAGGGTCAGCCGCGGACGCAGGTCCTCCTTCTTCGACCGGCCCGTGGCCCGGTACTCGGTGACGACGCGCTGGGCGATGCCGGTGGCCTCGTCGACGCGCTCCTCCATCGTCTTGCCTTCGACGAGGTCCTGGTAGCGGACGACGCCCGACTGCTCGGTGATGATCGGCAGCGTGAACGGGTCCCACTCGGCCAGCCGCTGGCCTTCCTTCACCTTGGCGCCGTCCTCGAACATCAGCACCGTGCCGTAGGGCACGCGATGGATCGCGCGCTCGCGGCCTTCGGCGTCGATCACCGCCAGCTCGCCGTTGCGGGCGAGCGACAGGCGGCGGCCGCGCTTGTCGGTGATGGTCGGCATGTCGCGGTACTGCACCGTGCCGTCCGAGATCGCCTCGAGGTGGCTGGTCTCGTTGACCTGCGCCGCACCGCCGATGTGGAACGTGCGCATGGTCAGCTGGGTGCCCGGCTCGCCGATCGACTGCGCGGCGATGACGCCGACCGCCTCGCCGATGTTGACCGGCGTGCCGCGGGCGAGGTCGCGCCCGTAGCACTTGGCACAGACGCCCTGCTCGGCCTCGCAGACCAGCGGGCTGCGAATCTTGGCCGACTGGACCTCGGCTTCCTCGATCGCCTTGACCATCGCCTCGTCGAGCAGCGTGCCCGCCTTGACGATGACTTCGCCGGTCTTGGCGTTGACCAGGTCCTCCGCCGTGGTGCGGCCGAGGATGCGCTCGCCGAGCGAGGCGATGACCGAGCCGCCCTGGATGATCGCGCGCATCTCGAGCGCGCGCTCGGTGCCGCAATCCTCCTCGATCACGACGCAGTCCTGCGACACGTCGACCAGGCGGCGGGTCAGATAGCCCGAGTTCGCCGTCTTGAGCGCGGTGTCGGCCAGGCCCTTGCGGGCGCCGTGGGTCGAGTTGAAGTACTCGAGAACCGTCAGGCCTTCCTTGAAGTTCGAGATGATCGGCGTTTCGATGATCTCGCCCGAAGGCTTGGCCATCAGGCCGCGCATGCCGGCGAGCTGCTTCATCTGCGCCGGGGAACCACGGGCGCCCGAGTGGCTCATCATGTAGATCGAGTTGATCGGCTTCTGACGGCCGTTCTCGNCCTTCGGCGCCGCGCGGATCTCGTCCATCATGGCGTTCGCCACCTGGTCGCCGCAGCGGCTCCAGGCGTCGATCACCTTGTTGTACTTTTCCTGCTGGGTGATGAAGCCGTCCTGGTACTGCTGCTCGTAGTCGGCAACCAGCGCCTTGGTCTGCTCGACCAGCTCGGCCTTCGACTCCGGAATGATCATGTCGTCCTTGCCGAACGAGATGCCGGCCTTGAACGCATGGCGGAAGCCGAGTGCCATGATCGCGTCGGCGAACAGCACCGTGTCCTTCTGCCCGGTGTGACGATAGACTTGGTCGATGACGTCGCCGATCTCCTTCTTGGTCAGGAGACGGTTGACCACCTCGAACGGGACGCGGTGGCTCTTCGGCAGGCATTCGCCGATCAGCATGCGGCCCGGGGTCGTCTCCACCCGCTTCATNTACTCGTTGCCGTTCTCGTCGGTCTGCGGGACGCGGCTGATGATCTTCGAGTGCAGCGTGACCGCGCCGACGTGCAGCGCCTGGTGGACCTCGGCGATGTCGGCGAGGATCTTGCCCTCGCCGGGCTCAC
>Ga0065721_10051669_pt1 | contig 13906 bp, 11 predicted proteins | sample Mesricmetagenome_FD_59108 | JGI IMG/M metagenome (GOLD analysis project Ga0065721, IMG submission 59108) | Mesophilic microbial community from rice straw/compost enrichment Sample: eDNA_1 v2 (version 2) | ecosystem: Engineered > Solid waste > Grass > Composting > Bioreactor | place: USA: Davis... | reverse complement strand
AGCCGCCCCGCTCACAACTGGAAGACAGCCATGAACCAGTTCGCTATCCTTTACGAAGACCGATTCGTTCGGCCTGCACACTGATGTTCAACCCGCCTTGAACACGGAATTTCTGACATCCCCCCAAGCGACTCAAGACGCGGATCAGCCTGGCCGATGGGATCGACGTGCCAACCTCGATGGCCAAGCACTCCCGATTGGCTTCGTCGATTACATTCAATGTCCGGAACCGCCGGCCGCAATACAAGGCGTCGTGCATGAAGTCCAAGGCCCAGCAGCGGTTGGGCTCGCTTGCCAGGTCCAACGGCTGATGGGGCCGGTCTGGTAGCCGCTTCTTGCAACGCCGAGGCAAATTCAAACCCATATCGCAGTACACCCGATGCACACGCTTTTTGTTCCAGCAGCGGCCATCAAGCCGCAACCGGGTAAAGCATTTCCAGAACCCCCAGCGCCCATGCCGGCTGACGATGGCATTGAGCGCCTCGATCACGTCGGCATCTCGCTCGGATGCCGACACTGGCCTCTTGTAGTACGCCGCCCGCGACAGGCCTGCAATTCGACAGGCACGAGCGATCGACAGTCGGGCTTGCACCAACTGTTCGACCACCTCGCGCCTGGCCGACGGCGTCAGGATTTTCGGTTCAGAACATCCTTGATCGCCGAATTCTCCAGGGCCAGATCCGCGTACATGCGCTTGAGCTTGGCGTTCTCGGCCTCGAGCTCGCGCAGCCGCTGCAACTCGGACACCTGTACGCCCGAGTACTTGCTCTTCCACTGGTAGTACGTGGCGCTGCTAACGCCGTGCTTGCGGCACAGTTCGGCAACCGGCATACCGGCCTCGCCTTCCTTCAGCACCGCAACGATCTGGCTTTCCGTGAACCTGCTTTTCTTCAAGGGAGTCTCCGACTCGTGGAGGCCCCGAAATTCTACCGGCTGATGTCTACCAATTGGGGGAGCTTACGCCGCCATCTTGGCCGAAGGGCGGGATGCGACGAGCGCAGGCACCATCGAAGTGCGCCAACGTGCCGGCAGCAAGCTCACGGCGCGGGGAACAGATTCGAGGGGCATCGCCGTGTACCAGCCCGGCGCCGGCCTGGCGTCGGTGATATCGGCCGGGGAAATCGACGTGAACGGCGACAACGCGTGGGGAATTCTCGCCTGGGCCAGGAACGCCACCAGTACGGCCGACGTGCGCGTCGAGCAAAGCGAGACTGGGCGCATCACTGCGCAAGGCCCGTCTGCCACCGGCATATTCGCACTGCAAGAGGGAAGCGGGCAAGTCGACACAGTCGTACGTGGCGGGGTCAAGGCGCAAGGTGATGATGCGATGGGCCTACTTACAGTCTTAAGCGCATCGCTCAGCAATGCACGCGCGACAATGGTCATTGACCCGACGGCGAGCGTTGAAGTCGAAGGTAACGACGCGTATGCCGCATGGACGTACCACATGGGCACGGGCGAGGCAGGCATCGTGTCTAGCGGCCAGGTCAAGGCGACGGGCGATGGTGCCAACGGCCTGAATGTCTATGCCTCCAACCCCGATCACGCGGCGGACGCCTATGCTCATGTGCAAGGCGGGCAAGTGCAAGTTTCGGGCAGGAATGCGCGCGGCGTCCACGTGAGAAGCCAGGGACCAAGTCGGCTCCAGGCCACCGTGGCCAACGGCGCGACCGTCCAAGCCTCGGGTCCCCATGCCATGGGCGTGGAAGTGGTCGGCCGGGCTGCTGGCGGCTTTGCCCGCCGTGCGCAGGTCCAGGCGCAAATCGACGGCACCGTGACGGCGCGCGACGAGTTTGGCGTGGGCGTATCGGCCCTGACCGACGAGGGAACGGCAATGGTCACCATCGGCAAGGACGGGCGTGTCACCGGCGGCTGGCAGGCCGATGCGGCCAGCACCTCGGCCCAGCATGGCGTGGCGGCGGCGGGCGTGGCCATCAGCAGCGACAAGGCGGCCACGCTGGCCAACGCCGGGCGCATCGAGGCCGGGTCGGACCGGGCGGTGGTCGACACGGGCCGCTACAAGGCCGGCGGCGTGGGCAACCTGACCCTGCGCAATAGCGGCACCCTCACCGGCTTCGTGGAGCTGGCTGCAGGCGGCCAGAACACGGTCTCCAACGAGGCCGGCGGCGTGTTGGCCTTGCGCCACTTTGCCGATACCGACGGCGACGGCACGCGCGACACCAAGCGCGTGTTGGTATCCGACTTCGGTGCGTCCACGAGCCGCTTCGACAACCAAGCGGGCGCCACCGTGCGTCTGGCCGCCGTCGCCAAGGCGGCCACGGTGGATGCGGCCGGCTTTTATGCGCCCACCACCGGCGCGGGCAGCACCGCGCTGCCTGCGGACGTCTACGACATGACGCGCGACGGCATCGTCCAGGCCCAGATGGTGAACCTGGGCGAGTTCAATCATGCCGGCACCATCGATTTGCGCGGCCCGGCGATCGGCAACACGCTGGTGATCACGGGCGCGCCCGATGCCGCGGCCGGTCCTGGCGCCGGCGTGTTCGTCTCCAACGGCGGACGGCTGCACGTCAAGGCGGGTGCCCGTTCGACGGCGGCCACGGACCCGACCGACCGGTACGCCGACATGCTCGTGGTCGACCGCACGCAGCTGGGCAAGGGCGGGCCGACCCAGATCCATGTCGACTATGACCCCGCCGACCTGGGCCACTTGACCGTGGGCAATGGCATCGAGGTTGTCGAAGTCCGCGACAAGGCGGCTTCGGCCAAGGGGGCGTTCGCGCTGGGCAACGTGGTGGCTGCCGGCGCCTACGAATACGCGCTCAACCATGGCGGGGTCGATGCCGATGCCGAGGACGGGAACTGGTATTTGCGCAGCTACGTCAAGGCCACCACAGGCGATGAGGACAAGCCCGAGGAAGTGCCCAACTACCGCAAGGAAGTCCCGCTGGCGATGGCCGCGCCGTCCGTGGCGCACCGGCGTGGGCTGGACTTGCTCGGCACCTATCACGATCGCGCCGGGGAAGACTATGTGATGCTTGCGCAGGGCAGCGCGATGCAGGGCTACGCCGGTCCTCGGGAAGACGACAAGCGCGCGTGGGGCCGGGTATTCGGCAGCTCGGGCAAGGTCCGCGACGGGGGCAATAGCGAGGCCAGCCGCTACGACAGCTTCCGCAAGAACGGGCCCCGCTACGACTACGACCTGGGCGGGGTGCAACTGGGCATGGACGTGTACCGCCGCTTGCGCGACGACGGTTCGCGCCAGATGGCCGGCGCCTATCTGTCGGCCTCGCATGCCTCGGCCCGCGTGGACGCGGTGCTTGGCGGCCGTGCCGGCAAGCTGTCGATGGACGGTTACTCCCTTGGCGGTTACTGGACCCACATGGGTCCGTCGCGCTGGTACATCGACGCTGTCGCGCAAGTGACGCGCTATGACAGCGTACGCCTGCGTTCGGCCAATGGCCACACCCTGCGGTCTGACGGTTGGGGCTTTGCTGCGTCGCTGGAAGCTGGCCGTCCCTTCAAGCTCGACGACAAGTGGACGCTCGAGCCGCAGGCGCAGCTCGTGTACCAGCACGTGTCGCTGGACGCCACGCGCGACCGCTACGGCAAGATCCGCTTTGGCAGCACCGACGGGCTGTATGGACGGCTGGGCGCGCGCCTGGCCAGGAACTGGGAAGGCGACGATGGCCGGGAATACGGCGTGTGGGCGCGCGCCAACGTCTGGCATGACTTTGGTGCGCGGGCCAAGACGACGTTCTCGACGCCGGACGGGCGCAACCCCGTGACGTTGCGTACCGGCCTGGGCGGCACGTGGGGCCAGCTGGGCGTTGGGTTCAACGCGCAGCTCAAGGACAACCTGAACGCCTTCATTGCGGCGGACTACGAGCAAAGTCTCGAAAGCAGCAAGACCCGCGGCGTGAGCGGCCGCATCGGTATCCAGTACGTCTGGTAGGGTTGGGTCGGCCCGGCGCCCCTTACGCGGGGCGCCGGCGGCCAAAGCGCCGCGGGTCGAAGGACGCGAAGGCGGCGCCGGTGGGCTGCCCCTGCAAGATGCGCACGACCAGCTCACCCGTACGCGCCGAGCTGACCAGGCCTACGTGCCCGTGGCCGAAGGCGTGGACGATGTCGGCGCACGCCGAGGCCGGGCCGATGCAGGGCAGGCCGTCGGGCAGGCTGGGGCGCGAACCCTGCCAATAATCGGCGGGTTCATCGACGCCTGTGGCTGACAGCGACGGATAGGCCGAGCGCACCAGGTCCACCAATATGCGGGCCCGCCGCCAATCCGGCGCGGCGTCGACATGGTCGATTTCCACCTGGCCAGCTACGCGCAACCCTGCTTGCATGGGCGTGGCCACCATCTTGCAATCGGCAAACATGGTCGCGGTGTTGACCCGCACCCCGGGCTGGCGGATGACGGCGTGATAGCCGCGCTCGGCCGCCAGCGGCACATCATCGCCAGCCAGGCGGGCCAGGTCGCGTGAGCGGATCCCGGCGGCGATGACGGCCTTGTCGCAGGCGATGTCGCCGTCGTCGGCCCGCACGCCGCGCAGCCGGCCGTTTTCGACGTAAAAGCCCGTGGCGCGCGTGCGTCGCAACTCGGCGCCGAGCGATTGGGCCAGACGGACCAGCGCTGCCACGTAGGCGCCTGGGTCTTGGCAGTGCCCGGCCTCGCCGACCAGCGCGCCAAAGGTGTAGCGCGGATGCAGGTCCGGCTCCAGCGCGCGTAGCGCCTGGGCGTCGAGCGCCTGCCACTGGATGCCTTCCTGTCGGCGGATCTGCCAGGCGCGGCCGTCGGCCCGGAAGTGCTGCTCGGACAAATAGACGTGCAGCAGTCCGCGCCGTTCGATCAAGTCGGCCACGCCGGCCTGGCGCGCCAAGGCTTCGTGCAGGGCCGGCGCGCCGGCCAGCAGGCTGCGCAGCGCATGCGCGGTGCGCGCCACCTGTTCCCACGTCCATGCCGAGGCCAGGTAACGCACCAGCCACGGTGCGGCCTGCGGCAAATGGCGCCAGCGCACCGCCAGCGGCCCGAGCGGGTCCTTCAGCCAGCGCGGGACTTGCTTCCACGCGCCGGGCGCAGCCGGCGGCAGCACCGAGTGCGACGACAGCCAGCCCGCGTTACCGTAGCTGGCTGCTTGCCGTCCGCCCGGCTCGCCCGGTTCGATGAGCGTGACGCGCAGCCCCGCGTTCAGGGCCTGGACGGCAGTGGCGGCGCCGACCGCACCGGCACCGATGATCACGACGTGCATGGCGCTCATGGCAAGGTGGGCAGCGGGCAGGCGCCCGGCGGCAGCGCGCCGCTGGCATGATGCGTGCAGGTGGCGCCGACGACGAAAACGGTTGTCATGTTCGATGTTCCTGGTGCGCGCGGTGGGCGCGGCATCAGCCGTGCGCCGATGCGCGGGCGACCATAGCACTTGACGGTATACGAGACAATATGCAGCATGTCCAAGCCCCTCGGGGCCCGCGCCCGCCTCGCCGCGCCTGGCCCGGCCCTGATCGATTCATCCATACGCCGCTACATGAAAGCCATCTTCGTCGACGCCAATCCCACCTTGGCCGCCGTGGCCGAACGCCTGCACCGCGCGGACGATTTGCCGCTTGGCATCAACCGCCAGCCCGACATCACGCCCGAGCAACTGCCGGACGTCCTGGGCGACGCCGAAATCGCCATCATTGACCACACCTACCTGCCCACGGACATCGCGCGCCGGTGCAAGGGGCTGAAGCATGTGGTGTTCCTGGGCACCGGGGCGCGCTCGTACATGAATCCGGAGGAGCTCGCCGAATTGGGCATCCAGGTCCACATCATCAAGGGTTACGGCGATACCGCGGTGGCCGAATGCGCCTTCGCGCTAATGTGGGCCGCGGCCAAGGGGCTCGCCCGGATGGACCGGGGCATGCGCGCCGGCAACTGGCTGCGCACCGACGGCGTGCAGCTGACCGGCAAGACGCTGGGGCTGGTCGGGTTCGGCGGCATCGCTGCCGAAATGGCGCGGCTGGCCGGCGGTGTCGGCATGGAAGTCATCGCCTGGAACCGCAGCCCCAAGTCGCATCCCGGCGTGCGCTTCGTCGAACTCGACGAGTTGCTGGCGGCAAGCCACGTGGTGTCGCTGCACCTGCTATTGACCGATGAGACGCGCGGGTTCCTGTCGCGCGAGCGCATCGCGCGCATGCGTGACGGCGCCATCCTGATCAACACGGCGCGCGGGGCACTGGTCGACGAGGATGCGATGGTCGATGCGCTGCGCTCGGGCAAGCTCGCGCACGCAGGCCTGGACGTCTACGTCACCGAGCCGCTGCCGGCCGACCATCCCCTGGCGCAACTGGACAACGTCACCTTGTCGGCGCATTCGGCGTTTCGCACGCCCGAGGCCAGCGACAACCTGATCGAGGCAGCGCTCAACCACTGCCGGCGCATCTGCGGCCAAGGGGGGCAGCAATGACCGGACAAGCCCCTGCCCTGCGCCGGGCCCGCCGCATCGCCGGCATCGGTGTGTCGGAAATCCTGCGCATCGGCGCGCGTGCCGCGCAATTGAAGCGCCAGGGCCGCGACGTCATCGTGTTGGGCGCGGGCGAGCCCGACTTCGATACGCCGGACAACGTCAAGCAGGCGGCCGTGCGCGCCATCGAGGCCGGGCAGACCAAGTACACGCTGCTCGACGGCACACTCGAATTGAAGGCGGCGATCGCACGCAAGTTCGAACGCGAAAACGGCCTGTCCTACGGCCTGGACGAAATCACCGTCGGCGCCGGCGCCAAACAGGTGATCCACAATGCCCTGATGGCCACCTTGGATGACGGCGACGAAGTCGTGGTGGGCGCGCCGTACTGGACGTCGTACGCCGACATGATCGCCATTGCCGGCGGCAAGGTCGTGGAGGTGCCGTGCAGCGAGGCCAATGGCTTTCGCATGGCGGCTGCCGATTTGGAGCGCGCCATCACGCCGCGCACGCGCTGGGTGATGATCAATTCGCCGTCCAACCCGACCGGCGCGGCGTATTCGGAATCCGACTTGCGGCAGCTGGCCGACGTGTTGCTGCGCCATCCGCACGTGTGGGTGATCTCGGACGACATCTATGAGCACCTGATATACGGGGATTTCGCCTTCCGGACCCTGGCCCAGGTCGAGCCGCGCTTAAAGGACAGGACGCTGACCGTCAACGGCCTGTCCAAGGCCTATGCCATGACGGGTTGGCGCATCGGCTACGCGGGCGGCCCGAAGGCGCTGATCGAGGCGATCGCGGTGGTGCAGAGCCAGAGCACGTCCAACCCCTGCTCCATCAGCCAGGCCGCCGCGATCGAGGCCCTGGACGGGCCGCAGGACGTGCTGCCCGAACGGCGTCGCTCGTTCCAGGCGCGGCGGGACCTGGTCGTCGACGGCCTGAACGCCATCGAAGGACTGTCGTGCCGGCGGCCCGAAGGCGCGTTCTACGTCTACGCCAGCTGCGCCGGCGTGCTGGGCAAGCGTACGCCCGGTGGACAGGTGTTGCATACCGATGCTGACTTTTGCCAGTATCTGCTGCAGGATCACGACGTGGCCGTCGTGCCCGGCACGGTGTTCGGCCTGGCGCCGTTCTTCCGCATCAGCTATGCGACCTCGCAGTCGCAATTGGAGACCGCGTTGGCGCGCATTGCCCGGGCCGTGGCCGAGCTCGGCTAAGCCGGTTGGTGCGCCGCCGACCCTGCCGGTCGGCGGCCCTTAGCAGTGCCTTTGCCCAAGGGGGACGCCATGATGCGCAAACTGAGCATTGCCACATTGGCCGCGGCCGTCGCGCTGGCGGCTGTCCCAGCCTTCGCGGCCCAGGACCAATGGCCGTCCCGGCCGATCACCATCATCGGGGGCTTTCCCAACGGTTCGGGGGTAGACCTATACGCGCGCAAGCTCGGGCAAGGGTTGAGCGAAACCCTAGGCGTGCCCGTCGTGGTCGAGGCGCGCACGGGCGCCGGCGGCAACATCGCCTCTGATGCCGTGGCGCGCGCCCAGCCTGACGGCTATACGTTCTTGCTGGGCACGGCCGGTACCCACGCCATCAATGCCGCGCTCTACAGCAACCTGAGCTTCGATGTCTGGAAGGACTTCAGCCACATCGCGCTGCTGGGAGACGTCCCCAACGTGCTGACCGTCAATCCCAAGAAGCATCCCGACATCCACGCCTGCAAGGACCTGCTTGCGCTGGCGCGCAACAACCCCGGCAAGCTCAATTACGCCTCCACCGGCAACGGCACCTCGGGCCACCTCGCGGGGGCGCAGTTCGCCAAGCAGGCCGGCGTCGAGATCACGCACGTGCCGTATCGTGGGCAAGGGCCGGCCATGACCGCGCTGCTGTCGGGCGAGGTGGACTTCTTCTTCAACCAAAGCGCACCCAGCATCGCCGCGGTCAACGCCGGCCAGGTCAGGGCCTTGGCCGTGACCACGTCCGCGCCGCTCAAGGCCCTGCCCGGCGTGCCGACCGTGGCCGAAGGCTGCGGGCTGCCCGGCTATGAAAGCAGCACCTGGTACGGACTGTTCGGCCCGGCCGACCTGCCGGACGATATCCGCAAGCGCTTCAGCGACGCGGTCATCGCCGAAATCTCCAAGCCGGAATTCCAGCATTGGCTAAGCGACCTGCAGGGCATCACCCCGCCGGCCGATCCCAGCCCGGCCGCCTTCGAGCGCGTGCACAAGGCTGACATCGCGCGCTGGGCCGAGGTGGTCAAGCAGTCGGGGGCGCGGGTGGACTAGACCGGTTGCCGGCGCAGGCAGGCCGTCACACAATAGCGCCATGGCTTCCCGCTCGCGCCCCAGGCAAACCGTCATCCCGGGCCGCTCGCCCAGCCTGTTCTCGCGCGCCTTGTTCCGCGTGGTCGACTGGCTGCACGACCGCATCGCGCGTGCCTCGCTGGTCGGCGACCAGCCGATATTCGACAAGTCGCTTTTCCCTTGGGTGCCGGCGCTGGAGGCCCAGACGCCAGCGATCCGCCAGGAGCTGCTTGCGCTGCTCGAGGAGCGGCACAAGCTGCCCGCCTTTCACGAACTGTCGCCCGACGTCGGCATGATCACTGCCGACGACCAGTGGAAGACGTTCGCCTTCATGGCCTACGGCATCCGCTCCGAGCGCAACCTCGCGCGCTGCCCGGCCACGGCGCGGGCGCTGCAAGGCATACCGGGGCTGCGCACGGCTTTCTTCTCCATCCTGGAGCCGGGCAAGCGCATCCCGCCGCACCGTGGGCCCTACAACGGCGTGTTGCGCCTGCACCTAGGCCTGGTGGTGCCGCAGCCGCGCGAGCGGTGCTGGATCGAGGTCGGCGGACAGCGCTACTGCTGGCGCGAAGGCGAGGCCGTGGTGTTCGACGACTTGTACGAGCACCAAGTGCACAACGACACCGACGGCGTACGCGTGGTGCTGTTCGTCGACTTCGAGCGGCCATGCCGTGCGCCGGTGCGCTGGCTCAACCGCCTGCTGCTTGCGCTGGCGCCGCTGACGGCCGAGCTGCGCACCACGCGCCGGCTGCAGGCGCAGTGGGAAGCGCGCTATTACGGCAACGAGGGCTAGGCCCGTAGATGTTTCGTTGCCCGCGTCACCGCAGCGGGCATCCCGCAGGTTTCACCGCCCATCGGGTGGCGCGCCCGCGCGCGGTAGCGCGGCCTGGCGCGAACGTCCACCGAGTCTGTACGTACAAGCTGTACGTACAGGTGTAGAATGGCGCCCGCAGTCAAGCGCAGCAAAGAATCGGCGGGCGCCCGTGCGCCGGCCGGCTCCCACAAACCATTCCGGAGACACCGCCGTGACAACCGGGACTTCCCGCGTGCCCATTTTTGCCACCCTGAACCGCATCCCAGGCGGGCTCATGCTGATTCCGCTCATCCTGGGCTCCATCGTGGGCACCTTTGCGCCAGACGCGCTGGCCATAGGAAGCTTCACCACCGCCCTGTTCAAAAACAGCGCGCTGCCGTTGATCGCGCTGCTGATCTTTGCCACCGGCACGCAGGTCAACATGCGCACCGGCGGCCCCATCCTGGCCACCGCCGGCACCATCCTGCTGACCAAGACGCTGATCCCGGCCAGCCTGATCGTGCTGCTGGGCCACTACGTGGGCATCGACGGCGTGCTCGGCGTGTCCATCCTCGCCATGCTGGCCGCCTTCGACAACAGCAACGGCGGACTGTGGCTGGCCTACACCGGCCAGTACGGCGACAGCCGCGACCGCGGCGCCTATGTAGCCAGCGCGCTCAACGACGGGCCGTTCTTCAGCTTGTTGTTCCTGGGCGCCTCGGGCCTGGGCGACATCCCCCTGATCGCGCTGGTCGCGGCCTTGGTGCCCTTCCTGCTCGGCGTGGTCGTGGGCAACCTCGACGTGCAATGGCGCGATGTGCTCAAGCCCGTGCCGAGCATCGTCATCCCCTTCTTCGCCTTTGCCCTGGGCACCGGCATCAACCTGGGCGCCGTGGTCAGCGGCGGCCTGAGCGGCCTGATCCTGGGCCTGCTGATCAGCCCCATCACCGGCGGCCTGGTCTACTTGGGCTACCGCTACATCCTGCGCCGCGGAGGCAAGTCGGGGCTGGGCTTTGCCGCCGGCACGACCGCCGGCAACGCCATCGCCACGCCGGCCGTGGTCGCTGCCGCCGACCCGACCTTCGCGCCGTATGTCGCCACTGCCACCGCGCAGGTCGCCGCGTGCGTGCTGATCAGCTCCATCCTTGCGCCCGTGCTGGCGTCCTACTTCCTGAAGCGCGCCGGCGAACTCAAGCCCGTGGACGCCGAAGACGACGTGCTGGCCGCGCAGCCCGGGGCGGCATTGTGACCGGTCCGCTGGTCGCCATCGTTGCCGACGACCTGACCGGCGCGGGTGATACCGCGGTGCAGTTCGTGCGCGCCGGCTGGGTCACTCAGCTGTCCATGGGCGGTGCCGACGAGGCGCTGTCCGGGGCGGGTGCGCGGGCCGAGGTGCTGGCGGTTACCACCAACAGCCGCGCCATGGCGCCCGCCGCCGCCGGCGAGGCGGTGCGCCGCGAGGTTCGGCGCCTGCGCCAGGCCGGCGTGCGCCGCCTGTACAAAAAGGTGGATTCGACGCTGCGCGGCGCGTTCCGCGCTGAAATCGAGGCGGCGCGCGCCGCCTGGTCCGACGATGCCGTGGCGGTGATCTGCCCGGCGTTTCCCGCCACGGGCCGCACCGTCCGGGACGGCGTGCTGCTGGTCGACGACCGGCCCGTGACCGAGACCTCGGCCGCCACCGATCCCGTCACGCCGGTGACGCAAAGCCATATTCCCACGCTGCTTGGCTGCGCCGGCATCGCCGCATCGCCGGACGAGACGCCGCAGGCGCTGGCCGCGCGCATCGCTCAGGCCGGCCCGGTGGTGGTGGTCGACGCCGCCAGCGAGGAGGACCTCGAACGCCTGGCCCGGGCCGTCGCCGAGTTGGGCGAGCGGGCGCTGCCGGTCGGTGCAGGCGGCCTGGCCGGGCCGCTGGCCCGAATCTGGGCGGGCGCGCAGGCGCGCGGGCCCGTCGTCGTGGTCGTGACCTCGCAGCACAGCGCCGCGCGGTCCCAGGCGCAGACCCTGCAGGAGCGGGGCGCGCGGACCTGGGCACCTGCCCCGCAGCAGTTGGCCGACCCGGCCGCCTGGGAAAGCTGGGCCGCCGGAGTCGTCGCGTCCGAGCGCGGCGTGGCCGATGCGGGCAGGGATGACACGGTATTGCTGCTCGCGCCCGAAGGGCGCCATGCCGGCCTGGATGCTGATACCGTGGCCGCCCGCTTGGGCGAGCTCGCCGCCAGGCTGATCGATGCCCTGGGGGCGGCCGGGGTGGTCGCCACCGGCGGCGACGGCGCGCGCCAGGTGCTTCAATCGCTCGGCGCCACCGGCATCGCCCTGGTCGACGAGGTCACCGGCGGCGTGCCCATGGGTACGCTCACCGGCGGCCGCGCGGCCGGCCTGCCGGTGGTGACCAAGGCCGGAGGCTTCGGCTCGGCCGATGTGTTGGTCCGGGCCGCGCAAGCGATCCGGGAAAGGAGATTCGCGACATGACCCATTCTTCCGATGCGGCGCGCAAGCCGCTGTTGGCCGTCACGCTCGGCGACGTGGCCGGCATCGGGCCGGAAATCACGGCCAAGATGCTGCTCGGCCATGACGACCTGCGCCAGCGCGCGCGGTTGTTCGTCGTGGGCGACGCCGATTGCCTGCGCCGCGCCGCGGCCGACCTGGGGGCCGATGCGGCGGCCAAGGTCCGCGTCGTCCAGCGTCCCGAGGACGTGCGCAACGAACCCGGCACCATTGAGGTGCTCCAGGCAGGCCCGTCGCTGGCCCACGTACCGGCCGGGCAACTGAGCGCCGAAGCCGGTGACGGGTCGGTACGCTTCGTCACCACGGCGTGTGCCTTGGCGCGCGACGGTCGCATCGATGGCATCGTCACCGCGCCGCTGAACAAGGCGGCCATGCACCTGGCTGGGCACAAATGGCCCGGCCACACCGAGCTGCTGGCCCACGAGTTCGGCGTCAAGACGTTTTCGCTCGTGCTATCGGCCGGCGACCTATACGTTTTCCATGCCACCACGCACGTGTCGCTGCGCCAGGCCATCCAGGACGTCACCCCCGAGCGCATGCGGGCAGTGCTGCGCTTGGCCGGGGCGTTCGCCCGGGCGCTGGGCCGCGCCGACGAGCCGGTGGCGGTGGCTGGCCTCAATCCCCATGCCGGGGAGAACGGCATCTTCGGCACCGAAGACGCCGACATCCTGGCCCCTGCCGTGGCCGAGGCCCAGGCCGCTGGCATCGCCGCTGCCGGCCCCATCCCGGCCGACGCCCTGTTCCCGCAAGCCGTGCGCGGCAAATGGAAGTTCGTCATCGCCTGCTATCACGACCAGGGCCATGCGCCCTTCAAGGCGGTCTACGGCGACGACGGCGTCAATATCACCGTCGGGTTGCCGGTCGTGCGGGTTTCCGTGGACCACGGCACGGCGTTCGACATCGCCGGCAAAGGCATCGCCCGCGAAGACAGCCTGGTACTGGCGGCCGAGCGCGCCGCCAATCTTGCACCCGGCTGGTCGCACGTCTGGGAAACCGCCCGGGCGACGACGGGCGGCTAGAATGGGCGCCTCGCCCGCCCCCCGCGCCGGGGGTTGAAAAGGCGAACCCGTCCTGCCCATTGCCCATGACGCAAAAGACCGTCACCCGGCGCGGCGCCGCCGCACCCCTTTACGTCCAAATCGCCGACATCCTGCGCGGCGAGTTGGGCGGCTATGCGCTGCCGCCGGGCACGGTGCTGCCCAGCGAGGCGGCGCTGTGCCGGCGCTTCGGCGTGGCGCGCAGCGTGGTGCGCCAGGCGCTGGCCATTCTGGCGGCCGAAGGCCGGATCCGCCGCGAGCCGGGGCGGCCGGCGACGGTCGCATCGCCGCGCGTGCACCGGCGCCTGATCCAGCGTTCGACCGGGCTGTACGAGCAATTTGCCGGCGAAGGCATCGTCTTGCGCACCCAGGTCCTGCGCTTTGCGTTGACGACGCCGCCCGCGCCGGTGGCGGAATTCTTCGGCACATCGCGCGCCCTGGTGGTCGAGCGCCTGCGCTCGGTCCACGGCCGCCCGTTGGCCTACGTGCGCACCTGGCTGGATGCGGCGTCCGTCCCGGGCCTGGTGGCCGCAGACCTGGAGGATGCCTCGCTGCACCGCGTGCTGTCGGCGCGCTATGGCCGTTACCCGGGGCGCGGCCGCAACCGCATCCGCGCCGTGGCGGCCGACGTCTGGCTGGCGGGGGCGCTGCAGGTCGACGAGGGTAGCCCCCTACTGATGCTGGAAGGCCAGGGGATGGACCAGCAGGACCGGCCACTGGAATGGTTCACCACCTGGCACCGTGCCGAGGACCTGGCCTTCGACGTGGACGTGACAGGCAGTCAGGAGAACTTGCGGCCGCAGCTGGCGCGCGCGCACGCCGGCCCCGGCGACGGGCTGGGCGGGCGTTGCGGGGGCGACGCCGGCG
>Ga0065721_10007723_pt1 | contig 13906 bp, 16 predicted proteins | sample Mesricmetagenome_FD_59108 | JGI IMG/M metagenome (GOLD analysis project Ga0065721, IMG submission 59108) | Mesophilic microbial community from rice straw/compost enrichment Sample: eDNA_1 v2 (version 2) | ecosystem: Engineered > Solid waste > Grass > Composting > Bioreactor | place: USA: Davis... | reverse complement strand
CATCTTAGAGAACTCCCGCCTCGTCCTTGAGTTTCTGCACGAGCTCGGCAACCGAGCCCACCTTGACGCCGGCCTGGCGCACGGGCGGCTCCGCCGTCTTCAGCACCTTGAGGCGCGGCGACACGTCGACGCCGAGCGTTTCGGGGCTCGTCTCGTCGATCGGCTTCTTCTTCGCCTTCATGATGTTGGGCAGTGACGCATAGCGCGGCTCGTTGAGGCGCAGGTCCGTCGTCACGATGGCCGGCAGCTTCAGCGTCAGCGTCTGCAGGCCGCCGTCGATCTCGCGTGTCACGTCCACGGAGCCGTCGCCGATCACGACCTTGGAGGCGAAGGTGCCCTGCGACCAGCCGAGCAGGGCGGCGAGCATCTGGCCGGTCTGGTTGGCGTCGTCGTCGATGGCCTGCTTGCCCATGATGACAAGGCCGGGCGCCTCCTGCTCGATGACCTTCTTCAGCACCTTGGCGACGCCGAGTGGCTCGGTGGCGACGTCGGTCTTCACGAGGATGCCGCGGTCGGCGCCCATGGCAAGGCCGGTTCGGATGGTCTCGGCCGCCTGCTGCGGACCGATCGACACGACGACGATCTCGCTCGCCTTGCCCGCCTCCTTGAGGCGGATGGCCTCCTCGACGGCGATCTCGTCGAAGGGGTTCATGGACATCTTCACGTTGGCGAGCTCGACACCCGAGCCGTCCGCCTTGACGCGGATCTTGACGTTGTAGTCTACGACCCGCTTCACGGGCACCAGGATCTTCATCGACTTGAGTCCTTTCGACCGAGGACCGACATGGGACGCCCTGCCGTCATGTGGCGGTGCAGCAAAGCTGCTCGACCGCCTGCCGCATCAACAGGCAACTTGCGTGGCGGGGGACCGTAACGAGCGCCGTTCGGCCTTGTCAACGTCGACGAGCGGCTAGGCGTCCCCGGTTTCGCGCGGCCCATCGGCGATGCCGAGCAGCGGCTGGTCGCGGCGGCGCAACATGAGGACCAGCACGGCCCCGGCGGCAAAGCCGCCGATATGCGCGTACCAGCCCACCGAATCGTCCGAGGCCGTGAAGGCCTGGAAGATCTGGAAGGCGAGCCACAGGCCGATGGCCCAGTAGGCCCGCAGCCGGAGCGGGATGCGCGCGAAGAACAGCCCCCACAGCCTGACGCGCGGATGGAGGATGAGATAGGCGGCGACGACCCCCGACACCGCGCCCGAAGCGCCGACGAGCGGCCGCTCCGAGCCGGGAACGGCGAAGGCATGCGCAAGGCCCGCCGCAGTGCCGCACAGGAGGAAGAAGAGGATGAAGCGGGCGTGCCCCATCGCGTCCTCGACATTGTCGCCGAAGACCCACAGGAACAGCATGTTGCCGGCCAGGTGTAGGAAGGAGACGTGCAGGAAGAGGCTCGTCAGCAGCGTCGCCGGCTCGGGCACCAGCGGCAGCCCCTCGGGCAGGGAGAGGGCGCCGAAGAGCACGCCCGGAATGACGCCGAGACCGGCGATGGCCCAGTCGGCGGGCAGGATGTCCGGATCGGCGAGAATCAGCAGGTAGCCGAGGGTGCAGATGGCGAGGAGCGCATAGGTGGCGTAAGGCGCCCTGAGATTGCGCATCGGCACGCCATCGTGCAGCGGCACAAACATGTGGAGCGCTCCGGCCCGGGGACGATCGGCGGCAGCGCCGCTCCCGGTACGCTCAGCGGTTCTGCCCCGGTACCCATAGCACGTCCGCCGCGCCCTTGTCGTTGGCGTAGCGCGCGGCGACGAAGAGGAAATCCGACAGGCGGTTGAGATATTTGACCGCGGCGGGCGTCACCGGCTCGCCCTCGCGTGCGGCGAGCGCCGTCGCCTGTCGCTCGGCCCGCCGGCAGACGGTGCGGGCAAGGTGCAGCGCCGCCGCGGCGGGGCTGCCGCCGGGCAGGACGAAGGAGCGCAGCGGCGACAGGTGCGCGTTCAGCTGGTCGATCTCTTCTTCGAGCCGTGTCACCTGGGCATCGAGGATGCGCAGCGGCTCGTAGGGCAACGGCTTGCCGTCGTCCGGCGTCGAGAGGTCGGCACCGAGATCGAACAGGTCGTTCTGGATGCGCGCGAGCATGGCATCGAGCTCGGCGTCGGCGCCCGTGTGCAGCCGGGCGAGCCCGATACAGGCGTTCGCCTCGTCCACCGTGCCGTAGGCCTCGACCCTGAGGTCGTATTTCGGCCGGCGCGCGCCCGTGGCGAGGCCCGTGGTGCCGTCGTCCCCGGTGCGGGTGTAGATGCGGTTGAGGCGGACCATGACCCCTCAGAAATGGTAGCTCAGCTTCGCACCGACATTGGTGAGGCCGCGATTGTCGTCGCACAGCCCGCCGTTGGAAAGATGCTCCACGGTCGCCAGCACGCTCCANTTGGCATCGAAGCGGTAGCCGATGGACGCCGCNTCGCGGAACAGGACGCGGCAGCCGAGGGCGTCGCGNCCGTCCGGCACCACGTCGCCCACCTTGCCGTTGTGCACCGCGCCGCCGAAATCGAGCTCGATGAACAGCGCGTCGGTGATGTCGGCATGCCAGTTGAGGCCGGCGAAGACATAGCTCGTCTTGCCGCCGGTATTGGCGCTGATGCCGGCGTTGAAGGTGGGCAGCAGCATGTCGACGAGCGGGTCGGGATGCGACCACGGCTTCACGAAGACGATCTCGCCCATGATGTCGACCGAGCCGTCCTCCTTGCCGCCGGGGTCATGGGCGAGGACGCCGAGGCGCAGCTGCGAGACGAAGCTGGACAGGCTGTGGGACGTATCCGGGGCCTGGTAGATGGCCGGAGCAGGCGGCGCGAGATCGGCGGCCTGCACCGGAAGGCCCCAGAGAAGGACGGCCGGCAGGCAGAGAGCAGCCCGAAGGGAGCGGAGCAGGATCATTGGCACCAACGTCGCGAATGCCAGAAATGACAGGCGATCCGGGACGGAGGCCTGCCAGCGAGGAGCGAACCAGCACCCCTCCCGCTCAGAGGCATGCCTGATCGTGATGAAATGGCATAAAGCGGAGCTGATCGCCGGGCAACCCTGAACCGGACATGGTTAGCAAAGTGTTACGCCACTGTTGCAGATCTGCTGCGGTCGCCGTCAGAAGCCGCGCATCCACACGACGAGCATGATGATGACGATGGCGAGGAACTGCAGTAGCACCCGCAGCCGCATCAGGCGCTGCGAGCGCTCGGGGCTGCCCCCGCGCAGCATGTTGAAGAGACCGAGGACGAGGACCACGGCGACGATGCCGACGGCCACGGAGACGAGTGTATTGGCAGTCATGGCTGTGCTTTAGAGCTCCCTCGCGCCGCCTCCAACCCCGCCCGCGCGGCAAGGCGCAGCGACCGATCGTCTCGCCGCTGCGTCCGGGATTGGCCTTCTTCGGTCAATTGCGTCGCAGGAGGCGCTCCAGATAGTCGATTTCCTCGCTCGGCCGCGTGGGATCGCCGAGCCGGCGGCGCAGTTCGTCGAGAATGCGCCGCGCCCGCACCGCCGCTGATTCGTCCGCGCCCGGAATGCGCACGCGCCCGTCCGACCAGTCGCGGTTGCGCGTCGGCCGGCCGAGCGGGTCCTCGTTGCGCGGCCCGCCGGGCCCCGTGGCGCCCTGCTGGGGCGGCCCGTCGGAGCCGTCGGCCTGCTGCGGCTGGCCGTTGCCCTGCATCTGTTGCGCCAGGCCCTGAGCGCCGCGCTGCAGGGCGTCGAGCGCCCGTCCCTGCGCATCGACGGCATCGCCGCTCTGCCCTTGGCCGAGCTGGCCTTCGGCCTCGCGCATCGCCTCCTCGGCCTCGCCGAAGCCCGGCTCGTCCTGGAGGCCGAAGTCGCGCATCCGGCGCCGCAGCTCCTCGAGCCGCTCGCGCAGCGCCTGCTGGCGGTCGCCGAGCCCCTGGCCGTCCTCGCCCTGCTGGCCGTCCTGTCCCGGCTGCGCCTGGTCGCCCGGGTTCTGGCCCTGCTGGCCGCGCTGGCGCTGTCCGTTCCGGTTCTGCTGCGACCAAGGCGCGCTCTGGCGATAGGTGTCGTCGCGCAGGTTGCGCTGGTCGCGCATCATCTCGTCGAGCTCGTTGAGGGAGCGATTCATCTCCTGGGAGAACTGGTCGCCGCCTTGGTTGGGCTGCGCGGTCTGCAGGTTTTCCAGGATGTTGCGCAACTCGTCGAGCAGCCGCTGCGCGTCGGCCGTGGCACCCTGCCGGGCCAGTTCCTCGAGCCGGTTGAGAAGGTTGTCGAGGTCCTGCGGCGTGACGGTGCGCGCATTGGCGTCCGGCTGCGCCTGGTTGGGCTGGCCCGGGTTCTGCTGCATGCGCTGGGCGAATTCGCGCAGGAAGTTGTTCATCGCCTGGCGCAGCTCGTCTGTCAGGCGCTTGATCTCCTCCTCGTCCGCGCCGCGCTCCAGCGCCTGGCGCAACGCCTCCTGGGCGGCCCTGAGGTCACGCTCGGCCTGCGACATGCCGCCGTCCTCGATCTGCAGCGCCATCGCCCACAGCAGCTCGGCGATGTCGAGGAGCTCTTCGTCGCTCTTGGCGGCGGTAAGACGCGTGGAGGCGAGGCTGAGGCCGACATAGACGCCGAGCTCGGGCGTGAAGTCCTCCGGCGCGATGAGCAGCGCATCGAGCGCCGTCTGCACGCGGTCACGTTCGTCCGGCGCGAGCACGAGATTGCGGCGCTGCTCAACGAGCGCCTTGGCGAGCGGCTTGGTGAAGGGCCGCTGGGGCAGCACGACCGTCTTCGTCTCGCTGCGCCCTTCCTGGCCCGCATGGTCGCGGGCGACCAGCGTCATGGCCACCGTCGCGCCCGCCCAGGGGCTGGCCGACAGATCGTTCGTGGTGCGCGTGTCCTCGTCCGCCGCCGGGTCGATCGGCAGGGCGAGCGGGATGCGCGGCGGCGGCACCAGGGTGCGCGCGCCCTCGCGTCCGAGCGGCGCGACGAGCGCTTCGGCGGTGTCGATGCCGTAGTCGTCGCGCATGCGGTAGGTGAGCGTGATGCTGCCGCGTGAATTGTTCTGCGGCTCGCCGGAGAAGGCGACCGTCGGCGCCATGTCCGGTGTCGCCTCGATGACGACCCGGCTGGTGCCCGCCTGCGACGAGACCGTGAGCTCATCGCTCGCCTTTACGGTGAAGCGGTGTTCGGTGAGGCCGGCGGGCGCATTGGCCGGCTTCTCCACGCCCGTAAGGCCGCGGCCGGCGGAGACGGCAAGGTCGGCGCTGCCGGCCGCGCGCACCACGACCGTGCTGCCGACGGGCGCCTTGGCGTGGCGCACCTCGCCACCGCGCAGGTCGAGCAACAGCGGCGGCAGGCGCGTGTAGTGCGGCGGATCGATCCAGCCGTCGATGCGGAAGGCCTGACCGGTATCCTGCGGCGTCTGCCAGTCGAAAGCGGTTGTCAGGCGCGGGACGACGTCCGAACCTGCGGCGATGAGCGCTGCCGCCAGCACGACGATGAGGCCGCCGCGCACCGCGAAGGGATCGCGCGCCGCCATGCCCGGGCGCGGCGGCGCGACGCGCATCGAATCGACCGCAGCGGCGGCGCGCTGCCTGTGCGCCTCCCACAGGGCGAGGGTGCCCGGATCGCCCGGCGTGCCGGCGAGGCTGTCGGCGAGCGTTGCCGCGGGCCGGTGCGGTGCCGGCGAATCGCGATCGATACGGGCGAGCGCGCGTTGCCGCGTCGGCGGAGAGATGCGCACGAGCGGGACGAGCGAGGCGAGCAGCACCAGGGCGGCGAGACCGACGCCGTAGGGCCGCGCGCCCGCGGGCAGCATGTCCCAGATGCCGAGGAGCGACAGGATGAGGAAGACGATGACGGTGCCGAGCGGCCACCACAGGGCGGGCCACAGCGCTTCCCACCACAGCACCAGCCGGGCACGCGCTGTGAGCGCGTTGAGCCGGTCATCGATCATGGGCCGTGCACGTGCGGGCTGTCGTGCCGGGCTTTCGCTCATGCGGGTTCTCCACGCGCCGTCTCCGGCACAACGCCCCCACCGATACGAAGGTTAACATGCCCGGGCGCGACGAGAACCCCGTCTCACGCCGATTTGTGGTTGAGCCAGTCGGGGATGCGGTCGAGCGCGATCATCTCCGCCACGCTCGGGCGCGGCCGCACGACGGCGGCATCGCCGCCCCGCACCAGCACCTCCGGCACCAGCGGACGGGTGTTGTAGGTGTTGGCCTGCACCGCGCCATAGGCGCCCGCGGTCATGACGGCGAGAAGGTCGCCGGCCTTCACCTCCGGCATCCGGCGCCCGAGGGCGAGATAGTCGCCGCTCTCGCACACGGGCCCGACGACGTCGGCCTCGACCTTTCCCGCATGCGCCCCCCGCACGACCGGGATGATGTCGTGGTGGGCCTCGTAGAGCGTCGGGCGGATGAGATCGTTCATCCCTGCGTCGACGATGACGAAGGTCTTGCCCTCGCCATGCTTCACGTAGACGACGCGCGTGACGAGGATGCCGGCATTGCCCGCGATCATGCGGCCGATCTCGAAGACGAGCTCGAGGCCGAGGCCCTTCGTGTGGCGGGTGATGACTTCGGCATAGGCCTTCGGATCCGGCGGCGGCGGATCGTCGTGGCGATAGGGAATGCCGAGACCGCCGCCGAAGTCGATGTGGTGCAGCTTGTGGCCCGCCGCCATCAGGTCGCGCGCCAGCTCGGCGAGCAGGGCGGCCGCATTGTCGAACGGGTCGAGGTCGGTGATCTGGCTGCCGATATGCATGTCGACCCCGCGCACGGCGATGCCGGGCAGGGTGGCGGCACGGGCATAGACCTCCCGCGCGCGCGAGATCGGGATGCCGAACTTGTTCTCGGACTTGCCGGTCGAGATCTTGGCGTGGGTCCTGGCGTCGACGTCCGGATTGACGCGCACGGAGACGGGCGCGACCTGCCCGCGCGAATGCGCCACCTCGGACAGGGCTTCGAGTTCCGGCTCGGATTCCAGGTTGAAGCACAGGATGCCGGCGTCGAGCGCCGTCGCCATCTCCTCCTTCGTCTTGGCGACGCCGGAAAAGACGATCTTGTGCGCCGGCACGCCGGCCGCAAGTGCGCGGGCGAGTTCGCCGGCCGAGACGATGTCCATGCCGGCGCCGAGACCGGCGAGCGTCTTGAGCACGGCCTGATTCGAATTGGCCTTCACGGCGTAGCAGACGAGCGCCTTCTCGCCGGCGAAGGCCTCCGCGAAGACGCGGTAGTGCCGGCTCAGCGTCTCGGTGGAATAGCAGTAGAACGGCGTCCCGACTTCGTCGGCGAGACGGGTGAGGTCGACGTCCTCGGCATGGAGAACGTCGTCACGGTAGGAGAAGTGGTGCATGGCCGGACGGGCCGCCGGAGCGGCCGCTCTTTCAAAGGATGGCGTCGAGGAAGAAGGGCTCGTTGGGGCGCGGCTGCGCGACCGGCTGTTTCTTCGGCGTGCCGACCGGCGAGGGCGTCAGGCTCGCACCGCCGGTCGAGGTCTTCTCCTCCTGCGCCGGGGCATTCGGGTCCGGCGGCAGTTCGAGCGCGCCGCGTCGGCCGCAGGCGGCGAGCGCGAGTGCGACGGCGAGGACGAGAACAAGGGTGCGGGCGGTGGGCAGCGGTGACGGCACGAAGGCATTCTCCGGGAAAACGGCGCGCACTATAGCGGAAGGATCGCGAAGCGCGAGCCCCAAACGCCGGTGATGGTGCCGGCGCGTGGTTGAAGGCGGTATCCGCCACCTGCGCTCATCGGCCACGTCTTCGTGAGTGGCGACGGTCTGGATTTCGCCGTCGGCGCGCACTAATGCGCCCATGAGATGATTGAGGAGAGGTGACAGACCCATGGCCGAGACCACGCCGCTCATCCGCCGGCCGCTGTTCGTCGTCGCCGTACTCGGGGCAGCGGTCCTCGGGGTGGGGCTCGCCCTCACGACGGGCAGGCTGGTCGGCGGCAACGACCCTGCAGCCGCCCAGTGCGAGATGGCGCAGGCGACACTGGAGCGGTTGCGCCCGCTCGCCAAGGGCGAAGTGGCGGCGGTGAAGGTGCCCGCGACCCCGCAGGCCCTGCCGGCACTCGCCTTCGATGGGCCGGACGGCAAGCGCCTGACGCTCGCCGACTTCAAGGGCCGCACCATCCTTCTCAATCTCTGGGCCACCTGGTGCGCGCCCTGCCGCCAGGAGATGCCGGCGCTCGACGCCCTCGAGGCCGACCTCGGCGGCGCCGAATTCGAGGTCGTCGCCGTCAACATCGACACGCGCGATCCCGAGAAGCCGCAGGCTTGGCTGAAGGACGCCGGCATCACGCGCCTCGCCCACTACCGGGACCCCGAGGCCAAGATCTTCCAGGAGCTCAAGTCCGCCGGGAAGGCCTTCGGCATGCCGACGACGCTCGTCGTCGGGCCCGAGGGGTGCGCGGTTGCGGAACTCGCCGGCCCCGCCGAGTGGCATTCGCCGGACGCGGTGGCCTTCATCAAGGCGGCGCTCGGCCGCTAGCCGCCTTCGCCGGGACGTGCCGCGAGGCAGGGATCGAGGATCACGAGGTCCTCGTCCGCCCGCTGGTAGCCGCCCGTCACGGTCACCACCTCGCCCGGCCGCATGCCGTTGGTGGAATAGGTGACGCAGAGCACCCGCACGTCCGGCTCGGCGCAGATGCCGAGATAGGCCAGCGCCCCGTCGTGCTCGACGAGCGACAGCGGCCCGACGGCCCCGAAATCGATGCGGGCCACTCCGTCCGGGTCGGGCGCGTCGCGGATGAGCCCGCGGATCTCGTGGCACGCGGCCGGCTTCGCCGGCGGCGCATCGGCCGCGGCAAAGGGGCTTTCGCCCTTGTCCCGGGCAAGACTCCCTGGCGCTGCCATCAAAGCCAGCAGGGCGGCGGCAGGAAGCGCTGTACTGCGCGACATCCGCGCCTCCTTTCGCGCTTCGGCGATGGCCACGAAAAAGGGCACGCCGCTGTGCGACGTGCCCCGGAGCGCTTCGCTATGCCGCTCTTCAGCCCTTCTCGGGCACGCGCACCGCGATGCCCTTGTCGCTGAAGTGGCCCTGCAGCTCGCCCGACTGGAACATCTCGCGCACGATGTCGCAGCCGCCGATGAACTCGCCCTTCACATAGAGCTGCGGGATCGTGGGCCAGCTGGAATAGTCCTTGATCCCCTGGCGGATGCCGTCGTCCTCCAGCACGTTGACGCCCTTGTAGGGCACGCCGAGGTAATCGAGGATCTGCACGACCTGGCCCGAGAACCCGCACATGGGGAACTGCGGGGTGCCCTTCATGAAGAGCACGACGTCGTTGGTCTTGACCTCGTTGTCGATGAAAGCGTGGGCGTTGCTCATGATCTTTCCCTGTTCGCGGGGCTCGTCCGTCGACCCGCGGTTCGGATCAATTGTCGGGTGCGGCCGTCGTCAATGCAAGGGCGTGCAGCGCTCCGCCCATGCGGCCTTGCAGCGCGGCATAGACCATCTGGTGCTGCTGCACGCGGCTCTTGCCCTTGAAGGACGGTGAGATCACCGTCGCGGCATAGTGGTCGCCATCGCCGGCGAGATCGCGAATCTCCACCGTCGCATCGGGAAGATGCGCCTTGATCAGCTCTTCGATCTCGTGCGCGTCCATTGCCATTGCCGCAGCCCCTTCCGTGTGCCGTCGTGCCGGTTCAGGCGAGTTGACCCGCCATATAGTCCGGCAGCCATGATTCATGCGCCTTCTTGAGGCGTTCCAGAGATATGGGCGCCTCGCCCGGCAGGGTCAACGCCTCGCCACCGGTGAGGCCAACGGGCAGGGCCGGGACGCCGGCCTCCGCCGCCCTGGCGAGGACCGCCTCGGCTTCGTGCGCCGGCACCGCGAGAACGTAGCGCGCCTGGTCCTCGCCGAAGAGGAACGCGTGGGCCGAGAGGTCCTGCGGCACGGTGTCGACCGTGCAGCCGATGCCGCTCGCCATCGCCATCTCGGCGAGCGCCACGGCGAGACCGCCGTCGGAGCAGTCGTGCACCGTCCTGACGCGTCCGGCCTGGATGAGGTGGCGCACGAAATCGCCGTTCCGCTTCTCGACGGCGAGGTCGACCGGCGGCGGCGCCCCCGCTTCGCGCCCGCAGATGTCGCGCAGGTAGAGCGACTGGCCGAGCCAGCCCTTCGTCTCTCCGACGAGGATGAGGGTCTCGCCCACGCCCTTGAAGGCGATGGTGGCGTGCACCCTGACGTCGTCGAGGAGGCCGACGCCGCCGATGGTCGGGGTGGGCAGGATGGAACGGCCTTGCGTCTCGTTGTAGAGCGAGACGTTGCCGGAGACGACCGGGAAGTCGAGCGCCCGGCAGGCCTCGCCGATGCCGCGGATGCAGCCCACGAACTGGCCCATCACGTCCGGCTTCTCCGGATTGCCGAAGTTGAGGTTGTCGGTGACGGCGAGCGGCAGGCCGCCGACGGCAGTGATGTTGCGCCAGGCTTCCGCCACCGCCTGCTTGCCGCCCTCGACCGGGTCCGCCTCGCAATAGCGCGGCGTGACGTCCGTCGTCATGGCAAGGCCCTTCGGCCCGTCGCTGACGCGCACGATGGCGGCGTCGCCGCCCGGCGTCTGCACCGTGTTGCCGAGGATGAGATGGTCGTACTGCTCCCACACCCAGCGCTTGGAGGAGAGGTCCGGCGTGCCGACGAGCTTGACGAGGGCCTCGCCGTTCGCCATCGGCGCTACCACAGTCTCGGGCGGCAGCACGGGCTCGAAGGCGTTCTGGATGTGCGGGCGGTCGTAGATCGGGGCCTCGTCGCCGAGTTCCTTGATCGGCAGGTCGGCCATCACCTCGCCCTTGTGCCTGACGACGAAGCGCAGCGTGTCCGTCGTCTTGCCGATGACGGCGAAATCGAGCCCCCATTTGCGGAAAATGGCCTCGGCGACGTCGTGCTTGTCGGGATCGAGCACCATGAGCATGCGCTCCTGGCTCTCCGACAGCATCATCTCGTAGGCGCTCATGCCCTCCTCGCGGCAGGGCACGGCGTCGAGGTCGAGCTCGATGCCGAGGTCGCCCTTGGCGCCCATCTCGACGGCCGAGCAGGTGAGGCCGGCCGCGCCCATGTCCTGGATCGCGATGACGGAGCCCGAGGCCATCAGTTCGAGACAGGCCTCGAGCAGCAGCTTCTCGGCGAAGGGGTCGCCGACCTGCACGGTCGGGCGCTTCTCCTCGGAGTTCTCGTCGAACTCGGCGGAGGCCATGGTGGCGCCGTGGATGCCGTCGCGGCCCGTCTTCGAGCCGAGATAGACGATCGGGTTACCGACGCCGGTCGCCTTGGCGTAGAAGATCTCGTCCGCCTTGGCGATGCCGACCGCCATGGCATTGACGAGGATGTTGCCGTCGTAGCGCGAGTGGAAGCCCACCGAGCCGCCGACGGTGGGCACGCCGAAGGAATTGCCATAGCCGCCGATGCCGGCGACGACGCCGGCGACGAGATGGCGGGTCTTCGGGTGGTCGGGCGAGCCGAAGCGCAGGGCGTTGAGNGCCGCGACAGGCCGCGCGCCCATGGTGAAGACGTCGCGCAGGATGCCGCCNACGCCCGTCGTCGCGCCCTGGTAGGGCTCGATGTAGGANGGGTGGTTNTGGCTCTCCATCTTGAAGACGCAGGCGAGCCCGTCGCCGATGTCGATGACGCCGGCGTTCTCCCCCGGGCCCTGGATGACCCACGGCGCCTTCGTCGGCAGGGTCTTCAGGTGCAGGCGCGAGGACTTGTAGGAGCAGTGCTCGTTCCACATGGCCGAGACGATGCCGAGCTCGGTGATCGTCGGCTCGCGGCCGATGAGGGCCACGAAACGCTCGTATTCGTCGGGCTTGAGGCCGTGCTCGGCGACGAGTTCGGGCGTGATCTTTGGCTCGTTCGGGATCATCTCGGTTTCCGCTTGGGCTCGGTCGAAAAGCGCTCGCCCGGCCATAGCCTTTCAGCCCCGCCGAGGCAATCGCCGCGACGGGGAAAAGGTCCGCGGCGGCCTCCGGCGCATCATTTTGGCACAGCGGCGGCGGCACGGAATTCGCGATCCGTTCACCAACAGTATTGCGTGGGGAGCGGATTGGACGGCCATGGGACGGATTGGAAGCTTTTCGGAGGGTCTGCGCAAGCGCGCCGACAAGATGCTCGCCGCGGGACGCATCCTGTGGCCCGTGCTCCTGCTCGTGCCGTGCGGGATCGTCGCCGAATATGCCCGCGCGGCCAACGTGCGCTTCGACATGCAGAGCGTCCTCGACGCCACGGCGCGGCAATTGGCCAGCGAGGCGGGAGAGCTCGACCAGCTGACGCTCGAGCGCCGGGCCGGCCAGATCTTCAGGGCGAATTTCTATGGCCTCGGCGTGACCTGGGTGGAGCAGGTCACGGTCGAGAAGGATCTGGCGACGCGCACGCTCACGGTTTCGGCGTCGGGCCGGGTGGAGACAGGCGTGCTGGGCCTCTTCCGCTACGAGACCATGCCGGTCACGGCCGCCACGCGCGTGTCCTGGGCGATGTGAGCGAGGCGATGTGAGCGGCCGTGGCCGCCGCGGGTCACGCGGCGGCGAGGCTCTCGAAGAGACCGCGCCCGTCCGTGCCGCCGACGAGATCGTCGATGAGGTTCTCGGGGTGCGGCATCATGCCGAGGACGTTGAGATCCTCGGAGAAAACGCCGGCGATGTCGTTGAGCGAGCCGTTGGGGTTCGCTGCGCGCGACACGTTGCCGGCCGCATCGCAATAGCGGAAGGCGACGCGGCCTTCCGATTCCAGCTCGTGCAGCGTCTCCTCGTCGCAGACGTAGTTGCCCTCGCCGTGGGCGATGCAGACGTCGATGACCTGGCCGACATGGTAGCGGTTGGTGAAGGCGGTGTCCGCCCGCGCCACCTTGAGGTGCTGGCGCCGGCAGATGAAGTGCAGGTCGGCGTTGCGCATCAGTACGCCCGGCAGGAGGCCGGATTCGCACAGGATCTGAAAGCCGTTGCAGATGCCGAGCACGAGGCCGCCGCGCGCCGCGTGGGCGCGCACCGCGTCCATGATCGGCGCCCGGCTGGCGATGGCGCCGCAGCGCAGATAGTCGCCATAGGAGAAGCCGCCCGGCAGCACGGCAAGGTCGGTGCCCGCCGGCAGGTCGTGGTCGGCGTGCCAGGCGGAGACGACCGTGGCGCCGGCCTGTCTCAAGGCACGCGTGACGTCGCCGTCGCGGTTGGAGCCGGGGAAGGTGATGACGGCCGCTTTCATCGCCGCTTACTCCGCGAGCTCGATGCGGTAATTTTCGATGACGGTGTTGGCGAGCAGGCGCTCGCAGGCGTCGCGCAGCACGCTCTCGGCCTTCGCCTTGTCCGCGCTCTCCACCTCGATGTCGAAGACCTTGCCCTGGCGCACGGCGCCGATGCCCTCGATGCCGAGGGACTTGAGCCCCCCTTCGATGGCCTTGCCCTGCGGGTCGAGCACGCCTTGCTTGAGGGTCACGGTCACGCGGGCTTTCATGGTCAAGGTCTCCGGCACGGGAAAATGGAAACGGGGGCCAACGGCCCCCGCTTAATCAAAATCGCGCCTTGCGGCAACTTCTAGCGCGTCACTGCACCAGGCGCGGGCCACCGTGGCCGGGGCGCTCGTTCTCGGTGAGGATGCCGAGACGGCGGGCCACTTCCGAATAGGCCTCGATCAGGCCGCCCATGTCCTTGCGGAAGCGATCCTTGTCCATCTTGTCGTTCGACTTGATGTCCCACAGGCGGCAGGAGTCGGGCGAGATCTCGTCGGCGACGACGATGCGCATCATGTCGCCTTCCCACATGCGGCCCGTCTCCATCTTGAAGTCGACGAGACGGATGCCGACGCCGAGGAAGAGGCCGGAAAGGAAATCGTTGACGCGGATGGCGAGCGCCATGATGTCGTCGATCTCCTGCGGAGTCGCCCAGCCGAAGGCGGTGATGTGCTCTTCCGAAACCATCGGGTCGTTGAGCGCATCGTTCTTGTAGTAGAACTCGATGATCGAGCGCGGCAGCTGCGTGCCTTCCTCGATGCCGAGGCGCTGCGAC
>Ga0065721_10051673_pt1 | contig 13908 bp, 18 predicted proteins | sample Mesricmetagenome_FD_59108 | JGI IMG/M metagenome (GOLD analysis project Ga0065721, IMG submission 59108) | Mesophilic microbial community from rice straw/compost enrichment Sample: eDNA_1 v2 (version 2) | ecosystem: Engineered > Solid waste > Grass > Composting > Bioreactor | place: USA: Davis... | reverse complement strand
TGGTCGATGCCGACCTGATGAAGGATGCCACCGATTGCCGCGCCGCCTTCGAGGCTGGCACCGTCACCCTCAAGGACGGCGGGACCTCCACCCCTGCCACGACCACCGCGACCGAGATCGACTACGGCGACGATTCCTCCGAATGGGCCAATGACGGCGAGTGCGACGACCCGCGCTTCGCCGGCACGGGCGTGGCGAGCGAGACGCTGCAGCAGGACATCCGCCGCGATGCCACCGACTGCCGCGCCGCGGTCGAGGCCGGCACCGCCACCTATGAAGGGGAGATCGATTCCGCCGCCTTCGACTTCGGCTCGGACTATTCCCGCTGGGCCAATGACGGGGAATGCGACGATCCCCGCTTCACCGGCCCGGGCACGAACAAGAAGCTGCTGGCCGAGGACGAGCGCGGCGACGCCACCGACTGCCGCACCCTGCTGGAAAGCGGCCAGGTGAGCATCATTCCGGTCTATACGCCCGAATATGCCGCCGCCGCCCCCTATGACAGCTCGGCGGTCGATTTCGGCGACAATTCCTCCTCCTATGCCGATGACGAGGAATGCGACGATCCCCGCTTCATCGGCCCCGGCACCGCCACCACCCTGCTCGACAGCGACGAGCTGGCCGACGCCAATGACTGCCGCGCCGCCTACGAAGCCGGCACGATCATGCTGCGCAGCGAGATCGAGGGATAGGCCGGGCCTATGAACCGATGCGGAAGGCGGGGCTTCAAGGTCCCGCCTTTTCTGTCGGGAGCGCGGCGAACCCCGCGACGCGCGACAGCACCATCCCCACCACCGCCATCGCCGGGTTCGTCCCGGCGGACCAACCGAAGCCTCAGGCGGCCTTGCGGTCCACCATCATCTTCTTGATCTGCGCGATGGCCTTGGCCGGGTTGAGGCCCTTGGGGCAGACCTTGGCGCAGTTCATGATGGTGTGGCAGCGATAGAGCTTGAAGGGGTCCTCGAGATTGTCGAGACGCTCGGCGGCGGTCTCATCGCGGCTGTCGATCAGCCAGCGATAGGCCTGCAGCAGCGCGGCGGGGCCGAGATATTTCTCCCCGTTCCACCAGTAGCTGGGGCAGGAGGTGGAGCAGCAGGCGCACAATATGCACTCGTAGAGCCCGTCGAGCTTGGCCCGGTTCTCCACCGACTGCGTCCACTCCTTCTCCGGGGTGGGCGAGGTGGTCTTGAGCCAGGGCTCGATGGCGCGGTGCTGGGCGTAGAAATTGGTGAGGTCGGGCACTAGGTCCTTGACCACCGGCATGTGCGGCAGCGGATAGATCTTCACCGGCCCGGTGGAATCGTCCATGCCCTTGGTGCAGGCCAGCGTGTTGAGCCCGTTGATGTTCATCGAGCAGGAGCCGCAGATGCCCTCGCGGCAGGAGCGCCGCAGCGTCAGCGTCGGATCGATCCGGTTCTTGATGTAGAGCAGGGCGTCCAGCACCATCGGCCCGCAATCGTCGAGATCGACGAAATAGGTGTCGATGCGCGGATTGTCGGGCTTGTCCGGATCGTAGCGATAGATATGGAACTCGCGCAGGCGGGTGGCGCCGTCCGGCTTGGGCCAGGTCTTGCCCTTCTGCGGCCGGTCGGCCTTGCGCAAAGTCAGTTCGGCCATTTGTCTCGCTCTTTCCTTCTCAACGCCGGACGCTTGGGGCCGTCCGGGGGTCTTGCTTTCCGCCGCTCGTCCTCGCGGGGTGACGGACGGCGGATATCGTCGTCGGCCGGGGCCTCAATAGTTCGGCTTGCAGATCTGGTTCGACCGGGCGACATAGGTGTTGTAGGCCGAATAGTCGGCCGCCGCGGGCGCCCCGCCCTTCATCGAGGCGATCACCACGCCCATGAACCGCTCGTCGATCAGCGTCATGGCGGCATCGGCCTTGCAGCCGCACAGCGCCGCATCGCCCGAAATGCCCATGCAGACCCGGTAGAATTCGTCCTTCTGCGCCGGCGTGGGCGCGGCCGCGACGGGGACGGCGCCAGCGAGCAGCAGCGGCAGGGCGAGGATGATCTTGCGCATGGAGTCTTCCCTGGGATGAGGCCGGGCGGCGGCCGCCCGGCCGGGTTCAGTCACCGTAGTTCCTTGCGGATGACGAGCTTGAGGCCGGACCACACCTCGTCAACCGCGCATACCTTTACATCCACCAGACCGAGCGGCAAAACCGCCGCCCGGATCGCATCCTCCGTGAGGTCGGTCTCGATACCGCTGGCCTGTTTCGGCCAGCTCACCCAGATCGCCCCGTCGCGGGCGATGAGGTCGCGCAGCCGCCCGATCAGCCGTTCCAGCACCGCCCGCGCCCCGGTGAACAGATGCACCACCGCATAGGGTCCTTCGGCATCGCCCACCTGCTCCACCGTCACCCGGCTCGCCTCGGCGAAGCGCCGCGCCGTGGTGAGTTCGGCCAGGGATTCGGGCAGGTCGATGAAGAGCACGCGGTCCCCGTCCCTGAGGCCGAGCTTCTGCGCCAGGGGCGTGCCCGAATAGCCGGCGCCCGCCGCCATCAGTAGACCCGCGCCTTGGGGGCGATCTTCTTGAGATCGATGCCGCCCTGGTCCTGGGGGGTCAGCGGATCGACATGCACCGGCCGGTAGCCGAGGGTGACCTCGCCGCTGTCGGTGTCGATCCAAGACAGGGTGTGCTTGCGCCAGGTCTCGTCGTCACGGGAGGGGAAGTCCTCCCGGGCATGGGCGCCGCGGCTCTCGTGCCGCGCCTCGGCCGAGACCACCGTGGTCAGGGCGCAGGCCATCAGGTTCTCCAATTCCAGCGTCTCCACCAGATCGGAGTTCCAGATCAGCGAGCGGTCGGTGACCTTGATGTCGGGCAGGCGGGAGTAGATCTCGCCCATGCGGCGGACGCCCTGCTGCAGCGATTCGGCGGTGCGGAACACCGCCGCGTCCGCCTGCATGGTCCGCTGCATCTCGTCGCGCAGCTTGGCCGTGGGCTGGGAGCCGTCGGCGTGGCGGAGACGGTCGAAGCGGGCGAGGATCCTGTCGTCGGCGGCCTTGTTGATGCCCGGAACCGGGGCCGCCTTGTCCAGCACCTTGCCGGCCCGGAGCGCCGCGGCGCGGCCGAACACCACGAGGTCGGTCAGCGAGTTGGAGCCCAGCCGGTTGGCGCCGTGCACCGAGGCGCAGGCCGCCTCGCCCACCGCCATCAGCCCGGGCACCACCCGGTCCGGGTCCTCGGGCGTCGGGTTCAGCACCTCGCCGTGATAGTTCGCGGGGATGCCGCCCATATTGTAATGCACCGTAGGCAGCACCGGGATGGGCTCGCGCGTCAGGTCGACGCCGGCGAAGATTTTTGCCGATTCGGTGATGCCCGGCAGCCGCTCGTGCAGCACCTTGGGATCGAGATGGTCGAGATGGAGGTAGATGTGGTCCTTCTTGGGCCCGACGCCCCGGCCCTCGCGGATCTCGAGCGTCATGCAGCGGGAAACCACGTCGCGGCTGGCGAGGTCCTTGGCATTGGGGGCATAGCGCTCCATGAAGCGCTCGCCTTCCGAATTGGTGAGATAGCCGCCTTCGCCGCGCGCCCCCTCGGTGATGAGCACGCCCGCGCCATAGATGCCGGTGGGGTGGAACTGCACGAATTCCATGTCCTGCAGCGGCAGCCCCGCCCGCGCCACCATGCCGTTGCCGTCGCCGGTGCAGGTATGGGCAGAGGTGGCCGAGAAATAGGCGCGGCCATAGCCGCCCGTGGCCAGCACCACCAGCTTGGCGCGGAAGCGGTGCAGCGTGCCGTCGTCGAGCTTCCAGGCGATGACGCCCTGGCAGGCGCCGTCCTCGCCCATGATCAGGTCGAGGGCGAAATATTCGATGTAGAACTGGGCGTTGTTCCGGAGCGACTGGCCGTAGAGCGTGTGCAGGATGGCGTGGCCGGTGCGGTCGGCGGCGGCGCAGGTGCGCTGCACCGGCGGGCCCTCGCCGAACTCGGTCATGTGCCCGCCGAAGGGGCGCTGATAGATGCGCCCGTCCTGGGTGCGCGAGAAGGGCACGCCGTAGTGCTCGAGCTCGTAGATGGCGGCCGGCGCCTCGCGGGCGAGATATTCCATGGCGTCGTTGTCGCCCAGCCAGTCCGACCCCTTGACGGTGTCGTACATGTGCCACTGCCAGGAATCGGGGCCCATGTTCTGCAGCGAGGCGGCGATGCCGCCCTGCGCCGCCACCGTATGGCTGCGGGTGGGAAAGACCTTGGTGATGCAGGCGGTGTCGAAGCCCTGCTCGGCCATGCCCAGCGTGGCGCGCAGGCCCGCGCCGCCGGCGCCGACCACCACCACGTCGAATTCGTGGTCGATCAGTTCGTAAGTAGCCATGGAACTTAGCCCCAGAAGACGAGCTTGAGCACGGCGCCGGCCCCGGCCACCGCGACGAGCAGGCAGAAGAAGGTGTTGAGCGACATCAGCAGGCGATACATCCGCCCGGCGAAATAGTCCTCGAGCGTGTCGCGCATGCCGTTGCGCATATGCACGGCCACGACCGCGATGAGCAGGGCCAGCGGCACGCCCACCAGCGGATTGCCGAGCACGCCGGCCATGTCGGTGCGGTCCTGCCCGGCCAGGGACACCACGATGTAGAGCAGGAAGCCGATGAAGACGATGTTGATCGCCCCGGTCACCCGCTGGGTGATGAAATGCCGGGTCGAGGCGCGGGCATTGCCGTAGTGGGTCCTGGGATCGGCGATGACGTCGCGGGTGATCACTTGCTCGCGCATCTCAGGCCATCCACACGAAAGCGGTCCACACGATCAGGGTCAGCAGCACCGAGCCGGCCAGCGTCGCCCAGGCCATGGCTTCGCGCTGGCCCGGCCCCATCATCGCCGCCGTGTCCCAGACGAAATGGCGGATGCCGCCCAGCATGTGATGGGCGAGGCTCCAGGTGAAGCCGAACAGCACGAGCTGGCCGAACCAGCTGGCGAAGAGGTGGTTGACCGCCATCAGCGCCTCCTGGCCGGCCGCGGCCGCGACCAGCCACAGCACCAGCAGCGTCATGCCCGCATAGTTGGCGATGCCGGTGGCGCGATGCAGGATCGACATGGCCATGGTGATGGTCCAGCGATAGATTTGCAGATGCGGGGATGTGGGGCGGGCTCTGACCGACATGGGGCTTCTCGGGACCTTGCTGGGACCTGGCTGCGGCAGCCATGGGCCGGCCGCAGTTTGGAATGGTTCGAGATTACTAGCGGTCAATCGTTACGAAATCAAAGCCCCGATCCCGCCACAAACTGCAACTTTCGGCGCATTCCGCACTTTGTTCGTATAGCGCACAGGGTGTTCGGATGGCGTGATGGGGCCGGGCGGGCGTCCTCCCGGGACGAGCCGGGCAATGCGATGGGAAGGGGCTGGAGCGTGGACCGGCGGCCAAGGTCGGTGCGGTTTGGCAGGCGCTGACGGCGAGGCAATAGCCCAGCTCAGCGGAAGGCCCCTGAATCCGCTAGAGGCCTGGCCCCTCCCAGCCCTCGGCGGCCGATTCGGGGCGGGGGCAGGCGAAGGGCAGGAAGGTGCTGGCGGTGCCCGCATTCATCATCACGACGGTGAGGCTATTGGCGATCTCGAGCTCGGCCCCCGATTGCGGGCAGATCGACGCGACGTCGGTGCAGCCGCCGGCAATGAAATTCTCGTTGCCGGCAAGGAAGGCGAGATTGACATCCGCGGTACCGACCCCGTCCAGCGCCCGGTTCCAGGCCTCGGCGTAGAGCGCGCATTTCTGCGCCACCCAGGCCGCGTCCTGCGCGACGGCCGGAGGTGCGGCGAGGAGGCCGCAGAGCAGCAGGAAGGCAGGGCGCAGGCGCATGATCGTCTCTCGCAGCGAACCGATGCCGCGCCTTTGCGCCCCGAGCTTGGCGAAACGAGGGCGGGGCCGCCGGCGTGGACGGCCCCGCCCTGCCGTCACCACCACTTGATGGGCAGGTCGGGCAGTTTCACCCCGCCCTTCTTGGCGGCGGGACCGTTGAGGGTGGTGATCGAATCGGCGTCCGGCGTCCCGATCAGCCGGTTGACGGCCACCTGGTTGTCGACGCCGGGCCAGCGGCATTCGGCGCTGTTGGGGCCGACGAAGCCGCATTCCACCAGCACCGGCCCGGTCTGGCAGGAAAAGACCGGATCGGCATGGCCGAACAGGCCGCCCTGCGCGAGGCAGCGCTGGGCGAAGGTGCCGGGACCGAGATCGACCTGGCGGGTGGCGGCCTGGCCGGGTGCGGTGGCGGCGAGCCCGGCAAGGGTGGCGACGGCGGCGAGGATGAGCGTTTTGTGCATGAATGTGTCCTTGGTTGCGGTTGCGATGTCGCCCCTCTAGCCGCCCCTGCTTCACCCCGGCGTGAACCAGGCGTTTATCTGCCATTCACCCGCCCCCCTTCCCGCCGCGGTCGTTTCCGGGCTATCGGCTGGGCAGCAGCAAAGAGGGATGCGCATGAACGATAGGATCAGGCTGGTCGGCACCGAGACGCTTTCGGAAGACTGGGGGCGGCTCAGCCGCGTCACCTTCGACTATCGCCGCGCCGACGGGCGCTGGCAGCGGCTGGTGCGGGAGAATTACGACCACGGCAACGCCGCCGCGATCCTGCTGCACGACCCGCGGCGCGACACCGTGCTGCTGGTGCGCCAGTTCCGCTATCCTGCCTTGGCCAATGGCGATCCGGCCTTCCTGCTCGAATGCTGCGCCGGCATGCTCGACGGCGACAGCCCCGAGGCCGCCATCGCCCGCGAGGCGCTTGAGGAGACCGGCCACCGCCCGCTCAATGCCCGCCATGTGGCCGATGTCTACATGAGCCCCGGCTCGCTGCAGGAGCGCGTCAGCCTGTTCCTCGGCGAATACGGGCCCGACACCGGCCACGGCCCCGGCGGCGGTCTCGAGGAGGAAGGCGAGGAGATCGAGCTGGTGGAACTGCCCCGCGCCGAGGCCATGGCCATGATCGCCGAGGGCCGGATCGTCGACGGCAAGACCGTCATCCTGCTCCAGCACCTGGCGCTGACCCTGCGCTAGGAAAGTCCCTCACCCCGGTTCCCTCCCCGACGGATCGTGCGACTGACTACGCCAGCCGGTCCGGAGAGGCGCCGGCGCGCCGCTCAGTAGTCGACGAGCTTCTTGTCCGGATCGTAGGGCTGGTCCTTGACGATGCGGGTCACCGCCTGGCCGCAGCGCATCTTCTTGGCGAAGGCGTCATAGGCATAGGTCGGCCCGCCATGCAACTCCCAGCCTTCGGAGAGCGCCTTGGTGACCTTGTGGCAGAATGCCGAATCGTCTTCGCCGGTCAGGAAACGGTAGATGAGCATGCATGATCCCGTTGCATGGGCGCCGCAGCGGCGCGATTGATCTTCTCGCCTCTTACCGCTAATCGGAAGAACATGCACCGGTTTCCCAAGCATCTGCTCGACGGCCACGCCAATTTCATGGCCGGGCGCTATGCCCGGGAGAAGGAGCGCATCCGCGACTTGGCCGAGGCCGGCCAGAAACCCACCACCATGATCATCGCCTGCTGCGACAGCCGCGCCGCCCCCGAGATGATCTTCGACGCCGGGCCGGGCGAACTGTTCGTGCTGCGCAACGTCGCCAACCTGGTGCCGCCCTACGAGCCCGACGGCGGCCAGCACGGCACCTCGGCCGGCATCGAATTCGCCGTCAAGGCGCTGGGCATCGCCAATATCGTGGTCATGGGCCATGGCCGCTGCGGCGGCATCAAGGCGGCGCTCGACCCCGAGCTCAAGCCGCTCGACGCGGGCGACTTCATCGGCAAGTGGCTGACCATGCTCGGCACCCTGCCCAGCCAGCTCGGCCAGAACAGCCTGTTGACCGCCGCCGAGCGGCAGACGGCCATGGAGCGCATCTCCATCCGCAACTCCATCCGCAATCTGCGCACCTTCCCCTATGTCGCCGCGCTCGAGGCCGAGGGCAAGCTGGCCGTGCACGGCGCCTGGTTCGACATTTCCACCGGCGAGCTGTGGATCATGGACGATGCCAGCGGCGACTTCTTCCGCCCCGTCCTCTGAGCGCTTCGACTGTTTTTCCCGCCCCCGGCCAAGTGATTCCGGACCGGCCCGCCGGCCTGGTCACTTGTGCGTGATCGGGTTGCCACGCTTTGGCCCGAAAACTGTACGCGGCCTGCCGCAATCGTGAACGAAGGCCGAAGTCTAGCGCCGACCATGATCGCCTGCCCATGGCCGCAAAATTTGCAAAGCCCGGTTTTCCGGGCCTCGCGCTGACCGAAAATTGCCCCAAGATTTGACCGGAGCGGCCAAGGAGCCGGCCAGCCGGAGCCATATTGGGCCACCACTGTCTGGCTCACGGGTCGCCGCAGAGTGGCCCGTCGATGCCGGTGCGACCGGTGTCGCCATCCCTTTCGAACATGGAGAATACCCATGAAGAAGATCGTTCTGTCCTCCCTCTTCGCTCTCGGCCTGTCCACGGCCGCCCTGGCCCAGGCCGCCACCGACTTCGCTTCGGTCGACACCGATGCGAGCGGCGGCGTCTCGCTCACCGAGGCGCAGGTCGCTTGGCCCGACCTGACCGAAGAGGCCTTCACCGCCGCCGATACCGACGGCAATGGCGAGCTTTCGGCCGAGGAATACGACGCCCTGGTGGCGACCCTGCCAGCTCCGGCCAACTAAGCCTGCCGCCTTTCGGCAGATACAGCCAGCCACCCCGACCCTCCCCGGGGTGGCTGCGGTTTTGTCGGGGCGAAGCCCGCCCCAGTTTGGAGATTTTCCGATGCGCAAGATTGCCCTGGGCCTCGTTGCCCTCACCCTGACCGCTTCCGTCGCCATGGCGCAGACCACGCTGAACTTCACCGACATCGATCTGGATGGGAACGGCGAGCTGAGCTTCACCGAGCTGCAGGCTGTCTGGCCCGACCTGACGCAGGATGAATTCGCCGCGGCCGATGCCGACTTCAGCGGCGGGCTCAATGCCGAGGAGCTGAGCAACCTGCAGCCGGCCGCCGATCCCGCCGCCCCGGTTCCCGACACCACGCTCGAAACCCCGGTCGAGCCGCTGGGCGACGTCGAAACGGGGGATTAATCTCCCGAAACGGGGGATCGATCTCCCCAGGGGCCGCCTCCGGGCGGCCCCTTTCTTTTTCAGTCGAGGCGGATGGGCGGCTCGCCGCGGCCGGTCTTCCGCAGCGTCACCACCAGCCCGGCGATGACCAGCACCGCCCCGGCGATCTCGACGGGGCTGACGGTTTCGCCCAGTACCAGAAAGCCCGAGGTGAGCCCGGTGATGGGCACCAGCAGGGTGAACGGCGCCACCACCGAGGCCGGGTGACGGCCGAGCAGCCAGCTCCATATGCCCCCGCCCAGCAGCGTCGCCGGATAGGCGAGGAAGCCGATCAGCGCCGCATCGCGCCAGGAGAAGCCGGCGATCGCCGCGGCGACGGCCGGCCAGCCCTCGACCAGCAGCGACAGCGCCAGCAGCGGCAGGGGCGCGGCCAGCGACCCCCAGACGGTGAAGGCCACCGCATTGACCCGGCCCGCCTTCTTGGTCAGCACATTGGCCAGCCCCCAGCTCAACGCCGCCAGCAGCGTCAGCAGCAGCGGCACCAGCCCCGCCCCTTCCAGCCGTTCGCCGGCGATCACCGCGATCCCGGCAAAGGCGATGCCGGCGCCGAGGACCTGGAAGCGGCCGGGCCGCTCGCCCAAGAGCGCGAAGGCCATGGCCATGGTGAAGAAAGCCTGGGTCTGCAGCACCAGCGAGGACAGGCCCGCCGACATGCCCCAGGCGATGGAGAGGTTGAGGAAGGCATAGAGCGCGAAGCCGAAGGCGAGTCCGAACCCGACGACCAGCCACCACGGCGCCCGGGGCGGCCGGACGAACAGGACCGCGGGAAATGCCGCCGCCGCGAAACGCAGCGCCGCCGCCAGGATCGGCGGCATCGCCTCGACGCTCAGCTTGATGACCACGAAATTGAAGCCCCAGATCGACACGACCAGCAGGGCGAGCAGGATATGGCGGAGGGGCATTGGCTGGCTGCGGAGCTACCCCCACCACAGGCTCACCCCGGCGCGGGGCCGGAATCCATGCTGAAGGCCATCCCCTCGGGGATGCTGGGTTGGGTCGGGATGAGGATGCCGGCGCGGCGCGCCGGCATCGGGATCAGGCCGCCTTGCGGGCGGCGAGGCCGCGCTCGATCAGCGCCTCGGCGATCTGGATGGTGTTGAGCGCGGCGCCCTTGCGCAGATTGTCCGAGACCACCCACAGGGCCAGCCCGTTCTCCACCGTCACGTCCTCGCGGATGCGGGAGACGAAGGTGTCATATTCGCCCACGCTCTCCACCGGGGTGGCATAGCCGCCCGGCTCGCGCTTGTCGATGACCGACACGCCGGGGGCCTCGCGCAGGATGTCGCGCGCCTCGTCGGCGGTGATCGGGTTGGCGAATTCGAGGTTGACCGCCTCGGAATGGCCGACGAAGACCGGCACGCGCACCGCCGTGCAGGTGACCTTGATCTTGGGATCGAGGATCTTCTTGGTCTCGGCCAGCACCTTCCATTCCTCCTTGGTGTAGCCGTCCTCCATGAACACGTCGATATGGGGGATGACGTTGAAGGCGATCTGCTTGGTGAACTTGGCCGGGGTGGGGCTGTCGTTGACGAAGATGCCCTTGGTCTGGTTCCACAGCTCGTCCACCCCCTCCTTGCCGGCGCCCGAGACTGACTGATAGGTCGACACCACCACCCGCTTGATGGTGGCCGCGTCGTGCAGCGGCTTGAGCGCCACCACCAGCTGCGCGGTCGAGCAATTGGGATTGGCGATGATGTTGTTGCGCCTCGGATTGGCCAGCCAGGCGTCGAGCACCTGCCCGTTCACCTCCGGCACGATCAGCGGCACGTCGGCGTGGTAGCGCCAGTAGGAGGAATTGTCGATGACGATGGCCCCCGCTGCCGCGATCCGCGGCGCCCATTCCTTGGACACCGAACCGCCCGCCGACATGATGGCGAAATCCACCCCCGAGAAGTCGAAATGCATGAGGTCCTTCGCCTTGAGGATCCTGTCGCCATAGGAGATTTCCTTGCCGATCGACTTGGAGGAGGCCAGCGCCACCACCTCGTCGGCCGGGAAGTTGCGCTCGGCCAGAATGTTGAGAACTTCGCGGCCCACATTGCCCGTGGCCCCGACGACAGCGACACGATAACCCATTTCTCTGGAACTCCGGTCCCTTACCATTTTCCGCCCCCCGCGCGTCGCTCGTCCGACGCGGCCGATGCTCGCTGGCGCCTCTCCCCGGCGGGAGACAGCCCGGGGACAAGCGTCAGGCGGTTTTGGTGGTTTTGGTCATGGGCATGCCCCCGGCGGCGAGCCGGGCGGCATCGAAGGCGGCGATGGAGCCGGTGCTGGCCATGACGAACGATGCTTCCTGTGACAGAGCAGGACTTCTCATACTACCATATAGGAAAGAGTCAATGAATTTGCTTTTGCCGGGTGCCGCCACGCATCGGGCCGTCCCCGGGGCTTGATCCGGGGGCGGCTTGCGGCGCATACCGCGTGCAGACCTGCCCCGGATCGGTTCCGCGGCGCGCCTGCCGGACCACGCGAGACCCAGAGAGCCAGGACCCATGCCCGACTACGACGTGATCATCCTCGGCGCCGGCGCGGCGGGCATGATGGCCGGCATCGAGGCCGGCCGGCGCGGGCGGCGCGTGCTGGTGGTGGACCATGCCCGCGATCCCGGCGAGAAGATCCGCATCTCCGGCGGCGGGCGGTGCAACTTCACCAATCTCAACGCCACCGCCGCGCTGGGGCGCGAGCGCTTCCTGGGCCGCAATCCCCGCTTCGCCCTGTCGGCGCTGTCCCGCTTCACCCCCGACATGTTCGTCCAGCGGGTGAAGCGGCACGCCATCGCCTTCCACGAGAAGACCCTGGGCCAGTTGTTCTGCGACGGGCCGGCCACCCAGATCGTCGCCATGCTGACCGGCGAGCTGCGCGCCGCCGGCGCCGCCATCTGGACCGGCCGCAGCATCGGCAGCGTCGAACGGAGCCCCGACGGCTTCGACGTGATGATCGGCGACGGACGGGTGACGGCAGCCAGCCTCGTCGTCGCCACCGGCGGCAAGTCCATTCCCAAGATGGGCGCGACGGGCTTCGCCTACGAGCTGGCGCGCCGGTTCGGCCTCGGCGTCACCGAGACCCGCCCGGCCCTGGTGCCGCTGACCTTCGAGCCCGGCGCGCTGGAGCGGCTCAAGCCCCTGGCCGGCGTCTCCACCAATGCCGTGGTCGGTCATGGCAAGACCCGGTTCGAGGAAGCGCTGCTTTTCACCCATCGCGGCCTGTCCGGCCCGGCGATCCTGCAGATCTCCTCCTATTGGCGCGAGGGCGACGCCATCACCATCGACCTTTTGCCCGGCCGGGACGCGCTGGCGCTGTTCCAGGCGGCGCGCCGGGCCACGCCCCGGCTGCACCTGCAGACCGTGCTGGCCGAACATTTGCCCAAACGCCTGGCCCAGCTCCTGGCCGAGATGATCGACCAGCCCGGCATGGTGGGTGACCTGTCCGACGCCAAGCTCCGGGCGGCGGCGGCGCAGCTGGACCGCTGGAGCCTCAAGCCCGTGGGCTCGGAGGGCTACCGTACCGCCGAGGTCACGCTGGGCGGCGTCGACACCGCCGATCTGGACGCGAGGACCATGATGGCGCGGCGCGTGCCCGGCCTGTTCTTCGTCGGCGAGGCGGTGGACGTCACCGGCTGGCTGGGCGGCTATAATTTCCAATGGGCCTGGGCCTCCGGCTGGGCCGCCGGGCAGGTGGCCTAGAACCGCCAGCCGAGGCGGACGCCCAGATTGGTCAGCCCGCGGTTGGACTGGCAGAGATTGGCGTTGGAAGCATGCTCGAGCGTGGCCATCAGCGAGGCGTTCTCGGTGAGCATGACCCCGAGGCTGGCCGCCTCCCGGAAGGCGAGGCCGCAGCCGAGATCGCGCGCCGGCGCCACGGCGGTGCCATAGGGGCCGGTGCCGCCATTGTGCAGCGCCGCCCCGAAGCTGGCCTCGAGGAAGATCGGCGTGTCGCCGAGCGGCACGGTCCAGCTCAGCCCGCCATAGACCATGCTTTCGAGCCCGCCGAGATTGACCGTGGCGCCGATATGCGGCCGCAGCTCGCCCCAGGCCAGCCAGTCGCTGAAGCCCGGCACCTCGAACAATAGCTCGACATTGACGTCCTGCACCCGGGAGACGTTGACCACGCCGAACAGGGCGCCCGGCTCGTCGACGCTATGCGCGAAGACGCCGCCGCGCACCTCCGACAGCCCGAAATCCTGCCCCTGGGCCGGACCGGTCAGCAGCAGCGCCGCTATACAGACAATTCCGACCCTGCGGAAACTCATGCCCTGCAACTCCCTCGCCGGGCGCCATTATGAAGACGAGACCATCTCCGCGGTCAATGACCAAAGGGCCACACTCGGCGCCCGCCGGCCCGTCACCGCGCTAGAAGCGGATGCCGAGACGCAGGCCGGCGATGGTGAGAGGATCGTCGGCCACGCCGCACAGACCGGCATCGGTGGCGTGCTGCACCGTGGCCATCAGCGCCGTGCGCGGCAGCACTTCCACCCCGAGGCTGGCCTGGCCGTGGAACAGGGCGGCGCAGCCGAAGCGCGGCGGCCCGCCCTTGAGGCCGCCGTCGTGCAGCGCCCCGCCGAGGCCGATCTCGGCGAAGACGGGGATGACCGGCGCCCGCACGGTCCAGCTCAGCCCGGCATAGACCAGGCTCTCCTGCCCCGCGAGGCTCAGCGTGACCCCGAGATGCGGCCGCAATTCGCCCAGCAGCGCCCAGCCGTCGAGGCCGGGCGCCGAGAACAGCAATTCGACATTGACGTCGCGCACCCGCGCCGGATCGAGCAGCCCGGAGCCGGGCCGTGCCACGTCATGCGCGGCGATGCCGCCGCGGATCTCGGGCAGGAAGGCCAGCTGCGCCCACCCCGCCGGTGCGGCCAAGAGGC
>Ga0065721_10051672_pt1 | contig 13909 bp, 14 predicted proteins | sample Mesricmetagenome_FD_59108 | JGI IMG/M metagenome (GOLD analysis project Ga0065721, IMG submission 59108) | Mesophilic microbial community from rice straw/compost enrichment Sample: eDNA_1 v2 (version 2) | ecosystem: Engineered > Solid waste > Grass > Composting > Bioreactor | place: USA: Davis... | reverse complement strand
GGCCAGCTGCATGCGCCGCCCGTTCCGCTCCTCGTCGCTTTCCCTGCGGCTCAGCCAGTCGCTCTGCAGGGCCGCCATCAGCGTGGCGAACGGGTTGTCCATGGCCAGCAGCTCGCTCACCGTATGGTCGAAGATGTGGTAGGTCCTGTACCGGTAGGTGATGCTCGTGGAGAGCACTTCCTTGTGGAAGCTGGAAGGCCGGGGCTGCGTCGGGTTGCCGATGAACACCGCGATGGCCGCCACGTCCACGCTGTACCTGACGTTCAGCCGTGTCCAGTAGTCCAGCATGCGTTTGCCCATGTTCCGGCTGCGGCCGCCTTCTATCTCCACGTGCAGCAGGATGTATTCCTCCTCCCCGCTCCTGCGGAAGACCTTAACCAGCATGTCGACATGCCGCGTACCCCCGCGGCGGCCCAGTTCCGGGAACACCTCCTTGAGCTCCTTGTCCAGGAACTGGAATCCCCTGGCCAGATCGAACACATTATCCGCATCGGCATAGAAAAACCGGAGCAGGAACTCAAATATCTCTTCAAAGGCCCCTTTCAGCAACGCGTCCATCTTGCGGCGCGCCGACCTGTCCGGTTTGCGTAACTGCGGTAGATTTCTTTCCATAATTTCACGGTTTGGTATACCGCAAAATTAAAGAACGCTTCTGATAAATACTAATATATTTAGTAAAAATGCATGACATAAATCACTTGGCGATGCGCCTGTCAATCAATGAGCGAAACTTACCACAGCCCCTCACCCCCATCAAACCATTCGCGCACGTCCCGGGCTATGTTTTTATGGAAGAGCAGGTAAGTGCGCGGTTCACCCTCGCGGCGCATCCGCAAGACCTGCTTTTCCCGGGCTACCGTTATGCCCTGCCTGAGCAGCAGTCTTATGCCTTTGCTGCCTACGCCTTCGCAGTCTTCTGCGCTGCCGGGGCGCAGGGCGTAGTGCTGGCCCAGCCAGGTGAAGCCGTGCGCTTCGGTGAGGGCTTTCATTTCCATGGCGGGCATGGGCCACTCGTACAGCTGCCTGTCCCAGGTGCTCACGCGGGTTTTGCCGCCGTGGCGGTCTATGACTGCTACGGCGCTTAAGGGCAGGGAATGGGCTTTGCGGCGGTCTCCGGGACTGACCACGCGGATGGTGACTTCAGCGGGCCTGTCCCCGCCGGACGGGCTGCCTTCACCTTCCAGGTCTCCTTCACCGTCCTCACGGCCCCCACGGTCGCCGTCCCCACCGTTCTCACGGTCGCCGCTGTCACCGCCTTCCCCGCCCTCCTCTCCTTCCTCGTCGGGGATGCCCTCATCCGTTGCGGCAGCGGCAGCGCTATCCGTGGTCAGCCGGTCAAATTCTTCCTGCTCCTGTTGTTTCAGCCAGAGGTAGCGCTGTTCATTCTGCACGTAGTAGAGCATTACCAGCAGGAAGATGCCGCCCAGCACGATGAACAGATCCGCCCTGAGGTATCCGCGTGCGAAAATGCTGGTGCCGAAATAGGCGAAATAGCCGGCCATGATGAGCACCACGAACAGCAGCGGGGGGATCACGTTCCACCGCAGCTGGTGCGCGGCGCGTTGTTCCCAGCCGGCGTCTACCCCGTAGTTTTTCTCCAGCAAGCGGTTGTTCCAGCGGATGTATGCCATGACGGCCAGCCCGCAGGCATAGCTGATGCCCATGGGTATCCAATAAGCCTTCATCACCAGCAACTCGGTGATGGTCCGCCGGGAGTGCAGGGACACAATCAGGTGACAAAACAGTGGCAGGAAGATGAAAGCGATGGTCAGGTCAAGCAAATAACGTTTTTTTACGTATAAGCGTAACAAATTTTTCATATGCTGCAGAAACTTTAGGCTACCGGATGCCGCCCCCTTCAAAAAAATGTCCCGAATCCCGGAAAACATTCCCGAATCCGCCCGTTTATACCGCCTGGTATTGACTGTTTGAAGGTTTGATTTCAATTTTATGAAACTTTTAACAAAAACCAAAATGTTTACGTTATGGAAAAACAACCAATGACCCCCACGGGGGTAAGCGAGTTTGTCTCGCAGCTGTATGCACTTCCTGATGTTTTTGTGGCAGCTGAGGCTGAACAGGTGGCCGCTGATTTCCGTCTATGGCTTGCCGGACGCTTTGAGCTGACGCCGCGCCAGCAGGACTTCATTACGCATGGGCTGGACGCTGCCTTCATTGATTTTGTGCAGGCGCGCATTCCGTTTGCCTTCCTGAACCGGCTGCCCGTCAGCTACACGGTTATGGGCCAGGCGCCTGATGAAGATGAGGAAGAAGAGTGGGGCAAGATCATTGAAGGTATTGAAAACACTTCACAGACCAGCAGCCGGCAGGGGCCGGCGAGCGGGGCTTCGGGCACCTTCCAGTTTGTGGCGCGCTATTACCGGAAGGAGCAATGACGCTATTCACCGCCCGGCTTGTTGCCGGCCTGTCAGGGGCTGGCCTAGTGCCTCCGGCCAGCCCGCCTGACCGTGGGCATGAACGTGGACCGCCCGTTTGCCCTAGCCGACCATGCACACGTTTATCCATTTCTGGACCAACCATGTGGCCGGTGTACCCGCACCGGCCATTGCCTTTCTACAGACCTACGCAAGGATAAAGACCTATCCGGCAGGCACCCACCTGATGCGGCCCGGAGACCTGTGGCCGTACTGGAATTTCGTGGAAGAAGGGGCCGTGATGGCCCTGCGGTATGACGCCGACGGCGGCGTGGAGCCGCGCTGGCTGGTCACGGCGGGCACCTACTTCACCGGCACGGTGCATGCCTTCACCTCCCGCCGGGACGACATATTCATCCGATGCCTGCTGGACACCCGCGTGGTGCAACTTCCTAACTACAGGTTACAGGAAGCCCAGCGGCTGTACCATTCCGTGAGCGAACTGATCAATATCCTAAAGCAGCACCGCATCGAGCAGGATGCGGTGCTGGACAGCGTCTTCCGTCATGTAGGCGGTGAGGCCCGGGTGGCCGCATTCTTTGACGCCTATCCGCGCGTGGTACCGCAGCTGTCCCGGGATCAGCTGTGTACCGTCCTGCGCGTCAGCCCATCCACTTACCAACGAGCAAAGCGGCGGTACTACCGGCGGCGGTGACCGGGCGTCAATCCTTTCCGAAGCATGCCGCCAGGACCAGTTCTATGTCGATCCCCGCATGCTCGGAGAACTCCTCGTGCGTGACCGCCTGGTGACGTTTCTTCCCCAGTTCTTTCAAAATCTGTTGTCTGTAACGCTGCGCTTGGCGGATGCTCACGCCAAGGATCAAGCTGATTTCATTGGCATTGATTACCAGTTTCGTGCGTTTCATGGGCAGAAAAGATTGATTACCCCTGCCGTTAAGCAGAGGCCTGGTTAGTCACATGCCGCGCCCGCGTCCAAGGTGCCTCCCACCCCCTTTTTACCGCCTTCGCTCCGCCCGGTTATCGGTGTAATGCCGCCTTTTCCCCGTTTTGGCGCATATACAGGGGCGTATGGGCGGCGCATTACCGGACGGGATGCGGATAGGCCGCAGCCAAGAGGGTGCTCATCCCCGGAACACGACGGTTAGTTAACACGCGCAAAATTAACGGCGGTGCGGAAATCCTGCAAGCGACAAATACGACAAAAAGCGACAAATGCGACATTTCCGTCTTTTCGCGCCAAAAACGCCAAGAACGCCAAGAACGCCAAGAACGTCATATGCGTCATCAGGCGACATGCGCCAGTTGCGGAGTCCCGAACTTTGCACTGTTGTATCAAAAGTCATTATTATGGCACAACAGGACAGTTTCTTAAAATTAAAAGGGAGAATCGGGGATTTGACCTTTTACAAGACCAAGAACGGGCATCAGGTACGGGAAAAAGGTGGCGTGAGCGCCCAGCGCATCGCCATGGACCCCAAGTACCAGCGCACGCGGGAAAACAATGCGGATTTCGCCACCGCCACCCTGGCGGCCAAGAACCTGCGCGACACCCTGCGGCCGCTAATCCTGATGACCTATGACCCGGGCATGCCCAACCGCCTGGGCAGCCGGATGCTGCGCGTGGTACGGGCGGACGCCGAGCATGTCCGCGGCCAGCGGCAGGTACAGGCGGCTAACCTGCCCATGCTGCAGCGTTTCAATTTCAACGTAGCGGCCATGTTGTCCAACACCCTGTTTACCACGGTAAGCGCCACGGTTGATGCCACGGCAGGCACCGTACAGGTCACCGTACCGGCCATTGAGCCGGACACGAAGCTGGCCAAGCCACGGGAGGCCACGCACTTCCAGTTCGTAGCCGGGGCCGCCGCGCTGGATTTCAGTGAGGAGGGCCAGTCCACGCTGGCCGTGGCCCAGAGCGAACAGTTCCCGCTCACGGCCCCTATTGCCGAGACGGTGCTAGAGCTGGCGCTGCCTCCGGCCGCCGGGCTGCCCATCGCCGTCATCTTCGGTGTGGCCTTCTACATAGAAGACCAGGGCCGGAGCTACGGGCTCAACAACGGTGCGTATAACCCCATGGCCATCATCAACATCACGGTATGATGACGGAGCTGCACCTTATCCGGACATACCATCCGGAAGGCACCAATGGGGTGCTCAAACACCGGGACACGGTCATCTGCCAGACCATAGAGCTGCCCTGGCGCGACAACCGGCGGTGGGTAAGCTGCATCCCTGAAGGACGCTACCGCCTCATCCGGCGGGAACACTTCAGGCACGGGGATCAGCTGGCTGTGGCCAATGTGCCCGGCCGCTCCGGCATCCTCATCCATCCGGCCAACTTTGCGCTCACCGAACTGCAGGGCTGCATTGCACCGGTGACCAAGTGCACGGCACCCGGCAAGGGCGTGTACAGCCGCGTTGCGCTGGACCGCATCAAGGCCATCGCCTACCCGGCGCTGGAGGCGGATGAGGAAGTATGGCTCATCATTACGGAGGAGGGCATACGATGAACCGGCCATCGCTTTACCGGCGGATCAAGCGCGGGCTGTCCGTGGCCGCCCGGGCCATCATCACCGCACCCCTGAAGCTGCCCGCCAAGGTGGTTGCCGCGGCGCGGTATGTGGCCCTCCTGGTGGGCGTGCTGGACGCGCTGGACAGTGAACAGCAGCGGTCAGACGGGCCTGACGCTCCGGAGGGGCGCCCCGGTGAATAACCAGGGCAAGCTGGCCGCCAGCGTAGCCGGGGGAACGCTGCTCAGCGCCTCCACCTTCCCACCCTGGGCAGACCTGCTGCAGACCGCCCTGCTGGCGGCGGTAGGCGCAGCGGTGAGCTTCTTCACCGCATGGCTGCTCCAGTGGCTGACGCGCAGGCGCAGGCACTGACGCGGGGCCGCCCGGAAATCCGGGCGGCCTTCTTATACGGAAAAAACCGCTATCGAAAGGGTCACCATGACCCTTTTTTCAGTTTTTTACACCCCATTTTTGCCGGTACAGAGATAATAAAACCTGGAGAAATGAAAAAGCACCCCCTATACATTGATGCCGGCATCCGGCTGCTTTTTATACCGCTGTACACCTATACGGCGTTGATGAAATTGCTGAACTTTCCGGTATACCGAATCAAGATGCGGCGGCAGCCGTTTCCGGAGCCGTTGAAGGAGCTATTCGTATGGGGTGTGCCCACCGTGGAACTCCTCATGGCCGTCTTTCTCATCATCCCTTACCTGCTGGCATCGCCGCGGCTGGCCAGGTACAGCATGGCCGCCAATCTGGCGCTCATGGGCAGTTTCACGGTATACACGGCACTGGCGGCCACCGGTGCGTTCGGCTATGTGCCGTGCGCCTGCGGAGGGTTTCTGGAGGGTATGGGCTGGTGGCCGCATGTTGTTTTCAATCTGGTATTTACGGCACTTGCAGCCTGGGGCGTCTGGCTGCAACAATATATGGTAAAAGACGCCACTGTTTCACCATCAGTCTGTGGGCAGGTTCCGACCTGATCTGGCTTGGCCGTCTGAGCGATAGCAACATTACAAAGGGGCGATTATCAGGGCCCGAACTTACAACGGTTATTTGCTTGCTTATTCGCGGCAGCGCAGCCAACGTCAGGCGAAGACGACACAGACTGATAAAACTTTAAAGCTTATGGTCTTTAAAAAAGTAGTAGGTTTATTTATGGTAGTGGTGATGATGGCCAGCACAACGCTCTCCGTCGCAAAAGTGATGTGGAAGAAAAGTGCGCAAAACGGCAATCAAACCCAGGAGTGGATTTTTGATGGAAGTGACCCACTTGATCCCGCTCACTATCAGCAAAATGACACCGGTGAGTCTCTGGAGGACATGTGCGATGGCGGCACCACGCTTTGCGGTGTGATCGCACCTGAAGGAAGCGAGGGCCCGGATTTATCAGATCCTGGATTGCGAAATAGGATCCAGAATCCGGGAAATTACAGCGATGTCTTTTTCCAACCCTAATGACCGGTTATGACAATATGGTCGCCCAAAGCGGGCGACCTATTGTTTTATCTTGGGTTTTGGGCCATGCCCGTGGTTTGCACTACCTCGAACGGAATCAGCCAAGTGTATCTCACATCGTTCGGTTCCAGCACGTATTCCTCGCCGTTTATCCGGCGGATCAGACGTTCTTCATATTGCCTTTCTTTATTCAGTCGCCTTAGATCCATCCATCGGATACCGCCGCGAAAAGCCAGCTCTTTTTTTCTTTCGATGAGTATCCTATCAAGAGCATCTTCCCCTTCTACAAATGAACATTCAAGAAAAGCATCGCGCCTGATCCGGTTCCGGAGCAGCAAATTTAAATCCCGTACACCTTCATCGGTTCTTCCCATCCGGACAAGGCATTCCGCGCGGGTGAGCAATATTTCATCCGTAGCTATTCCGGCGAAGGAGGGCCCGCTGACCGAGCCCGAATAGTCCCCATAAAACCCGGTGACGCCCGCACTGTTGGTGCGGTAAAACAAGCGTTTCCTCAGATCCGCTTCATCATACAAGCTGTACAGGTTTGAATCCACCCGCGCGGTACTGTTAAACAGTGGTATCGAAAAAAACCGGGCGTGGTAAATCACTTCAGCGTTCAGTGGCTGGAAAGGGTTGTTCGTGGTACTGTCCAGCTCATTGTAATCCAGAAGCGCATCATGGATGGTGAGACACGAATCCGCGTATAACAAGGCGGACTCATAGTCGCGCATGGCAAGATATGTACGGCTCAATGCTGCATAAGCGGCAGCTTTGCCGGGTCTGGTTTTGTACGCCGCTGCATGAGGCAGTAACCGCGCTGCTGCATTCAGGTCGCTGATAATCTGCCTATAGGTTTCTGCAACCGTAGACCTGTAAGAAGCGTCATTGATATCCGGTGTCAACCGTAGAGGGATGCCTAACGGGGTGTCTTGCACATCTGTGTCAAAAGGAGGCGAGAACAGCTGGGCAAGTTGGTAAAACATCCATCCACGTAGAAAAAACGCCTCTCCCCTAACCCGGTCTACATCGGCTGGTCTGGTGTCAGAGCCTTTCAGGTCCGCTGCAGCCTCCAGCACCACGTTGGCGTCAAACACCCGTTGATAATTGAGGTACCAGTTATTCGTTGCGGGCGGTAAATCGGCAAGCCAACTGTAATTTGCCCGTACGGTTTCGTTCATGCTATTCCAGGCCCGGTCATCCAGATAGTAATAGTCGCTGCCGATGTCGCCTGCATCGGGCAGGTTGCTGCTTCTGGTTTCGTTGTCCAGAATAGCCTGCAGGTCCTGAAGGCTATGCGGTATGGCCAGCGCACGTTCCGGTTTTTCACTTAAAAACTCCGTGCAGGATGCGGTCAGCAACAGGCACGTTAAATAATTGAAACTTCTTTTCATTGAATGTGTTTCCGTTTTTTTCACTTGATGCGGTATGCTCAGAAATTTGATGATACTCCAAATGCTATGGTCCTTTGGGGCGCCATTGATGGGAAATCCGGGTCAAGGCCAATGTCACTCGCTTTCCATATCAAACCCAGGTTCCGCGCATATAGGGTGAACTTCAGGTTTCCGACGGGCGTACCCGGCATGTGGTAACTGAGATTAATATCCTGCAAGCGAATGTGGTCACCTTTATTTACCAGTACTTCAGAATACGCGTAAAAATTATCCCTGCGCGCATCCACCGGATAAGGCATGGAAGGCACGTGAGTATATCGTTCATCTCCCGGAGCCTTCCATCTCTTCGCAAAGTCCCCGTGCCCCCATGAGGTATTGGCCCTGAGCAACGTACTGTATTGTATGGACTCAGCCCTGAAGAAATAGCCAAGCCGGTACGTTATATTGACGGACAAGGAGAAGTTCTTGTACGAAAAATCGTTCCTGAGCCCGCCAAACACCTCCGGTATTGCGCTGCCGTGAAAAACAAGATCCTCCAAACCTTCAGGCTGTGTAAGCCTCAGGTAATCTGCCGACGGCTGGCCGTCCAGATAGCCCCGGGGATCGCCGCTGTCCGGATCCAAGCCAGCCCAGCGGTAGCTGAACACACTGTTGACCGGATAGCCAACCGCGGGGACCACAGCGTTGTCTGATGCCAGGTAAGAAGCTATGCTATTACCATCGTATAGGTATTCAGACACTTTATTAGCGCTGTAGGAGATAAAAGCATTGGTGTTCCAGTTGAATTTACCGACGGTGTTTTGCGTAGCAATGCTGATGTCCATCCCATGGGTCAACAGTGAAGCACTGTTGGTGCTTAACGTCATGAAACCCGTCGTCAGGTCCGCGTTTACCGCGCCGATCAGGTCATCAGATTTTTTCCGGTAATACTCAACGTTTGCCGTTACGCGGTTGTTCCTGCTGGCTATTTCGGCTCTTACATTCAATTGGCTCACGTTTTCCCACCGTAGCAGCGGGTTCGGCGGGTTTTGAATGGTGCCATAGGGAAGCCTTGCCAGTTGACTGAGGTTGTTGTGGTAAACCATTGTGGTCACCGCCGGTATACTGTTGTTTACGTTGCCGCTATACCCATAGGTAACGCCCAGAGACAGTCTGGAAAGCAGCGGGCTTTTGAAAAAAGGTTCCTTATCGATCCGCCATTTTGCGCCAAGGGACCAGAGCGGTTTCCATTTATTATTGGTCTCCACGCCGAACAGGTTAGAAGCATCCCTGCGTGCGCTGCCGGATAGGATGTACTTCTCATTATACGCGTAGGCCGCATTGGCGTACAGTGAGACGAACCGGATATCCCTGCCTGAAAAGGCGTCCATATTAGGTATCAATGCATCGGCGGCCAGACCGTCATAAACCGGATACCGGTTTATATAGTCAACCGCCTGGGCCGTCATCAGGTCACTGTTATACCCGTAGTGGCGGCGGGCAGCTTCCCTGACCACGGTGCTCCTCACCTCTCCGCCTACGAGCCCGCTGAGCATGTGCGGTCCCCCCCCATCAATGTTTACATTGAACTGCGTCCGCAGTGACTGCGCAGAAAGATGGGACGTCGCCTCGTCAAGCACAGCCCCCAACGGGACAATATACTGGAGGTTGTCAGCATTGACCTGCGTAAACCTGTTGACCAGATTACGGGTGAAGTAACTTTCTTCACTCCGTATGTTCCGCCGGTTTGTCGTCTGATGTTCATACATGTATTTGACGTCTGCATTTAACCACCTGGCCAAGTGAACGTTCGCGCCCAGGTTAAGCAAAAAGTCGCGGATATCTGCTGTATTGTCAGCGATCCGGAGCTCCTCCAGAGGCCGGTAATGCCAGTCCAGCAGGCGCCCACCGCCAGCCGTATCCACGTACCCCTTCCTATAGTCCTGCTCAATGATGGCAGGCCGGCCGTTTTCATCCACCAGGCGGGCATAGGGATAGATATCCCTGTTTGCCCCCAGACGGACCTCTCCGGGATTGTTGTCTACGGATGAATTGATGGTGTAAGCCAGGCCGGCTTGCAGCTGAATGCGATCTGTTGGTTTAATGCCAAGTTGTGACCGCAGGCTGACCCGGTCAAAGCTGTTCCGCTGCAGGTTTTCCAGATTCTTATCGTACCCGGCAGAAAAAAGATAATTCGCCTTGTCAGCACCGCCGTTTATACTGAGTGCGTACTGTTGGTTTACCGCATTCTGATAAAGGTAGCGGGAATAATCCCTCCGGATATCGTTTCGGCGCAGCGCATCTATCGCCGACTCCGCCTGTTCAGCCGACAGTTCGCCGTTTCTTTGCTTTGCAAGGATTTCCACCACCGGAGTGATGACGGGCCAGGTACGGCTATTGCCGAGATTGGCGTCAAAAGTTCCCTGTTCGAAAAGAAAAGACTCGGCGTCGATAAAGTCGCCCGTAGTCATCAAGGGCCTGTAAAACAGGTCAGGCTTTTCCCTAAGTGTTACGTTAGCGTTCAGAGACACCCTTACCGGCGTGTGGTATGCACCTTTTTTTGTGGTAATGACCACCACACCGTTCCCTGCGCGCGCTCCCCAGATAGAGGTAGCTGCAGCGTCTTTAAGGAATGTGATGTTTTCGATATCATTTGGATTGATGTTATCTATGCTCCCTTCGTAAGGGAAGTTGTCCAGAACAATCAGGGGAGCGGATACATCACGTGATGTGGTAAGCGTACTGATACCCCTGATGTTGAACCATTGGCTTTGATCGCCCTGCCGGTGGTTGAACAGCACCCCGGGCACCAGACCATTCAGGCGGCTGATGACATCCGTGCTGAACTGGCGGTTCAGCAGCTTACTATCTACGGACTCAAAAGAGCCTGTTGCACGCTCCTTGGGTAAGGTTTGGTATCCCGTATACACATTGACCTCCTGCAGTTCATTGGCAAGTGGCGTCAGTTCTATTTCAAGGTGTCCGTCATATGGGGGATGAAGGGTCGTATCTACAGTGATATAGCCAAGGTAGCTGGCGCTAAGGACCGGGTTATCTATGGCCGGTGCATTAAATCTGAAAACACCGTCTTTGCCGGTATAGGCCACGATGGTTTTATTAAACCTTATAATCGCGCTTTCCAGCGGGATACCTTTATTGTCAGACACTGTTCCCTGTATGACATGTTGGGCAACGCTTATTGTTGAGTGTATGCAAAGCAGGATACTAAGCATTAGGTTTGTATTCATGGAAAATGATCGTTTAAAATTAAAGGACGAAACCAAGCGGTGTCAGCCTGAGTTTTTCCGCCGGTGTAGCGGCTGAACCGGAAGTCAGGACAAACATGTCAATGTCACGATATCCTTCCTCCAGTATCAGCCCCTGGTGCAGCAGGGTGCGCTTCAGTGCTTCCAGGTCAGTTAAGTCATCCGGCAGATCCAGGTTGATTCTGCCCGTGTATTGAACTTCGTTGATAACCGGCGGTAAAACACGGAAGTAGTCAGAGGCAGGGCTTCTGCCGTTCAGAATGGTTATGAGCGCTGAAACCGTTCCATTGCGCATGTAATTAACCGCGCCGCTTTCTGATTTTCCCACGTGTTTGCGGTTCGCCGTGTTTTTACTGTAGCTGAGTTGGTTGATTACCAACATTGATTTTGCGCTGTCGCGGGACCGGAAGGACGCGCCGTTCTGCGGCGCTTCAGATAAAATGAGGCATTTCATCCGTCGTTTTTCGACGCTGCTCTTCAGGCCAAAATGAAAATCCAGATCAAGGCGCATCTTTTCCCGCATTTCCGCTTCACTTATCCTTATCGGGAATATGGATTCGTAGTTATACGTGTTTGTGGTTCTCCACGCTGGATCTGCTAATGTGCTCTCGCCGTCTGCGGTCGTATGAACGACTAAATTACCCGGTGCCTCCACGGCCAGTATCCGCCGGTTCGGTGTGAACACCAGTGTGGAATGCTCCGTATAAAGCAAGGTGGCTGCATACAATTGAAGCACGGACAATCCCGTGGTGTAATACCTTTTACTTCCATTAGCGCTATCCAGCTCCAAATCACCTGCTGACACAAAGCCATCGGTTGGCCCTGTTATGGTTGTGTAGTATATATTTCCGTGTGTTATGACGTCATCATAAGCATGTTTCAATAAAGGCTTTTCCAGTTTGAGCTCTCTTTTCAGCGGAATGTATGATTGCGCACCTGTGATAAGGTTGCCAATGGTTTCCGCTTTCAGATAGAGCGGGGATGTTATGGCGTGTACCATACCCCCTCGGTCTATCACGACGGTGTGCGGAATGGTCTTCCTGGGAAAGTAGGTGTTTAAGGCAGCTTCAATGACCGTTCTGAAGGATGCTCCTATTTTTTTCTGCATAGGCGACTTCATATAGAAGCTGCTGACATCTGACGCGCGCTGATACGTGACCGGCATGACCACCAGATCTTCCCGGTATTGATCCTCCAGCTTATGGAGATCCGGAAGAGAGGCTATGCAAGCCGTACACCATGTAGCCCAAAAATCCAGAATAATGGTTTTGCCACGGTATTCATTCAGTCTGGCAGTTTGCGTGCTGTTATCTTGCGCTGACCAAACAGTGAGCGGCATATTCCATAATTCTTCCGGGAGGGTCTCCCCTATCTCCAGCGGTTTTATGCTGTCCAAAAATCCCGGCGCAGGCCCCGAGGGCTCGGGGCGCTGCACGCGGGCGTCTGCACACATGAAAGTTGTTAAAAAGGTTATTATAAATAGTGCTTGTAAAAGGGCATAACAATCCCTTAAGCGTAATTTTTGCTTCATTTAGTTCGTTGGCTACTAGTGGTTTAAGAAATAATTTTCAAAAACCGACCACCGCACCAACGGAAAAACAAACCGGAAAATTTGCTAAAGTTGAGAGAAGCAGTTACTTTAGGGGTGTCTAATCCGATGAAGCAACACCACTCCGAACCTAAGCAAACCGGGGTTTTCTTTTGGCACGGGGTCGGTGGCAGACCAGGGAATGAAGCCAATTTACTATTGGCTTACGCCGACAGGGGCATTGCCCTGTCTCGTTCCAAGATCTGTTTATCGGTGAAGCATCACTCGGGAGAGGCTATTACGTTCTTATAGAGATTTTTCGAGGAATGGGGTAACACGCTGAGTAGAGCGTAGCCTCTGCCCGTGGCTGCGAGCGAATCGCAGATGATGTGCTTCGGCGGTTTGGTGGATATCGTTCTCATAATCTGTTTGGTTATGTAAACGAGGTCAACTCGGAAAGCACGGATATGACCAATTGGTAAAACCAATAGGGCGAACTCCACTGCTTTCGACCGATGGCACCGCCAGGAGCCTCTTCTGTTCCCACACAGGGTCAGAATTTTCCACCGAAAGACTTACGTGAAGTTCGCCCTATTGAATATCGCAAAGATACGAATATCCAATAGATATGGCGAACCCACGGTCTTCTCGCTGGATAACTGGCGGTTTCTCGGACGAGAAGGACATCGTTTGGAATAGACATTCACATAAGTGCCTATCCGTTACTGTCGCTATCAAACTAAAGCAAAGATACAAATTACTAGCCATAACTAGTATAGAATTTTAATTTTTTTTCCATATGTCCGAAAGCAAGACGGAAATAGAAGCTGTAATAGTTGACTTGGTTCGAAAGAAACGAGAATCGCTTAAAAAGCGACAGAAGGATATAAGCCAGATTTTAGGGGTAACTGTTGGTTATATAGGCCAAATCGAAAGCACTAAGTCGAAAAGCATGTACTCTTATGATCAGCTCAATTTGATTGCAAAAGAATTCGGTTGTAGCCCTAAAGACTTCATGCCCGAAAAACCGGTGTAGGCTACAGTCGACGGGACAAGGATTATTCGAAAACTAAAGATTGGAGTAGCAAGCCATAGAAAAATTTCAACGTTAAACCGGCTCAACTAGCTAGAATGATCAAAAAGCCAAAGTTAATTTTTTCATCATCGCTTTTCTTATTACTGCTCACCCGGATTGCGTTTTGCCAAACTCTTACAGGCAGGGTCGTTAAAGTAGCCGATGGCGATACTATAATACTCCCCAAAAATTGGACAGCTGCTTAAATGTTTAACTTAGCAGTTGAAAAATGAAAAAAGAACGGAGAAAATTCAGTGCAGGCTTTAAGGCTAAAGTAGCCATCGAAGCGATCAAGGAGCA
>Ga0065721_10051670_pt1 | contig 13910 bp, 15 predicted proteins | sample Mesricmetagenome_FD_59108 | JGI IMG/M metagenome (GOLD analysis project Ga0065721, IMG submission 59108) | Mesophilic microbial community from rice straw/compost enrichment Sample: eDNA_1 v2 (version 2) | ecosystem: Engineered > Solid waste > Grass > Composting > Bioreactor | place: USA: Davis... | reverse complement strand
ATCCCGGTTACGTGTGGTGGCATTTTTGGATGGCACGCCTGGCAGAAATCGATGGCTGAAGAAGGTGGAGAAGTGGCCTCGCGTAATAAATCGATGAAACGGGTTCTTATTTGGGGGCCGGTTGCTTTCGGTGGTGATGCCCTCGTTAAACTCGTATTCTACTACCTCGTTAATAATCCGTAATTTCGAGGGAGGAGCCGTCGATGCTCAAGGACTTAATAAACGGCTCGATCGAAAAGTTTTTCAGCAATTTGGCTGAGTCGTGTATCAACATGTTTATGTCTCTATTGGCTGCATTGAATCAGATCACGATTCAAGTTCTTGATATACCGGTCGTTGATAACACCATTCTTTACATGCAAGGATTAGCCGGATCCATATTAATCACCAAGTTCTCGTTCGAGATCTGGATGAACAATATCATGCGAAATAATGGGGACTCAGAGGCAGATGTACAAGGGGTACTTTTCCGCCTTGTACAAGCTGCTGCCATGGTCGGGGCCGTTCCCTGGCTAACAAAAAATGTATATGCCTGGGGAACCGCCATTGCGACAGATATCGCAGGTCTAGATGCATCTTCTAATGTGACTCAAGGCGGTGCGTTTCTTACGGACCTCTTGAGAGTGGTGATGACTGGCGTATCAGGAACAATCGTTATTGTGGCAGCAATCATCGTTTTCGCTCTCGTTATTTTTCTTATTGTTCTTGTACAAACATTCATTCGCGCTGCTGAACTTGCAGTTGTGGCCGCAGCAGGATCGTTTATGGCTTTAGGCCTTACGAACTCAAACAGTCAGTCATTCCAAACATGGTGGAGGGAACTCCTCAACATTTCTCTCGCTCAAGCTGTACAGATTTTCATGTTGAAATGCGCCTTTTTCGTCATTACTCCGAGCTTCATTAATGATGTGCCCGCTTTAAAAAATACGCCACTTGCAAACCTCATGCTTTTTGTGGGCTTTATCTGGGTCACGTACAAATCGCCAGCAATCTTAAAGCAATATGTCTACTCGACTGGCGTTGGACGTGCAAGCGGACAAGCCGCACAGCAGGTTGGATCCATGGTTATTATGCGCAAGCTCATGACGAAGGGAGCTGCGTGACATGATGGATATCGAATTTGAAGATTTGGGCCAATCAGAATTTGAACTTAAGCCTTATGTGGTCCCTAAAAACGTAAAAACTCGAATCGAGTTCTTTTCAGGCTTCGGCATGAAAGAAGTTGGCATGATCCTTCTAGCCGGAATGGTTGGAGCTTGTCTTGGACTGATCCTCTGGTTCATCCAGGGATCTCCGCTTTGGTTGGGACTGGCTATTCCTACGGGCTCTTTCGGATTCTTTTTGTCCAAGCAGAACCCGCGAACAGGCCGAAATACGCTCGATATCTTGAAGGACATGCGTCAATATCGCAATAAACCAAAAAGGTACTATTATCGCCATGGGGAAGGGAGAGGCGTATAGCCTCTCCATTTCTACCGCGATAGGGGGAATTCCAAAGTGGGACTTATTAATCGTAAAAAGTCGAAAACGAGCGGAGAAAATGCCGCAGATCATAAAAAGAAAGCCACATCAGCGCAGGCAGCTAAACCAGAAGTACCTAAGAATCCTTCCACGCAAAGTTGGATTCCGATCCGCGATATCCGCAATAGCCTTATCTACCGAAAGGATAACGGCATTGTATCAGCAATTCGAGTACAGCCCGTGAACATCAACCTCCTTAGCGATAAGGAGAAAATGCGCAAAGTAAAGCGGCTCGAAGAAGTGCTTAACGGCATCGATTATATCTATCAGATCCTATCAATCGCGAAGCCCGTCGATCTCGATGCTTACATATTGAAGCTGGAGACATTAAAGGCCGAAACGGACAGCATTCTCAAAAAAAAGCTGCTCTCGATGTATTCTCGGCAAGCAGCTGCAAAGGCGACAAGCGGAGAGGCGCTTGAACGTCACTTCTATATTTTGATTGATTACATGCTTGGCAAAAAGCCGCAGCTCGACGAACAAGTTCTCTTGCAACGTGCCACAACCCTCGCCAGCAGCATGTCGAGTGCCGAACTCTTCAGCTCGGTATGCACGGACAACGAACTTCGTACATTGCAATTCATCTTTTCGAATCCGGCGCATTCCTCATTTGAGCGAGCACCAGTCGATGATCTCTTTCTTCCACCTGTATTCTATTCGGATACCAGTTCCTTTTCTGAGGAGGTCTATGCATGAGCGAAGCCGTTGTAACCAAGCCCAAAAGGGCGAAAAAAGCCGGTTCTACAAGTCCAAAAACAACCGGGCTGCTTGATATTCTAAGTCCTACAGCAATCGATTTTGGACCTAAATCGATCACGAATGGAGAAATGTATCAGCGAACTCTTGTAATAATCGATTATCCGGACCGCGTAGCAGCTGGATGGATATCGAAGGTTGTTACCTTACCTGGTGTCGTGGCAAGTATCCAGTCGACGCCAACAGACCCCTATGATCTTATTGACCAGATAAAAGTCTCGATGGGCGAGTTAGAAGCTAAGCTCATTGCCGGCGGCAATCACATTACAAAAAGTCGCGTAAAATCACAATTCAAAGGCGCCCAGCATTTGATCAAGAAAATAGACCAGGAACAACAAAAAGTGTGCATGATCACGATCATTTTGCTGGTTACGGCAAACGACCAAGACGTTCTGCAAGAGCGTTGTAAACGTGTCGAATCCATGCTTTCCTCTTCTGGAATGAGGGGACGTACGCCGATGTTTCGGCAAGAAGAAGCGCTTCGCAGCGTTGGCCCATACCGGATTCTTGCACCGGAAATTGCCCAACTCGCAGCTCGAAATATGCCAGTCGAGACGATCGCAGCCATGTACCCATTCGTTTACTCCGGAATTAATGATGGTGACGGCGTTTTGCTCGGGGACGATAAAGACGGCGGCATTTTGCTCGTTGATTTTTGGCTTCGCGATGGAAGTCGTACCAACTCCAATGTGACGGTGTTGGGGCGTCCTGGTGTCGGTAAATCGACCGTCATCAAAAAGATTCTGATGAGCGAATTCGCCCGGGGAACCAAAATCATCATTATTGACCCAGAGCGTGAGTATAAGGATCTTTGCAAAAACCTTGGTGGCGACTGGATCAATTGCGGTGCCGGCGGGAAGAAGGGACTTATTAATCCCCTGCAGATTCGAAATGTCCCAAATGATCTGAGCGAAGATGAGGAAGACAAGGACGAGGACGAGGTGGAAGAACCGCTATTCCAACAAACGATGCTCTCTCCCTTAACTGGTCAAGTTGTTCAAGGACCGCTAGCCTTGCACTTTCAGGTCCTTCGGACGTTCTTCCGTCTCTATTACGGAAAAGAGGCATCCCGGCTTGATATTTCATATTTAGAGCTGGCGTTGGAAAGCATCTATCAAAATAAGGAGATCACGTGGAGCGTAGATCCTACTCAATTGAAAAACACGGATTATCCGTTAATGCAAGATCTATTTTATTGGCTGGAAGCTACAGCGAAAAAAGAGGCTACCAAACCTATTTGGGAAAAGCTTATGATGCTTACTCGTCCGGCAGCCGTCGGTGCGGATAGTGCCATTTGGAATGGCTATACGACGGTTGAGGCTAATTCGGATTTCATCTGTTTGGATACACACAATCTGATCGATGCCGCTAAGGAAATACAGCAATCGCAATACTACAACGTTCTTGGCTGGAGCTGGAACAAGATCAGCTACGACCGGATGCAGCGGGTTATTTTGGCCGGCGACGAGTTTTATCTCAATGTCGATCCGGAAAACCCCGAAGTTTTGAAGTTCGCCCGCAATACGTCTAAGCGGATTCGGAAATATGAGGGCGGTCTAATGGTCATTACGCACAATATGAATGACTTCATGGATCCTGCGGTTCGACGGTATGGGCAGTCCCTTCTGGATAACCCCGTTTACAAAATTATCATGGGACAGGGCGAGAACGATATCCAGTCTTTAACTAACCTGATGCATCTCTCGGAAAAGGAGATTGAAACCCTCCAGGTGGGTAACCGCGGGGAGGCACTCTTTATCGCAGGGAATCGCCGGGTTCATGCCACGTTCAACGTCTCCAACGAAGAGCTCGCGATGTTTGGTAAAGGTGGCGGCCGCTAATGTGGGTCACCGTTGGGAGAGCGGTACTTTCATTCTTACCAAAGGACAAGATCATTTTTGCAATCATTTTCATCCCTCTTGGGGCCGTCTTTTTTATCGGAATGCTGTTTGCATCCCCAGGGACCGTTTCCAAGCATGTCCCCTTGGCGGACGATGCACAATATAACTTTTACGTGCAGGCTGTAAATCAAATCAAAAATGAGACAGGCAAAACCGTAGACTGGCAGCAAATCATGGCGATCGACGCCGTCGTTCTGAATCAAGATTTTACGAGCTCGAGTAAAGCGAAGGCGTACTCCTATAAAAAGTACTTCATTCGTGAAGAACAAGAAACATATTCCTGTCCTGCACCATCCGCCTCCGGTGATACATCACTAAATGCAGGCGCGGGACAGACGGGAAACGGAACTTCCACATCGTCAACTACAACCTGTACTAGAACCGTTTACTATCTGCGAAGTTTTGATGAAGTGCTAAATCTTCTTGTCAGAGCACACGTGATCACAGCAGACCAGATCGATGACGTGAAGGACTACACCAAGTTCAAGTTAACCTTTGAACCAGGGGAAGGGGATGATGATAGCGGGGGTCTCGTTATTCAAGGGGACTTCGAATTTTCGGAAGGCATCTTCTTATGGCCACTTCCCGCGAAAAACACACGCGTTACTTCCCAGTTTGGGATGAGGGTGCATCCCGTAACTGGTGAAGTGAAAGGTCATCTAGGAACCGATCTAGCAGCTGCGACCGGCACAAATGTCTACGCGATTGATGATGGAAAGGTGATCCGGGCGAGCGAGTACGGAACCGGCGGCGAAGCCGTATTCATCCAGCATAAAAGTAATGTTGTATCGATGTACCTGCATCTCAGCGAGTACAAAGTGAGAAAAGGCGACAACGTAAAAAAAGGCGATATCATCGCCTTATCGGGTGCCACCGGAAGGGTAACCGGTCCGCATCTACATTTTCAAATCGAAGTGAATGGAACGCCCGTTGACCCGTTGAAGTTTTACTAGGTCTCGTACTTTGAAATCATACTTTCGAGCAATTGAAGCAGATACTTTTGTTCTTCTGGGGAGACACGACGAAAGATGTGAACAAGGCGCTTTTCAATGGAGGTTAGAATATCCTGGCCGTCATAAGCTGAACTTGGAAGAAGTTCAATGACGCGAACACTAAATGCCATTGCGATTTTTTCAAGCGTTTCATATTTCAAACCGCGTCGTGAGTCATTCTCAATGTAGCTTATCGTCGCTTGAGAACATCCTGCTTGCGCAGCCAAATATTCGGAACTCCAACCGCGCTCCTGTCGAAGTTCCTTGACTTTCGAACCGATCGTCTTGTTCTCTCCAGAGTACATGGTTCATCCCCATTTTAAAATGAATTCTATTGTAGCATAGATGAGACTCGCAAGCGTTTCAATTGGCAATGTTATCCTGCAAGACTTCTCAATATGTTCTAACAAGTAAATTAGGCCTATAAAATCAGTACTATATTTTGTTTTTCGTTGATAATCATCACTATGTGATGTAAACTATAGTTAATTAGAAGATGATTCCAACGTCCTTTAATTATACCTTCTCTGGGCATTTGTGCCTACAAAAAAATGCCGTGATGCACTACCAGAGATGGGGTCGATGGAAAGGGCGTTTTCTATGGCTTCTAATTGTCGATTAGACCACAATTCTGTCAGACAAAAGGAGCTACCCCCAGTGTATGGTTTGCTTGTAAGTCCTAAAAATCGAGATGACATTTACGAAGCTATTGAAGGCAAAGAGATCTGGTACGAACAATCTGGATTCTTTACTCCAGATGAATTTCTACAGCATTGCCAGTCTGCTGCAGGAGTTCACCTGCAGGTCCTGATTGTGGATATGGATTGCACGGATCCGAGCGCCCTTATAAAAGGACTTCGTTTTTATAGAGCCTCCCGGAAGTCAACGCGAATCGTTTTGGTTGCATCGGGAAGACAACCTGGAGACCCAACCGTCACGATGCTTTTGCCTCTTCAAATTTGGGACATTGTTGCTCCTGATCCGGAAGATCAATCGGGTACCGCAGATGGGGAAGAAGACGCTGAAGATGAGGAAATGCCTTCTTATTTAACGCTTCTTCTTAAGCAGCAGCTGGCCATGGAGCTGGACTATGGGAACGTGGCTCGGTGGGATGTAGGCCTAAACCCCGTTCAGCAGTCGCCAACGCCTGCAAAACGGAAATCCAAAGAAAGGAGCCAACCGTCTCAGCCTCAATTCGATCCAGCTATCATCGAGCATCTTCATACGCTTTCGGTGGAACCGCCGCCTCCTCGAGAGAAAATCAAACCGTCTCAATTCGATCCAGCCATCATTGAGCATCTACATACGATTGCGGTGGAACCTCCGCCACCAAGAGTTGATGTCCGATATGAAAAGCAAATCGTGGGGACCTTTGTTATTGCGGTTGGCTCACCGGATCGCAGAGGCGGCTCGACATCGGCCGCTTTGCAGATTACAAAAGCACTTTGTCAGCAAGGACATAAAGCGGCTTGCTTTGAAGCCAATGACCCTGATATGAGTCCAGGTGCATTCGAATTTTTACTAGAAGGCGAATCGATTCATGCAGTCGGCGGAAGTCGGTTCCAAGATATTGATCTGTTTCAGGTCGGGCCCGATCACAAACTATTCCATGCCGCATACCCGCACTACAATTACGTGATTCTGGATATGGGGCAGTTAATCAAGAATAAAGAGCCATCCAAACACTTTGACTATTTTCTTAAAGCAAACTTGCGAATCGTTACGACCGGTCCGACCCTTGCAGAATTCGATCGATTGACGAAGCTTCTCGGGCTCTTGCATGAGCAGGGGGTTGTCAGTCCGATGCAGGTTCTGGTCAATTATGCGGATGAAGAAAGCTTTAGCGCGTTTGAGAGATACTTCAGCAAAGAAGAGCAAAAGCAGCTCGAGCTTACCTTTCATTTAAATGGATTCATACCGGACTACTACAAAATAAGTGCACCAGCGAAGAAAATGCTTCACGAATTTATCAAGAAATACGTTCATACCCAGAAAAAGAAATCTTGGCAGTTTTGGAGGTAGAATCCCTTGAAAAAAACAAAGAGACTTTTAATCATTCTTCTTCTGCTCATCATTGGGCCCATCGAATTTTTGTATGTTCAGCCGTTAGTGCAAGAGAAGCTCGGAACGGTCGAGGCCGTGACATTTACGAAGGAAATAATGCGTGGCGATACCATTAATGCGGCGGATGTGCGTGTTCAAAAAATTAAATCGGAGTATGCCCTGAAGGATCGCATTACAGATCCATCCATCGTTATTGGTCAAGAAGCAACACGGAAGATCTATGCCAACGAACAAGCCGTAAAGGACATGGTCGTTTTGGACAAGCTTACGCCTAGAACAGATCAAAAGAATATGCCCCTGCCGGCAGAGTGGGTTTTGTCGGCGCCCGGAAGTCTCTTGCGGGGAGATAATGTAACCCTCGTCCCTGTATTTGAAAACAGCGATCGAACTCAAACCACGGCTGATACCGGCAGCGACGGAGAGGTAATTGTTACAAGGTCGGAGCCAATTACGGTGAATTCGGAGGATCAAAGGCTACTTACGGATATCGCCGTCAGCTTCGCAAGGTCCAGCAATAACCAAGATGTTACTACCGAGGACGGCCGTTCGAAGCCAACCGGGCAGGTCAATCGCATTGAACTCGTCGTCACCGAAGCACAACGAGATGTGATCGTTAAATACGGTCGAAACAACTTCAAATTCATCGTCACCTACGGTTGAGGAGGAGCCCGGCATGAAAGGTTTTATTGATTCCACGTTGACATATCTGGAAGAGACTTTATTGGATGTTCCCGGATTGGATGAAGTGGTCATTTTCAGCGACGTTGAGGAAATTGCTGCAAAAGCAGAGGACTTCATTATTACCTCTATCGACTTCATTGATATTCGGGAAGTGACGTTGCTTCGTAGCCGGTTCCCTAACTCTAAGATTTTCTACATTGTATCGGTTTTTGAGGATTCTTCGGAGGCCAATGCCGTTCAAAGTGTCTGTAAGGCTCACCAAATCAAAATCATCCCTCCAGGACGAACGGTTCACCAGATTGCAAATGAAGTCCAATCGACTTTTGTATTAAAAACAAGGGTTGATAATCGGGTAGCCGCAATGATTAGCGCAAAATACGATGTTGGTGCGACATCAGCACTTCTAATCCTTGGAAAACAAATTGCAGAACTAACTGGCAAAGAAGTTGGCGTCATTGGCTTAAACGGATCCAACCCAGGGATTTCGCAAATCGAGTATAAAGGGAAGTTTCTCGATGAGATCTGGGGCTCCATTGACGGGAAGCAGCTGAAGCCGGACGATCTCCCGAATAAAATGCATGAACTCGCTCCAAATCTCTATTATTTAGCGGGCAATCGGGACTTGCTTAAGATTTACAATTACACGCCTGAAGGTATCGAGCATTTGATTAACTTGGCCAAGACTCGATTCGAAATCGTCTTCTTAGACCTCGGCTATTTTGCCGATACGCCGCTGGCTGCCCAAGGCCTTGTAAAGAGCGACATTATTATGCTCTGCACCAACCAGCGTCAATCCGCCAAGGAAGATTGGGCCCGGATGAAATCGCAGATTATTCAACGGTGGATTGGACTGGAGATGGAGAAGACCCAGAACGTATGGCTTGTTTGCAATCAAATGCACGACAACCCAGAGCTGGAGACCGCAACCCAGTTGTCGAGGCAGTACAACCTCGTTACAATGGCCAGTTTGCCTTATTTGGACAAATTCAGCAAGTTCGAAACTCAGCAGAACTTGCTTCAGCTTAACGATAAAAGATATCTTCAAGAGCTTCGCCGGCTGTCTGACGGATTCATTCAGTACTATAAAATGCCTTTAGTCGAATCCGAATTGGCGAAGAGAAAGACTTTCTGGAGGAAATCGTGATGAATACAAGACGAAATTTTAGACGCTTTAATATCCAGAACTTTCGACTTGAGCTTTCTGAAGGCATGTTGGGTGCCTTTGAAACGAGTGTAGCTGTCGAAGAGTCTGTAGAGTTGGAGCCATCCACTCAGCCGTTTGATCGGGTATGTCAGGCATTCAAGAAAGAAATGGATGAAAACTTTGAGAAGGTAAAGTCAACTTCTGAGGGCAAAGAGATCCATGAGTTGGAGGAAGCTGTTAGCCTGTTAAAACCTGCCTATGTAACGACGTTGTTGGAGAAAATCGATACCTTTATCTCTGATCATCAATTTAAGGATATCCCGATCCCTCGGTATTACGCCAATCTGAACCAATTTTGCCCGGAGGAACAGCGGAAGTATTCCAATCTAGCTCACGCCGTACTGCATGAGCTGTATGGGTGGAACGAGCTCGCTCACTGGTTAACGAAACCGAGAAGCTACGCCATGCAGGTCATCGACAAATACATATGGATTTATGACCCATCCAAAGGCCGAAACGTTCTCATGAACTTTGAGCTCAGGTCGAAAGAACAGATTTCGAAAATCATTCGATCATTGGTCCGACATAAAGAGAATGCTGTCGTTAACCAAGCGTCACCGACGCTCGAGCTTGATCTTTATACGGGCGAACGTGTTCAGATCTTGATTGAGCCGAGAATGAGAAGAAGCGTCATTACGTTCCGGCGGATGCATCCCGAATACGTTACGCTTCAAGACCAAATGAACTCCGGCATGTTCCCAAAAGAGGATCTTCCGATCTATCAAGGCATTGCACATTCGATGGCCAACACCGTTATTTCGGGTCCTATGGGAACACGAAAAACCAGCTTCCTTCGAGCTTTGATCCACGAGCGGCCCGATCATATCGGTGGATTCGGCATCGAAGAGGACTATGAGCTTCATATCAGTACCATCAACCCGAGAAAGAAGTTTATTGAGTTTATTTTGAATGGTTCCTCATTCGTCGATGCGTTAAAAAATGCACTTCGTACAGATGCGAGATATGGGGTTATCCAGGAAGTCCGGATGCACGAAGCTGAAGGCGCTATGGATGTTGCTGAACGTCTTCAAAAGGGTTTGCTCACGACAACACATATCTGGCGGGCTGAAACGATTCCGGAGCAATGGGGAAGGCTCATTGTCCGAAATAACGGCGGCGGAGACCTCGATGCGGAAAAGAAACGCGTAGCAGAATACATCGACCTCATTATCCTCCTTGGCCATGAGGATCTCGATGAAACAGAAGAGAAAAAACGCGTCATGTCTGTTCAGGAGCTGAGGTACAACCGCTTTAATGGCGAAATTAGCACCCACCAGATCCTGCGATTCAATCATCAGGAAAAGAAATATGAATATCGGTTTGATCTTAGCGAGCAACTGCTAAACGAAATGAGCTTGGCAAGTCGCAAGTGGACGGATGTCCTGGTGAATACGCTCAAAAAGCAAGCCGAACGGTCTCCAATTCCGGAAGGAGAAGGCGTTACAATCTTTAATCCGGCCATCGCCAATCCCGAGTATCGTTTAGCCCTGGCAACGGAAAAGTTGGTTCAGGAGCAAAAGCGAACAGGGGATATGCTTGAAGCCCTTTTGAAACATTTCCAGCAAGCAGTGGGGTGAGAATGTGCTAGGTTTGATAAACCTTATGATTTATCTCAGCGCAGCCGTTAGCTTGACCTATGGTGTGTACCTGATGTTTCAGAAGAAGCTCCGCTCCTTAAATGAGCAAATTGCAGTCGAGAAGAGGGTTCGGCGGATTGTCGAGCTGCGAAAAGTCGAATTACTCGGGTCCATACCAAAGAATAGTCTCATCAGCCGGATCCTAAAAGATTTAGACTATATGCTCGAAACGATTCATCCGAAGTATGACAAGCAAAGTACCCTTCAGAATTTTCTTCTCTTTCAAGTCATTACGTTTTTGATTTTGACCTTGTTCGTCAAGCTGGTCTCAGGCTCGTTTTCGTTTGGTCTTATGGTCGGTGTGCTCTTTCTCTTTTGGAACTTTGCTCGTCATCGAATCAATCTGAGAAGAATTCGGCTGGATCGGGGATACAAACTCGCGAAGCTAACCGGGGTGCTTGCGGCTCAGTACAACGGGCATCAAACGACCGATCCGAGAGAGGCAATTCGGCGTGCTATGGAGGATGAGACGGTAAAGGAGTTTCATACGCACCTTTCCGAGATCTACCGAGTCGAAACGAATTACGAAAACGCAGCCGAATTGAAAGAGGCCTTCGATCGCTTCCAGTACAGCATCAAGACGTCCTTTGCGAAGGAACTCGCCAGCACCCTTTATAAAGGATTGACCAAGAAAACAAATATCGGCAGCACCTTGGCTAGGATTGACACCAAGATTCAGCAGAACATGAAAGACATTCTGAAAGAAGAAGAAGATAAGATAGGCGTTCGAAATTTGAGCCGGCTTCATATCATCGCGTTTCCGTCGATTCTGCTGGGCATGTTCCTCTTCTTGCGAATCTCCCAGTACGGTATTATCCACTATCAATTTAATACCGCCCAAGGTCAGGTCGGATTCACGATTTCGGTCCTCTCTATTATCGGAGCATGGATTCTTTCAACCTGGTACTCCAAACAGCCAAACGACTATTAACAGAGGGGAGGGAAGACATTGGATTACGCAACTGCCCAGTATCTCATCAATGCAATTGCCATCTTCACGTATTTATTAGCTGTCTACCATATTCTGCAGTTCCTGAAGGTTCCACTGCCGACACGGTACACCATCGTGAATCGCATTAAAAAGCAAAATCTGAAGATCCAGAGCAACCTCGTCACTCAAGATCTGGAGATGCAATTCGCGGCAGCTGGATATCCGCTGCAGATGAATGCGAAAAGATTTCAGCTCTATCGTTTCTCGATAGGCTATGGCCTGTTGATTATTGCTGTGTACCTTTACTTTCGTGAATCGGAGACCTCGATCGTCCTTCGCATTATTTGGATTCTCATCCCGATTCTGATCATGTTTCAGCTTCTTAATCCGAAACGAAAATTCATGCGCAATGTTCTGGATTCGTTTCGAGAACACACCGAGTATCTCAAGAACCAAGAGCTCTTCATGCTCCTTTCGATGATGCTGGATGAGCAGAGAGCCTCACAGGCCAAGAGCATTGATGTTATAAGCTCACTTAATGAACTTCGACAGTACACACCACGCATTGCTGGCTCCATTACAAAAGGTGTCCGTAAGCAAGCGATGGGTATCGATACTGTAATGCAAACAATAGGAGAGGATGTAGGGACCGATGAAGCTATCGAAGTATGCAAGATCATTGCCAGTCTAGAGACCACTCAAAGCGACAGCATTTACGATCAGCTTAGCAGCCGGGAAGAAATGTTCGTTGCAACGCTTCGGGCTAATCGCGTCAAGCGAAGAACAAAGACAACGAATCGCGTCAATATTCTAGTTTGGTTGCCACTTCCGATTTATGGTTTAAACGTGTTTTTCATTATTGGCCGTATGCTGACGGATATGGCCGGAAACCTCACAAAATTATCTTAAAAGGCGGGATATTAAAATGTTTAAACAAGCACTTAATGAAATCATGGAAAACCTGGGCACCATCATCATCTGGGGTCTTATTATCGTTGCTGTCCTCTGGCCGCTTATTCGTGGACTTAGCGAAACGGTAGGGGACTACTTCTCGAACATCAATCTCTTTAACGTTTCCTCCATCATCGTTAACAGCGGTGTTATGAATTTGATCAAAATGGTCGTTTAATCGAACTCATTGAAGGCCATCCAGGAGGGCATTGCCCTCCTGGAGTAAGGAGTTGTTATGAGTGTTTAAAAATGCATTGAACGAAATTCTGGGCATTCTCTTTACGCTCATATTTCTTTTTCAACCACCGCTTCACGAGCTCTACAACACCCGAAGCAATGCAGTTGAAGTTGTCCTCAATCAAGGAATCGCGAAGGCATCTTCGATCGATAATGGCTATTTTACGCCTGAAATCATTCAGGAAATGAAGGATAATCTCAAACAGCGCTTCTTTATTCGGGATGAGGATATTGAATTTCGTGGAACCACGACGCTTACTTTACGGGGGGAGTACATCGAAGGCACGTTAATCGTAAAGAAGACACCCCTTTGGATCCTTGAAGGCGTTTTGGGCACATCCCCCGAAGCCATCACTCGCCATGCAACGATGATGAGCGAGTATGTGAGCAGGTAAACGCCCATGATGAAAAAATCCGTTCAGATCCTGCTTGTAATGGTCTTATTCATCACCATGGAATTTACGAATGCCGATAGGCATGCCAATATGACCCTCAATAACAGCGAGACTTTCGGTTTATTCCGTGCAGCGCACGATGCTTCCTTGCAAGTGAAGCCGGATGCGCTCAGTGAGGGTCTAATTGTTTTTGACCGAACAAAAGCACGAGAAACTATGATGCAGACGCTATCCATGAATATGGGGCTAAAACCGGATCTGAAGCCGAAAGAAGATTCATACTTGACCGATCCGGTCGAAATTCTTTTTGAAGATTATGTCGATGACGAAAGTGGTGTGAGCTTCCCCTACAATTATCGCAACGATCAATACAAAATCTACAAAACCATATGGGGACCGGCCGTTATTTACGAGATCCGGATAAAAACGCCGCGATCTTCCACCTTTTCGTACGACGGCTACATATATAAGAACATCATCCAGGAGTATCCGTTCCCCTATTAGAGAGGAGTCTTTTTCCGTGAAACAGAAACGAATTCTTGCGCTTGCACTAAGTCTGGCCCTCACCGGAAATATGCTGTTTGCCTCTGCGGCTTCTGCAGCCGTATCGGATCCGCCATCGCCTCTGAATATCCTGGTC
>Ga0065721_10051668_pt1 | contig 13914 bp, 3 predicted proteins | sample Mesricmetagenome_FD_59108 | JGI IMG/M metagenome (GOLD analysis project Ga0065721, IMG submission 59108) | Mesophilic microbial community from rice straw/compost enrichment Sample: eDNA_1 v2 (version 2) | ecosystem: Engineered > Solid waste > Grass > Composting > Bioreactor | place: USA: Davis... | reverse complement strand
AGCTAGCCAAGTTGTCCGGATTCGGCTCGACGTTATGGAGCGCGAGCTGCTCCAATTCAGATGCATCCATAGCCGGCGCTTCATCGGGCGAGGTCAACCTATAGCCGTTCCTGACCGAAGTCAACGTCAAGCCCGCCTGGCAATCCCGCAGTGATTTATTGATTCTGCTCACGGTGCTCCGAAGATTAATCCCCGCTTTGTCCGTATCCTGGGTCGGCCAGAGCGCTTCGATCAGCTCCCACTTGCTGACCTCCTTCTCGCGAGGCTGCAACAGCATATAGGCGAGCAGCTCGGCACACTTGGAGGTGACCCAACGAACCGGTTCCGGATCGCCGTCCATCTGCAGCGCGAACTTGCCGAACAGCGTGACGGTACACGGTCTAGGTCCACCGGTAACCGCAATTTCTCTGCGAGGCTGCCTTCTGATTCCGACCTTCTCCAGCGCACGCCGCAAATCCTCTTCCATCACCGGCTTAAGCAGATAGTCGAGCGCATTTACCCGGAACGCGTCTATCGCGTATTGATTATATGCGGTTATGAACACGACTTCCATGTCGAGCTTGTCCGCATATACCCGCTCCGCAATTTCCAATCCGCTAAGCTCCGGCATCTCGATATCCAGGAACAAGACGTCCGGTTGGAGAGTCTTGGCCAATCCGATCGCCTCGTGAGGATTCACGCAGCAGGCCAACACGTCCACTCCCGCGTTCGCCAGCATTCTGTCTATTTGTTCGGCAACCAATATCTCATCGTCTACGACTATGGCTCTCATCATCTATGTCAATCTCCTGCGCGGGAAGGAATCAGGAACGTAACGGTTGTCCCCTTATCCTGTATGCTCTCAATCTGCAGGCTTTGCCCGAATTCGTTCATCAGCCGTTTATGGACGTTCATCACGCCGATGCTGCCGCTCAGCCGTTCCGGTCTAAGGATGCGGTCAACCTGCTCAGCGGTCATGCCTACTCCGTCGTCCTGCACCTCGATCCGCAAGCCTTGTTGCTCCTGCTTCGCGCGAATGACGACCGTGCCTCCAGACAACCGTTTCATGACGCCGTGACGAATCGCATTTTCAACCAGAGGCTGCACGATCAACGCCGGAACCAACGTTTCCAGCTGAACGTCTACGTTCCATTCCACGTTCAGGCGATCTCCGAAACGTACCTTCTCCAATTCGACGTACGATTTGGTCAGAGACAATTCATGATTCAGACTCACCTTGGCATGGCGGGGGTCAAGATCAAAGCTCTTGCGCAGAAAGTTGCTGAACTCTCCCAGCAGCTCGCCTGCCCGCGCGCCGTCTTTGTAACACATGGAGATAATACTGCTTAAGGCGTTATACACAAAATGAGGCTTGATCTGCGATTGCAGGAACAGCGTCTCCATGCGAATAGCCTGACCGACCGCTTCCTTGAGCTGCAGCAACGTCTGCACCCGGGCCAGCAGCTCTTTGCCGTCGAACGGCTTCACCAGAAAATCGTTCGCTCCCGCCTCAAGGCCCGTCGCGATATCCGTAGGCGTATTGCGCACCGTCAGCAGCACCACGGGCAATCTGTATAGCGGGTATTCCTCCCGAATACGCCTGCACACCTCATATCCCGAGAGCTCGGGCATCATCACGTCGAGCAGGACAAGAGACAGCTCGTCGCGATGCCGCTGAACGAGCTTCAGCGCATCGGCTCCGTTATAAGCCACGAGAACCTGATAACGACTCGAAGCTAACAATTCCTGCAGCACCTTAATATTGGAGGAATCGTCATCCACCAATAGAATTTTCGGCTTGCCGGATGGCTCCGTCTCATTCGGTGAAGTCTCTCCCAGCCATGGAGGGCTAGTCTCAGGCAGCAGCTGCATGGCGCCTGCCGATGCCTCTCCCCTGGCGGCCTCTAGCTCCTTCTGCGCTTCCGTCGCTTCCGGCAGCCGCAGCTCGAATACGGAACCCTTGTCTGGCTCCGACCACTGCAGCTCCAGACTACCTCCCATTTGAACCGCAAGCGCCCTCGATATTTTCAGGCCTAGACCTGAAGATTGAACGACCGATTCTCCAACGCCTTCGTACAGATCGTCCGTGAAAAGTCTCCGTTGCCGATCCTCGCTCATCCCGGAGCCGGTATCCTTAAACTTCAGACGCAGCGAGCCCTCGCTTGACTCCGCGGCCACCTCTACGCTTCCCCGTTCCGTGAACTTGAGCGCGTTGCCGATCAAGTTCACTAGAATCTGCTTCAGGCGGTTCTCGTCCGTGTACAGATAGTAGGTTCCGGGGGGCACGAGATTGACCAATCGAACCTGTTCGCTCCTGCGCAAATACTTCAGCGACTCAAGCGTAGCATGCACGGTGCCGCTGACATCGAAGGGGCGATTGTGGAACATCAGGGTGCCGCGGCGCAGGCTCTGAAAGTCGATAATATCGTTCACAAGCGTAGACAGCCGGGTCGCCTGGGCAACGATGAAGCTCAGATTGTCGCGATGCCGCTGCGCCATCTTGCCGCCGTTCCGATCTATCACGACTTGCGCCAGATTGATAATGCCGTGCAGCGGCGTCTTGAATTCATGGGACGTATGGATAAGGAACTCGTCTTTCTGGCGATCATACGCGATGAGCTGCTCAGCCAAGCGTTCGTTACGGACGTACGCCTCGCGAACCCGCTCCGACATGAGGAACGATTGAGACAGGACGAGCAGCAACGGCGTTACGATCATGTAGTACGGATTGTCGAGCGCGAGCTGATATCGTGTCTGGGCGTAAGTCCAGCTGATGATCAGGAAGAACAGACCTAATAAGATGTAGTAGACGTGAACCCCGCTATTCCGGCTGCGGAATATCCAATAGATCATGAAAGCAAAGGAGACGATCTGCAGGACGACCGCGAAGCCAAGTACATTGTCTAAGTATTCATTCGGAATGATAACCAATAAAGCTAGATACATATAGGTAACCCGAGACAGCCACTTATAGCCCCAGCTTCTCTTATGCCCTAAATACAGACAAACATAGAGGGCGAAGGACAAGATCGTGATATGAGTAAGAATATAAATCAATTTCTGCAGCAGCAGGAAAGACATCCCGGGGAAGAGGCTCGCCATGACGATCTCGTTGTCGATGCTGAAGAACAAGCCTAAGGACAAGCAGAACAAACTAAAGAAGAAGAGATAGGGCTCCTTCCTCCATTCCTTGAACATCCCCGCGAAATAAAATCCGAAAGCGAGCAGAGTCGTGATAACGATCATATCCGCTAAGCGTGAATTGTCGCGCCTTGCCCATACATCGTTCGTTAGACCGAACTCTGGGGCTTGTACTAAGCCGCCTTCAAGATATCGATAGCTTGCTACCTGAATCACAATTTCTATCGTATCCGAGTCGGCCTTGACCGTACCGATGAAAGGTACGTTACTAGGTACGAATCGATCCTCCGACAAATCCGGTCGTCCTGTGCCGCCGAGGTTTAACCCGTTCATATAGATGCTGCTAGACATCCGAATCTTCTTGCCGCGCAGGCTGTATAAATCCGGATCGCTCACCTTTACGCGCAATCGGTACGTCCCCGCGCCGTAACCGTTTTCAGATGCAACGACGCCTTTCCAGCCCCCTGGAACCCGAAGGATGGTGCGCGCCATCTCCAGTTCCTTGCTAGGGACCAGAAAATCTTCGGGAGTCAGCAGCTTGTTCTCATAGAACTCCCACTCGCCGCGCAAAGGGATGATTCCTTGCTTCTCGAAATTCCATTGTCTCGCGTCCAACACCCCGGCGCGCGCCTGAGGGTAATCATAAGTCCGATTTAACCATTGATAGAGGAATACCGATGTAACCGCGGTGAAGACGACGAACATGCCGATCAGTACCGTGAATTGTTTTCTCTTACTACCCGATTCCCGTTCTCCTGTCATAGCTGCACCCATTCACTCGCTGTAGATTTTTGTCGAATACTATCATCTCAGATTTAACTCTTCGGTATCAACATAAAGATAGATTCTTTGCCACTCGGATGGAAGACGCCAAGTTATGGTTCATACTTAACTTACAGCAAAACAGCCTGCTCCGATGGGAACAGGCTGGCTGGTTAATGGTAGTCATACTATTCGATTCTAGTCCAGCTCTTCATACCTGAAATAATCGAAGTCGGCGTGTTGGCGTTCTCCGCTTAAGTCTTGGACGCACATGCCGATGAAATTGCCGGTAAAACGGATATAATCCGCATATTCGTCGGATAAGTGGCTTACGTCAAGCTCAGGTCCGATAACGGTCCACTCGCCATCCTTCACCGCGTACATAAATTGGGCTTTCTCTCGCTGAATGGTCACCTTCAGACGGAACGGTCCTTCTTCTCTAAGCGGAATATCTTGATCCAAGATTTCGTCATAGACGCCGTCTATCGATTGGATAATGCCTATGCATGTGCCTAATTCCTCGTGAAACGTCACGCGCAAATAGACATAATCGCGAGTATCATAGTACATAATCAATCCCGCCATTTGCTGGTAGTTCTCCGGGCTGAATGCCATGGACGTCTCCGCTTCGCAGTACATCGATTGCTGCCTGCGCGCGACAAGACTTTGACGATGCGTGGAGCTCATGGACTCTTGGCCCCATAACCGCAAGTACCCCGGTCTATCCGTTAAGGATAACCAATCCTGACTTGCAGGTATGCGAAGAGTGTTCCACTGGATGCCAAGCTCTGCGCGATCGAAGTGGTCCGTGCTCGGTTCCGCAGGGAACGGATGAGACGGCAATCGGGGCGCCTGCACTTGAGAGCGCGGCCAGTTGCCACCGCCGTCTATCTCGAGCCAGCCGTCATCCGTCCAATGGCAGCGCTGTATGGCGGTTTCTCTCCCGAGCATGCATAGCTGATCCTTCACCGGACGTCCGACGAGGTGAACCATATACCACTCGCCGTTCTGGGTCTCTACGAGCGAAGCGTGTCCTGCTTTCTGCAGCTCCAGCTCCGTACGGCCGGCAGAGGTCAAGATCGGATTCGCGGGATCTACTTCATACGGACCGTCGAGCTGGCGAGAGCGCGCCATCGTTACGGCATGATTGTATTGCGTTCCGCCTTCAGCCGTGAGCAAGTAATAGTAGCCGTTCCGCTTATAAATATGAGGGCCTTCGGTCAGTCTAAGGTGCGTTCCGCGGAAAATATTTGTCTTCGGCCCAATTAGCTTCTTCTCTTCCTTCGAATATTCCTGAAGAATGATGCCCGCGAACGAGTTCGTGCCTTTCCGATGATCCCAGATCATATTGACTAACCATTGGCGGCCATCCTCGTCATGGAACAAGGAAGGATCGAAGCCGCTGCTGTTCAAGTAGATGGGTTCTGACCAAGGTCCCATAATATCGCTCGCGGTCACCATATAGTTATGGGTATCCTTGAAGGCGCCTTTACGACTCTTAACGTCCGTATAGATCAGATAGAACATGCCGTCGTGATAGCTCAGGCATGGCGCCCATGCGCCTCCCGAATCGATATTGCCCTCCATATTCAGTTGGGAGGAACGCGTCAATATCGAGGTGAGCGGACGCCAATGCACCAAATCCTTGGAATGATGAACGAGTACGCCGGGAAACCATTCGAACGTCGAAGTCGCGATATAATAGTCGTCGCCTATGCGCAAGATAGACGGATCGGGATGAAACCCGCGCAATATCGGATTGTGAATCATGTTCCGGCCTCCTAAGCTTCTTTTTTGTTTTACATTATAAAACCGAGTTTTGTATTCTTCGATAACTAAATATTATCAAAATAGTAGTGGCGGAGTCTATTAAATTGTGATGAACTTGAAACCCTTCTCGAAACGCCAAAAGACACGGAATAACCGTTCCGTGTCTTTCAGAAGTAACATTGTACACTTACAAGCCCCACAAGAGCGTGCCCGTGATCAAGCTCATCCACTCTTCGACGCTCATCGGATATACGGTAAGCGTTGCATTAAACGCCGCTGTATGTCCATAACCTATCGCCTGCAAATTATTCACGATAAGCGAGCGGTCGGTGGTGTAGCTCCCCATTGCTCTAGTAATTTCAATGATGCTATAACCGGCGTTTTTCATGGCATGGAAAGCGGCTTCCTCCCCGCCAGCGAGATCAATCAATCCGTAATGAATGCTCCCCATACTGAAGATCGTATGATGGAGCGCATCGGCGATTTGGGTCACATTCGCATTGAAAGGCGCCTGCTTCAGGAGGTCCGCAATTTCCTTGGTCGTCGTATACCCCTGAGTATTCTGCAGCAATGCGCTTAGAGAGCCAAGCGACAGATGGAAGTCGGTATATAGCGTGCTTGCGGCGGTAGGAACGCTATATCCCGCATTCCGCATCGTCTCCAGCACGAGGGAGCATTGGGTAACGCCTGTGCTGCAGTCCAGGGAGTAGTTACCGAGACTAGCCGCGATGGCTTCGATGACATTCATGTACGTGAAGGCGCTGCTCCCGGAGGAACAAGCGGGTAGATCCGCGAGAATACCCTCCGTACAGGCTGTCATTTGTTTCAACGCCTTCGCCATGGTCGTCATCCAGAATTCGTTCGCGACCGGAGTAACCACCTGATTGACGCCGGCTGCGACTTCCGGCAAATCATATCCGTTGCTCCACAATAGCGACCCGATCTCGGCCGGCGTGTAACCATAATTGTGCATGATCGCCGTCGCCGGAACGCGGTCTACGCCTAGCGCCTTGAGATTGATGGACAAGGTCAACGGATCATTCAGGACGCCTCCGGGAGCGTACAGCTGGATCAATGCATCCATCGCGTGGACATTCGCCGCTTGCAGGTATCCCCTCAGCACGAACGGGTCGCTTGTTCCGAGCAGCGGGACGATGTCGGCAACGGAATAACCGATTTCCTTCATCGCCTGAGTGACCGGTAGATCCCCGGATATGCCGAACACGGTTGCCAGCATAGACTTGGCATTCGACGGAGACAGGCCTATCGTGTTGCGAATGGCTGTTACCGTGTGGCGGGAGTTGTATCCGACTTGCTTCAGGATGTTCGCGATCTCCGTAACTTCGCTCTTACCATATACTTGATACAACAAACTCACGGCCTGTGTGGCCGGCTGCCCCCTGCTGTAGAGGTCCGTGGCCGCGAATATCGGAAAATCGATGGAGCTGCCCATGGCCGCCAACACCGTGCTTACCTGAGTCGAAGTGCAGTCCCGCCCGCTCCCCATCAATACTTCAAGCAATCTTGCATCATCGGATTGGTAGACTTGTTTCATAGCGATAATAATCGGTTCAAGATTCACACAGCTGCCGTAACCGGCGGACATCAGGTTATCCGCGGTAGTCGCGTCGTTCACCTTCGAGACATCATGCAGGTACTTCGCGACCTCCTCGGCGCTATAGCCGGCATCGTGGAGGTAGCCGACCAGGACCGGCAACGTCTGGCCGGAGCCGATCACGCCGGCAATCTCCGCTAGATTAAACCCGGCTTGCGTCATTGCTTCTATTTTCTGCGCAGCAGTCATGGCACCGAAGATGATCTCGATTTTACTCACGACAGTGTTGACGGAACCTGTACGAGCCGCATCGCGCAACCCGGCTAACGCTTCTGTAGCGCTCATCCCGAATATGTCTTTCAATATCGGAAGAAGTCGCCATTCGCCGGAAGGACGGTTGTTATTATCAGCTAAATTCGTTGTCAGCGACTTATTGTTAAGGTACGTATTACGGATTCTAATAAATTCGTAACCGTCAATCGCATACAGGCTTTGCAAGGCCAACGCGACTTCATGTAGATCGTAAACATTCCCCAGCTTCAGAATTTCGACGCCGACCGTCTGTGCATCCTTGCCGAAAATCTTTTGCAGAACAGAAGCGATTTCGGCGGTGCTGTAATAGCCCTTGGCTTGGCCGTCGATGAACGTAACCCTTGACAGCGTATCGGCCACCCCGGTCACCGTGAAGCTCCCCTCCTGGATAAGACCCGACTTCAGCATGGCGATCGTCTGCTCGGCCGAGTAACCGGATAGATGAAGGAACGGTGAAATCGGTTTGATCGAGCCAGGCATTAACGCTATCGTAGCCCTGGCGACATCGTTATCGCCGAATCCGGCTTGCTGGAGCATCTGAAGCGTATCCAGCGTATTAAAGCCCATCTGTGCAAAAACGTTCGTTGCGAGCGCCGAGGCGTCATATCCAAACACGGTTTGAATCGCCTGCGCAATGAGAAGCGGACTATATGCGTTCCCGTTGAGCACGTTCGTTATGGCTATATCCGCGCCTGGTTGAATCCTCCTATAGAAGTCGCTTTCTAATACGCGTGCAACGTCTGTCGCATCGTATCCGCCTGTTTTCAACGCTGAAGCGCGAAGGTTCGGATTCGTCTTGTAGGTCGTCGGGTACAAAGTTACCAGCAGCGCGTTCGTCTCTGCTACCGTCAGATTGGCCAAGCGCAAATGGGCGGCAGCATCGCCGACAGGCGCGAGCGCGCCGTTCTCGCCGAATACGCCCGGCCAGGCTGCCGCGACGGCAACCGTATTGTTGCCTCCATTCAACCCGAGAACCGCTGCCACCGCATCCGATAGACGATATCCCGCTCCGGTCAGCGCCGATCCCAGCTGGCCGGGTGTCCCTGAGAAGCGTGACCATAGCGCTGCTGCCGCATGATCGGCGGAGAAATTCGTAGCATAGAGCGCTTGGGCAAGCTCCGAGGGTTGCGTGAAGCCCGCCGAAGCAAGCGCGACGATAAGTTCATTGGCGGTGCCGGCCACCGGCAGCACTGCCGCAGCCACCGTTATACTATCTGCCAGATATACCTGCTTCAAAGCCGCGGCAACATCTGCGACTGGATATCCCGCGTAGAGCAAACCGGCTGCTGTAGAATCAACGGAAATTTGCGATATCTTTAATGCGGCTGCCGTCTCATTGACACCGTATCCGTTAGTTTGAAGCGCTTGAACGACGACACCGGGCGAATAGCCTTCGGTTTTCAACGCTTCGATGATGCTAATCAACGTTTCTCCGTCATTTTGCAGCTCTTCTACAAGCGATCCAGCCGTGGGGACTTCCAGGTTGCTAAAGGCAGGGAGCGCTGAACCGCCAACGGTTGTCAGTCCCGGCGGTACATAAGAGACCAATACCTTACCGTACGGAACGGAAGTCTCTAGACCAATGCGAAGCTTGCTTGGATCGGCATCGAGCGTCGTCGTAACGACAGAATTAGCAACCCCGTTGACCGTAACGGTTAGGCCAGCCGGCGACGTCGGCGCTGCAAGAGGCGCTTCGAAGCCGATCACGATCTCAGAAGCATCGCCGCTCGTTAACGCGAACAGAATGTTGAATTCATTGACCGTTACCTTGGCATCAACCTTCAAAGGAACAGCCGGATTGGCTTGGGAGACGCCGCTTGGCAGAACGAAGGATCCAGTCGCGGTGTAAAAGCCCGCCTGAGCGCCATCGTAACCGTCAATCGTCCAATCTAGGCTAACAGTATGCGTCGCACCGGATATATCCGTAATCGTCGTTGTCGTCTCCAGCGCGGCGATGGCATCCGATTCCGACGTCCCAAATTCGACTGCAATATCCGATACGCCGGCGATCGATACGATATTAGGAGCATTCACCGTTACATTCACGGTCACGCTCAACGGAACAGGCGGATTAGCCTGAACAATGTCCGACGGCAACGCGAATGTTCCTATTGCCGTATAAACGCCGGCCTGATTGTTGTCGTAACCGTCCATGGTCCAATCCAGGTTAACGGCGTGCGTCGCACCCGTGTTATCCGTCATCGTCGTTGTCGTCGCCAGCAGAGCGATGACGTCCGTCTTCAACGTCCCATACTCAACCGCAAGGTCCGTTACGCCGGCGACGGATACGATATAGGGGTCATTCACCGTTACATTCGCCGTCACGTTCAACGGAACAGGCGGATTAGCCTGGGAGATGCCGCTTGGCAAGATGAACGTTCCGGTCGCGATGTAAGTACCCGCTTGAGCGCCATTGTAACCGTCAATTATCCAATTCAGGTTAACGGTATGCGTCGCACCGACGTTATCCGTTATCATGGTTGTCGCGGCAAGCGCGGCAATCGCATCGGTATCCGATGTCCCATAATCGACTGCAAGGTCCGCCACATCGGCGACGGATACGATATAGGCCTCGTTCACCGCTACGTTGGCGGTCACATTCAATGGAACGGGCGGATTAGCCTGTATGATGCCGCTTGGCAGGATGAACGTTCCAACCGCCGTGTATACGCCTGCTTGATTCCCGTCGTAGCCGTCAATGGCCCAATTCAGGTTGACCGTGTGCGTCGCTCCGGCGTTATCCGTAATCTGCGTCGTCGTAGCCAGCGCGGCGATGGCGTCCTGCTCCAACGTACCAAAGTCGACTGCAAGGTCTGCCGTATCGGCGATGGATACGATATGGGGATCATTCACCGTTACGTTCGCCGACAAGCTCAATAGAATAGGCGGGTTAGCCTGGGTGACGCCGCTCGGCAATGCGAACGTTCCAACCGCCGTGTATACGCCTGCTTGATTCCCGTCGTAATGAGCAATCGTCCAGTCCAGATTGACGATATGCGCCGCGTGAGCATTGTCCGTCACCGTTGTCGTCTGATCCAAGGCAGACAGGGCGTCCTCGATGCTTGTCCCATAATCGACTACAATGTCCGCTACGCTTGCAACGGATTCGACATAGGCGTTATTCACCGTTACGTTCGCCTTTACGTTCAATAGAACGGGCGGATTGGTCTGGGAGACGCCGCTCGGCATGCTGAACGTACCTGTTGCCGTATATACACCTGACTGAGCGCCAGCGTAACCGTCAATGGTCCAATTCAAGTTAACGGCGTACGTCGCACCGGCTGCATCCGTAATCGTCGTTGTTGTCGTCAGCGCGGTGATGGCGTCCGCTTCCGACGTCCCATAATCAACTGTAATGTCCGCCACATCGGCGACGGATACGATGTAAGGGTCGTTCACCGTTACGTTCGCCGTCACGTTCAATGGAATAGGCGGATTAGCCTGGGTGACGCCGCTCGGCAAGATGAATGTGCCAACCGCCGTATAAACGCCAGCTTGATTGCCGTCGTAATCGTCAATCGTCCAGTTCAGATTAACGATATGCGTCGTATACACGCTATCCGTCACCGAAGTCGTCTGATCCAAGACAGACAAAGCAGCATCCAATGTTGTTCCGTAATCGACGGCAATGTCCGTTGCATAAGTGACGGATACGACGGTTGCTTCGACCGGCGTAACGTCCGCTGCTTTCACCGTCACGATCGCCGTAACCTTCAATGGAACAGGCGGATTAGCCTGGGTGACGCCGCTCGGCAAGCTGAACGTTCCAACCGCCGTATAATCGCCAGCTTGATTGCCGTCATAATCGTCAATCGTCCAGTTCAGGCTGACCGTATGCGCAGCGTGGTCGCTGTCTGTTATGACAGTCGTCTTCGCCAGCGCGGACAAAGCATCGGCTATCGTCGTTCCATGAACGACCACGATATCAGCCACGTTAGCCACAGAAGCGACGGTAGGTAAGACCGTCTCGTTACCGCTATTGCCCGTATCGCTTCCGTTGCCCGTACTTCCATTGCCTGTACTTCCATTGCCTGTACTTCCATTGCCTGTACTTCCGTTGCCTGTACTTCCGTTGCCTGTACTGATGCCGTTATTGCCGCTCGCAGCGGGTTCCGTCCCCCCGTTCGAATCGATGCCTGGGATGACAACTCCCTGTGCCGGTTCCACTCGATCCGGCATTCTGTCGAACGTTGATCCGCTGACGTTGACTTTCGCATTCTTCACGTTGCCATTACCAGTTACTTCCGTAATGGAATCGAGAACGACCGCGTCAACATTCGTATTGTCCGCCAAACTCAATTTGGTGCTCGCGGCGCTGCTGCTTACTTTAAGCTCGGTGATCGACCCGCTAAGCAAATCAACGGAAACGTTAGGCGTATCGACGATTACGGAAGTAAAACTGCCGCTTAGACTAACGGTCGGGGTGCCTGTCGTGTCGTCGATCGCGATGGTAACGTCTCCGAACCCCGACTCGGTTGTTTCATCCGTCTCCAATGCCGCGCCGGATTTCAGCGATGTTCGATCGACATTCGTTGATCCAGAGGCGACAATCCGGACGCTTCCTGTTTTCTTATCCACAATCACTTGAAGTAATCGAGAATCGATCACATGGACGCTGTGTTCGCCTCCGCCGTTAACGACCGTCGAGCCTTCTACGACGATGGCATTCAACGTAACATCCCCTTCTCCGACGGATTGAGCAATCAGCAAATTGCCCGTAATCCGCACATTACGCAAAGTAACATCCGGAGAAGTAATAATGACATTGCCATGGATGTCGTCGACCAGGCGTTCAGGCCCGTAAGTACCGGCCGCCGCGATCTTCATGGCTGCCGTATGATCCAGCGCGACAATCGCTTCCGCCCGCGTAATCGGTTGAACGGGGCGAAACGTTCCATCCGGGTAACCCTTCATGTATCCTTGGTCAACGACTGCCGCGATTGCTCCCCTGCTCCATGCGGGGATCGCAGCTCTATCGCTAAACTTCAAATCGCCCGTAGCTCTAGACTGTTCTAATCCTAGTAATCTCGCGATCACGACCGCCGCTTCCTGCCGGCTGATCGACTCATTCGGCCGAAAAGTATGATCCTGATACCCGGCGATATATCCGGCCGCAGTCGCTATTCTTACGTCTGAGGCGTACCAAGCGTCAGCGACATCCACGTAGTCGATGGCCGCACGTTCCGTATAGCCGTACATCCGATTGGCCAGAGCGATGAATTCTGCCCGGGTCACTTCTTGCTCCGGGTAAAAGTTACCGTCGTCGCGGCCCTGAACCCATCCCAGCTCGGCCCAGCTCTCGATGGCTTGCTCGGCCCAATGACCCTGAATATCGTTGAGAACGATCCGGGACGCCGGTTTTGCCTGCGGTGCCGCCTCCACCACAGGCAGCGCTCCGAAGGGGAACAGACCGACTATTAAAGCCAAGATCGCGACCCCGATTAATGCCGTACGTAGTCTCTTCCTACTTGTATGATGCATGCTATACGAACCCCTCTCGATCTAATGCCGGACAAGAAACGATCAATGTAATTATAAAAAGCTTCAATGAAAGAATAATGAAAGACCCTCTCCATTCTGTATCATACCTACAGAGTCGGAGAGGGTCTTCTTGTGCGTCAATCCTATATGAAAATAGCCGAGTCATGCACCATTTAAGGACTTTTCATATTATACAGGGAAACATCTTTAATTATTTAAGTGAAATTTACAGATACAAAATGTATCATTAAAATGGATGCTTGCTATATTGCCCAAGCGTCCCAATACGATGCCGGTAAGCCGTGGGCGCGCCGCATCGAACAAAAGGAGGATTTCATTGATGTCAAAGCGGTTTCGCACCATGCTCTCGTTCCTCTGTTGCTTGGTCATGTTGACCTCGCTAACGCCTGTCAGCTTCGCCGCCGACGCCGACAACAGCGAGAACGTAGAAGCGAATGTCACACCGACCGCCATGTTCGGAACCCCCGAGCTCGGGTCAGATGATCCGCTGTGGGCTCTGACAACGGAGCATCTCATCAACAAAAGCACGGTACCCGATGACCCAAGACCGCATGCTACGGGCACAGCTAGGATCCTATGGGACAATGACTACGTTTATGCACGCATAGCTGTAACGGATAGCGATCTATATCAAGGACCCGGCGCGGATCATACATACGACAGCATAGAGTTCTATGTTGGCCCTGGATCCAACGGCTCGAACCAATGGCGCGTCAGCTCGACGGGCATCTTCTCCGGCCAGTCCCATACGGACAGAGCCGCATGGACCAAGATCACGGATACGGGATACCTCGTGGAGATGAGACTCCCCAAGAGAGACTTGACCTTGGCGCCAGGCAAGCTTACTTTCGAGGTTTATATCAATAACTCGACGGCTAACGGCGGGGACCGCT
>Ga0065721_10051667_pt1 | contig 13916 bp, 15 predicted proteins | sample Mesricmetagenome_FD_59108 | JGI IMG/M metagenome (GOLD analysis project Ga0065721, IMG submission 59108) | Mesophilic microbial community from rice straw/compost enrichment Sample: eDNA_1 v2 (version 2) | ecosystem: Engineered > Solid waste > Grass > Composting > Bioreactor | place: USA: Davis... | reverse complement strand
ATTCCCTCGGGAGCGCCTGACGGGTCTCAGCAGGCGAAGGACAGCTCCGCCTCCGCCTCGGCAGGCTCCCGGACGAGGCCGGTCTGGCCCCAGGTCTTCAGGCTTTCCCAGGCTCTCCGGTCCAGGCGGAAATGATCCGCCGGGTAGAAGCCTCCGCGCGCCTGCAGCTCTGCGAGCCCGGAGCCCTGATAGGCGAAGCCGCACTTCTCCAGCACCCGACGGGAGGACGGGTTGATGACCCGGGCCGAAGCCGTGAGTTCGTCCTCGTGGCCATAGGCGAAGAAGGCGTCGATGAGGGCCCGCGCCGCCTCGGTGGCATAGCCCTGACCCCAGTACGGGATACCGAGCCAGTAACCGAGGCTGGGCCTGCCGTCCTCCGGAGAGGGGCCGATGCCGACGAGGCCGATCAGGCTGTTCGGCTTGCCCTTCGGCGTGATGGCGAGCTGCAGGCTGAGGCCGTCCGCGTTGGACTGCCGGGCCTGGAAGATGAACCGCTCCGCCATTTCCGGACTGTAGGGATGCGGAATGCGGGCCGTCATCTCCGCGACAGCTTTCTCACCGGCAAGGCGTACGATGGCTTGGGCGTCCGCAAGACGGGGCCAGCGCAGCCACAGGCGCCGGGTCTCCAGGCGGAAAACATCGTCACGGGTGAGGTCGGGAAACATGGTCCTGCTCCGATCCGGTCGGGCCCTTTCTTGAGCCCTGAAATGACGAAGGGGAGGTGGACATCCCACCTCCCCTGTCGATCTCGGATCTGGAGCTTGGCCTTTTGGGGCCTTTTCAGGAGCTGCCTGGATCCGCCGGGTCGGTGTGATGCCGGCGGGAGCTCCTTCGTTTTGCTCTCGCCGTTTACTCTGCGGCCTCTTGGGCCGGGACGACCGATACGAAAGCTCGGCCTTGTTTCGTAAGGAATCGGACGCGGCCATTGGCCGTGGCAAAGAGGGTATGATCCTTGCCCATGCCGACATTGACGCCCGCATGCCACTTGGTGCCGCGCTGACGAATAATGATGTTGCCGGCCACGACCTGCTGATCGCCGAACTTCTTGACGCCCAGACGACGGCCGTCGGAATCGCGACCGTTGCGAGACGAACCGCCTGCTTTTTTATGAGCCATGGGTGTACTCCCGTGTTCCTGTCAGTGAGGCCGCGCTTATTCAGCGGTGGCCGGCGCAGCCTCGTCAGCCGCAGCCTTGGTGGTCTTCTTCTTTGCCGCAGCCTTCTTGGGCTTCTCGCCTTGGCCGAGGACCTCGGTGATCCGGACCACGGTGTAATCCTGGCGATGCCCGCGCTTGCGGCGCGAATTCTGGCGGCGGCGCTTCTTGAAGGCAATGACCTTCTCGCCGCGGGTCTGCTCGACGACCTCACCCGCCACGGTGGCGCCCTCGATCAGAGGCGCACCGACCTGGGTGCCGTTGTCGTTCGTGACCATCAGAACCTGGTCGAACGTGACGGTGGCGCCCGGCTCGCCCGCGAGCTTGGCGACGGTGATGACGTCATTGGCGGCAACGCGATACTGCTTGCCGCCGGTCTTGATCACTGCGAACATCTTTCGATCCTCGTGTTCAAACCCGGCTCTCCGCGGAGTCCGCGGGGCCGGCTTCTTGGCAGTTCCGGCTTCAAAACACGGCAGGCCTAGCCCGCCGCAACGAAAGAGCGCAGGCAGACGTCCCCACGCTCAAGAGTGCCCCTCCCTACGGGACGATCCACCCATTGTCAATCAAATCTCTTGATTTTGGCGCTTGTGAAGACAAAAACCGCATGATATCCACCCGGCCTCAACCAGCGGGGCTTAGGCGCCTCCGCCCTCCGGAGAGGTGGCAGAGTGGTTGAATGCACCGCACTCGAAATGCGGCATACGGGCAACCGTATCGGGAGTTCGAATCTCCCCCTCTCCGCCATTATCTATCTCTCTGAAGCGCAAGATTTTTATCTTATGAATTTATTCTCATAAGTGCTGCACTTCTTTTACCATTTTCGAAGTCACACTCCCTGACGGATACTCTCTGGGAGCCGAAGAGGCTCTTTAGGGCTCCAACTTAACCCCCATTCTTTGCCGTGAAGTCATCCGTTCTGGCTGAGCCGTGACAGGGCTGCTGCATTCCCTACCTGCTATCGCTTCGATGAATGACCGCCTTCCACTCACAAGCGGAATTTCAGCCAAAGTCTGAAATGCGCCAATTCCTGACGTTTCCCACATTCCGCACAACCGATCCATTACCAAGCTCAACTGAGTAACCTAGCAACTTCGCGACACCTGATGCACTGTGATCCTTTCGGATTCAGCCGTGCCAAAGGGATGAGCATTGCGGGTGCGCGGCAATCACCCAGAGCAGGGTGCCGAGCAGGTCAGCAGTGGTGCCTTACTCTGGATAAGGATCCGTGTCCGCCGGGCGGGCGCTGTTGAACAGCACGAACACCAGCGGCGTGCCGGGCTCGGCGGTCGCATCGGTACGACGGGCAGCCACCTCGCCGGCTCCCCTGGTATACTCGGCCACGACCGCGCCGAAGGCGTTGCGCTGGATCGCGACCTTCTGGCCGGCTTTGACCTTGTCGTTCAACCCGATCAGGAGTTCGACGAATCCGCCCTGGGTCGCCAGGACCACGTGGGTGTCATTGCCGACGAACAGCCCGGAGTCCTTTCCCGTGCGGCCCATCGGTCCAACGATGATCCCGTGATGCCTGAGCACGTTCAGCGTGCCTTCGACGAACAGGGGGATCATTGTGCGGTCGAGGATGCGGGGCACGCGATCTCGGGCGTGAAGGCGGGAATGCCCGCTGCGATGAACGCGTTGGCCAGGAGCGTGGGATAGGCCGGGTTGTCGAAGACATGGTCGATAGGAAACAGCTCCGCCATGGCACGGACCTCCGGCAGGTCCATCCGCGCCAGATGGAACGCAGTCATGTCCATCCCCGTCGCTGCGGTGTGGAAATCAATCGCGTAGTCGGCATTCGGCCTGAGCAACCGGTTGAACACGAGCCCGGCATGCCGGGCGGGTGCGCTGGCGCCGTTCTCGTTGCCGGGCCACTCGCGATTGATGTCGATGAGGTCGATGCCCCTGCCCGAGTTGGGCCACCAGCGGGCCATGCCCTCCAGGGCCGGACGGGACACGTCCAGCACGGCCAGGACCGTGCCCGCCATCTGTGCCGGATCGAGTTGGTCCATGATAGTCTGGATCGTATGCACCGGGCTGATCTCGTCGCCATGCACGCCGCTCACGAGGGCAATGCGCTTGCCCGGCCGGGCACCCCGAGCCACCACCACGGATACGTACCAGTGCTGTCCCGTCGGCATCTGCACCCCGTGGAAGTAGAGAAGGTGCCTTTGGCCGGGCTCCAGGTCGTTGACGTTCAGGGCATTGACGACCTTCTTTCCGTTGATCACGTCGCCGGTGTAGACCGTCCCCTGGGGCGTTGCCGGTACCGTGCTGGCGGACGATGGCGCCATGCCCTGAGCGTTTGCGGCGCCCGCCTCGGCCATGACCGCGGCTGACGCAATGGCGGCGATCATGAAGTCGCGCCGACCAACGCCGCTGCTGGTTTCGCCGGACATGATGGAAGTCCTCTCAGGTTGCCGTGCCGTCAGGCATGGCGGACGTGTGCGCACATCCTACCAAGTTCGAGCTCACTTTTGGGAATTGTGCAGCTGCCGCATCCGCAAGCCGTCGGATCGGCCTGTCCGACTTCACCGGAGCGGAGGGGCGTAGAGGATGCCCCCCATGCTCCAGAGCTGGTTGAGCCCGCGCGGGATGCCGAGGCGCGATTTCACCCCAACATTCCGCTCATAGATCTCACCGTAGTTCCCGCTGGCCCGAACCGCGCGGATCGCCCAGTCGTCCTCAAGTCCGAGTAGCCGCCCCAGGCCGCCCTCGGCACCGGCGAAGCGGCGCACGTCCGGCTTGCGGGAGCCTGCCGCTTCGCTCGCGTTCCCTGCCGTGATCCCAAGTTCCTCGGCGTTGACGAGGGCGAAGTTCACCCATTTCACCACGTTGAACCATCCGAAGTCGTCCGCCCGTGTGACCGGCCCCAGCGGCTCCTTTGAGATGATGTCGGGGAGGACGACGGCATCGGCTGGCTGTGCGAGCTGGAGGCGCTCAGCGTAGAGAGCGGATTGATCCCTCGTCAGGACGTTGCACTGGCCTGACTGGAACGCCTCAAGCGCGGCCGCGGCGCTCGGGAAGGCGCGCTCCTCATACGTCATGGAATTGGCGGCAAAGAAGTCGGCGACGTTGCGCTGGCTCGTCGTCCCCGCCTCGACGCAGACCTTGGCCCGATCGAGCTCGAGGGCAGACGTGACGTTGAGATCCCGCATGACCATGAAGCTCTGGCCGTCGTGATAGATCACACCCGCGAAGGCGAGCCCGAGGCCGGCCTCCCGTTCCAGGGTCCAGGTCGAGTTCCGCGACAGGAGATCGATGCGGCTCGCGCGCAGGGCCTCGAAGCGCTCGCCCGCCGACAGGGGCACGCATGTCACCTTCGCGGGATCATTGAGGACCGCGCCAGCCACCGCGCGGCAGAAATCGACGTCGAAACCCGACCATTCGCCCTGCCCGTTCCGCTCGGAGAAACCGTATAAGCCCTCGCTGACACCGCATTGTACGGTGCCTCGCTGCCTTACCGTCTCGAGCGTTCCCGCCACAACGGATGAGACAGCGGCGAGCAGCAGGACAGCAAGCATGCCTGTGGCAAGGGAAGAAACATGGTCCCTGGCGACGTTCCACATGGGGCGTGATCTCCGTAAGCAGTGGGTGGTTATGGGTGCCCGAGCGGTTCAGAGGCTGGCGTCGTGGCGCACCACCACCTTGGTGCCGAGCGGCACGCGGGCATAGAGGTCGATGACGTCGCCGTTAGCCAAGCGGAAGCAGCCGGACGAGATCGCGTGGCCGATGGTCTCGGGCTGGTTGGTGCCGTGGATGCGGAAGACAGTCGACCCGAGATAGAGGGCGCGCGCGCCCATGGGGTTGCCTGGACCGCCCGCCATGAAGCGCGGGAGGTAGGGCTGCCGGGCGAGCATCTCCGGCGGCGGGCGCCAGTCCGGCCACTCGGCCTTGCGGCTGACCCGCACAAGCCCGGACCACTGGAAGCCCTTGCGGCCGACACCGATGCCGTAGCGCAGGGCGCGGTTGTTGCCCTGGACGAGATAGACGAACCGCTCCGAGGTGTGGACGACGAGCGTCCCCGGCGGCTCGCTGGAGCGGAAGAACACGACCTGCCGAGCATACGGCCCATCGCGGATCACAGCCTCCTCCGTCGAGATGCGGCCCGGCTCGTCGCCGACGTCGAGGGTTTCCTGCGCTGAGGCCAGCGGAGGCGCCTGGGCCGCTGCGGGCTCCAGAAGACAGGTCATCAGGCAGAGACCGACCAAGGCGACCATCGCCGGCAGCCTTACCGACCCTAATCCTGCCGATCGTGCTGTTGCTGTCATGATTTTCTCCGGGATCGTTGGGCGATATCGACCATCAGGCACGGCAGCGCACGTACACGAAGGTGCCGTAGCGCCAGTTCGCATCCGGATTGACGAAGCGCATGGTCACCAGGTTGTCGGTCGAGGAGAGGATCTCGCGATCCTGCGGATGGCCGGGAGGCGCCTCGAAGCCGAGATACGTCCGGCCCGCGGCGTCACCCTTGAGCCGCAGCTCGTAGCGCTTGGGGTCGTCGGCAACGTGCATCATCACACCATCCGTCGGACCCTTCGAGATCGCGTAGGCCTGGCCGCATTGGGCCCTCGCCTCGGCCTCGGTGCGCCGTCGATCCTTCTCGTCATGGAACGACGCCACGCCCCACCGCCCGATCAGGCGCTCGCGCTCGAAGGCGGCAGGGGCAATCGCAGCGGTGCCCACGGCCGGGGTCTCGTCACTTGTCGAAACGCATCCGCCAACGGCAAGCGCCATGACCGCACCGGACAAGGCGTATCGGCTCAACATGATGTTTCTCCCCCGCGGGGATTCCCTCGTCCCCTTCGTGGACTGGGGAACTATGCCGTGGCTTCGTCAGCGGAGCCATTGGGGAAAACCCCCGATCATCGCGGTGAAATACCCTGAGCAATGCTCCGCCTGCGCCCGGAGCTAGGCCTCGGTGATGGTCCGACACCTGCGGATTGCGGAACCGCTACGGTCCGGTGAGAAATCCTTGACCATCAGCGCCATTTTTGCGGTCGGCTGGGGCTTTCCGAGCGCCGTCTTTGGGCATGACCCGATGGCCGGTATCTTTCCGATGCCGGAGAATGACGAGTGGCGGGCCATTCGGAGGTAAGGATCGACATGCGGTGGCCCGACATTCTCGAGGGCTCCACGAGCCTCGTCACCCTGGGCGTGCTGGCCGAGGCAGCGGCTGGTCTCGACAGGGCTCGATGCCGCTGCGCGCAGATGCGGGAGGCGCGGACGTAGAGCGAGAAGTCGCCCTTCGGCGCCGTCAGCCAGTTGTCGCGCTGGTCCGGATTGGTCGGGGCACTCGCCTGCACGTAGATGGTCAGCGAGCCGTCGTCGGCGACCTTGAGGTCCTTGTTCTTCGTGCTGACCGAGGATTTCCCGCTGTTGATGGGGCCGTTGACATGCACGACAATCAGCATGATCACTCCCGCGGCGGATCGTAGGACAGTGCCCAATCCCCCGTTGCGTACCAGCATCGTGAGGGATCAACGGGCTTCTTCCACACGAGCGTCTTCACGAACTCCACCCCGCCGCCGTCGAACGCAGCCGCGAGGCGCTCCCTTTCCTCCTCGTTGACCGCAAGCCGGCCTTCCGCACAGACGAAGCTCGCCGGACTGACGGTCCGGACCGGGTGCTCGGCTCCGTTCTTCACCACGAGCAGGACGCCTCCGCGCAAGGTATGCCGCGGGCCTCCCGGCGATCTCGGCCGCCCTGCGACACCGATCGGGAAGACCAGGCGTCCTTTCGGACGCAGGTGCTCGATCCACGGTTCGGCCGGCCGTTCGACGGCAAAGTTCACGTAGACCCCGTCCACCTCACCCTGTGGCCAAGCGGCGCCATCGCCCCAAACGACCTCGATGCCCGGCCATGGCGCGAGGTTGGCCCGCGCCTGCTCGGCGAGTGCCGGATCGTACTCGACCGCAATCACCCTGCCCGTGGGGCCTACCAGCTCAGCCAGGATGGCGCTGTAATAGCCCGTGCCGGCGCCGATGTGAGCAACCGAGCTTCCCACGGACGGATCGAATGCATGCATCATCCGGGCATGCAAGGAGGGACTGCCGTTGTTGACGCCCCGCTCCTGCTTGAGAGCGAACAGCACGTCCTGATAGGCATAGACGGGATCGTTCGAGGGCAATGCCACATATCCGCTCGGGCCATGCCGGACATGCCAGGGCTCGGGCCCGAGGAAGCGCTCACGGGGAACGGCCGCGAACGCGTCCTCCAGGCGCTTGCTCGCGAGGCCGAGCAGGCCGACCATCTGGCGGGCATAGGCGCGTCGGACGATGTCGAGTTCCGAGGCAGACATCCGGTGCTCCTTTGCGTTCCCTGTGCGGTGGGACAGGAAGCCTAGAAGCAGGACGAGCCGGTGGGAAGAGTTGCCATCATCCCGTCGAAGCCGCCAGGCCCAGCCCGATGGGCGGTGCCCGGCGGCTGCCGCGATCCACCCATCCCTAGGGTGATCGGGGTCGTCGACAGGGATCAGGCCGCGAGAAGCATCCATCTCTCACCTACTGCGTGCCTGCCCGAAACCCTGGTGCGAAGACACGCAGCAGCGCCTCGATCCGTCGGGCCGCTTCCTCGTCCAGCCTCAGGTGCTTGTGGCGGTTGTAGAACTCCATGAACCCGCTGACGACCTTGTTGAACTTGAAGGCCCGCACGTCCCGGTCCACCTGAGCCTCGAATGACGACAGGTCGATCCGGTCGGAGCCACGGCTCTCCAGCCACCGCCGCATCCGCGACAGGAACCTGCGCTGTCCGACGATGTGCTCGTGCGACCACTCCCCGCCCTCGAAGTAGGGGCCAATGAACATCAGGTACAGCCTCAGCTCGTCGGGATCGTAGTCGTCGGGGCTGATGGCGTTCCCTTTTGACTTCGACATCTTGGCTCCGTCCTTCCTGATGACGCCTTGGTGGATCACCTTCCGGAATGGCTCCTCCTGCGGAACGATGCCCATGTCGAACAGCACCATGTGGATGAACCGGGTATAGATCAGGTGCATGCAGGCGTGCTCAGCGCCCCCGACGTAGAGGTCGACGGGCTGATAGCAGCCCTCCGGCAGGAACTCGGTAGCGCTGTCGGTCAGGTAGCGCAGGTAATAGAAGGAGGAATCCACGAACCCGTCCAAGGTGTCCGTTTCGCCCTCAATCGGGATCGGGCAGCCCCATGTTCGCTGCCGGGAGACGCACCAGTCCCTCAAGTTCGCGAGCCATGCCCGCTGCATTCGCTTGGTGGAATCCGGCATGTCGATCCTGTCCAGGCCGGCGATCAGGCGGTCCCGATAGTCCGTGATCCTGAAGTACCACTGGTTCATGTCCCGGCGCTCGACTGCACTGCCGCAGCGCTCGCAGTGTCCGTCGATTACCTGCTCGTTGGCCAGCACGGTCTCGCAGGAGGGGCACCAGTTCACCTCACCCCAAGCCTTGTAGGCCAGCCCACGCACGTGCAGGCGCATGAAGATCCACTGCGTCCACTTCACGTAGGAAGGGGCACAGGTGATCAGGCGCTCCTCGTAGCAGGTGTTCATGCGGGCCATCTGCCGCCTGAACTGCTCGATATTCTCGAATGTCACGTCGGCCGGGTCACGCCCGACCTTGCGGGCGTAGTTCTCGGCCGGCAGGCCGAAGGCGTCGAAACCGAAGGGCTGGAAGACGGTCGTGCCGCGGTGCCTCAGCCAGCGGCAGTAGGAATCGATGATGGCGTAGTTGTAGTAGTGCCCCAGATGCAGCCCCGCCGCAGACGGATACGGGAACATCACGGCACAGTAGAAATCGGCTTTCATGGCTCGACTCTCTGCGTTCGGGCGAACGCATGAGAGGAGCGTCGCCCTGATTACTTCGCGAACAGGATGGGAAGCCCGGCCGTCGTGACGACCGGGAGGCGAAGTCGCAGAGTGTGGGCGAACATGATCATGAACTTAAGGTAATAACAATCCTGATTGCGGTCAACATCTCGACGTTCTCGCTGGAATGGATCACAGACGCCCCTGTTCGGCGCAACAGGTCTCGCTGATCCAAAGCCATGAGGATAGTCGGGCATCGTGAGGCGTACGTGATCTCTGCGCGATCCCGACCTTGAACCGCAACAGGACTGAATTGCTAAAAGCTCGGGCCAGGATGACGAAGCCTGCCGGGTCCTATGCAACACGGCGGCTCGGCTGCATGCATCCCGGCACGGCCCTCTTCCGAAGCTGCACCCAATGACGGCCTGGTTCCTCCCGCTCTTCCAGCTCGCCCCAGAACACCCGGCACTGGTGCCTGCGGTCGAGACCGCGCGCCAGCTCCTGGCTTCACCATACGAGGTTGGCCCGCTCCACGGTGACCTTCACCACGAGAGCGTGCTCGATTTCGATGAGCGAGGGTGGCTAGCTGTCGATCCCTATGGGCTGCTGGGCGAGCAAATCTTCAACTGTGCCCACATCTTCGGCATTCGGTGGCAAAGACCACCGGACCACTAATGACACTGCTGTCCTATCGGGAAGTTGCAGCAAACAGGCGACCACTGTATATCGGTCAGATGGCGCCCAACTCATCAGGGTAGGTCATGTAGAACAGGATGTGAGCACCGATGGATTTCAACCCGACAGCACTGCCAGTCTGCGTTGCCACCGGGAAGATCCGTCTCCATGCCTGCCTCCATCATCCTCTCCAAGCTTTCATGGTCCACGCCTGATGGGCGTGCTCTCCTTTCCGATCTCGATCTAGCGTTCGGCCTGGAACGAGCGGCTCTCGTCGGCCGCAACGGCATTGGAAAAACCACGCTCCTCAAGCTGATCTCCGGCGAGCTACGCCCACATTCGGGCTCGGTCACTGTCAACGGCACCCTCGGCATCCTACGCCAGAGAGTTCAGATCGACTCAGGCGAGACCGTGTTGGATCTGTTCGGCATTGCCGAGGCCCTGGCTCTCCTTCGCCGGGCCGAAAGCGGCATAGCCACGGGCGAAGAACTTGCCGATGCGGATTGGACCCTGGAAGCCCGCGTTGCCGCCGCGCTCGCCCGGCTCGAACTCAATGTGGAACCTGAGACCCGCCTAGCAACAATGTCGGGCGGGCAATGCACACGGGCCCGCCTTGCCGCGCTCATCTTCGCGGAGCCTGACTTCCTTCTGCTGGATGAACCGACGAACAACCTCGACCGCGACGGACGTGCGGCAGTGATCGATCTACTCGCCAACTGGCGGGGCGGCGCGATCACGGTCAGCCATGACCGCGAACTACTCGAAGCCATGGACGCCATCGTTGAGATGACATCGCTGGGAGCGACACGCTACGGCGGCAACTGGAGCCAGTACCGTGAGCGCAAGGCCCTTGAGCTCGCCGCCGCCCGCCGCGATCTGGCGGACGCCGAGAAGCGCATCGCCGAGGTCAACCGAAGGACGCAGGAAACAGCCGAGAGGAAGGCTCGCAAGGACCGTGCCGGGCAGAGGAAGGGGGCCAAGGGGGACATGCCGCGGATCCTCGCAGGAATGCGGAAAGACCGAAGCGAGGACACGGGTGGCGCGACGGCCCGCCTCGCCGAGCGACGGCGCACGCAGGCTCTCGAGGCCGCCGCTTCGGCCCGCCAGCGCATCGAAGTCCTTCAGCCCCTCTCGGTTGTTCTCCCGCCGACGAACCTACCATCTGACAGGTCCGTCCTGACGATCGACGCCGTGAGCGTCGGATACGAGCCGGGCCGGCCCATCATCACGGATCTCTCCCTTGCCATCACCGGGCCGGAGCGCGTCGCCGTCACCGGGCCGAACGGTTCCGGCAAGTCGACGTTCCTGGCGCTCGTCACCGGGCAGCTATCCCCTTGGGTGGGGACCGTACGGGTCATGACCGACTGCGCGATGTTCGACCAGCAGGTGAGCCTCCTCGATCCGTCGGTCTCGATCCGGGACAACTTCCGACGGATCCATCCGAGGGCGAATGACAACGCCTGCCGTGCAGCTCTCGCCCGGTTCATGTTCCGGGCCGACGCAGCGCTCCAGGTCGTGTCCAGCCTCAGCGGCGGGCAAATGCTGCGGGCGGGCTTGGCCTGCGTGCTGGGCGGGCCGACCCCGCCTTCCCTCCTGATCCTCGACGAGCCGACCAATCATCTGGACCTCGACTCCATCGAGGCCGTCGAGGCGGGATTGCGGGCTTATGACGGCGCACTGCTGGTCGTCAGTCATGATGAAGCATTCCTCAAGGCCATCGGGATCTCACGCAGGGTAAAGCTCGGACGAAGGCACACCTGATGAGGTGGTCTTTGCTGCCTGTTCCCGGAAAGGAGCGTCATCAGGTACGACCGCACTGGTCGGACATCGTCGGCACTCAGCGACCGGCCCCAAAGATAGTCATCAAAGTTCAAGCTCATCGCATCGCGAAGAGCTCCTGATGGAACCATTGGCCCACTTTCAGCCCGCGACCAGCGAAATCCTCGCAGAGCGCCGCGCCGAACGCGGACGGGCCGCAAAACCAGATGCTAGCCTCGCGCCAACCAAGAACAGCGGCGCAGATGCCGCCGCTGTTCAGCCGGCTGTCGCGCGCACCCTATTGCAGGGAAACGATAGATGCCGCGGCCCGTCGACGAGTCTCCTCAGAGTTCACCGTGCATTACGGAGCACGGTCTGGACTTGAGGCTTAAGCAGCCATGAATCAAATAGCCGGCACGTAACAAAGGGCATCGCTCTCTATATAATTAGTATGAGTGTCCAGCCCCTCAGCCTCCGCCTCACAATTGGTCGCTAATCCAAGGACGAGGCCCGGGCTTTCAACGCCAGCGGCCCCATCACCCAGCCTTTCAGGACGACTGCAATAGCCATCGCGGTAGCAAGCAAAGCGGTGCCGCGGAAGAGGCTCTCGTATCCGTATTTTGCGATCACGGGCGTGCTGAGAAGCGGTGAACAGAACTGTCCGATGAAAACGGATGCGGTCAGGACACCGCCAGCCAGCCCTCGTCGCCGGAGCGGAGCAAGCCTCAACGCAAGGGTGACGAAGCTTGGCGAGACCAATGCGTAGCCTGCACCGATGGCCGAAGCTGCCACGAACCAGGCCAGAGGTGTTGCAGCATTGGCCAGCAACAGGAAACCTAGCGTCATCGCGCCATTGCCCAGAGCGAAGACGCCAACGTAACCGGTTGCCCGCTGGACCGGGCCGTACAGCAACGCGAGGCAGCCGCCTGAGAGCATTAGGACGCCGAGTGCCAAGCCGGTCATCACTGGGTTGCTATAGCCTGCCGCTGCGAAGAAAAACGACAACTGGGTCGGTATGACAAAAAAGATCATGTTCGTTGCAGCCTGGAGAAGCACGAGCAACGCGAAGACAAAGCCCCATGATGAATGTTCTGGAGTACTGCCCTCCAACCTGGCATCAGGATTGGGCGATGTCCGCGGTGGATCGACGATGACCTTCCACATCAACGGCAGGAAGACCGCGGCAGCTCCATAGATGACGAACGGCAGACGTGGCGAGACCACCGCGAACCATCCGGCGAGTGAGATGAAAGCGAGACCACCGAAGTTCCGTGCCGATATCTGAAGTCCTGTCAGCCTGCTCCGATCATCACCGGTATAGTAGTCGCCGATGAGCGCGGTCTGGGCTGTCATGATGAGGGCGACGGCGAAGCCCAAAGCCAGGCGGCTAGCAAAGATAGTCAGAAGGTCGGGGAGAATCAGCCCCGCGGAGCCGGCGATCACGAAGAGGATAACCCCGGCCAGAAGCATCTGACGCCGACCGTACCGATCAGCCGCAAGGCCAGCGAACGGTGCACAGAGGGCAACGCTAAGTGAGGGTGCAGGCACCAGGAGTCGCACCAGCAGGGCAGCATTCGGATCATCCGCGAACAAGCGCTCGAGTCCGGGGAGCGCGGGACTGATCGTGGCATTGGCCATGGTGGTGAGCGTTGCTGCCAGCAGCAGTGCCACCGCTCGTGGATCCCGCCAGATGGGCCGATAGAGTGGATTGCGGACCATAACGCTCCCCTTGATCAAATGGTCGATTCGAGGGACGGTACGACTTCAAGTCGACTTGAGGTCAAGCATGCAATTCTTGGATATTGGTGAGGTTGCGAAACGATCGGGCGCGCCGCCCTCGGCACTGCGTTATTATGAGGAGATCGGCCTGATCCGATCTATCCGCCGGAATGGACTTCGGCGGCAATTCGAGGCCGACGTTCTCCTAAAGCTGTCCCTGATCGAACTCGGGAAGATCGCCGGCTTCTCGCTCACGGAGATCGCGGGCATGTTCGGGGCGGACGGCCGACCTGATATCCCCCGCGACCAGTTGCGCGCCAAAGCGGACGATTTGCAGCGACAGATGCTCGACCTGCGCCTATTGCGGGACGCCCTTCGGCATGTCGCTGAATGTCCCGCCCCGTCGCACTTGGAATGCCCGACCTTCCGTAAGCTCCTGAAGGCGACACGCAGACGCATCACTCGTCCGTCCTCCAGGATCAAACGTCGCGGAAGCTCCCAGCCTGGCGAATAGCTCGTGGGCAGTGTCCAGGCGCCAGTTCGAATGAAGCGCCTCGGAAGCAAGAGAGGCAGCTTCGAATCAAGGTATAATGTTGAGCGAGTCGAATGAAGGTCCGCTCCCGATGCTGATCCAGAAATCCGAACAAGGTTTGCCCTACGTCGAAGGCAATCCATAAGCGTGGCGCATCCAGGGCCGCTCACCATTTACTCGCAGCTATCGGCTGGCACGTTAGGGCATCCGGCTCAGCCGCGGGTTCGGCAGGTCGTCGACTTCCCCTTGCGGGTTAGCGTGGCCCCCTGCCCTTTGATCCAGAATTCGATATCGCCTTGCGTAT
>Ga0065721_10005407_pt1 | contig 13918 bp, 11 predicted proteins | sample Mesricmetagenome_FD_59108 | JGI IMG/M metagenome (GOLD analysis project Ga0065721, IMG submission 59108) | Mesophilic microbial community from rice straw/compost enrichment Sample: eDNA_1 v2 (version 2) | ecosystem: Engineered > Solid waste > Grass > Composting > Bioreactor | place: USA: Davis... | reverse complement strand
GCCAATGGCCGTTCGTCACGAAACCGGATTTTCCCACGGGTCCGGATTCAGGCGGTACCGTTATTGCAGGTCCGGCTGCCGAGCTTCTACCCGCGTGAAGAGGCGCCCCCCTTCCCGGCCTCCCCGCCCGACCCTGCGTGGGGGCCGCGTGACGGCGGGGATGAGCAGAGAATAATAGCGCGCTTCGGGGCGGGGATAAATTTTTGACGGGGAGGCCCAAAAAAGCAAAATCCCCGAAGCGGGCTTCGGGGATTGGGGCCTGATCGTCAGCGTTTCGCTTGCAGCAGCCTTACGGGCGCTTGGTAACCGCGCCGATCAGCTGATGCTGCATGCGGTAGCTGACCTGGCGTGTGGCTTCACGACCGCGGGCGTCAATGAGACCTCCCAGTGCAGTGCGGAAACCATTCTTGCTCTCAGTCATCTTCTACTCCATGCGCCGAAGGGTCTTTTGCCCATCGGCATCGTCTATCTAGGCTATTCGCGCGCGCCTGGTTAGGGCCCTGCCGGCAAGCCAGCCATGCCGTTTCTGCAAGGCGCGGTTAACGCCCCTTCATCTTGTCGTGCTGGCGGCCATGAGCGCGCTCGAACTGGGCGACATAGCGCTCGGCCTGCCGGGTGCGGCCCTCGACCAGGGCATCGACGGCGCGCTGGAAGAAATTGCGGTTCTTGCTCATTTTTCTCTCCTTGTCTCTCCTGTGTAAGATAGGATTCGCCAGCGCGGTGACCACCGCCAAAGGATCAAGCCAGCCATGACCGGAGCGCACTCCGGCGCCAGGATATGCCGATGAACGCCTCTTCTTTCCCGCCCGCCCGGTTCCAGTCCTTCGAGGAAAAGGCCGATCCCGGCCAGGTCGCGCCCCGCCTCGTCGCGCTGCGCGCCGCGATGAAAGCGGCGGGCGTGGATGGCTTCCTCATCCCCCGGGCTGACGCGCATCGCGGCGAATCCGTGCCCGCCAGCGAGGCGCGCCTGGCCTATGTCACCGGCTTTACCGGCTCGGCCGGGCTGGCGCTGATCGGGGCGAAGAAGGCGGCTTTGTTCGTGGACAGCCGCTATACGCTGCAGGCGCCCAGCCAGACCGACATTACCAAGATCGACGTGATCGAGGTGCAGGGCGGCATCAGCCCGGACATCAGGCTCTATGTGCCCAAGGGCGGCAAGCTGGCCTATGACCCCTGGCTGCACACGCCGGGGGAAATCCGCGACCTTGCCGACAAGCTCGCCGGCCATGCCGAAATCGTGCCGCATGCCAATCTGGTCGATGCCATCTGGACCGATCGCCCTGCCCCGCCGGTCAGCCCTATCGAATTCCTGGGCCATAACCGGGCCGGCCGCAAAGCCGAAGACAAGATCGGCTATCTGCACGAGGTGCTGGCCGCCGAAAAGGCCGACGCCGCCGTGCTGACCCTGCCCGAATCCATCTGCTGGCTGTTCAACATGCGCGGCCGCGACGTGCCCAACACGCCTTTCGTGCTCGGCTTCGCCATCGTGCCGAAATCCGACCTGCCCACGCTCTATCTCGATGCCGCCAAGATCACTCCGGACCTGACCAAAGCGCTGGACGGCATTGCCCGGATCGCCAAGGCCACGACGCTCACCAAGGCGCTGGAAAAGCTCGGCGCGGGCAAGAAGGCCGTCTTGGTCGATCCTCAATCGGCCCCTGCCGCTATCGCCGAAACGCTGCGCGGAGCCGGCGCCCGACTGATCGAGAAGCGCGATCCGGTCCTGGGCCCGAAATCGCGCAAGAACGACGCCGAACTGGCCGGCATGCGCGAGGCCCACAAGCTGGATGGCGTGGCGCTGGCCAAGTTTCTATGCTGGTTCGACGCCGAAGCACCCAAGGGCGCGCTGACCGAAATCGGCATCGTCACCGCGCTCGAAGCCTTCCGTCGCGAGGAAGAGACCTGCATCGATGCCAGCTTCGACACCATTTCCGGCGCCGGCCCCAATGGCGCCATCGTGCATTATCGCGTGACCACCAAGACCGACCGCAGGCTCAATGCCGGCGAGATCATGCTGGTCGATAGCGGCGCCCAATATCTCTCGGGCACCACCGACATCACCCGCACGCTCTATACCGGCGCTGCGACACCCGAGCAAAAGGACCGCTATACCCGCGTGCTCAAGGGCATGATCGCCATCTCCACCGCCCGCTTTCCCAAGGGCACGACCGGCGCACAGATCGATATCCTGGCCCGCCAGTTCCTCTGGCAGGAGGGCATCACCTATAATCACGGCACCGGGCACGGCGTCGGCGCCTTTCTGGGGGTGCATGAAGGGCCGGTGGGCATCGCGCCCCGCTATGTCCTGCCGCTGGAAGCCGGCAATGTGCTCTCCAACGAGCCCGGCTATTACAAGGCCGGGGAATATGGCATCCGCATCGAAAACCTGATCGTGGTGCGCGACGCCGAGGATTTTCCCGGCTATCTCGATTTCGAAACCCTGACCCTGGCGCCGATCGATACGCGCCTGATCGACCGCACCCTGATGACGGCGGCGGAAACGGCCTGGCTCAACGCCTTCCATGCCCGCGTCTGGAAAGAAATCGGCCCCTTGGTAAGCGGCAAGGTCAAGGACTGGCTGAAAGCGGCGACGGCCGCGATTTAGGGCGCGCCAATACGCAAGTAGACCTCATCCTGAGCCTGTCGAAGGGCGAGGTCGTGGCACCCAGGCTTCGGTGCGCCCGACCTCGTGGTTCGACGGGCTCACCATGAGGTCTTCGGGCGTGCGCATTTGAACGTCAAAAGTGGAATGCGCTTCGCCTCACTCCCCGCCCAGGGCCGCCGCAAAAATATCGCTCAGCCTATAGGGATATTCGCCGCCGCTGGACACGACGTCGTCGATCTTCCAGCCATTGCCTTCATGGACCAGTTCATAGGTCAGCGCGGTCGGCCGGCCGAAATTGGTGAAGCTGACAGCCACCGATGCGGCATCGCCCGAAATTTCGGCGGCATCGATCACCAGATCCGCGAGCTGGTAATCCTGTCCATCGACATAGGGATCGAAGCCCAGCGCGCCCATTTCGCCCAGGGGCGTATTCTCGGCATCGGCCGCATAGAGCGCGTTCAGCGCCGCCGAGCGGAAGGCGCTTTCATCCTCGGGAAATTCATCGGTGAAATAGGGTTCGTAGAAGGCTTCGAGCAAGGCCTCGGGCGTCTCGAATGGCTGCGCGATCGCCGCGCCGGCCAGGGCGAAGAAGACGCCCGCCGCCAGGAAAATCCGCCGCATCGCCGCTCGCCCGCTCAATTGAACCAGATGGCGAAGCTCGGCCAGTTCTCGCCGAACACCGCATTGCCCGCCGCGAAACTCTCGGCATCGGCGACCGGCCCGTCACGCAGGAAGGGCAGCGCGCCCTGCCCGGTGAACAGCATGACCAGATCGGTCTCCGTCGCCGTTTCAAAATAGGCCTTGAGATCGAAACCCTGCCGGAACCGCCAATGGGGCAGCAGCAGCTCGCCGGCCAGGATTTCATCCACCCGGTCCAGCGTCGCCATCCAGGCCTCGACGACCTCGTCGGTGACATTATGGCCGGGCACCAGGGAGGTCTGGCGCGGCGAGGGCACGAGTTCGCGATTGTCGTCGGTCTCAGCCAGGATCGCCTCCCAGTTCCGTCGCGACAATTCCGTCACCGCCTGCGCCCGCGCGAGAACGCCGCGCAGGCGCTCGGCATCCTGCACCGGGAAGCTGGCCCGATGCAGGGCCGCGATCGCGTCGGCGAAGAAAGCGTCGGATTCGGCGTCCATCACCAATGTGCCGCCGCGCGCATGGTCCTGCATGGGCAGTTCGGCATTGGGGAAGAAGCGATGGCCGATCGCCGCGAAAAAGTCGGAGAAATCATGCGCCAGGAGCAGGTCAACGGGGGCGGCGGTGATCTGCGTATAGCCGGCGAACCAGAAGGCATCGGCGCGGTCGAAGCCGATATTGGTTTCCGGCGCGCTGGTCTTGTCGCCCTTGGTGCGCGGCGCGGGCAGATCGATCATGTCGCCGAGCAGGGCCGCCAGGGTCTCGCCGTCCCCGGCCGTGCCGTCGCCGTCCATATCGAGCCGCACGCGAAGGGGATCGACGAGCATGAGATAATCGCCCGCCTCCCCGGCGCGCAGGAAGCTCTGCCGGGCCTGATCCAGGCCGGCCACGAAGTCCTCGAGAATGGCGCGCAGGCCTGCATAATCGAGCGGTTCCGGATCGGGATTGGCCGGTTCGACCTCGATATCCAGGGGCAGGCCGAGGAAGAACGCGGCCCCGGCCATGTCCGGCGTGGTGGCGCCATGCCGGTACAAGGCCTGCGACAGGCCCTCGGCGGTGGTGACGAGATCGATGAGGCCCAGCCCGAAACAGGCATCGGCGGCCCCGCCATCGCATTCGGCCAGAACGGCCTCGCGGTTCTCGACGGCCGTGCCGGCATAGAGCAGGTCCGGCAATTGTTCGCCCATGGGGCCCGCCAGTGCCGGACCGGACACGATCATCCCGGCCAGCGCCAAACCGCAAAATGCCCGCATATTCCCTCCGGCTCTATCGTCCGACCCGCGCGAACCACTCGTCCTCGCTGATCACCTCGACGCCATGCTCCTGCGCCGTCTTCAGCTTGGAACCCGCGCCAGGGCCGGCCACCAGGATATCGGTCTTGGCCGATACCGAGCCTGCGACCTTGGCGCCCAGCCGCTCGGCCATAGCCTTGGCTTCCGATCGTGTCATTTTTTCGAGGGAGCCGGTGAAGACCACGGTTTTCCCCGCCACCTGGCTGTCGGCGGAAATATTGATCACATAGGGCTTTGGATGCACCTGGGCCAGCAGGGCCTCCAGCACGTCGTCATTGCGCTCATTGCTGAAAAAGTCGACCAGCGCCTCGACCACGGTGGAGCCGATGCCGTCGATGGAGGGGAAGGCGGCCATGGGGTCCTCGGCCGCCGCCACCTCCTTGCCCACGCGCATCAGCTCTTCCATGGTGCCGAAGGTGCGCGCCAGCGCCGCGGCCGTGGTTTCCCCGATATGGCGGATGCCCAGCGCGAAGATGAAGCGGTCCAGTTCCGGCTCGCGCCGCGCATCGATGGCGCCGAACAGCTTGTCGAGCCCTTCATAATTGCGGTCCTGGACGGCGCGGACATTCTTGCGCGTCTTGCCCGAGGCCGCCTCGCGCGCCCGCGCCTGCTCCTCGCGGCGCTCCGCAAGCGCCTCCTGCACGGCGGCACGGCGCTCCCTGAGGGTGAAGATATCGGCGGCGTTGCGCACCAGGCCCTTGGCGAAGAACAATTCGATGTTCTCCGCGCCCAGCCCTTCGATATCCAGCGCCCCGCGCGAAACGAAATGCTTGAGGTTTTCCACCGCCTGGGCGGCGCAGACCAGTTCGCCCGTGCAGCGGCGGCGCGAATCCTCCTTGCCGGTCTTGGGATTGATCTCGCGCGTGGCGGGCGAGCCGCAGACCGGGCAGGTCTCGGGCATGCGATAGGGCTCCGCCCCGGCCGGGCGCTTCTCGATCAGGACATCGACGATCTGCGGAATGACGTCGCCGGCGCGCTGGATGACGACGCTGTCGCCGATGCGGATATCCTTGCCCTCGCGGATGGGCAGGCCATTGCTGTCCCTGCCGGCAATATAATCCTCGTTGTGCAGCGTCACATTGACCACGGTGACGCCGCCCACGCTGACCGGATCGAGCCGGGCCACCGGCGCCAGCGTGCCGGTGCGTCCCACCTGGATATCGATGCCGCGCAGGGTGGTCGTCGCTCGCTCGGCGGGGAATTTATGCGCAATGGCCCAGCGCGGCTCGCCGGTGACATAGCCCCATCGCTTCTGCAATTCGATGCTGTCGACCTTGTAGACCACCCCATCGATATCGTAGCCGAGCGAAGACCGCTGCACCTCGATGGTGCGGTAATGGGCGATCAGGTCTTCGGCCGATTTCGCCCGCACCATGAGCGGGCTGACGGCAAAACCCCATTCGGCGAATTTCTGCACCGCCTCATATTGGCTGGTGGCCGGCTCGCTGCTGGCCAGGCCCCAGGCATAGGCGAAGAACTTGAGATTGCGGCTGGCGGTGATCGTGGGGTCCTTCTGGCGCAGCGACCCGGCCGCCGTATTGCGCGGATTGACGTAATCCTGCCCGCCAATAGCGGCCGAACGCTCCTTCAGCGCCTGGAATTCGGCATAGGTCATGTAGACCTCGCCGCGGATTTCGATCACCTCCGGCCAGCCGGAGCCGGCCAGCTTTTCCGGAATATCCTTGATGGTGCGCAGATTGGCGGTGATATCCTCGCCCACGCTGCCATCGCCGCGCGTCGCCCCCTGCACGAAGACGCCGTTCTCGTAGCGCAGCGAGGCCGAAAGCCCGTCGATCTTGGGCTCGGCGGTGAAGGCCAGCTCCAGCCCCTCATCGCGCTGAAAGAACCGTTGCCCGCGCTCGATGAAATCGACCACGTCCTGGTCGGTATAGGCCTTGGCCAGGCTCAGCATCGGCACGCCATGGCGCACCTTGGCAAAGCCCTCGGCCGGCGCCGCGCCCACCCGGCCCGTGGGGCTGTCGGCGCGCACCAATCCGGGAAAGGCTTCCTCGATGGCGTCGTTCCGGCGCTTCAGCGCGTCATATTCGGCGTCGCTGATCTCCGGCGCATCGTTCTGGTGATAGGCGATATCGGCCGCGGCGATGGCAGCGGCCAGGCGCTCAAGCTCCAGGCGGGCCTCATCCTCGGACAGATCGGCAACGTCTTTTTGTGGTCGGTCGGACATCGTTCACTCTCGCCCGCTACGGCATTTTGGAGGCCTCATGGTGAGCCCGTCGAACCACGAGGTCGGGAACATTGGAACCCGGGCGCCACGACCTCGTCCTTCGACAGGCTCAGGATGAGGTCTACTTAGGAGATTCCCGAAGGCCGGGGAATGTCCACCTCTATCCCACCGCGCCGAGCAATTTCTTGGCAGCAGCCCGCGCTTCATTGGTGATTTCCGCGCCGGCCAGCATGCGGGCCACTTCCTCCTGCCGCGCCGGCCTGTCGAGCGGGCGCACATGGGTGCGCATGAAGGCCCCCTCCTCCACCATCTGCTTTTCGATGAGCAGGTGGCGCTGCGCCCGCGCCGCCACCTGCGGCGCATGGGTCACCGTCAGCACCTGCACGCCATCGGCCAGCCGCGCCAGGCGCCGACCGATGGCGTCGGCCACCGCCCCGCCCACCCCGGTGTCGATCTCGTCGAAGATCAGCACCGGCGCCGAACCGCGGTCGGCCAGCACCACCTTGAGCGCCAGGAGGAAGCGGCTCAATTCGCCGCCCGAAGCCACCTTGAGCAGCGGCCCCGCCGCGGTGCCCGGATTGGTCTGCACGTGAAAGGCGATCTGGTCGAAGCCCGTCGCGGCCACGCGCGCCGTATCGGCCTGATGATCGACGATGAATTTCGCTGCGCCCAGCTTGAGATCGGGCAATTCGGCCTCGACCGCCTTGCACAGCGCCTTGGCCGTCCTGGCACGGCCGGCACTGAGCGCCTCGGCGGCCTCACGATAATGGGCCCGCGCCGCTGCCTCGGCCGCTTCCAGCGCCCGGAGCCGGCTTTCTCCGCTCTGCAGGGTCTCGAGGTCGCCCTGATATTTCGCCAGCACCTCGACCAGGCCGTCGCAGGTCGTCTGATGCTTGCGCGCCGCCGCGCGCAACGCGAACAGGCGCTCCTCCACCGCTTCCAGTTCGCCCGGATCGAAAGCCATTTCGCGCTTCAAGTCCTCGAGCGCATCATTGGTGCGGTCCAGCACTTCGAGCGAGGCATCCAGCGCCTCCACGATCGGCTGGAACAGGCTCGTGCCGCCGTCGATCTTGCGCATCAGCCGCCGCATCAAGGAGGCCAGAGCCGGCGTCGGCGCATTTGGCCCGTTGAGGATTTCGTCGATCTCGACCACGTCGGCCGAAGCCTTCTCGGCCTGCTGCAATTGCTGGCGCCGCTCGGCCAGTTCCTCTTCCTCGCCAATGGCGGGGGCCAGCTTGCCCAATTCCTCCACGCTGTGGCGGGCATAATCCTCGGCCGCCAGCGCCTCGGCCACCAGGCCGCGCTGCTCCTCGACGGCCTGCTGGGCCTCCACCAGGCTGGCCCAGGTCTGGCGTACGGCGGCGGCCTCGGCGGTCAATTCCCCAAAGGCATCCAGGGCGGCGCGATGGGTGGCCACGTCCACCAACGCCCTGTCGTCATGCTGGCCGTGAATCTCGATGATCTGGCTGCCCACCTTCTGCAGCAGCGAGGCCGAAACCGGCTGGTCATTGATGAAGGCGCGGGTGCGGCCATCGGCGAATTGCACGCGCCGCAGGATGACATCCTCGTCGTCGGCAATGGCATTGTCGCGCAGCAGGGCGCGGGCCGGGTGATCGGTCGCCAGCTCCAGCACCGCGACCACCTGGCCGCTCTCCTGCCCCTGGCGCACCAGCGAGGCATCGCCGCGCCCGCCCAGGGCAAGAGCGAGGGCGTCAAGAAGGATGGACTTGCCGGCGCCAGTCTCCCCCGTCAGCACCGTCATGCCGGCATCCAGGGCCAGGTCGAGCTGGTCGATGAGGACGATATTGCGGACCGACAGCGCGTTGAGCATGCGCAAGTTCCCGAAAATGGACCGATGGCCACCTATAGCATCGCCCCGCCCGTTTCACCGGCCGCAGCGCAACGCTTCCACAACAAAGGCCGCAATCATCATAGCCGAACGGAACAAAATGGCAACACGATTTGGCCGGTGCCCATCGCATTCGCCTGTCGTACTGCCGGGCTTGTCCCGCCGATAGTGAGATGATCCGGCACAAACAAAAAGGGCCCCGAACGGGGCCCTTTCGCATAACAAAAATATCGGGACTAGTTGCGAACGGCGGCGAGCCAGCTTCCGGAATTGAGCTGCGGGGCCAGGCCCTGCTTGCCCAGAAGCTCGAAGGCGCGCTTGTACCAATCGCTGGAGGGGTAATTGTGCCCCAGCACGGCCGCCGCCGACATGGCCTCGTTGGTCAGGCCCAGAAGCAGATAGCTTTCGGTCAGCCGGTACAGGGCTTCCTCGATATGGGTCGAGGTCTGCCAGCGCTCCACCACTTCGCGGAAGCGGTTGATGGCGGCGGCATATTGGCCATTGCCCTGGTAATAGCGGCCCACCGACATTTCCTTGCCGGCCAGCTGGTCGAACGCGACCAGGAGCTTTTCCTTGGCGTCGATGGCGTGTTCGGACTTGGGATAATTGTTGATCAGCAGCTGATAGGTGTCGATGGCATCGCGCGACAATTGCTGGTCGCGGGTGATGTCCTTGATCTGGGCAAAATAGGCCGTGCCCTTGAGCCAGAGCACATAGGGAACGTCCTTGCCATTGGGATAGAGCGCCAGGAAACGGTCGGCGGCCATGATGGCTTCGTCCAGCTTGCCGCTGCGATAATGGGCAAAGACCAGCATCAGCTTGGCCTGTTCGCTCAGCGGATCGCGCGGATGCTGGCGCTCGAGCTGTTCCAGCTTCTTGATGGCGGTCTGGAAATATTGCCGGTCCATGTCGTCCAGCGCGCCCTGATAGAGCGAGGCAGCAGGCACGATCGGCTCTTCGCGCACCTTGGGCGGGCTGAACATGCTGCAGCCCGCGAGAGCCACGGCGAGCAGGCCAATGGCGGCGATCCGGGCGGCCCGGCTGGAAAACTGGCTCAAGTCGACAAGTTTCACGAACTGCCCCGTTCCTGGATATTCCGCATGAAGGGCTGCGGCGTAGTTGGCAAATGGATCAAAACTGTGGCGCGGCTTTCCGGGTCTTGAGCCCGGATCAGCGCACGGACCGCAGATAATGATGGACCTCCAGACCCTCCGGCTGGTCATCGAATGCCTCGAATTCCAGCGGCAGATCTTCGGCGCTCACTATCTCATAATTGGCCTCGCTCGAAAAGAGACCGGCCAGAACATGTGCATTGAGCGCGTGGCCTCCCTTATATGAGCGAAAGCGCCCCCAGATGGGCAAACCGCCCAGCGACAGGTCGCCGATGGCGTCGAGCAGCTTGTGGCGGACGAATTCGTCCTCGAAGCGCAGCCCGCCCGGATTGAGAATCCGGTCCTCGTGCACGGTGATGGAATTGTCGAGGCTGGAGCCCAGCGCATAGCCGGCCTGGCGCAGGATCTTGGCGTCGCGCACGAAGCCGAAAGTGCGGGCGCGCGCCACATCCTCGTAATAGCGGCGCGGCGTCCAGTCGAAGATCATCCGCTGCCGGCCGATCACCTTGGAGTCGAAATCGATCTCCAGGTCCAGCGCGCGGCCATTATAGGGTTCGAGCGCGGCGAAGGCATCGTTATTGCGCACCGTGACCGCGCGCAGCACCTTGAGGAACTTGCGCTGCGCCGGCTGGATCTCGATGCCGCGCGACAGGATCGCCTCGGCGAAGGGAAAGGCCGAGCCGTCCATGATCGGGCATTCCGGCCCGTCGAGCGTGATCAGCGCATTGTCGATGCCCATGCCCGAAAGCGCCGACACGACATGTTCCACCGTCGCCACGCTGACGCTGTCGCCCAGGTCGAGCGTGGTGCACAGGGTGGTGCGGCTGACACGCGTGTGATGCACCGGCACCGCATTGGTCATGCGGCCATTGCCGAGATCGCGGCGGATCAGATAGCCGCTATCGGGCGCCGATGGCCCGATAGTCAGCGTCACCGGCTGCGCGCCATGGACGCCATAACCGGCAAAACTTATCTCACCGGCGAGCGTGCGCTGGCGCGTCGAAAGCCTGTTCATGGGATGATTTACTCCGCGATAACGTCGCTCACCGAACTGTTAGCCAAAAAAAACTCGGTGCGGAAGCCGCACCGAGTGAGCATTTGGTAAAAGATTGCCAGCGGTTCAACCGTGCTTGCGCAGGAAAGCCGGAATTTCCAGGTGCTCCTTGGGCGCCGCAGCGGCCGGGGCACGCCCCTGGCTGTCGAGCGTACCGCGAGCACCTTCGCTGGCCGGGGGCACCCGCGAAGCCCTTGCACCACCGGCCTCGATGGCGCTGCGGGCGGCCGCGTCGTCGGCCATGGACGGCTGCGGCTCGCTGCGGGCCGGAGCCTGGGGCTGGCTGAGATTGAGCCCGACATTGGAGGCCAGGCGCTTGAACAGGGCGCGAGCATTGCGCGGCTCGGCATCCTGCCGTTCCTGCGCGGCCTGTGTCCGACGCGCAACAGCGGGCAATTCCTCGGTGCGCGGCATGCGGCGCTGCCCATCAGGGCGAGCGGCATGGGACGGCACATAGACGCTGGGGATCGGCTGTTCCTGCACCATCGGCGCATCTTCAGGCTCGGCGATGGCTTCGGCGGCCGGCATATAGGGCTCGACCAGGATGCCGTCGTCTTCCTGCGCATAGCCGTGATGGTCCGGCTGCTGGGTGGCGAAAGCCTCGGCCACGGCGGCCTCGACCTGGTGGCCGATATCCTCGACCTCTTCCATGACCGGCTGGGGCGCCTGCGGCACCACCGAGCGCTCGGCCGGCACATGGCGCTTCACCGAAAGCGGCGTGCGCGAGGCATTCGGCTTCGGCGGCTCCAGGGCCTGCACCATGGTGGCGTCGGTGCCGGTGGCGACCACCGAGACACGGATCGTGCCATTGAGGTTCGGATCGTAGGTCGCGCCCAGGATGATATTGGCGTCGGTNTCGACTTCCTCGCGAATGCGGCTGGCCGCNTCGTCGACTTCGTACAGCGTCAGGTCCGGACCGCCGGTGATGGAGATCAGCAGGCCGCGCGCGCCATGCATGGAGACATCGTCCAGGAGCGGATTGGCGATGGCCGCCTCGGCCGCATGGCGGGCGCGATCTTCGCCCGAAGCCTCGCCNGTACCCATCATCGCCTTGCCCATGCCGCGCATCACGGCGCGCACGTCGGCGAAGTCGAGGTTGATCAGGCCTTCCTTGACCATGAGATCGGTAATGCAGGCCACGCCCGAGAACAGCACCTGGTCGGCCATGGCGAAAGCGTCGGCGAAGGTGGTCTTCTCGTTGGCGACGCGGAACAGGTTCTGGTTGGGGATGACGATCAGCGTATCGACATGGCGATGCAACTCATCGATACCGTCCTCGGCCAGTCGCGCCCGGCGATTGCCTTCGAAATTGAACGGCTTGGTCACCACGCCAACCGTCAGGATGCCCTGCTCGCGGGCCGCGCGCGCCACCACGGGCGCCGCGCCGGTGCCGGTGCCGCCACCCATGCCCGCGGTGATGAACACCATGTGCGAGCCGGAGAGATGGTCATTGATCTCGTCCCAGCTTTCCTCGGCGGCCGCGCGGCCGACTTCCGGATGCGAGCCGGCGCCAAGCCCTTCGGTGACGCCCACGCCCAGTTGGATGATCCGCTGCGCCTTGCTGAGCGCCAGCGCCTGCGCATCGGTATTGGCAACGACGAAATCGACCCCGTCCAGGCCGGATTCGATCATGTTGTTGACGGCGTTGCCGCCGGCGCCACCTGTGCCGAACACGGTGATGCGGGGCTTGAGTTCTTGAATATCCGGGATCGTGAGATTGATGGTCATTACTGGCCCCATAGTGGCGTGGTTGGTTAAGATTTACCCGCCCATTCGTTAACTCCACCCTAACAAGTGCGCCCTTCCCGTTAACTTCCGCGCAAATTGCGACACTGCGCGCCGCCCCATTCACCGCCCATTAACCACGCCGAAAGCCCGGATTGCCGGGCTTGACAGGCCACCCCTCTGTATATATCTATACGGTAATATAGCTTTTTGGTTATATCAAATGTGAACGGAGAAGTTTCAATGACCGGCATCATGCCTTGCCTGTGGTTCGACGACCGCATCGACGACGCCATCGAATTCTACACCTCCACCTTCAAGGACGCGAAAGTGCATGAGCGGGTACGCCAGGCGCCGGACGCCCCGACCTTCACGGCGGTGATCGAATTGCAGGGGCAGAAATTCCTGCTTCTCAACGGCGGCCCGCAATATCGCTTCAATGAAGCGGTGAGCTTCGTCATCGAGACCGATGGCCAGGAAGAAACCGACTATTTCTGGAACCGCCTCACCAGCGATGGCGGCGCGGAAAGCATGTGTTCCTGGTGCAAGGACAAGTTCGGCCTGTCCTGGCAGGTGACCCCCAAGCAGCTCACCGCGGCCCTCGCCGGCCCCGACCGCGACGGCGCCAACCGCGCCATGCAGGCCATGCTGCAGATGAAGAAGATCGACATCGCGGTTATCGAACGGGCTTATGCGGGGGTGTGAGGCTGGATCGTTCGGCAAATGCGATGTGGCACCCTCCCCCTTGCGGGGAGGGTTGGGGTGGGGGGATGGGCGGCAGGGGGCCTGATTTCTAACGCCTGTGCGTGGGAGCACCCCCTCCTAGCTTCGCTAGGCCTTCGGCCAAGCTGCGCTACCTCCCCCATCAAGGGGGAGGTGGGAGTTCCGCGTTTACCTCACTCACCGCGCGTCACTCTCGGGCTTGACCCGAGGGCGTTTGCCATGCACCCAAAACCAAAGAACCCTCGGGTCAAGCAACTGTGGATTGTTTGATGATGGCGTTTAGGATCGATATGAACTTTCGCATTGCGGCGTTGATTGCGACCTTGAACGGTTTTCCATTGGCCCGCAGACGGTCATAGAAGGTCCGAAGGGCGGGGACGCGCGCCTTGAGGGCGCTCAGAGTGGCCATATAGAGCACGTTTCTGACACTGGCGCGGCCGCCGCTGCATCGCCCCGCGCGCGCCGTCCGGCCTGACTGTCTGGCATGGGGCGCCACCCCGACCAGGCTGGCGAGCTGTTTGTGGGTGGCATGACCCAGCTCGGGCAGGTCACAGAGCAGGGTTGCGGCCAGAACCGGTCCGACGCCGGGTATGGTCATCAGGATGGCGTAGCGCTCATTGAGATGGCTAGCGCGGATATGATCGACGATTTCGCGGTCGAGCCGTGCAATATTGGCTTGAACCATGATGTGCATGCGGCTCAACAGGGTGCGCACCAATTTGTCCTTGGCGATGTCG
>Ga0065721_10007086_pt1 | contig 13925 bp, 18 predicted proteins | sample Mesricmetagenome_FD_59108 | JGI IMG/M metagenome (GOLD analysis project Ga0065721, IMG submission 59108) | Mesophilic microbial community from rice straw/compost enrichment Sample: eDNA_1 v2 (version 2) | ecosystem: Engineered > Solid waste > Grass > Composting > Bioreactor | place: USA: Davis... | reverse complement strand
GCCATCTCGTCGAGCTCCTTCTCGCTCATCGACTCGTACATCGACTTGGAAGCGCCCTTGAGCTCGCTCTTCTTGGTGTCACCGCGCTTGGCCGAAAGGGCCGCGCCCGCGGCTTTCTGCTGGGCTTTCGATTTCGCCGGCATGAGCCTCTCCTCTTGCTGTGCCATCGATCGAAAAACGTTCGAACGGCCCGTCGGGTTCGCCAAGCTGTTTGCCGGGGTTAAGGCCGGAACCCTTCCTCGTCCGGCCCTGTTCCCCTTGCAGAACCTGGAGCCAACCATGGGCGATGTCATCAATCTTGCGGAAATCCGCGCACGCGACATGGAGCCGGATCCCGACTGCATCTGCGAAGATGCCGAGGGCATTCCGCTCTACTGTTTCGCAATTGACTACCGGCATGCCGGAGGCAGCTTTACGCTGACTCTCTGGGCCTATTCGTGGGAGGATGCCGAGGAGCGCCTGAAGGCCATCCGGGCCACGGGCGCCGTCGTCGGCAAGATCGTCTCGGTCACCCCGCTTTGAGGACGGGGAGCACGTCCCGGCCGAAGGCCTCGATGAACTCGGCCTGGTTCCGCCCCACATTGTGCAGGTAGATGGCTTCGAACCCCATCTCCATGTCTCCACGCAGCCATTCGACGTGCCGGGTAGGATCGGCCGATATACGCACGTATTTGTCCATATCGGCGTGCGTCACGCCGGCGGTGTGGGTCTCGAACGCCTCGGGCGTATCGAGGTTCTCGGCCGCATCGGCGTCGATGGCGTTGCTGCGCCATTGATCGAAGGCATTGGCCCGCGCCTCAGTATCGGTCGCGGCGAAGGACAGATGCACCTGCAGGTAGACCGGCTTGCCCTCGCCTCCGCCTTTCCGGAATGCCGTCACGACCTTCTGCAAGGCCTCTCGTTCCTGGCAAATGGTGAGGAGCCCGTCCGCCCAGCCGCCGGCCCACTCCGCCGTCTCGGGCGAGAGCGCGGCAGCTGCGAGGCTGACCTGGTGAGCGGGCCTGGAGTAAAGCTGCGCGTTCTCGACCGGCACCGCGCCGCCGCGGCTCACCCGCTCTCCCGAGAACATCACGCGCAGGATCTCAGCGCCGGCCAGAAGGCGCACGTTGCGCTCGTCCTTGCCCGGCCAGCCCTGCCCCACGACCGCTTCGTTGAGCTTCTCGCCGCTGCCGAGCGCCAGCCATTCGAACCGGCCGGGGAACATCTGCGTCAGCGTGGCGGTGGCCTGGGCAACGATCGCGGGATGGTAGCGCCAGCCCCCCGGCACGGTGATGAGGCCGAAGGGCACCGTTACCGTCGCCTGCATCGCCGCCCCGAGCCACGACCAGGCAAACCCGGAATTCCCCTGGGCGCGGCTCCACGGCGCGAAATGGTCCGAGGACATGACGCAGTCGAAACCGGCCCTCTCGGCCGCAACCGCATGATCGACGAGGTCGCGCGGGGAAAACTGCTCATGCGATGCATGGTAGCCGAACTTCGTCATTCCGGCCTCGCGACGATCCAGCGATAGGCATAGGCGTCGAGCTCGAACCGCTCCATCGCCTCGGGCGCGACCGGCTCGCCGGTCAGCAGATCGGAGAAGTTCGCGTTGGGCGGCAACGTGGTCTCGACCTCGACCGAAACCTTGCGCCCCGCGAGATTGTGCAGCAGCAAGGCCGTCTGCGTGCCGTCCTGATAGACATAGGCGAAAACCGCCGGATCGCTGACGCTCGGGCAGGCCACGCGCCCTTCGGAAAAGATCTTGTTCTCACGGCGGGTGTAGATCAGCTTGCGGACGCGGTTGAGCAGCGAGTCCGGATCGTCCTTCTGCGCGGCGACGTTGACTTTCTTGTAGGAGAACGGGCCGTCGGAAACAGGCCGGGTGCGCAGGCGCGAGACCGGCGCCTTGGAGAACCCGCCGTTACGTGTCGCGTCCCATTGCATGGGCACACGCACGGCCTCCCGCCCCTTGGCCGAGAGATCCTCGCCGAGACCGATCTCGTCACCATAGACGAAGAGCGGCGCGCCGCGGACCGCCATGATGATCGCGAAGGCCAGTTCGATGCGCCGCTGGTCGCCACCGAGGATCGGAGCCAGCCGCCGGCGCACACCGCGGTCGTAGACTTGCATTTCAGGCTTGGGCGCAAAGGCGGCGAACACGTCGTCGCGCAGGTCCTGCGGCACGCGCGAGAAGTCCAGCTCGTCGAGATTGCGCAGGAAATTGGCCCAGCCGCATCCGGCGGGCGGCTGCGGCAGCAGAGCCTGCGCCTGCGCGATGGGCGTCGCGTCCTCGCGGGCGAGCGCGGCAAAGATGTAGCAGGCGAGCGAGAAGTTGAAGAGCAGACCCATCTGGTCGCCGTCGCCGAAATAATCGCGCAGCGTCTCGGCGGGCATGTTCACCTCGCCCAGCAACACCCCCTGGTCGCGGCGCTTGCGCACATAGAGCGCCATCTCACGCAGCACTCCGTGCGGGTCACTGGGGTTGGCGCGATGCAGGCCATTGTCGGCGATGATGAGGGGCGCGGCATCGATGCGAAAACCGCTGATGCCGAAGGAAAGCCAATAGTCGATGACGCGCAGGACCTCCGCGCGCACTTCCGGATTGGCGATGTTGAGGTCGGGCTGGAAACTATAGAACTTATGGAAGTAGTAGGCCCTGGCGATCTCGTCATAGGTCCACACGCTCGTCTCCTCGCCCGGGAAGATCGAATGCGTGTTCGGCTCCACCGGAGGTGGGTCCGCGTGCCAGACATAGTAGTCGCGATAGCGGGATTTCTCGTCTCGCCGCGCCGCCTGGAACCAGGGATGCTGATCGGAGGTGTGGTTGGCGACGAGGTCGATGATGACCCTGATGCCGTGCTCGCCGGCCCGGTGCAGGAAGAAGAGGAAGTCGTCGCGCGTGCCCATATCGGGGTGGATGGCATAGTAGTCGGAGACGTCGTAGCCGTTGTCCCGCCCCGGCGAGCCGAAGAACGGCAGCAGCCAGACGCAGGTGACGCCGAGCTCGGCGATATAAGGCAGGCGCTCGGCCAGCCCGATGAAATCCCCGATGCCGTCCCCGTTGCCGTCGGCGAACTTCTCGACGTCGACGCCGTAGATCACGGCATCGGTATACCAGGGTTCATGGAACATTCGGGCCGCCGCTGAACTGATGGAGAGGAATTAGCTTTGCGGTGGAACGGGTTAGCCCCGAGGTTTGTTCCTCGCTAATAGTCTTCCTGCGCCTGTGGACCGGTCGGCCCCGCATGGAAACTGGCCTCCAGCACCTCGCGTGGGCCTTCGGCCGGATACCGGGTATCGCTGACGAGGCGGACCGCATAGAGGTGCGGATCCCGGAACGCACTGGCGAGGAGCTGGGTGGTTTCCACCGCCGGATCCTTGCCGGCGGCGCGTGCTTCTCCTTCCGACGCGACCACGCGCGCATCACCGGAGGAGCGGGCACGTACGATGACCTCGCCCTGGTCGGTCGTGCGATCCCAATTGCTGTCGTCCGGGCGGGCTATGGGAACGAGCCTGTAGATGCCCATCGGAGCGGGATCGCGCACCTCCGCCTCGCGGATCGCCTCGTGCTCGGCTTCGTTGGCATCGCGTCCAAGATCGTCCTTGTTGTCATCCAGCTGGCGGCCGGGGCGGGATTCGGGTGGCCCCTCCTCGGCTCGATAGGGGCGCTCGTGCTGCCGATCGTCCATATTGGCGGCCATTTGCATTCCCCTTCCGTCAGTTGGTGCCGGCGATGAAGAACCAGATGTAGATGATGGCGAACGCCACCACGACGGCGAGCGTCGAGATGATCAGGACGCGCGCGTTCATCCAGCGGTTGCTGCCCTGGCGGACTTCCTTGGTGTTCTTGTGCGGATCGTATGTCTGCATATCGCGGCCTCCACTCCGTTCAATCCCGATAAGCGCGCAGAGGTTCCCGGAACCCACGCGGCAGGCACCCGTTTGGTAGGCATCACTCCGATATTTTCATAGGAGGCGGCCATGAGCGCGACCGGTCTCGACGCATTCGACAAGACCCTCCAAGTGACCAATATCTGGCTCAAGGAGATCATGGACGACCACGGTCCCGACCGGCAGGTGGCCTGGCATGTGCTGAGCGCCGTGCTGCGGTCGCTGCGCGACCGGCTGCCGCCCGACCTTTCGGCGCATTTGGGCGCGCAGCTGCCGCTGCTGGTGCGCGGCACCTACTACGACCAGTACCAGCCCTCCAGGCAACCTGTGCGCTCGAGGACGCTCGACGAGTTCCTCTCCCAGGTGGAGGAGGAACTCAAGTTCACCCGGCCGGTGGATACCACCGACGCGGTCAGGACGGTGTTCAAGGTGCTCTCGCACTATGTGGACCCGGGCGAGGTGCGCAAGGTCCGCGAGGCCCTGCCCGCGGAGGTGCGCAACCTCTGGCCCGACCCGGATACCCTTCACTGAACCGGCGGCCATAACGCCAGCCCATCCACAGGAGCGCCGTCCAGCGTGTTTTTCCATGCGCTTGCCACGGATTACGACGGCACCATAGCCGAGGATGGCGGGGTGCCGGATACGACTATCGCGGCCCTCGCGCGGCTGCGCGAGACCGGCCGGAAACTGATCCTCGTCACCGGCCGCGAGCTGCCGGACCTAAAGCGGGTCTTCAACCGGCTCGATCTCTTCGACAAGGCCGTCCTCGAGAACGGAGCCCTGCTCTATACGCCCCAGACCGAGGAAGAGCGGCCGCTCGGCCCGCCTCCGCCGCCGGAATTCGTCCAGCGCCTGCGGCATCGCGGGGTCGAGCGCCTGTCGGTCGGCCGCACGATCGTCGCGACCTGGGAGCCCTACCAGTCGAGCGTCCTCGAAACGATCCGCGAGTTCGGCCTCGAGCTTGAGATCATCTTCAACAAGGGCGCGGTGATGGTGCTGCCCACCGGCATCAACAAGGCGAGCGGGCTCGATGCCGCCTTGGCCGAGCTTGGGCTTTCCCCGCTCAATGTCCTGGGCACGGGCGATGCGGAGAACGACCATGCGTTCCTGCGCGTCTGCGGTCTGAGCGCGGCCATGGCAAACGCCGTGCCCTCGCTCAAGGAGACGGCGGACCTCGTCACAAAAGCGCCGCGCGGCGCGGGCATGGAGGAGCTGATCGAGCGCCTCGTCTCGGACGAAAGCTCCCTCGGCATCAGCAAGCGCCACCGTATCGTGGTCGGCACCGACGACGAGGACGAAGATGTCGAGATCGATCCGCGCGATGTCGTGCTCATCGCGGGCAGCTCGGGCATCGGCAAATCGACGCTGGTGACGGCGCTGACCGAGAAGCTGGTGGAGCTCGGCTTCCAGTTCTGCGTCTTCGATCCGGAAGGCGATTACGACGAACTCGAGGATGCGGTGACGGTCGGCAGCGCCGAGAGCGCTCCCAGCAAGGCCGAGATCGTCGAGCTGGTGAGAAATCCGCGCACCAACGTCGTCGTCAATACGCTCTCCCTCGAGATGCGCGAGAGGCCGGATTTCTTCGCCGGGCTCAATCCCGACCTCTTGAGCCTGCGCTCGCGCACCGGCCGCCCGCACTGGGTCATCATGGACGAGGCCCACCACCTGCTGCCCGCGGCCCACGACGGCGCGCCCCTCACCCTGCCGCAGAAGCCGACCGGCATGGTGCTGGTCACCGTCCACCCCGAGGCCATCTCACGCGAGGCTCTCGCTCACGTCTCGGTGGTGCTGGGGCTCGGCCCGGAGGCCGGCAAGGTACTGGAGGCCCTGTCGGAGAGCCTCGGCGAGGAGCCGCCGCGCATACCCGATCCGCCGGACGACGAGCACGTCCTCTACTGGCGGCGCTTCACCGACCGCGCGCCCAAGCAGGTGAAGGCGCTTCATCCGCGCCAGGTTCACAAGCGGCATACGCGCAAATATGCCGAGGGCGTACTCGACGAAGAACGCAGTTTCTATTTCCGCGGCCCCGACAACGCGCTCAACATCCGGGCGCACAACCTCATCATCTTCCTGCAGATCGCCGAGGGGCTCGACGATGCGACCTGGGAGCACCACCTGCGCCTCCACGACTATTCCAAGTGGTTTCGCGGCCGCATCCAGGACGATGCGCTCGCCGACGAGGCCGAGGCGATCGAGAGCGACACTTCGCTATCCCCGCATGAAAGCCGCGAGCGCATCGCCCAGATCGTGCGGCGGCGCTACACGGGCCCGGTATCGGAGCGGGTGAGATAACCCTCAGGCATCCCGCTCGTGCTCGATGCCGTCCGCCACCTGCAGCGCCTCGTCCTCCGACAAATCCGTGTTGCTGATGTCCCCGATCGGCTCGATCTCGCCGGGCTGGCCGCCGCCTTCGCCTTCGCCGATGCCATCACCCTCTCCGGAGGTCTTTCCTTCCTCCAGCCGGCGCCGCCAGATGCCATAAGCGCGCTCGCGGTAATGGATGGCAAGCGCCTTGTACCAGAACTCATCCGACCGGCCATCCGGCCTGCCAGCCTGCTCCCAGAGGAAATAGGCCGTGTCACGCACCGCTTCCTCGAAGCCTTCGATGTGCTGCGGGTCGTCGTAATGGGGTGCCATCGGATCGTTCATCCTTTCCAGATGACCAATTCGCCAACACGACAGGCGGTTGCAAGCGATGCGTCCACCGGAGCATCGCCTCGATCCGGCCCGGCATCGAAGTTCTTAACCTATGTTAATTTCAGAACGACTGCGCGCGGCAGCGGTTTCAAGGCAAACCCCGGAGGTGTGCGATGACCGTGCGATACCAGATCGTCGAGCATGACGGCGGCTACGCCTACAAGGTCGGCGATGTCTATTCCGAGACGTATCCTACCCATGATGCGGCGCTGGAAGCCGCTCAGCAAGCAGCGGAGCGGCAGAAATCGGCCGGCTCGAGCGAATCCATCCAGTATCAGGATCGGGAAGGCGACTGGCACGAGGAAGTCGCGCGCGGGGACGATCGTCCCGACACGGAAGTCGAGGACGAGACGCGTCCGCGCGAACTCTAGTCCGGAACGGTCAGCTCTTGCGATTGCGCAGGACGGGCTTCAGGGCTTCCTCGTCGCTGTCGGCAACGTGATCCTCGCTCGGCGCTTCGGGGACCGGCGTCCCGGCCAGATCGTCCTTGCCATGCTCACGCGCATTCTTCTGGCTCGAAAGCGCATCGGCTTCACGCTCGTCGTCGGTGACGAGGTCGGCGGCCTTCGGACTGGCGATTCCGAAGCGGTCGACGAGGAAATCGACGTTCTCGCGCTGTTCCGGACGCCCGCCGAGGCTGTTTTTGGACTGCGGCATCTGTCGTCTCCACGATTGTTCCCTGAGAGGCAGAACGCGGGTAGCGGGCAAAGATTGCATGTCCTGGCGCAGGTTAGCGGCGCGCTCGCCGCTTCCGGGAACCGGGACGCCGCCCAAGCGGTTCCTCCCGCACCAGCGAGGAAACGCAATGACGACATCCACCGGCCTTTCGACCACCCTTCTCACCCGCGATATCCGCAGCAGCATCGACTTCTACCAACGCCTGACGGGATTCGAGTTGGTNCGTTCCGAACCNTGGTATGCCCTTCTCGCGGCNCACCCGGAAAGCGACGCGCAGCTNGGCCTCATCGACTGGGTGAGCGAGTTCGTGCCCAAGGCCGCGCGCGGAGAGGCGCAGGGCTCCTATATCGAGATCGTGGTACCCGACGTCGCCGCCGCGCTGGATGCGGTGCGTTCGTTCGACGTCGAAATTGTCGAGCAGCCGGGCGATGCCCATGGCGAACGCGCGGTGCTGCGCGATCTCGACGGACATGTGGTGACCCTGGTCACCCCGCAGGCGCGCTTTGCCGTGCCGCCCGAGCAGCACGTGGGTTAGCGCGAGGCCACGATGCCCGAGCCCGAAAAGCCCAACGTCGATGTCGACAAGCCAGAGGAAAAGCCGTCCCTTGAGGATCTCGGCAGCGGTCCCGCCGAGCGTGCCGTATTCGGGCGCGGTCCGCGCACGGGGGCCCTGCGCCTCGCCATTGCAGTCGTGGCTTTCATCGTGCTCTTCGGCTGGCTTTTCTATTCGCTTCTTGGTCTCTAGCCACTGCGCGGAAAAGGCAACCAATCGCGAGTTAACGGGTTTTAACTTTGGGAGCCCCACTTCGCCTGTCCCCAACGGCTTGTCCCCGAGCCGGGGCTCCCGACCCTAAATCTAGCCGTCCATAAACTGCCGCCCGTTCGACGCTCCGCGGGCGGCTTTCTTGTCGGCAGAAGGCTCTCAGGTTTCCTGCTAGTGGGTGGGCGAAACCAACGCGTAGCCCTGCCGCTCGATGTCGGCAACGACGGCCTCGGGCGGCGCGCCGAGCAAGGCATCGTCGACGGCGACGGTTGCGAAATACGTCCATTCGACGGGCTGCAGATGCCGGGGAATAGCCGCGCCGGGATGGTCGCGCAGCACCAGCAGCGTCGGCCTCTGCTCGTTTCCGTTGGTCTTCGAGATCAGCACCATGACTTGCATGCGGTCCTCCTGCGAGGAGACAATCCTCAACACGTGCAAAAGGATGCAACGGAAGTTGAAAGCGGCCGGGGAACTCAGGGCGCTATCATGGGGGGCGGGTCGACGGCTTCGGGCCGTTCACCGCGCCGGCAGAGGTAGACCTCGCGTTCTGGATTGGCCTCGATGACGAAGCCGGCGCTGCGCAGCATCGCTTCCACCCCGGCCTTGTTCGGCACGAACCAGTTGGTGGGATCGCCGGCGAACCGGTGCTCGACGAAGAAGAGCTTCGGAAAATCCGGGCGCTCGAAGGTTTCTTCCTCGGCGAATGGATAGTCCTGCTCCACCTCGCCCGTCACCGGCGCGCCGCGCTGCATGCACTGGAAGAGCATCAGGTCCCGCGCCACGTGCTCGTGGATGAGGTCGAGCGCCAGGAGCGGATGGCGAAGATGGTAGAAGACGCCCATGAAGATCACGAGATCGAAGCGCTCGCCGAGGCTTGCCAGGTCATAGACCGACATCTGCCGGAACTCGATGTCGGCCTGCGCCTGCTCGGCGGCGAACTGGGCTTGGCGCAGGTAATGCGGGTCGGAGTCGATCCCGACGACCCGCTCCGCTCCCCGCCGCTTCATCTCGAGCGAATAGAAGCCGGCGTTGCAGCCGATGTCGAGAACGCTCCTGCCCTCCAGGTTCTCCGGCACCGCCTGCTTGAACTTGGCCCATTTGAACGCGGGGTAGTCGCCGAGGAAGTGGTCGGGCGCAGTTGCGATGCCTCCGATACGCATGTTGTGGAACCACGGACCGAGCTCGGCGATCCGGCGGGCAAGGCTCGCATTGCTCTGCTGCTGGCTCATCCGGCAACTCCTTCGATGGTCCTGCGTGCCCGGCGCGTGGCGGGAGGCGGCGGTAGAGCCTCGCTTTCCGCAAGATTGGCGGCGAACCAGGCGATCGTTGCCGGCAGTCCTTCGGCGAGCGGCACCTTGGGCTCCCAGCCGAGAATGGTTCTCGCCCGGGTGATGTCCGGACGGCGGCGCTGCGGGTCGTCGATGGGCAGCGGCTCGTAAACGATGGACGAGGTCGTCGGCACCATGGCGATCACCATCTCGGCGAGCTCGGCGATGGTGAACTCGCCCGGATTGCCGAGATTGACCGGCATTTCGGGATTGGGCTCGACGTTCATCAGCGCCATCAGCCCTGCCACGAGGTCGGACACGTAGCAGAACGAGCGTGTCTGCGTGCCAGTGCCGTAGATGGTCATCGGCGCGTTGCGCAGGGCCTGGACGATGAGGTTGGAGACGATCCGCCCGTCATCTGCGCGCATGCGGGGGCCATAGGTGTTGAAGATGCGCGCGACGCGCACGTCGACCGCGCCGGAACGCAGTTCGTCGAAGCAAAGCGCCTCGGCGGCGCGCTTGCCTTCGTCGTAACAGGCGCGTGGCCCCGTGCAGTTGACGTGGCCCCAATAGTTCTCGCGCTGCGGGTGCTCCTGGGGATCGCCGTAGACCTCGCTGGTCGAGGCCTGCAGGAGTCGCGCCCCGTGCCGCTCGGCGAGACGCAGGAGGTTCCCGGTGCCGGCAACGCTCGTCATCATCGTGTGGATCGGGTCCGCCTGGTAGTGCGGCGGCGAAGCCGGACAGGCGAGATTGTAGATCTGGTCGATCGGGCGGTCGATCTCGATCGGCAGGCAGATATCCTGCTCGATCATCTCGAAGCGCGGATGGTTCTTCAGCGGCAGCGTGTTCTGCGGCCGACCAGTGAGGAAGCTGTCGAGGCAGATGACGTGGTGCCCTTCGCCGATCAGTGCATCGCACAGGTGCGAGCCGAGGAATCCGGCGCCGCCGGCGACGAGGATGGTCTTGCGATGAGGGATAGTATCGATCTTCATTGTGTCTCTCTCACTAGGACTGCCGGCCTCTCCAGCCGGTTGCCGGTCCGGTACGGGATCGCCGAGAGCGCCCTCAGGAGCTCGCCCGCCCGTGCGCGGCCGGTGTGGAATTGCAGGACCCGCCGGCGTGCCTCGGCGGCGATCGCCTCGCGGCGTGCGGGGGAGAGCCTCGTCAAGGCATCGACGACATCGTCGCCGTCGTGGGCGATGAGGATCGCCTCGTCCTCCGGCAGCAGATCGCCGAGCCCCCGCCAGAAATCGCTGATGATCGGCGTGCCGCAGGCCGCCGCCTCGAAGAGCCGCACGCTCGGCGACCAGCCGGCGGCGACCATGTCGGCGCGGGTGACGTTGAGGGTGAAGCGCTGCCGGGCATAGAACTGCGCATGGGCGGCGGGCGGCAGATGCTCGATGCGCTCGACGTTTTTCGGCCAGTCGATGTCCGTGGGATATTGTGGCCCGGCCACGACGAAGCTCATGTGCGGCAGGCGCCGGGCCGGTTCGATCAGCAGGCGCTCCAGCGTCGGCTGGCGGTCGGGACTGTAGGTGCCGAGATAGCCGAGGTCCCAGACCGGCGTGTCGCCGGTCGGGCGATAGCCGTTCTCGTCGACGGAACAGTAGAGTGGCAGCGCTCGGCGCGCGCCGAACTCCTCCTCGAGCCGGTCGAGCACATCGCCGCCCGAGAAGGAGAAGTAGGCGTCGAACAGCGGCACCTGCCGACGCGCCAGGTACTCCTCGTCGCCGCGCGCCAGCCGAGCCATCGTCACCGGGGTATCGATGTCGTAAAAACAGAGGCGCTTTGGCTCCAGGTCCGCGATGGCGTCGATGACCTCGACGCCGTCGCGGACATAGGAGCCGACGATGACGGTATCGGCATGCGCAATGGTCGGACCGAAGAGCGAGATCAGCTCTTCAACGTCGTAATAATAAGCGAGCGTTGCGAAATCCGGCCGCGGCAGATCGCGGTTCTGCGCATACCAGGGCGCATCGTGCTCGAGGAAGAGCACTTCGGCGCCCTCGGCCGCGAGCCCGCGCAGGAGAGAGCGGTAGGTGGTCGCGTGCCCGTTCCCCCAGGAGGAGGAGAGCGTCAGGCCGATGACGACGATGTCGAAGGCGCGGGTCATTCGGCAGCCTCCAGGGCGCGCTGCTCGGCCACACGCCGGAAGACGCGATCCGCCTCCTCGGCGCGGTGGGCATAGGTGTGGTCGGCCAACACCCGCGCGAGCGCGGCCTCGCCGATGCTCCGGGCTCGCTCGGGGGTAAGGCCGGCGAGGATTTCGGCAACGTCGTTTCCGTCGCGGGCAACGAGCACCTCGTCGTCGGGCGAAAGGAAGAGCTCGATGCCTTCCCAATAGTCGGTGATGAGGCAGGCTCCTGCCCCGGCGGCCTCGAACACGCGCGTCGCCGGCGAGAAGCCGTTCGCCGCCATGCTGGCCCGCGAGATGTTGAGCACGGCCTTGGGCGTGGCATTGAAGGCGTTGTGGGCGCCGGTCGGCACATGGCCGATATAGTTGACGTTGGCCGACATCGGCTTGTCCTGCCAGCCGGAACCGCCGAGCAGGAATTTCTGGTGGGGCAGCCGCGCGGCGGGGTCGAGGAAGAACTCCTCCACCCGCGCCTCCCGGTCCGGAAGGCGGTTGCCGAGGAAGCCCAGGTCCGCCGCATAGCGCGGATCGGGCGGGGCCGGGTGATGGGTTTCAGGGTCGAGGGCATTGTAGATCGGCACGCATTCGGCCGCGCCCAGACTACGATAAGCTTCGACAACCGGATCGCCGCCGCCGTAGGTGAGGACGAGATCAAGCGCCGGCAGCGCCTTGCGCAGCGGATGGGCGGGGGCAGCCTGCAGCTCAGCAAGCGTTGCCGGCGCATCGACGTCCCAGAAGACCCTGATCGCCTGCGGCCGCGCTGCCGCCAGAACCTCCGCCAGGATCAGGTCGTCCTCGAAGCCGACGCCGCTCGCCTTGACGACGATGTCGGCATTGGCCGCCTCGGCGACGACCTTCCGCAGCGCGTCCACGGCGCCGTCGTAGACGACGACGCGGCACCAGTCGGGCGGGTCGATGTCGCGGTTCTTCTGCCGGTCGTAGACGTCGGGCTCATAGAAGACGATGTCGTAGCCCTTGTCGGCGAGCGCGTGCAGCAGGCCCCGATAGTAGGTCGCGGCGCCGTTCCAGTAGGCGGAGAGCAGGCTCGATCCGTAGAACGCGATTTTCATTGGGCGGCTTCCCTTGCGGCAATGGCGTCGCGCACACGCGCGGTGCCGTGATTGGCGAGAATGGTCACGAGCTCGTCGACGCGGTGACGGCAGGTGTGGCGGGTCCGGATGGTCTCGAGGCCGGAGGCGGCGAGCGACGTGGCAAGAGCATCGTCGGCGAGTACCTCGCGCAATAATCTCGCCATTTCGGTGCCGCTGCGGGCGAAGAGGAAGTCCCGGCCCGGCCGGAAGAGATGCTCGGCATCCTCCCACGGCGCCGAGATCAGCGGGATGCCGCAGGCCAGCGCCTCGAACATACGGATGGTCGGGATGCCCGGCAGCGCCGCGACATAAGGCCGGCGCGGGATGTGCATCGTGACGCGATGGCGCGCGAACGCGCGCGGCACGTCGGCATTGGCGATCCAGCCGCCATAGTCGAGGCCGGTGGCTTTCAGCTGCGCCAGCGCCCGCTCGGGATAGCGCACCCCGCGCACGGTGCCCTTGAGGCGGAGCTCCCTTGCCGGACCGATGAGGTATTCGCCGATCTCGACGGTGCGCTCGTCGTCGCCCCAGTTTCCTATCCAGATGAGGTCGCGGATCGGAACGATGTCGGGCTGCGGTCGGAAGAGCCGGTCGTCGGCCGCTTCGTGCCAGGTGAAGACCTGGCGGCCCCAGCCGGCGCGCAGATACCGCTGGCGCAGCGTCTCGCCGAAGGCGAGCACGCCGTCGTATCCGGAAAGATCGAGCCCGCCGATGTCGTCCTGCGAGGAGACCGCGCGGTGATGGGTGTCGTGGAAGAACAGGGTGAACTCGGCGCCCTGCCCGCGCATCCGGCCGATGCGCGCGACCAGCGCCGGATCGGTCCATTCGTGGACGATGACCACGTCCGCACCGACCAGCGCCGCCTCATGATCGAATTCGGCATCGTACTGGCGCGAGACGAGGTCAGGGAAATCACCGGCGAAGCGTTCCACCGCCGCCGGGCCGACATCGGCAAGGAGGCTGCGCCGGCTCCAGGCATCCGCCGGCTCCAGAGCAACGGCCTTGTGACCGTAGCGGATCAGCTCGCGCATGACGCCGCGCAGGAAATGCGCGTTGCCGTGGTTCCAGTCCGAGACCAGCGAGTGGGTGTAGAACACGAACTTCATGGGACCAGACCTCACGCGCTGCGCACCAGCAGCCGATCGGCGAGGAGGCGGCGATAGACGCCGGCCGTCGACTTCGCCTGGGCCATGAGCGAGTAGATGCGCGAGCGGATGAACGCCGCGTCCGCCAGCCGGCGGCGACGTTCCGCGTCCCGCGCCAGGGAATCGATGGCCTCGGCGAAGGCGTCGGGATCGCGCGGATCGGCGAAGACGGCGGCATCGTCCCAGAGCTCGCGGTAGGTCGGGATATCGGCCAGCACCAGCGCCGCGCGCACCCCCGCCGCTTCCAGCGGCACCAGGCCGAACGGCTCGTAGATAGAG
>Ga0065721_10006777_pt1 | contig 13930 bp, 9 predicted proteins | sample Mesricmetagenome_FD_59108 | JGI IMG/M metagenome (GOLD analysis project Ga0065721, IMG submission 59108) | Mesophilic microbial community from rice straw/compost enrichment Sample: eDNA_1 v2 (version 2) | ecosystem: Engineered > Solid waste > Grass > Composting > Bioreactor | place: USA: Davis... | reverse complement strand
GGAGACACTCGAATAACGCAAAGTCAAACTCCGAGATGGCTTCGCTACTGTGGAATATCCATAACAACTCTCCATTCGCCGCGACAGCCATTCTCGCGAAAGAGAATCGGCTTCTCGCCTGACCGCATCCTTCATGTCGATCCGAACATGCGCGAAAGATTTGAAAAGAATGCTGTCCATCTTGAGATACGTTCCGTCGTCGTAGACAATGATCACATTATTGCATCCACGCGGTATCGATGATGGACCGGTGAGATTGTTGCCACGACACATCGACCTCAATGTCCCTGTTGAGCATTCCTGAAACAGAAATGCACCTACGCCCGTGCGATCAGGATCGTCCGGGAGTTCGAGGGTGATCTTCATTGATTCGTCCACCAGGTTAATTATTCCTGGATGCCACTTCTCTCGATCTTGTCGAGGTGTGAAAAACCACTCCTTTGTCATCACCAATTCTTTGAGCTTCGTTGCAGGCGAATACAATCCTTCCCCTAGTGATAGTGGAAGCAAGGTGTTCTTCGCGTCCTGTTTGTACACGACATTAGGTTCAAACGAATAAAGGAATCCTCCCTCGTGTCTGTAAGTCACGTCAATCTCCGGGTCTAACGCACGGAACGAAACAGTAGCCGGCGGGACAGGACCAACATTCAGACTGGAGCCGGACGTCCGGAAGTTAGGGCCGGAAATCGGGATTAATGTTCTCTCTCGTTCCAGGTACGCGACGCCCTTCGTCTTCTCGAACAACGCGACATATCTTCTGTATCGAGCTTTCTCCGCTGGAGTGAAAGTAGGCGCCCATCGGCTGCGCTTCTTCTTACCCGTGAGTTTGTGCACCACTACTCCATCGGGGAGATTGTCAAAATCGATGCTGAGAATCGTCTTCTTCCCCTCCTCAAACATCACCGAATCCATCACCAACACGCGATCGTGAAGGCGGAGACTGATCTGATGAGGTTTTCCCGGCGCTACGTAGAAGGAGTAGTCGCGTGGGCTCTGGGTCCATGAAAAGTAAACAGGTGCATGATCGACTTCAATCACATAGATCGTCTTTGCTTCACCCTTGTTCAACACAAAAGGCGCAAACTGCGTTGAGTCGTCAATGGCGTATGAATACCTGAATCCGGATTTCTGAGGATAGGCGAACTGATAATACTTCATTGTGTCTAGTCGCAAGCGGGCTGCCCACTCCTTGAATCGCAATGGAAGAACCGCCGAGCGCTTGTCTACATCGACTTTGCTGTAGTGGACACTCCGCGCGCGAGGGGTCGATACGTCGCCATAGTATGGAAGATCTGGAAGATAGTAACCTAGCTTTGCGGTTGTAGCGAGTGCCGTGAGATCAACATTGTTCATAGGTTTGCCGAACGCGTCGAGTACCTGAACGGTGGCCTCGACATCTTGTCCCGGATAGATTTTGTCCGGCATATCAAGGGAGACATGCAGCCTTCCTTCCTGGAATGGAAACTCCCGTTTCCTCAGGTGTTCAGCACCGCCAAATGCATAGAGCAAATCCACATAATAAGTAGCATCGCGATCCGTAATAAACGACTTGTATTCCATCTCATCGCCGAATCCCCTGTGTATCAAAGTACTGCCCTGATAGACGTACCAGGAAACACCGAGTTTGTGTGGATTGTTTAAAGAAATCTTGAAGCTGTCTCGCTCTATTCCACCTACTACATCCAGGCGCGGAACCATTGAGCGCATTCGAATGACTCTCGTTGCAAACTCAGTTGTGATAGTTACGTGTTCCGTTGCCGGATTGATTTTCTCCTTGTGAGGTAACAATACATCGTACACAACGTGCTCGCTTCTGGACAGCCGCCCGCGCACGTTTGGAACAACCTCGCCATTCTTCCTTAGCTCATACACGATGGAATCGTTGACAAGATGCGTCGATATCTCGTATTGACTGTAATGGTGCACCGCATAGACGCGTTGCTCCATCCTGTGGTTTTCGCTGGTGAGGACGGCAACGATGACTTCGTAAAGCGTGTTGGTTTTTTTGAATATTTCGGATGGAATCTCTACCAGCGACGGCCCGTCACCTTCGAGTGCAATCTGCTTGACCATCAGCGTATCAGGCAGAATCGCTATTGGTTGAAATGTTTCCCGGATTGAATTTGTGCGGACAATGACTTCTGCACGTGCATCTTTCAGCAATAATCCGTTGACATCCGCTGCTTTTATCGACACCTGGTTCGAGGCCGGATAATACTGAGAGCTATCGGAGAGTGTGACTTCAACCCTATAGTTATGCAGTTCGTAATCTTCGTATCGGAAACTGCATTTCGCCACGATCCTTCCTTTTTTCTCGCGAAGCTGAAGTGAATAAACCTGGTCGATTTGTAGACCTAAAGAGTCCTGAATGATGAAGTCTCCAAAAAAGTTTCCTGGCCGGGCCGGAAGGACTTCAGCAATTCGCCGCGACATCTTCGGACCAGTGATCCAAAGTTCGAGGTTTCGTCGAAGGGGCGATTTAGAATGGGACAAAGCGTACGATTTAAATCTCACATTTTCACCAGGCTTATAACGATTCTTATCCGTGAGCATGTAGCTGTAAAACGACGCCCCTTCGTCATTCTGACCATAGTTATACCAATATGGCACATCATGCCTGATTACATTGAAAACAGATCTGAAATCATCCAGCTCTACAGTAACAATGGCTTTCTCACTGCTAATCCATGCGTTTGGCAGACGGTAGGTCATACTCTCAGAATCGAAGGCAATTCTGCGCGTCTTCAACTTCACTTTTGCATCCTTCCGAACGTTACCCTCGAGGTCAAGCACTTGTATGGTAAGGGCATCGTACTCCTTAAAAAGAAACACTTGATAAGGAAATACACTCGCGTATTGGCAGTGAACCCGGTTATCTTCAACCGTAGCGAGAATGAAGTGCCCCTTTTCAGGGCGATCTTTCCACCCAGCTTCGACATCGAACGTATCGATCACCGTGTGAAGAAAAGCTTTGACGATCGTATCGGGCTTGCTATGCGTGAGCAGCCTCTGCGCCTCTCGATTAGAGATCTGAAACACAAGCCCTTTCGGAGCCTTCGTTTCCCACAACAACTCCTGTGCATTGGAATCAGTGAAAAGGAACAATGCGATGAGCAACGGTATCAATACTGAGGGTAAAGGTCTTTTCATAGTGTAGAATTTAGGAATTCGGAATTACGAATGCAATGAAGAATGTGGAATTTGATTGCGAATTAAGAATGAGGAATTAATTACGAATGTCGAATGAATGAAGAATGCAGGAATGCCGGAACGAAGAGCGCTGAATGATGATGTTAGCTCCATCCATTCGTCATTCGTCATTCGTCATTCGTCATTCGTCATTCGTAATTAATCGACATTCGTAATTAATTCGTCACTCCACACTCGTCACTGCACTCGCAACTCGCAATTTCATTCGTAATTCCGAATTCGTAACTCGTCATTCCTTAAGATGTTTTACTTGACCGAATTCCACAAAATCCAGACTATTTGAATTCCACAAACGGAAAGCATTCTGGCACATGTGAATCCCAGGCGCGATGTGCATTGAGTGCCCAGCCTCCAGAATCATTTGCAGGTGGAGGTGCTTTGTAGGTGTTAAATCGAAAAAATTGCATTCGCCATACATCGCCTTTCTTTGGTGGGAGGGCACGTCCGTCACCTCTTGCGAGTATTTCCATGCCGGACCATGGCAACGCAAGCTCTACTGTCCATCCACGATCGGTGTCACTATCGTCGTTCAACGTCCCGTCGATGGCAACGGCAGACTGAAGGCCTGGATAGTCCCAGTCGAAAAAGCCGATGCGCTTACCTCGAGGGTGATGCTTGAAACCTACTCCGTTGAAGGGTCTGGCGCCTGGACCATTCAGGTCAAACTCCGGTTGTGAACTGTAGCCATTCCGGGAGAATGCATCTTGCCAGAAGAACAACACCTCGTAGACTGTTCCAAACGCGTTGATTTCGAACTCATAATAGGCGTCAGCGCCGGCGATGAACAATTCGGCGTCATTGTCAAGGTAGATAGGAGCATCTCGCTTCGTGAGTGTAGCCGCCACGTTGGGTTCTTCCAGGAAGAAACCTATATAAAGATAATTATCGTCCCAAAGGGCGTATGTCCTCGTGTCGTAAAGTGCAGGGGTACCGTGAATCAAATCTACGAATGACGCTGACTTCTCCGCTGTTAGCCATGCCGGGTCATTCAACTTGCCGTCTATGACAATGGGGACTTCGGTGCGATGCGCTGTATACCTCGGCAGTTCGACCTCATTGCAAGGAATAACAGATGCCCCCTGTTTGAGAGAGAGAGTGGAAAGTGAAGTGGTATCGCGAGTGAAAATGAGGGTCAGCGCACTGCAAACGAGGAAACCCGCGGCGTTCATCCAGAATAGGCGAGCGTTTCATACAGTTCCTTGGCGTCGCGGTGAATCGGGCGATTGTGGCGACGTTCAGTTTCCTGCATCTGATCGAACTCTTCCAGTAACTCCATCAATTTCTGGCGCGCCGGCTCGGGCCTGTCAGTATTGGCAAGAAACTTACTGTATTCGAGGCGATGAAGGTAGTTTGTATATGACCTATCCATGTCGCGGAATACGCGCTCTGCCTTTTGCACATCACCTTCGTGATAACTTGCCCAGGCATACGCGATTCTTTCTTCAGAGTCCCTGAATATCCGTTCGCCATCAAGGCCGTCGCCAAGCTTCACCGTCTCTGCGTAGTTGTCGTCCATGAACTGAGTATACAGCAATTTCATCCGAATGCCCGGATCGTCGGCCATAAATCCTGCAAGGCACGATGTGTATAACGAAATTGCATCTTTATACCGTCCTGACTCTACATATTCGTCAGCGAGGTTTACCTTGTTTGTCACACTGTCGTTGATTTCCACAGCCTTTTCGAGCTCTTCAAGTCGGGAATTTGCCAAAATCGCCTCACGGATATTTTCGTCCATGATCATGTCCAGTCTCGCCTTGTGGTTGATTGCATGAATCAGATAAATGATACAACCAATCAGCGGGAAAAGTATAATCAGCCAATACCAACGCCGTTGGGCGTTGTTGCGGTACGCGTGGTAAATGCAGTATGCGTGCAGAAGGACGACCGGAGTGTAAATTCCGTACATAGGGGCTCACTTAATTAGAAACAAAATAATAAATAAAATGAAACTTCCCATCATCCATTACGTATTTGTTGATCGTGATGTGATAATCGGATCGGAATAAAATCGGTATCGATCGTCTGTTCATCAAAGAGGCTCATTAACTTATAAAGTGATACTTAATAAACTTAAACTCAATTCGTTGATTATCAAATCGTTAAATTTCAAATCAACAAAGAATAATCTTCTCTCCCTCTCTGCACTTCTTTTACCGCAACATCTTTCGCTTCAACACACCTTGCTGACCGCATCAACGCCGGGGTTTACGCTTGACGAACGACTTTAAGGCGTCGCATAGGCCCACAGTTGGCATGGTACAAATCTCCGGATGGACGGATACCATTTTCGAGCTGGCCGGATATATCGGGAATTTTTTAATCAATAACCAATTCATAATTAATCCATGTTTAACCAAATCCCATTTATGAAATCGACAAAAATTCTGGCACTCGTCGCGCTTTTGACTGTAGCAGTTTCATGTTCAAAAGATGATGAACCCGCACCACGAGTGGAGGATATCGAACTCAGTTTTGCCGATGCAGATCAGATTGTTGAGGTACCAGAAGCTCTCCTTAACAGCGAAGACCCTCACGCAAATCTCGCGGCCAGTCTCGTTATGATGGCAAACGGTCTGAGTTCCAACCTTGCACTCTTTGAAGCTCCAAATGGCGCCACGAGGACTACTAATTTTATCGTTCCAGTGAATGGTCGGACCGCAGCTGACAAAGGTTATGTGTACACCTGGACGGATCCTGAATACGGCACCGTCGCGTACCAGGTGAGAGAAGCAAGTGATAAGTATGTGTTCGAATTCCTATACAAAGAAACTGGTTCTGACGACTGGTATCGCTACCTCTATGCTGAAGAACGCAAGGACAGAAGTGAAGGACACTTCATCATTTACAACGCATGGGATGATTCCGAAGAAGATTTTGGTGAAGAAATCATGCGTTGGACCTGGACCCGCAAGGGTGACATGTTCACCTTCCGCGTGATCGACGCTACCGAAGGATTCAATTTCAAGGTGGAGGTCAATACTAAAACAAAAGCTGGCTCCGTTGTTTACTTCAACGGGGAATTGAAGGAGTATGAAATCGTCTGGGATGCACAGGGTAAAGGTACGTGGAAGTACTTCGACGAATCAGGCGAAGTAACTGAAGAAGGATCTTGGGAATAAATTTCCACTCAGTCGAGCCATAAGAAAAAAGGTCCGGTTATTCCCGGACCTTTTTTTTGTCATTTATTTTGAACAGGGTAACTTTAGAACGCGAATGAGTACCTATAAACGTGTAGTGCGATCGGTAGCCGTTGTCAAGTTAATTGCGGTTGCCATATTGACTCTGTTGATCGCAAGGACAAGCCACGCCCAGGAGCCCTTTCCTCTCCTCGATGCCTCGAAGGTCTATCGGCTGGACAATCACGTTCAGGTGCTATTCGATAGCTCCAATTCCCTCACCATAGATCAGGTCTCGGAACGCGCGTTCCAAACAAATAACAAGAATCTAACATTTGGCTACCAACGTGCGACCATTTGGCTTAAGGTCGTGACCTATGCTTCATCACCTGACAAGCGATGGTATCTTGAAATCCCCGCCCCTTTTCTCGAGTATGTTGATTTTTATCAGCGTCTCCCGGACGGAAAATGGGAACACACTAAGTCGGGTTATTTCAGAAAGCACAGCGAACAACAAACGTCGCACACGTCGCATGTCTTGCGTTTGAAATTCTCAACAGATTCCGTGGGAGTCGCCTACATCCAGATCGCAGGAACCAGTCCAAAAACATTTACGCTCAAGGCCATCGAGGAAAGGCAGCTTGCACAACAAGTTCGACAAGCTGACCTTGGCTATGGTATCTTCTTTGGCATACTGTTAATCATGTTATGCTACAACATATATCTGTTTGCTACTCTACGGAAACGGACTTACTTCATCTATATCCTGGTAATTGCGCTCACCTTGCTAATTCTCAGCACGATTTCCGGCTACGGCGGAAAATTTGTATGGCCCGAGAAATACGTTTTCAACTACTTATTCGGAAAGCTTGCCATCCCAATCCTGATCATTTGTGTCACTCTCTATACCATCAGCTTTCTCCATATCAAAAGGTATAGCAGCACTATGTATCGTTGCCTCGTGGCACTGATCCCTCTCTCTGTTGTCGCGCTGTTGCTCATCGCTACCGGAATTCTTGGATCCGCCGGCAATCACCTGATTACCCTTGCAACAGTGGTTTTTATCGTATCGGGTATCGTTGCCTGGATCCGGGGAAATAAAATGGGGATCTACTTCGTGGTAGCGTGGAGTTTTTATTTTCTTGGTGGATTTCTACTCACACTCCGAAACAGCGGTGTCTTTAACTACAGCTTTTTGACGACTCACTTCGTCGAAATCGGAGCGATCCTCGGTGTCATGTTTATGGGCTTCGGACTCGGCGCTCAATACCGACGCCTTCAGAAAGAGAAAGAGGCAGCTCAGCGACTAGCCTACCAAATGCAACAAGAGGACACCGGGCGTCTTGAACGCAAAGTCAAGGAGCGTACGGAACAATTGGACAAGTCCAACAGGGAACTGCAGAAGCTGCTGGAAAAAAACAAGCAGCAGACACAGATCATCGAAGAAAAGAATGCGGAACTCGATTCTTTCTTCTACAGGATATCCCACGACCTGAAGGGGCCGATCTTGTCTTCTCTCGGTTTGATGACCCTTGCCAAACTCGATGTGACCGACAAAGTAGCGATTGATTACATCGATAAAGAAACGGCACAGCTGAAACGTCTGAACAACATCATCACAGGCCTGGTCAATCTCGCGCGATTGAACAATGTGAGCACGAACAAGGAAGAGATCAATTTCGATCGTATGGTGGATGAGTGTATCGCTTCGCTCAACCATATCGCCAACTTTTCGCGTGTTCGCTTCGAGAAGGATATTCGGTGCACAAACTTTCGCTGTGAGTGGACACTGGTTACCACCATCCTGCAAAACCTGATTGAAAATTCGATCAAATACGCACGCGGAGAATCACCCTGTGTCAAGATCCGTGTCTTCGAAGAAGACGGCCAGTTTGTAGTCATCCAAGTCGAGGACAACGGTCTGGGTATTTCTCCCCAGCATTACGAAAAAATCTTCGAACTCTTCTATCGTGCAACGGGAGAAGGNGATGGCAGCGGATTGGGGCTCTACATCCTGAAACGCGCCGTCGATCGCCTGAAAGGAACTATCAAGGTGAAAAGCGAAGTGGGCGTCGGCACAACGTTCACAGTCCGGCTTCCGATCATAAACAATGTGTCCGACGAATCTTCGGATGTTATCCTTCCGCAATCCGCAACTGATCAGCAACTATCCACAGGCTTATAAGCAGCATCACAAACGCAAAGACACGCTGATCGATTCGTGACGCGATGCGATGCCTCGCAACATACCCCAATAGAAGTCCCGTGCAGCAAAGGCCAGTTACTACCAGGAGGAAAGGCCATTGAATCGAATAGTTCAATACATCTCCGCAAAATCCGACCAACGAATTGAAAGAAATAATCAACAAGGTTGTTCCGACTGCCACCGGGAACTTGAGGCGTCCGAAGACAACGAGCGAAGGGAGGATAAGGAATCCTCCTCCCGCTCCCACAAGTCCCGCCATCATTCCTGTGAACAGTCCAACCGGCACGAGCCATTGCGGTCTCTCTTCGCCTTCGTTCGAAGAATAGCGCCCTCTCTTTAACATAAGCACAGCGGAGACTATCATCAATACACATAGCAGTCTCAGCAGCAAATCCTCCTTTCGGATAATAATGGAATCTCCAAGGTGGATCTCAGGAGGGATTGCCGTGACAATCCAGCGCCTTGTTGCAAAGCTTGCGATCAAGGAGGGAATACCAAATACCGCTGCAGCGCGCAGATCTGCGAGGTCGTCTTTGTGTTTCAGGGCAAATCCCGCAAGGCTTGTCGTTCCGGTAATAAACAAAGCGTATGCAGACGCCGTCACCATGTTCAGGGAAAATACATACACAAGAATAGGTATTGCCAACATGGAGCCACCCATCCCAACCGTCCCGAGGACAAATCCAAGGACGATGAGTGCGAGATATCCGATTAACTCCATGGGCTTAATTATTCCTGCTGGTCGTGATCATCCCCCACGGACCATACTTGTGCTGTGACTCCGTGAGATTATCTGCATACGGACCGAATGGGTGATCGATGGGCTTCGTTGCGATGTTGGGCCAATCCTGTGCAAAAACTCGATGTGGACGCGGCTGAGAGTTGACAAATGCTGCGATGTCCCACGCTTGTTCGTCGGTAAGCACCGGATTTTCGTGCGATGTACCGTAAGGCATGTTTGCCTTGATAAAACCGGCGAACTTGCTAATCCGAAACAGTCCGGCCGCCGTGTTGTAACTATCATCTCCCCATAAAGGAGGATACAACCATTCAACGTCGTTCTCATGCTTGACACCCGTACCATCAGGGCGATGGCAGGAAGCGCAATACTTCATATAGTGCTCCCTTCCTTGAAGTGTATCTGCCATTCGAGTCATCCAGGGAAGATCCAGGAGGCCGACTCCATCCGGCTTTGATCCTTTGGGGACATCTTTTCCTATGGAAGTAATGTACGCGACCATTGCCCTCATCTCAAGACTATTCCGGTCAAGCGTATCACCGTTCAGGCTTCGCTGAAGACAGTCGTTGATACGCTTTTCAATTGACTCAATTGTACCTGACCGATTTCTGAACTTCGGATATGTGCTCGCCACTGCGCGATAATTCGCAGCGAACGGTTTTGTACCCGCGTCCAGGTGACAATTGTCGCAGTTCATTCCATTGCTTATAGGGGCAACAATCCCTTTCGGACCCAGGTACCGGGCCGTGTGATCAATTAAGTCTTTACCATAACGGATGAGTCGGTTCTCGTTTGGCGTATGCGTTTTTGATGCTTCATCAGGCAGCCACAACAATTGTATTGCAGACGTTAACGTCTTCCTGAATGGAGATTCTTCTACGCGAAGCCATCCGACGCTCAATCCGAGGTGTATCACAACGGACAGAGCTACGCAAATCGTAAATACAATCACGACATTCGTGAATCTCTTAGTAATTCTTATAAGCGCTTCAATCTCTGACATGTGAAATAAAAAAATAGCTCATCGCGCGACTGGCACACCAGCGCGCGATGAAATTGTTGAAGTAACCAAAGGGAGAACAGGTGCGAGATGATTATCCGCCGGCGTAACAATAGGCGAACCCATTTTGCTGCGCACGACCGATGGCCCACACCCCGGAAGGAACAACTTGTACTCCAGGGAGCACACCCTTCTTCCATTCTTCGTAGACTTCTTCCGGCTTAAGACCTGCAGCTTTCGCAGCCATGCCGCTATAGACTTTCAAAGCCATGTTGCAGACGCAGAACATTGCGCCGCGTGCCTGCATTGCTTTCATGCCTTCGATGGCGGGATTCGGAAAGTCACCTTCTCTAGGTTCATAGTAGAGGTTGCGCTGTGAAGGACGTCCGACTGATTTATCGTCAATCTTGAAGAGTTCGCCGAGATTGTACTTCTTCCAAATTGAATCATTGAGCGCAAATGGCATTGCATTATGGCGAAGGACCACCATTGCCGTCATGTCGCTGTCAGGCGTTCCTGTTTCATTGTTAGTCACATAGAACACCCATGACCAGATGAACGGGAAACCATTGTGCGGCTCGGAAGCATCGTAGACGATCCGATGTTTTCCCTTTGCATTTTTGAACCAGCTTTCGGAGTCATCAGCATTTGTTGTCGGGGTCGCCATAGCCGGTTGGGCAAGGGTCGTGAGAGAGCTCAATCCGACAGCTGTTCCTGCCGCAAGTTTGCCAATGAAAATTCTCCGGGAATTCTTTCCTGATGCTTCTTTCATAATTGTGATGTTTGGGTTTGAATAATACACCACCCTTATACGGAATGGCAGGCGCAAAAGTATCGGCTAGCAGAACCGATGAATTTTCCCTGAGGGTGAAAAAATTTGCTGAAAAGTTTTTGTAACTCAACGGGCCTGTTTCACGTACACTCCGCATTGACGGTAAACAAACCCCGGCCCTCCATGCTGAATGTTTACGACTACGTCGCCAATGAAAAGCTCTTTAAGAAGTTCTTCGTCGACGACCTTCTCTTCGCACAATATAAGTGCCTGATCAAAGAGGACTCCGTTGACTACTGGAGCGATCGAAACTACTTCGTCTACATTCTCGCAGGGACGAAGAAATGGATATCCAAGGATAGGGAATATGTTCTGACAGCGGGCGATGCTCTCTTCGTCAGAAGAGGAGCCTACACCGCAAAGCGGTACGATAAGGAAGAATTCTGCGCTTTACTTATCTTCCTGACAGACGATTTCGTCAAGTCAGTACTTGAAAAATATCCATTGGCGGGTCCTCCATTGCCCGGGGCTGACACCGAGTTTGACCCAATTATTCCAATCACTGTCGACGATGTACTTTCAGCATACTTCAATTCAGTGATGAGCTACTTCCCACAACGTGTGTCACCGCCCAGGGAATTGCTGAGAATCAAGTTTGAAGAGCTGATTCTGAATGTACTCAACAGCGAATCGAACCGAGCACTTGCGACATACCTTCGAAAATGGCATCAGACTGGCAAGGTCTCCATTCAGAGTGTCATGGAGAATTCGTTCATGTACAACATGAGTCTTGAAGAATACGCCAGGCTTTGTGCTCGAAGTCTATCGACGTTTAAGGCGGACTTTTACGAGACCTACAAGATGTCCCCGGGAAAATGGCTGATCGAAACCCGCATTCATTACGCAAAGTGTCTACTGGAGACATCGGATGAACCTATCAACGACATAGCCTTCAAGAGTGGATTCAAGAACACCACACACTTCGTGCGAGTATTTAAGGAACGGTACCACGTACCTCCTCTTCAGTACCGTCTCAAGTTTCAGCGTGAGCTTGTTACAGAGAATCCGTCTGCCTGATCAGGCAGACCTCCAGTCGTCAACTGTGAAGTAGAACGTCGTCCCCTCGTCTAACTTTGATTTTGCCCATACGGTGCCCCCGTGTTTCTTGATAATCCTGTCTACAATGGCAAGGCCCACACCCGTTCCCGGGAATTCCTCTTCGGAGTGTAAGCGTTGAAAGACACCAAACAGCTTGTCGTAATACTTCATTTCAAAACCGGCGCCATTGTCTTTGACGTAGTAAACAACCGTATTTCTTTCGACAAATGAACCTACTTCGACGTACGCAACCTCACGATTTCGACTGTACTTGCACGCATTCGAAATGAGGTTTGCCCAGACTTGTTTCATGGTCACGCTGTCGGCTATCGCCGGCGGAAGGTTCAGGATGACGAAGTCAATTTTTCGATCGAGTTCCAGCTCGGCCTGTTCTTGCCATACCTCCTTCACAATGGATAACATTGACACCTTTGTCTTCCGCAGGTCTTTCCTCCCCAACTGTGAGAATGCAAGCAGGTCATCGATAAGCTGACCCATTCGAGATGCATTCGTAAGAACTACATTAAGAAGGCGTTTTCCTTCTGCGTCGAGCGTAGGCATATAATCTTCCGCGAATATCTTCATGTAGCCGTGTATCGATCGCAGGGGCGCACGAAGGTCGTGAGAGACGGAATAGGAAAAGGCTTCGAGTTCTCGGTTAGCCGCCTGAAGTTCACGCGTGCGCTCGACAACCCGTTCTTCAAGGCGTTGATTGAACGTCGTGATTTCGCGAGTTTGTTCGTCGATACGAGCGAGCATTTGATTGAATGCATCGGTCAACAAACCAATCTCATCGTTACTAACCTTAGTGGCGCGGACCGAGTAATCCTGCCGATCAGATACTGCCTTTGCTGTTTCGGCGAGTTGAAGGATGGGCATCGAGATATAGCTCTGCAGCCTCTGGGAAATCAGGTAGGCTACAATAAGAGAGAATCCGATCACGGTTACCGTAATAATCGCATAGAGGATCAAGCGATCATAGAGCGCCTTCAGATCCGACATTAGGATGAGTGTCCCGAGTCTCTTTTCACCTTGTACGACAGGTTCATATCCATGGACGAAAGCGGTCCCGGAGAAGTATCCGATCACATCCGGGGTATACGCCGGGAATCCCTCGGGAGGTGTACTTCCGGGGTAACACGCGAACAGTTGCCCCTCACCGTCGTACAAGGCAGCCGCGACGATGTGTGCATCGGCGCGCACGGCCGACAAGACTTCGGTGGCATCCTCACTGTTTTGAAATGCAAGGGCTGCGGTACTATTGGTGGCGATAACTTTCCCCATGGTGGAAAGTTGTCGGACGAGCGTCTGCCTGAATGTGACAAACTCGTAAGCGAAATACATGCTGAAGGTCAGGACAAGCGCAACCGAACTGGTCACAAGGAGGACCCGGTTCAACTTTGCTCGGATAGGTAGATCCTTCAAGGCCATGCCATCATTTGTTTTTCGAGGGTATTATCTCAGACAGTCGCAGCAGCTTGGAGCTGATCGTCAGGTGTGCATCGTCAACTGGGGTCATATTGATCCGCAATCGGATCTTCCCTCCTTCGTTGAAGAATCTGATCATTCCTCCAAGGCGCGTAAAATCGTCCGTGTCTCCAACTGTCAAGACTGGTTTTGACTTTAATGTTTCAATAATCGTTCTTAATTGCTGTCTATCTCGTACTGAGACAAACACTATATGACAATTGCCTAAATCCTCCACTGACTCATAACGTTTAACGGTCAGTGGGTGATTTGCCAGTTTTTCTCCGTTCACTGTCTCATCGAGGAACGGACCGAAGGG
>Ga0065721_10005431_pt1 | contig 13930 bp, 11 predicted proteins | sample Mesricmetagenome_FD_59108 | JGI IMG/M metagenome (GOLD analysis project Ga0065721, IMG submission 59108) | Mesophilic microbial community from rice straw/compost enrichment Sample: eDNA_1 v2 (version 2) | ecosystem: Engineered > Solid waste > Grass > Composting > Bioreactor | place: USA: Davis... | reverse complement strand
CAGGGGCAACCTCACTATACGGACGCAGCGCTCAGGCGCCCTTCGTCTATCGGTCAGGACGCCACCCTTTCACGGTGGAGAGAGGGGTTCGATTCCCCTAGGGCGTGCCACTCAAACTACCACTTGCGGCCGTGAGCGTCGGCCTTATATAAGACCGTGCTTGCACAGGCGCCCATCGTCTAGCGGTCAGGACACCACCCTCTCACGGTGGGGACAGGGGTTCGATTCCCCTTGGGCGTGCCAAGCACTCGATCTTTCCGCAAAGCTGCATTCTCGCAGCCGCACCGGCCAGCCGGGCGGCGGCTGGGGCGCGCCGTCATCATGTGATAGGCGCGGGAACGGCACCCCTTCCCTCACGTTCGGATGCAAGCGGCACCCCGGCCGCCCTTGTGCAACGGACGGAGAGAGACATGATCGAAGTCATTTCAGCCCCCGGGCACGTCGCGGCCTTCCATGCGGCGGGCACCGTCACCGCGAGGGACTACGACAGGGTCATCCCCCAGATCGAAGGCAAGCTGCGCGATCATGAGGAGATCGGAGTGCTCGCGGACCTGACGGGCCTCGAGGACATGACCGGGGATGCCCTGACGCGCGACTTCCAATACGGGATCGGCAAGCTCGGCGAGCTGCACCGCTTCAAGCGCGCTGCGGTGATCTCCGACAAGCAATGGGTGAAAGCGGCGACCGAGATCACCGACAAGCTCTTCCCGCAGATCGAGGCCCGAGTCTTTCCGGAGGAGGAGAAGGGCCAAGCGATGCGCTGGGTTTCCGATATCCGCTAGGGATTTACCTTCGCTCGCCTACATGGACGCCGGCGTGTCAACGCGCCGCACGCGCCTAGAGGGAACCGCGTCCGCGGCGGAGCGTTGTCGTGCGAAATCGGGCCACAGGAAGGCTCTGACACAAATCGGTCACATATGTCGGCGAATGCGCCTGCCGTGTGTGCGCCGAGGCTAGACCAGTTTGTCAGCCGGTATGGCTAACGCACTGATAACGGGGAAAGAACGATGAATGCAGTTCGTGCATATCAGCCATGCAACAACCGCTTCATAAATCCCGGAGTTAGTCGATATCTGCTGGCATAAGCTGCCTGCCACCTAAAAAGAGCGTCACGTGCAGTTTCAATCCCCTACCCTTTCGCGCCGCACTCTCCTCGGAGCGCTCGGCGCCAGCGTCGCCCTACTTACGTCCACGTCGCTTACCCGCCTGGCCCATGGCCAGGAAGGGCCGGCCGCGTCGGAGCCGTTCGAGTTCTCGTTCGACATCCTCACCGACATGGCGCGCCAGCGTGCCGAGCGCGAGTACCGCCCGCTGATCGAGAACCTGCCGGCCTATGTCGAGGATCTCAACTACGACTCATACCGGCGCATCAACTTCCGGGCGGAGCGCGGCAAGTGGGCCGACAGCGACAGTCCCTACCACCTGCAGGCCTATCACCTCGGGTGGCTGTTCAAGGAGCCGGTGCATCTCTACGAAGTGCATGACGGCATGGCGGGCGCGTTCGTCTTCACCGCCGACGATTTCGAGTTCTATGACGAGGAGGTCGCCGCATCGGCCGCCGGCGTAGTGCTGCCGGGCGTCGCGGGCTTCCGCCTCAACTATCCGCTCAACACGCCCGAGACGTTCGACGAGTTGATCTCGTTCCTCGGCGCCAGCTACTTCCGTGCCCTCGGGCGCGGCAACACCTATGGGCTCAGCGCGCGCGGGCTGCTCATCAACTCCTGGCGCGAAGGTCCGGAGGAATTCCCGCGTTTCACCGACTTCTACGTCCAGCGTCCCGTGCCGGGCGAGCCGATGACCATCTATGCCTCGCTCGACAGCCAGAGCGTCACCGGCGCCTACCGCTTCGTCATCACGCCGCCCAGCGAGGACGTGCAGGAAACGCTCGTCGAGGTCACCGCGCGGCTCTTCTTCCGGCAGGACATCCCCGAGCTCGGCATCGCGCCGCTGACCTCGATGTTCCTTTATGCAGAGGCCAACCGCTCGGATTTCGACGACTATCGGCCGCAGGTGCACGACAGCAACGGCCTGTTCCTGCGGCGCGCCAACGGCGAACCGATGTGGCGCGCGCTCAACAATCCGCCTTCGCTGGGCAATTCCTATTTCGGCGACACCAACCCGCTCGCCTTCGGCCTCGAGCAGCGCGGACGCTCGTTCGAGGAGTACCAGGACGCCGGCGCACACTATGAGCGGCGCCCGTCGCTACGGGTCGAGCCCATCGGCGAATGGGGCGAGGGGTCGGTGCGCCTCATCGAGGTTCCGGCCGATCTCGAGGCGGAAGACAACATCGTCGCCTTCTGGGTGCCGGCCGAGCCTGCAACCGCGGGCACCTCTCGCGAGTTCTCCTACCTGTTGCGCTGGGGCGACCTTCCCCCCGACTCCCCCGATTGGGGGCATGTGGTGGAAACCCGCGCCGGCCAGGGTGGCGTATCGGGCGTGGAAAACGCGGATAGCCTGCGAAAGTTCGTTGTCGACTTCGCCGGCGGACCGCTCACCGATCTCGATGCGGAAGCGGAACCGGAGCTGGTCGCCCAGATCTCGGGCGCAACGCTCCTGCATTCGACTATCTCACGGATCGACGCCAACGGCGTTTGGCGCGCGGTTCTCGATGTGGACGTGGAAGGCAGCGATCTCGTCGAGCTCCTCGCTTTCGTGCGGGACGACACTGGTCGCAAAATAACCGAAACCTGGCTCTATCAGTGGAGGGCGCGGCATGAAGCATGACCTCGGCGACCTGTCGTCAAGACCGGAATATCAGTTGCCGGACGCTCCGCTGCCCATGCCGACGCAAGTCCTGGAGCAGGCGCGCCGCAGATCCTGGTTTGGACACCTGCGGTCCCTGTGGGTGTTGCTGGCCGTCCGCGACTGACGCGGTCGGCTGACAAGGGAAAGGTGGCAGGATGGACTCCGCCGCAGCCAACAGGATGAGACTGCTCGGCGCGTCCGCCGGCATCTCGCTCCTCGCGACCTGGCTCTTCATTCAGTTCAGCACGCCCGGCGGCTTCAATGCCGTCGACGGGCTGCGCGTCGTGCTGGTCGCGGTCAGCGCCTTCTGGCTGAGCTGGGGGGCGCTGCTCGGCGTCGCCGGCCTCTTCTACCGGCCGCAGGGAACCGGGCACATGCCGCTCTCGCCACCGCTCGGGCGCTGCGCGGTGGTGGTGCCGATCTACAACGAGGATCCGGTCGCCACCTTCTCGCGCATCGCCGCCATGAGCGCCGGCCTCAGCCGGCTCGGGCTGCACAAGCAGTTCGACTTCGTCGTCCTTTCCGACACGACCTCGCTCGATGTCGCGCGCGAGGAGGTCGTCTGGTTCGACCGGCTGGCGCAGGAGGCGAAGGCCAAGGGGCACTTCTTCTACCGGCGGCGCGAGAACAACACCGGGCGCAAGTCCGGCAATATCGAGGATTTCATCAAGCGCTCGGGCGCCGCTTACGCCTATGCTGTCATCCTCGATGCCGACAGCCTGATGAGCGCCGAGACGCTCGTGCTGCTGGCCCGCCGCATGGACGCCGATCCGCGCCTCGGCCTGCTGCAGACCGTGCCGAAGATCATCGGCGCGCGCACGTTCTTCGGCCGCGCCATCCAGTTCAGCGCCAGCTATTATTCCTCGATCTTCGCGCGCGGCATCGCCCTGGTGCAGGGCGAGCAAGGGCCGTTCTGGGGCCACAACGCGATCGTGCGCATGGCCGCGTTCGCGGGCAATTGCGGGCTCCCCAGGCTTTCGGGCAAGCCGCCCTTCGGCGGCCTCATCCTCAGCCACGACTATGTGGAAGCGGCCCTTCTCGCCCGCGCCGGCTGGAAGGTCCAGGTCGACCCCGAGATCGGCGGCTCCTTCGAGGAGGGGCCCGAGAACATCATCGAATACGCCAAGCGCGACCGGCGCTGGTGCCAGGGCAACCTGCAGCACGGGCGGCTGCTCGGGGCGCCGGGGCTGCACTGGTGGAACCGGTTCACGTTCCTGCAGGGCATCATGGCCTATCTCGGCTCGCCGGTCTGGCTGGGGTTCCTGGGCGCCAGCATCATCTCGGAGGCGATGCCGCGCACCAGCTACATCACCTTCAGCCAGCAGCTCGCCTCGAGCATCGCGGCCTGGTGCCTGGTCGGGCTCATCACGTCGCTCCTCGTCATGCCCAAGCTCCTCATCATCGCCTGGGGCGCGGTGACCGGCGAGAACGAGAAGTTCGGCGGCACGCGGGCGGTGTTCTTCTCGGCCATCACCGAGATCGTGTTCTCGAGCCTCATCGCGCCGATCACGCTCCTCATGCAGACCCGCTCGGTGTTCCAGGTGCTCTTCGGCATCGACGGCGGGTGGCCGGCGACGAGCCGCGACGAGCGCAGTCTCAGCCTCAAGCAGGCCTGGGAGGCGAGCTCGTGGATCGTGATGACCGGCGCGCTGGTGCTGGCGACGGCCATGGCGCTCGCGCCCTACCTCATCGTCTGGCTGCTGCCGGTCATCATCCCCATGGGGCTCTCGCCCTTCCTCATCGCCTATAGCTCCATGGTTTCGGACGGCCGTGACGGCCTGCTGCTGATGACGGCCGAGGAATATTCCGTCGCTCCCGCCATCGACGCGCGCGACCACGTGCGCAACACCTGGCGGAATGCCTATCTCGAGCAGGGGGCACGTTCGTGACGCGCGATTCGCGCGACGTGCCGACGGCACTCGCACCGGTGCTGAGGGCGGGCGCCGCTCCGGCCGATGCCGCCATCGCGGACGTTCCCGGCGCGCCGCCGGTCCCCACGACGCTCGCCGTCGGGCGGGACCTGCGCATCGACATGTTCCGGGGCCTGGCCCTGGTGATGATCTTCGTCAACCACGTGCCCGGCACGTTCTACGAGCGGCTGACCAGCCGCAATTTCGGCTTCTCGGACGCCGCCGAGGCGTTCGTGCTGATGTCGGGACTGGCGGCGGGCCTCGCCTACTCACGCGGCTTTGCCAACGGGTTCAACTGGCCGGCGATGGCCAAGGTCTGGGCGCGGGCACGCCAGCTCTATCTGGTGCAGATCACCATCACCGTGCTCGCGCTCGCCGTCTTTGCGGCCGCCGCGCTATGGTTCGACCGGGCGGAGATGCTGACCAAGAACAACGTGGCAGCGCTGTTCGAGAAGCCACTCTCGGTCATCGTCGGCATTCCCGCGATGACGCACCAGCTCGGCTATTTCAACATCCTGCCGCTCTACATCACGCTGCTGCTCATCACCCCCGCCCTCATCCTTTTCGGCCTGCGCAAGCCCTGGCTCCTGCTCGGCGGCTCGATCCTGCTGTGGGCCGTGGCCGGGCAGTTCCGGCTCAACTTCCCGAACTTTCCCAATCCAGGCGGCTGGTTCTTCAATCCGTTCTCCTGGCAGCTCCTCTTCGTCGTGGGGCTGCTCGCCGGGATGGCCATGAAGCAGGGGCGCACGTTCTTCACCTTCAATCCGACGCTCTTCTGGATCGCGGCCGGCTATCTCGTGCTGGTACTGATCTGGGCGCGCACCCCGCCCATCGGGCAGATCGGCTGGGCAATGCTCAGTGGCCTCGGAGACCTCGGCGCGCCGTTCTACATCGTCGGGTTCGACAAGACGTTCCTGTCGCTCCCGCGGCTCTCGCATGTGCTGGCGCTCGCCTATGTGCTTGCATCGCTGGCGAGTGTACGCGCCTTCGCCAATACGGCCTACGCGCAGCCGCTGATCCTGCTCGGCCGCTACGGCCTGCCGGTCTTTGCCACCGGCTCGGTACTGAGCATGGTGCTGCAGGCGGTCAAATCGGGCGGCACGAGCCATCCCTTCGCCGACGGCCTGCTGCTGGCCGGCGGCCTTGCCGCGCAGCTCGCCCTCGCCTGGTGCCTGTTCAAGACCGACGAAATGCGCGGCGGCAAGAAGAAGACCGCCTAACGCAGCGACAGCACGAATCGCGTCGTCAGGTCGCCTTCCCACCACATGGGGAAATTGGTGCCCCACTTGTTGTTGTGGAGGTTGAAACGGACGCCGGCGGAAAGGTCCGGCGGCTCCGGCGCGAAGGGCATGAAGGGCGAGCCGGCGGGGGCGACGAGCGGCGAATCGAGCGGTTCGATGGTCAGCGTTCCCGTTGTGAGCGCCGCGGAAACGGCCTCGACGGCCTGAAGCTGGCCACCGCCGCGGCGCGCGATGCGGTCGCCCGGTTGCCAGAGGCCCATCTTGCGGTAGCGCCAGGCTGAGGCGCCTTCCGGCGTCACGCTGACGAAGCTCGCCTCCGGCATGCGGTTGGCCGGCTTGTCGCGCAGGGTGAGGCGCAGCAGCAGGCGCGTGTCGTCGAGCGCTTCGGCGGCAAGTTCGATCCGTTCGGGGGCACCGAGCGTCCGGTGCGCCTCATCCGGCATCTTCATGATCGCCCCGGGATGGCCGCCCGCCCAACCGCCGATCCGGCGGGGGGCGAACGCCGCATGACGAGCGGTTCGCGCGCGATCGAGGCCGGGCTTGTCGTGGTCGAGGATGGCCCATTCGGCCCGGTGCTGGAGATAGCTGTCGAGGTGCGCCTGCAGAGCGGCGCTGTCGTAGCTCTCATAGCGATACGCAACGAGCGGTCCGTCGCGGCCGACAAGGCNCACGCCGGATGGCGCAACGATCGCCGTGACGTCGCCCGTNTGCGAATCGAGGTCGAGGCGCCACCCTCCGNTCGTGAGGACCTGCACGCCCTCGTCGATGAGGTNCGGCGCCGGCGGTGGCGCCAGCTCGGCGAGCCGGAGTTGCGNGAGGTGCCGATCCGGTTCGGAAAGCTCGGCGANCGCCGNATCGAGATAGGCGCTCTGCTCGACCCATGAGGCTTCGCTGTAGGCGAACCGATAATCGCTCGCCCGTGCCGCCTCGAAGGCCGGACGGTCCCACGCCTCCTCGTCGCGCAGGTACGATTTGACGTCCACGCCCCAGGTGTGCTCGGCAACGAGCGCAAGACCGCGCCCGAAAGCCTGTCGTTCAGGCGTCACGCCTTCGGCCTCGAAGCTGTCATAGAGCCGTTGCAGCGCCTTGAAGCGGGCGAGCTTGATGGGGTCGCTGCCGGCCCCGTGGATCCAGCTGTCGCCAATCTCGATGTCGACGACGGGGAACTCCTCCCGCCGCTCCCACATCAGGCTTCCGAAGGCATCAAGGGTCGAAGCCCTGACCTCGACCCCCGGGTATTCGTCGGCCATGTGGCGGTGCACTTCGACGGTCTGCGGCACGCTCTGCGGCCCCATGTTGTCGTTGGTATGGGCAAAGCTGAGGCCCACCTCACCGCCCGGCGCGAATTGCGTCGCGCCATAGGAGTTCTGGTACATGACCACGATCTCCTCGCCCGACGGGGCGCGCCAGCGGAAGAGATCGGGCACGTCGGGCACGGGGCTCGCGGTGTTGACGCCGAGGTGGAGGAACCGCACGCCGGCGCCGGCCAACAGCGGCACCATGCCGAGCGTGTGCCCCGGCACGTCCGTCATCTTGGCGGCGACGGTCGTCAGGCCGAAGCGTTCGTCGAGTTCCCTGGAGATCGAGAGACCCGCCCGAAAGAGGGCCGGCGACATCAGCTCGGTATGGGTGGTGAAGGGGAGCGCGTGCCAGCGGATGAGTCCGCGTTCTATGGCGCGTTCCAGCCGCGCAACCTTCCCTGCATCCTGGGTCGCAAGGTGATCCCAGATCAGCCAGGCACCCGTCGTCCAGATGAAGCGCGGGTTGGCGGGATCCTCGGCATGGAAATGCTCACCGGTCGCCAGCGCCTGCGGAATGAACTGCTCGTGGTACTGGCGGCGGACCTTGGCCGCGTGGTCCGTAAAGCCGATGTCGAGATGGGTCTTGAAGACGAGGTGGATGGACTTTTCCGTCACGAAGCGAGCTCCCGCCTGCCGACGGTGCCGCGCACGACGAGCCGCGTCGGCACCGATTCTTCCATTGGCGGCGCGTGCGGATCCTTCAGCCGCCGCAGGATGAGGCGCACCAGGGCGCGGACCCGCTGGTCGAGATCGATCTTGACCGTGGTCAGGTTGTAGCTCTTCCAGTGCGCCTGGGCGATGTCGTCGAAGCCGACGACCATCACGTCCTCGGGCACGCGCAGGTTCAACTCGTGCCGCAGCGCGTCGATGGCGCCGAAGGCGCCGACGTCGTTGGCGGCAAAGATCGCGTCCGCCCCCTCGCCTACCCGAAAGAGATCGAGGGTCGCGGCATAGGCGGTATCGTAGGTGAAGTCGCCGGGGATGACCTTCGGGTTCGGCAGGTCCCGCTCGCGCAGCACCGTGCGCAGCGTTTCCTCACGGGCAACGCTCGCCAGCGAGGACGCGAGTCCCGAAAGATAGGCGATGCGGCGCGCGCCGAACCCCTGCATCATTGCCACGGCCTGATCTATGCCCTCGCGGGCCAGGACATTGAGGCTGTCGAAAAGGTGGACCTCGTCCGTGCTCCCGGTGCCGCCGGAAACGACGGGATAGCCGATATAGATCGGCACCGCGCGATCGAGGACCCTGGCGAGGGTCTCGGGCCGCACGTTCTCGGTATAGGCGATGACCGAATCCGGATTGAACCCGCGCATGTAGGTCAGGAGCGTCGGATCGATGCTGTAGTCGGTGCGCGTCTTGAAGAGGAGCGTGGCGAAACCCTCGTTCTGCAGCGCTGTCGTCAGCGCATCGATCTCCTGGCTTTCCCAGGGGCTGCAGACGTCCGGCACGATGACGCCGACGAGATGGGAGCGGCGGGTGACGAGGGCGCGCGCCGCCCGGTCGGGTGCGTAGCCGAGATCTTGCGCCACCTCGAGGATATGGGCACGCTTTTCCGGCTTGATCGAAGCACCCGGATTGAAGGCGCGCGACACGGCAACGCGCGAGACCTTGGCGATCCGCGCGACCATCTCCGCGGTGGCGCGCTGAGGCCGCTCCGGCAGGTCCGGCTCTGGATCATTCATTCGCGGCACTCGATGCAAGCGTGTGCAAAATCTGGAAATCAGCGGCCGGCAGCCGGATTGTCCGGCGTGACCCGGGGCGTTACAGACCCGGTGATATGACGCAGATTTCATGAATATTCCATGACATGTTCGTTGTCACGATATGGGTTGACGGATGAACACGTGTTCATTCTACTGTCATGCGATCGGCGTATGGGAGGCGCCGCCGCTGCGACGGGGCCGTGAAGGTTCCGCGTGGCATTCATTCCTGCGGGAGAGGGAACAACATCATGAAATCGGTATATTCCGTCAGCCTGGCAGCCCTTGCCACGGCGCTGATGGCCGGCACCACGCTTGCGGCCGACCTGCGCATCCTGACCGCCGTCACCGGCGGCAAGGACGCTGCCGAGCACGAGCAGTTCGTCGCCGAGCTCGAAGAGCACCTCGGCCTCGACATCGAGATGGTCAAGCCGGCCTCGGACTACAACAACGTCCTCTTCACCTCGCTCGCCAGCGGCGAACGCTACGACCTCATCTACGGCGACTCCGGCATGTTGGCCGGCCTCATCGAGCAGGGCGCGCTGCAGGACATGACCGACATGGTCGCCGCTTCCTCCGTGCTCTCCGACGTCACCGTCATTCCCCAGGCCGAGTGGGACCTCTTTGCCATCGAGGGCCGCAAGTGGGGCGTGCCCAACAAGTTCGAGGGCGGCACCCTGCCGACCGTGCGCCAGGACTGGCTCGAGGAATTCGGCATGGAAGACCCGACGACCCTCGAGGAGTGGACCGAGTACTTCCGCCGCGCCAAGCAGGAGAAGGACGCATACGGGCTCTCGACCTCCAAGCTCTACGACATCCAGGGCTTCATGTCGGCCAACGGCGTCAAGGCCGGCTATGTCATCGTCGATGGCAAGCGCACCATTCCCTACGCCTCGGATGAGGCCGCCGAGATCTACGACTGGTTCGGCATGCTCTCCAAGGAAGGCCTGCTCGACCCCAATTTCACCACCAACGGTTCTGCCGAGTTCCGCAACCTCTTCATGACGGACCGCGTCGCGGCGGTGACCTACTGGGATGCCTGGGTCGGCCTGTTCAACAACATCATGGCCACGGACCATCCGGATTCGACCTTCGAGGCCAAGGGCGTTGCCGGCGTTCCCGGTCCCGACGGCGAGATCATCCTGCGCCGCGGCAACGCCTCGCTCTGGATGATGCCGGCCAATGCCGAGCATCCCGAGAACGCCATCAAGTTCCTCGAGTTCTGGCACTCCGAGCCCGGCTACATCATGGGCACGCTCGGCATCAAGGATGTCGACTACACCATGACCGCCGACGGCAAGTACGAGCTGACCGAGCAGGGCCAGGCCCATGGCATGGACCACGGCGCGCCGCGCGTCGCCTCGACCACCTGGGAACCGCCCTTCCCGCCCCTGCCGGGCGTCAAGGAAGCCGAGGCGATCATCCTCGAGCACGCCACGACCGAGTACCTGCCGGCCGAGTGGCCCGAGGCTCAGGCCATCATCGAGAAGCATGCCTTCCCGGCCATGCTGGGGGAAACGACCGGCGCCGAAGCGGTCGCAGCCATGCGCGAAGAGCTGCTGGCCGCCGGCCTCATCGACGAATGACCGACTGACCCAAGCCGCTCCCGCCGCCTTCCGGCGCGGGAGCGGCCGCCTCACGCCGCGACCGCTTCATGCTCGTCCAAATCCAGCGCCACTGGTTCCTTTACGTGCTGATCGTGCCGATCATCGCGTATTTCTGCGCGTTCCTCTTCTACCCCATGGGCCAGGGCATCTATCTCTCGTTCCAGAAGGCGGGACTGCTGGGGCCGGTCGGGTTCATCGGGCTCGAGAACTACCAGAAGGTCTTTTCCACCCCGATGGTCTGGCAGGCCATCTGGAACACGCTGATCCTGGCTGCCGGCATCACCTTCTTCGGCGTCATACTGCCCATCATTCCGGCCATCGCGCTCGCCGAGGTCTTCCCGGACTGGCTGAAGCGCGGGCTGCAGACGATCATCTACACGCCCTACCTCTTCTCCTGGGTCATCATCATCGGCATCTGGTCGAACACGCTCTCGCCGATCGGCCTCGTCAATTCCCTGCTGGTGCAGACCGGGCTCGTCGACCAGCCGATCACGTTCTTTGCCAGCCCCTTCTGGGCGCGCCCGATGGTCATCGGGCTGACGGTATGGAAGGACATCGGCTTCCACGCACTGATCTACCTGGCCGCCCTACTCTCGCTCAATCCGGATGTGCTGGAGGCGGCCGACATCGACGGGGCCAGCGGCTGGCAGAAGATCAAGGACATCGTCCTTCCGCACTTGACGCCCATGATCAAGGTGGTGTTCCTCATCACGCTGCTCGGGTCGCTGCGCACCTTCGACTCCGGGTTCCTCATGCTCAACGGGCGCACCGCCGACCAGATCCGGACCCTCGCGATCTTCACCTACGAGCGCGGCATCCTCAATTTCGACCTCGGTGTCGCGAGCGCCGCGGGCGTCGTACTGCTCGTCGTCTCGCTGATCATCGCGGGGCTTGCCCGGCTGATCCTGCGCGACCGGGAGGCATGAGATGCTGAGAAGCCGCCCGATCACGATCCTCTCTTTCATCGTGCTGTTCGTGCTCGCAGCCACGATGATCGTGCCGCTGTGGTCGGTTGCCGCGACGGCGTTCTCGACCAAGTTCGGCTCCCTGCAGCCCGGCGTCATCCTCTGGCCGAACCCGTGGTCGCTGGAGGGTTTCGATACGCTCTTCCGGCGGCTGAATTTCCTCCTGCCCTTCGCCAACACCTTCTACGTGACCATCGTCGGCACGACGCTGCATGTGCTCCTCTCGGCGCTCGGCGGGTATGTGCTGGCGCACGAGGAGCTTCCGGGGCGGCACATCATCGCCGGCATCATCCTCCTGACGCTGACGATCCCGTCGCAGGTGATCCTGGTGCCGCTCTTCGTCGTCTTCAAGCAGTTCCAGCTGCTCAACACGCTCCTGTCGCTCATCGTCTCGGAGCTGGTCTCGGCCTTCTCGATCCTCCTGATGAAGACCTATTTCGAGCAGGTGCCAAAGACGATGATCGAGTCGGCGCGACTGGACGGCGCGGGGCACTTCAAGCTTCTCAAGGACTTCTACTTTCCCCTCGCCCTTCCCGGTGTCGTCACCGTCGCCGCCTTCCAGGTGGTGCACAAGTACAACCTCTTCGTCGAGCCGCTGCTCTTCATCCGAGACCCCCAGAAGGTGACGCTGCAGATCGCCCTGCAGTCGGTGATCCTCGGGGAGAGCGCGACCTCGACCAACGATTTCATCGCGCCCAACGTCACCATGGCCGCCATCGTCGTCGCGCTGGTGCCGCTGTTGATCTTCTATCCGTTCATGCAGCGCTACCTGATCCGCGGCCTGACGCTCGGCGGCGTCAAGGAATGAACATCCGCATGCCGTCCTCGCCCGCCAGCTTCACCGCTACCGTCACGCCGGCCGACCGGGCGGCCAATCCCTATTACTACGTGCCGTTCGAGGTGCCGGCGGGCACGACGCGCATCGACGTCACCATGGACTACCGGAAGGCCGAGGATTGCGTGATCGACCTCGGCGCGTTCGATCCGCGGGTGACGGACTACCCCTCCCAGCAGGGCTTCCGTGGCTGGAGCGGGGGCGCGCGCGACCGGTTCTTCATCGCTCTCGACGATGCGACGCCGGGCTACGTGCATGGCGAGATACCCCCTGGCCGCTGGCAGGTGGTGCTCGGGCTCTACAAGGTGCCGCCGCAAGGCGCGACGGTGACGCTGACCGTCTCCCTCGACGACGCGCCGCGCCCCCTCGTCCCGCAGCCGGTGCGCACCCGGCCCGTGCGCAAGGGCGCCGGCTGGTATCGCGGAGATCTCCACTGCCATACCTGGCACTCGGACGCGAAAGGCCCGCCCGAGCTGCTGCATGCGGCGGCACAGCAAGCCGGGCTCGATTTCCTGGCGGTTGCCGACCACAACACCATCACGCAGCGGCGCTATTTCCATCCGCACTCCTCGCCGGACCTCGTGTTCGTGCGCGGCATGGAGGTGACGACCGCCGAAGGGCATGCCAACGTCTTCGGCGTCGATGACTGGCTCGACTTCCGCATGACCCGGCCAACGGACGCGCACACGCTCGCCCGACTGGTGCACGAGCGCGGGGGGCTGCTCTCCATCAACCACGACAAGCCGCCGATCCCCTGGAGCTACGAGCTGCCGGCCATCGACTGCATGGAGGTCTGGCAGGCCAACTGGTTCAACTGGAACTGGGCCTCGCTGGAGAAGTACCAGCGACGCCTCGCCTCGGGGCTGCGCATCTCCGCCATCGGCAGTTCCGACTACCACCAGCCCGACAGGCTGCTGCCGGAAGGCCCGTTCGTGCTGGCGCGGCCGACCACGGTCCTCTGGCTGCCCGAGCTTTCCGAGGATGCGGTGCTCGCGGCCATGAAGGCGGGGCGCGGCTACGTCACCGAGAGCCCGACCGGTCCGCACCTCGCCATCACCATCGCGGGGCACCCGATGGGATCATCGGTGCCCGGGCGTTCCGTTGCCGCCGAAGCGGAGGCGAACGGCGCGGCGGGCGACAGGCTGGTATGGATCGACGCGACGGGGATCGTCGCCGAGGAAACCATAGGCGGCGACTTCTGGAAGGGCGAGTTCACCGGCACGCCCTCCCGGTTTCTGCGCGCCGAAATCGTCGCCGAGGCCAGCCGGCCACGGCTGATGGCCGAGTTCTTCGCGGCGCTAGGGGACAAGCCCCTGCCGTGGGGGATCGCCGAGCGCGAGGTCGAAACGCAGCCGCTGCGGCGAGCGCTCACCAATCCGATCTACATCGACGGATGATTGAAAAATGGAACATCCATTCCAATGAAGGAAAAGAACGTACCCTCATTGAGTTGAAGTGGGTTCCTCAACTTTGAGTTCAAGAACCGGCCGTTCCGGTGAGAATCCGAACGAAAAGCCGGGCGAGTGTAACAATAGTGTCTTGGAGTTGTGTTTTGTCCGCGTGCGCGCTGCCGGCCGAAAGCCCCTTTTTCCGCTTGCAGCAGGATTTCTCCGGTCCATACTCTCC
>Ga0065721_10051666_pt1 | contig 13931 bp, 13 predicted proteins | sample Mesricmetagenome_FD_59108 | JGI IMG/M metagenome (GOLD analysis project Ga0065721, IMG submission 59108) | Mesophilic microbial community from rice straw/compost enrichment Sample: eDNA_1 v2 (version 2) | ecosystem: Engineered > Solid waste > Grass > Composting > Bioreactor | place: USA: Davis... | reverse complement strand
CACCCTCGCCACCCTCAACTCCCTCTATGCATCCAAGACCCCCATCGCCATGCTCACCGCATACGACTATCCCACCGCCCTCGCCGTCTCCTCATCCCCCCTGACCGATATCACCCTCGTCGGCGACTCCCTCGCCCAAGTCTGCCTCGGCCTCTCCTCTACCACCCAACTCACACTCGAAGACATGATCCATCACGCGAAAGCCGTCACCCGGGGCACCACCCACCCCTTCGTCGTCGCAGACATGCCCTTCGGATCGTACCACGTCTCCATCGAGCAAGCCGTCACCAATGCTCTCCGGCTTGTTCAAGAAGCCAACGTCGAAGCCGTCAAGCTCGAAGGTGGAGCCGACATCGCGCCTATAGTTCGGAGACTCGTCCAGGTCGGAATTCCGGTCATGGCCCACGTCGGACTGATGCCGCAGAAGCACACAGCGCTCTCTGGATACAAGGTGCAGGGCCGGACAGCAGAAGGTGCGCGGAAGCTGCTTCGGGACGCGTTAATACTGCAAGACGCGGGCGCTTTCAGCACCGTTGTCGAAGCCGTCCCGAAAGAGTTGGGCCAATACGTCACTGAGAAATTAAGCATTCCAACAATCGGGATCGGAGCGGGACCAGGAACCTCCGGACAGGTACCTCCTTTCCCGTCCTTGTCAGTGGCCAGAGCTAACTCTCCAATCTAGGTTCTGGTTATCGACGATGTCCTGGGCACTTGGTCTGGCCACAAGGCCAAGTTTGTCCGGCGATTCGCCAACATCAAGGAGGTCCGGAACGGTGGCCTCCACAAGTACGCAGAGGCCGTGCGCGATCGCTCTTTCCCTAATGCAGACTCCGAGAGTTACACTATGGATCCTCAAGAATGGCAGCGTTTCCTCGAACTGGAAGACAAGGACAAACTCTAATCACAATTAAATGCACCTTGTATTTTATTCATCATTTCGCAATGCAATCTGGACTCTCATCTCAAGAGTTACAATGTAAGATGAGATTCAACAATCAAAACGACAGCCAATAATGCAACAGTAAGTAGTCGTAAACAGTACAGTAACACCCATATTATGCAAAGCTATTCTCAACATCAGCACTATCATCCCCACTCTCCAAGTTCGCAAACGTCAAGAACGCAGCCGGCCGATGCTCCTCCGCCCAGAAGTGCAACGGCGTATCGATCGTCATGCTATACGGCAAGTTCGCGCTCCATAGCTGCGTCAACCCAACACCATAGTTCCACACACGTCCCTCTGGCACCAACGTCATGCCCAGAATCCTGTCAGAAAGCAGGAGCTGTACCCGTTCCGACATGTTGGGGTTAAAGCCAGGCGGGTTCGCGCTGTTATCCTGATTCTTGCGTCCCCACTCGAACCCAGCAACGGTGAGTGAGTGGCCAGAGAGCGAGACGGAACCGGGCGTGAACGAAGCTGTGATACAGATCGATGACGAACCCCACTCAGGGTGGTCGGCCATAATCTTTGCCTGCGTCGTGACATCAGTCGGTGAGAGGTGAGGAATCTCGAGGGCTTGAGTCTTGATCCATCCGAGAGGCTCCAGGTCCTTGAGCAGGAAGTCGTCCTTCGGCAGCTTGGCAGGCAGCTCGACGTTGTTATTGCTTCCACGCTGAGGGATCCAAGCAATCGCTTTAATCTCCTTGACCTGCTTGTTGTCGGGGGGCGAAACACCATAGAGGTACGCAGCGACCTGGGTGCGGAGGTCCGCAGAGGTGATGAATGCGCGCAAGATGTTCTTGGGCAAGACGTAGGTGAAGCTCGCCGCATCGTCCTTGACGTCGTCGTTTGAGACGTAGATGTGTTGCAGGCGAAGAGGTAGATGGGTGGCCGAGATGGCACGGACACGCCAATCCGACTTGCTGCTGAACACCTGCTGCTCGTAGTTGGTGGTTGTGACGGTCTGGATGGTGTCGCCGTGCACGTTGGTCGTCTGGGTCTGGACAGCCGTGACTTGCGCCTGTGCCTCGGTGCTCTTCTCCAGCTCGGCCATTTGCTGACGCTGCACAGATGGTGCGGCGATTTCTTGACCAAGGATGATATCTCGGATCTCGCTAACCGTCAGCGACGCGATGTTGACATTGTTGCGTTTCCCAAAGTCCTGGAGGATGAGATCCTTCATGGCTATCTCAACCTTGACCCATTCGTCGTCGGTCAGCGAAGGCCAGACGAAATGAGGCTCCGTGATCGTGTTCTTGTCTGGGTGCAGGATGATCTTCGCCTTCTCGTTGTTGACGTGAAGACCACGGAGCAGGAGAATGAGACGGGAGAACGCAGTGTAGCTGGAGATCGACTTGAGCCAGTCATCTAAACGTTCAGATCAGTCAACACATCTCGAGAATGGCGCAAGGGCCCAACGCACCATAGAGACTGAACAAAACCATCTGAGGCTGAGTCGCCCTGAGAATGAGGTCTCCGAACTTCTCCATCTTCATGCAAGCCTGGAACGGCAGCTGTAGTTCACTGCCCTTGATGACAATGTTCGGGAAATCGAGCAAATGAACTTCGAGCGGGTCAAGCATGCCCTTGCGTGTAACAATGACCTGCTTGGGTTGTTCTTCGACAGGTAGCGAACGAACGAGGGCAGCAACTTCTTCGGCAGTCTTCCACTTGGCGAGCTGACCAAGACGCTTCTGACCAGCCCAGACACTTGTGTGGATGATCTTGAGGAAGAGTTGACCAGATCGTGGGTTGAAGATGAAGATGGCACCGTTGATGGGCTTGGTTGTCAAGTTTCCTTCGAACGTCTTGTGGCTGCAAGAAACAGTCAGCGTCGGTTACTCAAGGCGAACATGAGAACATACATTGTGACTCGGTAGACATTGGTGTCGTCGACGAACCAGATGATCTGGTTGGAGAAGAGCTCGGAGTAGTTCTGACTGTTGAGGTATGGCTCGGTGGGCTCGGAAGAGTAGAGCTGAAGACCCTTGCGGATACGCTCGCGCAAGACGTGGCAGGCAGGGTTCGCCTTCATGATCTTCGCCATCGCTTGCTGGACGAGAGGCTTCAAACCGGGGAACCAATTGCCGTACGCCGACCACAAGTTGTACGCCAAATCCATACCGATCATGACACCAGTAGGAGATGGGTAGATACTCATCGAGTCGGAGACGTAGTCAAGGAACTTGGCACGAGTGTACCGTTCAATGTCATGAGTGTCGAAGTCACCCCAGCGAAGCTGAACGTCAATCCAGAACTTGTTGCTAGTGGTGCCGTCCAGGACGTCCTTCACGTCAGTGACGAGAGACGGGCGCGAGATGTTCCACTGAAGGACGATATCAGCAAATACAGACATGTCAAAGCCGCAGGTAACTTGCCTTGTACGACGAGAAAAGAAGGATGTCGGCGCATGAAGAATTCATCTTGTAACTCTTACGAGGATGGATGGTCTCCTTTTGAACTGTCTCAATCTGCAGTGGCTCCAACTCTTGATCGAACACTTGACACTGCAATACTGTTAGAATGGTCTAAATATGCAAGCAAAATAGACTCACCAAGTCCATGACAACACTCTCGTGAACTAGTCAAAGTTAGTCAGTGCGGGGTGCAGGTATATCAGGGATTACACTCACTCTTCTGCCACAAGTGAGCACGGAAGATCTGGATCAACGAGATTTTCAGCGTCGGAATTTTACCGTGCCTAGTAAGGTGTCAGTGCTGAGCAACTGCAATGACTTGACGCTACCCACATGAAGATACCCGTCAAATCAAGCTGAACCTGGAAACCAACGTAAACGTTGGCTCGGTTGATTGTGGGACTCCACCACAGTGTGAAGCGACGGTTAGGAATTTGGTTGAGACCGGACCGCTGCGCGTTGGTGAGCTTCTTATATCGCATCGACTCTTCGAAGCCAGACGCCTTCTCCCAGAACAGACCCTCCCAAGTGGGGAAGTAGGTACCCTTGAACAAGGTGTGTTCAAGGATGCCCTCAACACCACCCAATGCTGCGATTACATCCACACGATAGTTGTTAAGCTGCCAGAGTTTTCCATCGTGGCGCTGGGATGTCCACCAGAAAGGGTTGCTAAATGAAGAGGGTATTAGCGAAGGAAGGGAGGTGTGTTTCACGAAAGACGTACTGCTTGAGCAACTGATACTGCTTCCAGTCCGTCCGTACACGCCAACCGCGATCGTAGGCAAGAGTGTGACGATCCTTCTGGAAGAGGGTGTTGATGCGGGGAATACCACGATCCCAACTATCCTCCAGATCTTCAAGCGTCAACCGACGATTCTGTGCGTTCGCCTCCTTCCTCTTGAGCGAGTACTCAGACCACACTCGGGCAGAGTCCAGGAACTCGGCTTCCCAAGGTTGGAGGTAGCGGTACAGGTTGGGGATGAGTTGATCTTCTTCATGCGTCATACCGGCGCGGAAGTGGGTAACAGCAACATCCGTCTGCTTCGACCACCGCAAGTCGCTCTGAGGGATCAAAACATGTCCCATAGAAAGCATTCCAAGACCACCAAGTTCCTATACTATCATCAGCATCTGGTACTAGAACGAGTGGCTGAAAGACGAACCTTGGGAGTGTAAAAGACCACGGGAGGGAAACGCGAAGGCATCTTTGAGTTCAGACCGATCTTGACACGGGTCTGAATCTTGTTCTCCGCCTTAACCAATGCATCAAGGAGTTCATTCGTGTGAATCACGGCCTCACGGTAGTAGGTCATGAGGCCGATGAGAGCAGTGTTCCATTTGTTGACAATCTTGGAGAAGGTGGTCGAACCCGAGCTCATCAAGACCTGACGAATGCGGTTGTTGAAGGCCTGGACGCCCTCATCGGACACGCGCAGGAAGGCTTGAGCTGTGCGTTCCTTGGTTTGCTCGTTCGTGAGGTTCCAGACTGCATCCTTGAGCGAGAACTGCTCCCCAGATGTTGTGCGGATCTTCGGCAGGATCCGAACCTCGAAGCCGCACATTGAGAAGAGCAGCTGAGGGTTGTCTTTGGAGTAGACTGAAACGAAGGTGTCTTCCCACTCGATGGTTGTGAGAGAACGAGGCAGCGACTGCTTGACATTCCAGAAGACGGCGCGTCCCAAATTGACATCGTGCTTGATGAGCCTCATTCGGCAGTCGCGAGGCCAGCATCGCTTGTTGTTGTAACCGATGACATTGTTGTTGGTGGGATCAGGATTGGCGGAGAGGTAGCGTTGGATGAGATCACGAGCCTCGTCAGCGGTGAAGCGGAAGAGGATGTGCAGGCGGTCGACGTAGCGAGAGTAGAGGCGGATAGGGTGGCGGGTCTCTGTGGCGGAGTCGCGGTACTGGAGGAAGTTGTTGGGCTGTTGGGGGGGTCCTGCCATCTCGCTGGCACGCTGAAGGCCGAGGATGAGGATATCAAGAACGAGACCATAGTACTGGAAGACGAAAGCCGAGAACTGGAGGCCGCGAATCATTCCGTAGGCATTTGTATGAGCCATGTCTAACAGGAACGGTGAGATGAGTCGCAGAGAGTTAAAGACATATCAACGCACCTTTGTAGGTCAGGACAGTGTTGTTCTTCGCAGTTATGTAGTCGGCCAAGTTGTGGTCAAGAATGAGACGAAGAAGACGATTGAGGAGCGTAAGATCGATCTTCTCGTACACCTTGGACAAGACAGTCTCCATCATGACGACACACTCGCCCTCGCTGGTCTCCCAAATATCTGTCAAGTTGTTGATTCCTTGGCACCACTTGTATACGAGGAGGGGAGGGGGCTCAGTATCGGCAGGCTTGATCCATGAGGGGAACAAGCCTCGCTTGTCCGCCTCGAAGAAGAGGAATTGGTCGAGGTACTGCATGAATGCATTGAGTGAATAAGTAAGGGTCAATGAGGGTTGTCAACTTACGGCGTCAGTGATCTTCTCCACTGGCTCGATGTCATAGCAAGGAATGAGCTTGTCATATGTGTCGAAGAACTCGATGCCAGCTTCCTTGAATGCACGTTGAGTGAGCAACAGACGCTTGATGCGCGACAAACACTCGTGAGGGTTGTCGTATGCTTGCTCGATCAAGGCAAGTTCTTCTCTCTGAGACTGGTTCAACCGACCCTTGACGGAGTAGGCCTCCTTGAGCTTCTCAAGGGCCAGGACCAAGAGTTTGGTGTCGTGCTTGTATGACAAAGGTCTGTGGTTCGCGCTGTCAGTCAAGACCAATCGAACAATGAAGCTAGATACACACGGGAAGGGGATAGGGGAAAATTTCCTGCTCTCAAGCCAATGGACAGTTGCGGTGTAGATTGCGACAGCTTCTTCAGCGCTGATGTACGGACCATCCTTGAGGTAGGCATGCTGACGCTCTTGCTCAGCTTTGAGGTACAGACCTATAATTGTGTCAGTCGGAACCTCTCCGCATCGAAGGCACAGAACGTACGGGTAAGACGACCGAGATTCTTCTTCACGACGGCCTTGTCAACAGTCGCACCACGGCGGATACGCTCCCTGTTGTAGTGAGCAACCGAGCACCACCAATCAGCCTTGCTCTTGATATAACGCAAGATGATGTTCTCGATGGCGGTCGGCATGCCAGGAACCTTCCAAGGAACTGAGAACTCTGTCAGTTGATGAGCTCATATGAATTGACAAAGGAAACCTACTGTTGGCCTTCCAGCATCGCCAAGCCTCAGACAAGTGTTGCAAAATCGTCTTTGCCTTGTTCTGCTTGATTGACTCAGGCATCATATCCAAGATATCGTGCATGACCGCGGCGCGAAGCTCAAGATCATAATGCGACTCGACACGTTGTTTTGTGACCGTCTTGGCGACGCCCTTACTGTTACGACCCTCAAACTGACGAGCAAGCAAGTTACCGAGCCTGTCGAACACGGGTCAGTTGGGTTTCCAGTGAGGACTTCGATTAAACGCACCATCGTTCGAGCAGAGGAACAATTCCACGCATGAAGAACAACCACACGCGCCATCCCGGAGCCCAGAAGCCACAACCAGGACCCTTGCCGACAGGGCCAGTATTGAAACGATAGTAGATCAAGTGTTTCAGATCTTTTGTCATGCGGACCTGTCTCATCAACTGGACAAAAATGAGTTCGGAGTTGGGGAAAGAAACCATGTGAGATGAACCTTGTACTTGTATCGATACATGCCAGTGAGCGCTCCAATGTGACTGAAGATGTACTGCAGAGCGTCGGCGAGCTGGAACGCGTCGACATTGCCGAGACGGAACTGCACATGAGCGTCGACGACTAGCTTGGTTAGGCGAAGAATCTCTCGGCACAAGTGGAACGCGTTTCCGAATCGCGACTTCTTGCGTTCCTTGGTGGTCAAAGTCTTCACCGGCTTCAAGTTCATGTTATAGTCGAGGTGAAGGTAGTTCAAGTTCTTGCGATGGATGAGGAGGTTGAGCATGTTGTAGCCTTGTCGGCAGACTTGAAGACCAGCTTCCACCCAATCGAGCTTGGTCGTCTGGAAGAACTTGGTCGCTTTCAGTTGCCGGAACAGGTTCTTCTTCGCCATCGCCTTCTCTGGCCGAGTGTGGAGCTCGTTCAGGACGAAGCACTTGAGGAGCTTCTGGTACGACACGCGAACCTTGACCGGTTGACCGGGCGGGCAATGCTCGAGGTACCAGTTCTTCACTAGAGGAACATCTTGAGCACGACGCATCATGCCTGAGCGGCGCCCGTAAGGCTCGGGTGCCCACCACAAGGCGATTCCGTCTGCAGTCAGGTCGGTTTCGAGATCTTTATCAGCGAGGAACGGCTCGACGTAGTCAGGGATGGAGAAGTCATCCTCATCCGCGTCGCCGGGTCCGAAGATGGAATCCTCGTGCGAAACGAGAGGCATATTCTTGGGCTTCATGCCACGCAGAGAGATAGGGTTAATGAGAGGGTCAAAGTAGAAGGCGGGGAGGTCGGGATCGTCAGTCCGGATGTAAACATTCTTGGGATAGTGGTATGGGGAAATCTTGACTGAACGCGGGAGGGAGTTGTAGAGATGCGGGAACGCGACCTTGTACTCTGTCCGAATCTGTTGACGGATGATGATCTTGTTGATGTCGTTAAATTCGTTCCAGTCTTCGTCGAAGGTGTCCATATCACGGTACAGAGGCTCAAATTTGGGACCACCAGGGATCGCCATATTCAGGGCCTTGGCTGTGAAGAACGACTTCTTGTCGAAGAGGTAGCTCGAGTTTTTGTCCGCTTGATCTGAAAGGAGGGTTCGACCGAGTCGATAGAGGTTGGCCATAATTGGTAGAGTCAACGACCAGTACTTGTACGAGGGGCCATTGACGAAGGGGGTGTCAACGAGGGGCTTGGCGTCGTAGAACCAGTCGATGATGGCCGCATCGTCCTCTTCGTCGAGTTCAAGCTGAATCGCCTCAAGAGGCTCCACATCGAGCACGTTGTCGCCGTAGTCCAAAGGAGGTTCTTCGTCGTCGAATGGCGGAAACCGCATTCGCTTGAAGTGCCTACGGTCCCTCTTTTCTCGCCTCATTGCCAGCCACATCGTACTCCACTGAGCGTGATACACAGGTTCAATGACGCGAGGAATCTCATTCACGAAGGTGATTGCACCAGTGATGTGGTAGAGAACAGGCACCTCGCGCACTTGCTCCCAAGGGTATGGGATGTTTTCGAGCAGTTTCATGACGGCGTGAGGAACGTATTTCAAGGCACCGAGGTGAACTCGCTTGTCGTTTCTAAACTTGCGGTTGCTCATATCTCCATGGTCCTTGATGATTTTGCGGACGTGCTCCGGCGGGAGATCCTAAACGAACATGTATATGAGCACTAGCGACGAGGCCCACACAATGCGCCAGACGTACCTGCTTGCCCATATCCACGAAACCGCCTTTCCTCTTCTCGCTGTATCGCTTTCTCTGCATCTGCATCCATTTTTGAGACTTCTGTGCGATGACTGTAAAGTTATGGGAGAGGCGCGTCAGCAAACGAAGCGAGCAGCAAATAAACGAGAAACACGTACCCTCCGGCGGCAAGCGCGACCCAGATGCCTGGGAGGCTTGTGCGATGCCTGGAGGTGGCTGGGGCACGAACCCAGGGGGAGGAGGAGGATAACTCATCCTTGGAGGTGAGGGTAGGAGGGAAAAGAGGGCGTGATGATGTAAGCCGCGGCTTCGACTCCTTCAGGAGCGCTGGACCGTGCACTCACCCATCCTTGACTCAATCATGACTGCAATGGAGCAAATTTAATCCGCTGCCCTACAATCCCTTTCCTCAAACCAGAGTATCCAGCAAGAGAGTCTAGAGCAATGAAGAGCTTTGTTGGCCCATTATATTTCTGAAGACAGCATCAATCCACCGTCACTATTACGAACTACCAAACAACCCTTTACTCGACGACAGTTCGGCCCCAAGCTTGTATCCAGTGACCTGTGGAGAATTAAGGAATCATGTATGAGGATTGGATGTGAGTAGACTCACCTTGTCCCAGTCAATCTTTTGCCGAGTCAAGGGCAAGGCTCTCCGAAGTCCTTTGAAAGTCTTCTCTCCCATTTCGCTGTAGCTCTCATTCAAGGATATCTGGAATTTGCCTTCTTCCTCTTCAATTAGAGCCAGAATCTTCGAAGCCGCTGTGGCAGGAGCTGCTGACACGATCGCTTGGGGAATGTTGAAAGCGATGTTAGACTTTGAATCGAGCTGAACCTATCGAACCGCGTCAGGCCTGATAATGGCAACCTTTGATGTGACACCCACATTTCCTTGCTCGTAGTAGTGCACATTCACCAACACTCGTCCCTTGACCTTCTTCTCCGTTAAATCCACTGTGTACTCTGACCTCCACCTTCCCGACCTATGTCTATGGTTTCAGTGGGCCCGCCCATCGCGGTGTGACGACACCCACCAGTAGTTCGTTGGGTTGTACTTGTTGGCGACCACCTGGATGATATACTCTTGAGGAGGTCCTGTAGGCGCGAAGACAGAAGCAGTGCCATCATGATAATGTGCCGATAGATACGTCAACGTCGCGTTCTGAAGAGCTTCTCTGTTCCGTTCGTGGTCAACGTCTCTCGCACAAGAAGGTTTGAACAGTCAGACCCACCTGAACGGCTCGTGCTCTTCATCGACTTCGTATGGTTGTGCATCCGATGCTTCCTACCCTCGACAATGAGCTTCCGTCTCCCCGTTCACCAAGACCGACCACTCACCAGCGTTAGATGATCAAACACGAAGGTTGTCTTTGACCTAGGGTCCAGGAACCTCCCCTCATCTGGATCAACACCTTCCACCCGTGCAGCTTCGCTGATGATAGACTGGAGACAACAAGGGCGCAAGGACCAGGTCAAGAGTCAACGGCTGCGCAATGACCGATTAGCTTCATCTGACCTGGTGCTCTGTCCCCGGTACATCTACTGTCGTAAATTGTTCGATGTTATACTGCCTGAGAGATGGGAGGATTCCTTCTTGCAAGGCGTCGTCGTCCGCGATTATATTCCTGACATCTATGATCCAAGGTCAACCAAGCCGAGCTATTCAGGCACATCGAGTAATCACACCATTCAGAACATCGTTGATCTCCCCTGGAGGTGATTGGAGGAGGAAGTTTGAGACGGCTTGAATGCGTTCAGCCTGGTCCATGTGGGGAATAGTAGATGGAGGCGCGACGATGGAGCGAGGAAGAGTCGCGTTGACGCTCGATGAGGGCTTGAAGCCGTGCTGATGCCATCAATCCTGCGATCACCTCGCTGAAGGTTTGGTCTCTTGCTTTCCATCCACCACACCATGGATCAACATCTCCCATCTATCCGACACAGTGAAGGTTTGTAGCCGATCTACGTCCACGATTCGTTCGCCCTTTCGCATAGTATGTTCACCCTTCCCTGATTCCCTGTCAGGGTAATCTTGACACTTTCAAAACCCACGTGCGTGCGTAGTTGTGCATCCTCCTTCCCCCACACGGCCGATGCCGTTTGGCTTGAGATACAGTGGGCCAGTTAAGGGTTTTCAAGATGTGCATGGAGATTGTGGGACAGTTGCTCACTGTGTTGTGATCCCAAAGACGAGACCATCGTGGTGTCATTGTGTAGGGATGATGAGTTTGGAGCTACGTCCACCCAACTCGTGGTTGGCTGTGAGGTTGAATGGAAGTCTCGGCTTGAAGTAGTATTGCTATTGGTCAGGCCTCATTCTTCACTACTGGGATTGACAAAATCTTGTCATTTACGCTCAGGATCCAAGGCAAATAACGGCGGTGATTCCATTCCAATTCTACAAGCAATTGAATGCATCGCCCAATATATTTTGGTGTCCGTGATACCCTTCGATCAGGATTATCAAACCCTCCAGAGCCAACTTCCTGCCTAGTTGCATCTCTTGCTTCCCCCAGAGAAGTTGCTGCATTATAGGCGATTCTGCAAGCACCTTGCTAACCCCGTAGTGGATGGTTGCTCGGCGAGCGAGCTCTTCGGTTACTGGCACTTGGTTGCGATACTCCTGGAGGAAATGGTGCCACACCAGCTCAAAGTTGGACCGTTCTTTGTTACCCAATTGTGGGTCCTGCTTGGAGGAATTAATCCATGCGGCAAGGTATCCAACGTCTGTTCCTGTCAGCCCAATGTCGGATCCTTCCCAATCAATCAGATATATGGTTCTTGGGGTGCCATCTGGATTCGGGTCGACAGCAATGTTCACAAGGCTGGGGTCATTGTGTACCCACTATTATCCAACACGGTGAGCTGCTGCACTCGATTTGGAGAGAACCTCTGAGACCCACAGATCCGGAACTGTGAGCAGACTCCAATGCCATGATGCCCTCCTCCGCCACTACATTCACCATGTTGATATCCTTGTCAGAGAGCGGTAGCAGATCTTCTTCAAGTGAAGCGCTTTCATTAAAGCGCTTCAACCAGTCTGGTAACCCTGCATAACACATCTCGGGAAAGCCAGAAAATGCATGCCGTGAAGGCCAACACCTATCGAAGATGGCGCGGGCGTCGTCTCTATGATCCGCGCCCCATGCATGGAAGCGTCCCATAAACTGACCGATTGCTACACCAATGGTCACGGCCGCAGTCGCCGAGATATCGCCCCCCTTCAGATATTCCACCAATTGGACACACCCCTCGCCGATGTCCAACATAATGACAACACCTGCCTCTTTGTGAAATCTGTAAACCTCGGGCACCTGCACCATCGAACTCCTGGGTAACCAAGATCTGACGAGTTTCATAGCTTCAACTTCAATGACCTGATGGCGAGTGATGAGCGTAGCTGAGCCATGACGCTCGCCGGAGCCAACCAAACATACCTGTCTCTCCAGAGGGACCGACCTATTTCCTAAGGCTTTCATACAAGACTTCCCGTGTTTGACGATCACAGTGTCGTGGCCTTTGTATGGAGTTTCGAGCCACACCCTCCAAATCCAGTTGGTAAGTCCGCCAGGTAACAACTCTACCCGCCCATTGCTTGCAAACTCGGTGCACGCAAGGTACGAAATAAGACCCTTCTCAGTTGATAGGTCCAAGGTCGTACTTGGCGCCTCCATCTTCGATTGTTCCTCGTCCAAAGCAAAGCTCGTTGGGAGTGATTGCACTGCATCGACAGCGGTCGGACTTGAAGAGCTTGGTGCTACTGTAGCAGACATCGGTGTGACAGTGGTACTCTTTGGCGTGCGTTGTTTACCTCAATAGATACGAGGTCATCATACCAATGGAACGTATTCTGAAACTAGCCAGGACCCTTGCACAGATATTCGTGTTGAGCTTGAAACGCTTGAACTTGATCAACTCAGTCTGCGTCAATTGTTGTTCGACTATGACTCCAAGCACTCGCAGCCCAGGTAAATAGCAACAGGATTCACAATCACAGAATGACCGCCTTGTGACGTGATTCGTAGCCTCCAAATACGATCAAAGCACGAGGAGCAGTAAGTCCACTGATATCAGCAGCGCAGAGGGAAGGAACGGAGGGACACACTTCGCAATCCCACAGCTTAGCTTCCTATACTAACGTCAAGGGTTACCCCACTCTACACTGCAGCTAAGCGAGAGGAATGTTTCTGATGTTTTCTTGGTAGATGCTAATTAAATTACAAAGTCCACAGATGCGATGTGTATACTCCGAACAATTCCATGCGAATTCCAGTACTTAGAGCTTGGCAGTGAACTGGTTTTCAGTCACACCAGCACCCATAGCCGCGGTCGACGAGACACCACCAGTGACCGTCTTGATGAGGCTATCAGCATAGTCTGCACCGCTCCATTTCTGGTGCGTGAGGACGTCGCATCCAATCTCACGCTCACGGCGTTGCACAAGCTCAACGTAAGCCTTCATGCCCTCCTGAGCAAAGTTTTTGGCGAACACGTCAGAGATGTACGCATTGGAATGGAGACCCGCGAGCTAGAGAGCGCAATAGGTCAGCTCACTTCAAGGCAAAACCTTAAAAAAATAACTCACAGTGATGAATTGCCAGACGAAGCCAAGCTTGCCGAGTTCCCAAACGTAGGCCTTCATGTCGTTCTCGTTGAGACCAGCAGCCTCCCAGTTGAACGAAGGGCTCAAGTTGTATGCGAGCCACTGGCCTGGATGCACTGCGTGGACACCAGCAGCGAACTCCTTGGCCTGAGCCAAGATAGGTTTCTTGGTCTCCATCCAGAGGAGATCGGCGTAAGGAGCGAAGGCGTTGGCACGGTGGATGGCGCATTGAGTACCACCCTGGTACCTGTAGTAACCCTCACGGGTACGAGGGGTATCCCAGTTCCAGTAGGGCACAGTCTTGAGACCAAACTCTTTTTGCGCGACGGCGACGGCCTTGGGGTAGGAGAGGCGGCAAACGGTGGCGGCGAGCTTGTCTGCGGTTGCCTTGCTGGCACCCTGCTTGAGGAGAGCCTCAGCAAGTGTCTGGGGGAAAAGTTGGAGGTTGGCAGCAGCGATCCACTGGTCCTCAATGGCCTGGAGCTGGTCGCCGTTCTTGCCTGCAGCCTCAGCCTCGATCATGACGTTGTTGAGTGGAGCGAGGCTGGGGTTGGTGCAGCCAAGGAT
>Ga0065721_10051665_pt1 | contig 13938 bp, 12 predicted proteins | sample Mesricmetagenome_FD_59108 | JGI IMG/M metagenome (GOLD analysis project Ga0065721, IMG submission 59108) | Mesophilic microbial community from rice straw/compost enrichment Sample: eDNA_1 v2 (version 2) | ecosystem: Engineered > Solid waste > Grass > Composting > Bioreactor | place: USA: Davis... | reverse complement strand
ACCTTTACAGGAAGCGCCATACAATTTGCCTTTGTGATATGTTAAATAACCGGAGATATAGTCATTGCTCAGGTCAACAACCATTTGCAGGTTGCTGGCATCACCGTTACCTTTAAAAATTTTTCCTCTCGTAGCAATGTACCAAACCTGGGAGATACCCTGTGCCTGGATAGCGAATGTTGTGATGATGGCAACCAACAATAAAATGGTTCTTTGCATAGTCTTTTGATTTAGGAGTGACAATTGAAGACAGAAATCAAAGCCCATCGCAACATTATAGCTGCAAAGCTATAAAACTAAAAAATATTATATAAAAAATTTAATAATTCATCAGTTTCTCAATGTTATTTTTAAGTCTGCTCTTTGGGAGGAAATTTTTCTCAAGCTCAAGACTGAAGGGAACTGGTGTATCGAGTGAAGCACAACGCATAACAGGCGCATCAAGGAATTCGAAACAATGTTCGGCGATCCAGGCGGCAATTTCACCACCAATACCACCGGTCAATGTGTCTTCATGTAAAACAAGTATTCGACCGGTTCGTTTCACCGCAGTACGGATAGATTCATAATCTATCGGTAGCAATGTCCTGAGATCCAGAATATCTATTGATATCTCCGGATGTTCGGCTGCAAAATCTTCTGCCCAATGAACACCGCTGCCGTAAGTGATGATACCAATTTCATCACCCTCTCTTACATGACGTGCGCGACCGATTTCAATTTCATAGTATTCAGAAGGCACCTGTCCGCTTACACTGCGGTAAAGTGCTTTATGCTCAAAATACATCACCGGGTTTGGGTCATTGATTGCTGCAATCAGTAAGCCTTTTGCATCCATGGGTGTGGAAGGATAGACAATTTTCAATCCCGGTGTATGCACAAACCAGGCTTCATTACTCTGGCTGTGAAAAGGACCGGCACCCACACCCGCACCTGTTGGCATCCTGATTACCACATCTGCATTCTGTCCCCAGCGGTAGTGAATCTTAGCAAGATTGTTTACGATTTGATTGAAGCCCACCGTTACAAAATCCGCAAACTGCATTTCCATCATACTCTTATACCCTTCGAGAGATAAACCCAATGCAGCACCAACTACCACACTTTCACAAATCGGTGTATTACGAACCCTTGATTTCCCGAACTGGGAAACAAATCCCTCTGTTATTTTAAACGCCCCGCCATATTCTGCAATATCCTGGCCCATCAGCACCAGGTTTTCATGCTTCTGCATTGACATCAACAATCCCTCTTTTATCGCATCTATCATACGCATTTCCCTGGCCGGACCTTCGGGTTGATAACCAGTAGCAGCATTATCCAATACCCGAGCCCCTGATGCAGTTGTCGATGGTGCATAGATATCATTAAGTTCAGATGCTGTGTCCGGAACTACCGGTTTTGTATCAAAGCCAATAGCCAGTTCATCTTCGATCTGTTGACGTAGAGATTCGCGAATAGAACTAACCGAATCGGGTGTCAGTACATTTTGCTGCAGCAAATACTCCTCGTAATTTTTTACCGGGTCTTTTTTCTCCCACAACTCAAACAGATGTGAAGGCACATACTTGGTTCCGCTGGCTTCTTCGTGCCCACGCATCCGGAAAGTCATGGCTTCGATCAGGTAAGGCTTTTGATGACGCAGACAATACTCGCGCACACCTTTGATGGTATCATAAACCTGCAGGAGATTGTTGCCGTCGATCTGCACTCCCTCCATACCATAACCCCTGGCTTTATCGACCAGGCTGATACAGCGATATTGCTCCGTGGTCGGGGTGCTCAGACCATAACCATTGTTTTCAATCAAAAAAATAACAGGCAGGTCCCATACTGCTGCCAGGTTGAGTGCTTCATGAAAATCACCTTCGCTGGTTCCGCCTTCACCCGTGAAGGCCAGGGAAACCTTCAATGCGTCACCGCTTGTTTGATGCCTGAGTTTATGTGCCAGGGAAACTCCATCGGCAATGGCCAGTTGTGGTCCCAGGTGTGAGATCATTCCACAGATATGATAATCGCGGTTGCCAAAATGAAAACTTCTTTCTCTTCCCTTACTATACCCTTCGCGGGCGCCCTGCCACTGCATAAACAGTTTGGACAATGGCATGCCCCGGCTGGTGAAAACACCGAGATTGCGGTGAAGTGGCATGATCCACTCGTCTTCCTGCAAAGCCAGCGTGGCGCCGACTGCAATGGCTTCCTGCCCAATTCCACTAAACCATTTGGAAATACGTCCCTGCCGTAAAAGGATCAGCATTTTTTCCTCAATCATTCGGGGATAAAGAATGCTGCGGTAAAAATGTATCAACTCCTGATCGGATAAATCTTTTCTGTCGAAGGCCATATTGCGAATTTCAATGTTTAACGGTGAACTACCAAAGTCATGATGAGCAATTCCATAAAGCTCCATAAAGAGGCGGCCGGCGGGCATTCCTAATGATGGCAAAAGAAATCCGGCATCATTTTTTAATTAATTTCGGCCATGCGAAAAATCCTGATCCTTTTACTGGCGGCCCTTTTCATGGCTCACGCTGCCAGTGCACAAAACCAGTCACACAACGAAGAGTACTACCAGACCTTTGACGAACAAATAATGACCCGGCTCTATCTCGCAAAGAAGTACACTTCCCTGATCATGAAAGCACCGGAAGGAATTCAATCACTTCGGTATCGCCCCAACACCCTGACCACCCTCGGCATCAATGGCAGCTACAAATCCTTATCAGTCGGACTGGGCTATGGATTCGGATTTCTCAACCCCAACCACGACCAGAGAGGCCGGACAAAGTCTTTCGATTTTCAAACACATATCTATACCCGCGACTGGGTGACAGATATCTATGCCCAGTTCTATAAAGGATATTATTTGTCTCTGGGCAAAATTGCCGGAACGGCTGACAAACTATATTATCTCAGGCCGGATTTGAAAGTAAGACTGATTGGAGGATCTGTATATCGCCTGCTCAATGGTGAAAGATTTTCTTACCGCGCGGGGTTCCTGCAAAACGAATGGCAAAAAAAATCGGCCGGCTCATTTTTACTTGGCGCCGAAATCTATTATGGCACCACGAAAGGTGACAGCGCGCTGGTACCGTCGCACCTGAACAATTTTTATCCGCAACAGGGTATTGACCGCGTAAGACTGATTGAAATGGGACCCGGTGCGGGTTATGCATATACCTATGTCTGGGAAGAAAACCTGTTTATCACCGGCAGCGCAACTATCAATGCCGACATAAGCCTGGTCAAAGAAGAGACCGCCGAAGGTTCAGCCAATCGGACATCCATCAGCCCCAATGCTACGTTACGGGCTGTAGCCGGATATAATAGCGAAGAATGGGCGGTCACCATTTCATGGCTTCATAATTCCACCAATGCAAAAGGCCGTTCCTCTGATCATGAATACGGCATCAAAACCGGGGACTTCAAAATCACTTTGGCAAAAAGATTTACCCCCGGAAAGGCTTTTAAGAAAAGAATAGAACCAATACTTGAAAGAATACCATAAACGAACCTAGACCACCACGAGTTCGTAAAACTGTTCGGGATCCAGGTATTTATTTGACAATTCCTGTATCTCTGCTGATGTGATATTCTTAATTGTCCGCACCGACTCGTCGAAATAGTCAGGACCCAGTTTGTTCAAGATGATATTCTTCCACCTGGCTATAATATGAAAAGGTCCGTCCAGGTCACCCAGAACAGTTCCCATCAGGAAATTTTTTACCAGTAATAATTCCTCCTCACCGACAGGTTCATCGCGAAGCTTTTTCATTTCCTTATACACTTCTTCTATCGTGGCTTCGCAAACTTCTTTGCCGGCTTCGGTACTGATCATCCACGCGGTATCGTGCAAATGATTCTGGAAATAACTGTGTATGCCATAAGTATAACCCTTGTCTTCCCTGATATTCGACATCAGACGGGAACCAAAGAATCCGCCCAGCAAAGTGTTTAGCACCTGCGCTTTGGTGTAATCAGGATGATGACGTCCAATAAACGGTCTGGCCATCCTGATCGAGCCCTGCACACCATCGGGATCATTGGTTACCCTGAATTTTCGCTCTGCAGATTTATCTACTGCAAATACCTTCTCTTCACCGGTGCGATTGGGTAAGTCACCAAAATATTCATTCAACAAGGCTTCCAGGTTGGCAGGCAGTTTACCCGCGGCAAATATTACCAGCCTTCCTTCCTGGTAATACTTTTTATAAAAAGAAAGAAGATGATCTCTTGTGATCGCATTGAAATCTTCTTCACGGCTAAATCTGCCATACGGGTGTTGCTCACCATAGAGATAAACGTCAATCAGTCGTCCTGCTACAAAATCACTTTTTTTCAGGTTCACACGCAGGCGCTGCTTCATATTTTGTCGCGCTATGTTCAGCTCATCTTCGGGAAAAACAGATTCTGTCAATAGCTCTCTTACTACAGGCAACAACTCTTTTACGTGTTTTGTAAGACTATGAAGTGTGAGTGTTGCGGTTTCGCTGTGACAACTCCTGTTGAGATAAGAACCGTAATATTCGAAATGCTCGTTGATCTCAAATGCAGATTTTTGTTTTGTACCATTTTTCAGTAAAAAGTTGGTCATCGCTGCCACGAGGTTTTGCTCTTCGTACCAGTTACCGGCGAAGTACACCCATTCCAGCGACATCACTTCTTCTGCACCCGCTTCAATGGTATACACATCTACTCCATTTTTAAGCGTATATTTTATATAAGGCTTCAGATGTAAATTAAAATTCACGGCATCCACAATGGGAGGCGCTACCGACCGCTGTATCTTTTGTTTTGTCTTCAACGCTTAATGTTTGGCTTTATAATAAAGTGTGTTGCTGTTGTCGTGCCGGAATACTCTCCGGCTTTCTTCAAGTATCTCCTGCGGAGTAATGGAAGCATATTTGTCCAGTTCGGAATTGATGAGTTCGGCATCACCCAGCAATTCATAATAAGCCAGGCTGTTGGCCCGGTTCATCAGGCTCATATCCTCAAAGGCAATCATGCTTTCCGTCTTATTCTTCACTTTTTGAAGTTCTGCTTCCGTAACCGCCTCTTCCTGCAATTTTTGTATAACATCCTGAACTGCTTTTTCAGCATCCGGTAAACGCACGCCTTTTACCAGCTTGCCTTCAATGGCCAGAAGGCCATTATCGCAACTGCCAAAATGATGGCATTCGATATGGCTAAAGATTTGCTGCTCCTTAACAAGCTTTTGAAATAATCTTGATGATGCGCCGCCGCCGAGGATTTCCGTAATGAGGTCTGCGATATAATAGCGTTTGTCCAGCCGGGAAGAAATATGCCAGCACTGGTAAAATGCATCAAGAGGTACTGTCGCTTCCACTTCAAGCTTCCTGGCTTCTTTCTGTTCCGGTTCCTGCGGCAGGCTTCTGACATATTTTTCACCGGCCGGAATATCACCAAACCATTTTTCCGCCAGCTCTTTCACACGCTCCACCGTTACATTACCCGCAACAACAAGTATTGCATTTGCCGGCCGGTAAAATTTAAAGAAGAAATTTTTTACATCCTGCAATTGCGCATTTTCAATATGTGACAATTCTTTCCCGATAGTCATCCACCGGTAGGGATGTTTTTTGTAGGCAAGCTCACGCAATTTGTGCCAGACATCGCCATACGGTTTGTTCAGGTAGTGCTCCTTGAATTCTTCCATTACCACTTTGCGCTGCACTTCGAGACTTTTCTCACCAAAAGCCAGGGAAAGCATGCGGTCGCTTTCCAGCCAGAATGCGGTCTCAAGGTTTTCGGCGGGTACTTGAAGATAATAATTGGTAAGGTCGTTGGTGGTATAGGCGTTGTTCTCGCCACCTGCCATCTGCAAAGGCTCATCATAATTTGGAATATTTATGGAGCCGCCAAACATCAGGTGTTCAAACAGGTGCGCGAAGCCGGTATGGGCCGGATCTTCATCCCTTGCACCCACATCATACATCACATCTACTACAGCCATGGGTGTGGACAGATCCTGGTGTACGATCACACGAAGGCCGTTATCCAGCGTAAATTTTTCGAAATGTATCATAGATCAATTAACAGTAGCCGGGATTTAAAGTTCAGAGTTGGCAAACCGGGGCTCCAAAATTATCGAACAAAAGGGAAATGAAACCCGCGTAATGATGTATTCCTAAAAGATGCTCTTTACTTTCATCTCAGTTTGAATGAGTTCATCATCACGCTGTATTATGAGTTTGACCTTGGCATTGGCCGTCAGCAGCGCAGATTTATATCTCTGAAAATTCTGTGTAAAGTCGTTGTTGACTGCAATCAGCACATCACCTTCCCTCAGACCGGCCTTTTCCGCCGGCGAGCCCTTAGCCACACTGCCCAGCTCGATCTTGCCATTGATATAGTACAATTCAATGCCGGTATATGAATAATCAAATGGATCGCGGTAATGAGAATTTGGAATTAAATGAATATCTCTTTTAGGATAATTGAATATGACATTAAAGCGTCGTAAAATATCATTACCGATCAGTCCGCCGAGATAAGGATAGGACGTAACATTATATTCATCATTGAATATATAGGTCGGGACATTTCGAAATTTGTAAGGACCCAGCTTAAATTCCCTGATCACCGTCAGCTTCATCGAAATCTTCCCGCCAATGCCTTCTCCGTCCTTGTCCCATAATTTTCTTTTCTTTTTCAGCAGGATGCTGTCATCAATGAAGTCCTGGGAGATCATCAGGCAGACCCCGGCTCCGATATCGTGCAGAAACCGGGCCTGGTGCTCGGTCTCATCCCGGATTCGTGCTGTCTGGATCGGCAGAGTACTGATAATAGGCCGAAACAGGTAACCACCTTTTGGATAACGTAAAGTGCCTTTGCTGCAAATCTCCATTGTCAGGCTGTCGTAGTTTATCTTGACGATATATCTCGACAAAAGCGAATAGCCAATGATACCATCAATCCGTTCACCGTACACACTGGTCAACACGGAATAATCATTCACATGAAAATTGAGACTGTCAACAGTGAGATTTGGAAAATGAAGTTTGCGGTTATATAAAAACCCCACTTTCTTGATGCCGGCGATACCCCGAATGGTTCGGTCCGATTCCACAGGGTCCAGTTTAAACTCCGCAACCGTAGTAGAATCCAGCGATATGCCACTGCTGCCACTGTCAAGTATGAAATTTAATGTGTCAGGGAAATCATCCAGCCTGGCATTGAGAATGATCACACCACCTGTAAGCTGGGTAAAGGGAATCTTTGTCAAAACATGTGATACGGGTTCGATAAATTCTTCCTGCGTCCTGCCGGACATCACCGACAAGAGACAAAACAGGGTAACTATCAGATTCCTATTTCTCATATGACACTTTAATCCTGTATGTTCTACCTAGACAACGAAATCATGAAAATCGACGCAGGAGACATTTAACTGTATTTAAATTTATGTGATTGCCTTGCTAAAACAAAGCCGTTTATCCCGTTTTCTTGAACGGTCATTGTATTTTTGCGGACCCGGATTCCGGGGTCAAAATGTTTTATCATGGTCCTTTATGAGCTGTTGGAACGTGCCTTAAAGTTCGAACATCTTTCGGTAGAAGAAGGGGTTTTTCTTTATCGACACGCTCCGTTGGCCGAATTGATGTTTGTGGCGGACGAATTGCGAAAAAAGCAAGTGCCGCATGCCAGGGTCACCTGGCAAATTGATCGAAATGTCAACACCACCAACGTATGTATAGCCAATTGTAAATTCTGTAATTTCTATCGCATACCCGGTCATGCGGAAGCATATATCACCGACATGCCCACTTACCGGAAAAAGATTGAAGAAACCCTTCGCTATGGCGGCGATCAACTTCTCTTACAGGGTGGACATCACCCCGAATTGGGATTACAATTTTATGTGGACACATTCCGCCAGATCAAGGAAGAATTTCCAACAATAAAACTTCACGCGCTAGGACCACCCGAAGTGGCGCATATCACAAAGCTTGAAAAGAGTACCCACCGCGAAGTACTTATGGCCCTGAAAGAAGCCGGCCTGGATTCACTTCCCGGCGCCGGTGCAGAGATACTTGTTGACCGTGTACGCCGGCTCATTTCAAAAGGCAAATGCGGTGCACAGGAATGGCTCGACATCATGCACGAGGCACATAAGCTGCACATCACAACATCTGCAACCATGATGTTTGGGCATGTGGAAACCATTGAAGAGCGTTTTGAACACCTGGTGAAAATTCGCGAAGTGCAGGATCGCAAACCCGCGGATGCCAATGGATTCCTTGCATTCATTCCATGGACTTTCCAGGATGTTGACACTTTGCTTGCCAGGATACGGGGTGTGCATAACCTCACAACCGCTGATGAATATATACGGATGATCGCCCTTAGCCGGATCATGTTACCAAACATCAAGAACATCCAGGCATCGTGGCTCACCGTGGGTAAACAGACTGCCCAAATTTGTCTGCATGCAGGCGCCAATGATTTCGGCTCCATCATGATAGAAGAGAATGTTGTCAGCGCAGCCGGAGCACCACACCGTTTTACGTATAAAACCATCCAGGATGCGATTCGTGAAGCCGGCTTTGAGCCACAACTTCGCACACAGCAATATACCTGGAGAGAAATTCCGGAAACAATTGAAGAACAGGTGGTGAACTATTAACTAAATATTCAACCAATATTTACAAAAATCAAATCATGAAGACTGCCAAAACTTTTAACTGGTTCAGAAAAATTGCATTTACAGAAGGCGTATCATACATCGTTCTTCTTTTTATCGCGATGCCCCTGAAATATTGGGCTGATATCCCGATGGCCGTAACAATTATTGGCGGACTTCACGGTGTACTCTTTGTAGCATTTGTGGTCATGATGTGGGAAGTCAGGAAGGAATATAAAAAAGATCTCGGCTGGGTTTTCCGTGCTTTTATTTCATCACTTATTCCCTTCGGCACATTTTGGATGGATAGCCGCCAATGGAAAAAAGAAGAGGAAGCTATTGTGGCGGGCTAGTGGGAAGTGGGGAATGGCGAGTGGGAGGATGTCCTGTGTTTCTTATGTCAAACTATTCGACTATGTTGTTCACCTATGCCGAAGCAATGAAGGATATTTTTCCGTGTCAATCCGTTTGATCTGTTTTATCCGTGTCACACAACCCGTGCTTATCCATTAATTCATATAATCCAAAATCATCGATCAGCACCAAATCAATCGATCAATTGCAAAACGTCGAGATCTTCAGACAACAGGACCATTTTGTTTTGATAGCCTGAAGCAATCTTTCCAAGTTCATTTTGCATGCCTATCACCTTTGCGGGATAAGTGCTGCACATGCGGATGGCTTCTTCAGCGCTGATTCCAACTTTTTCAACAAGATTCTTTACTGATTTTCCCATTGTGAGCGCTGAGCCACTCAGGATTCCGTCGGCCTCATATTTATCACCCGCCAGTTTATGTTTGTACCCTCCAATCTCAGTGTCCGTCACGGCATCAGTGATCACAAACAACCTGTCTTTCATGACTTCCTTCGCAATTTTGATAGCGGCAAAATCCACATGATAGCCATCGGGAATAATGCTGGCCATTGCACGCTCATCCAGCATGGCAGCTCCAACCAAGCCGGGAGCACGATGTTGGAGAGGACTCATGGCATTATATAAATGCGTGACAGCGCGGATACCGCGGTCGAAACCGACTATTGCTTCTTCAAAACTTGCATTGCTATGCCCGGCTGAGATTACAATATTATTTGCCAGGATATATTCAATCACTTCAGGACTGCAGACCTCCGGCGCCAGTGTGATCATTTTGATAACACCCCTTCCAAACTCCAGCAGATCTTTTACCTGTTGCATGGTCGGCGAATGAATCAGCGATTCGATATGTGCGCCTTTTTTGACTGTATTTATCCATGGACCTTCGAGATGAACGCCAAGGATACCCTCTCCGCCTTCATCCCAGTATTTACGCACGGCATTTATGGAATCATGGAATATTTCGTAGGTATTCGTAGCCACGGTTGCCATACACCAGGCAGCACCGCCATCCCTGCAATAGGCATTCAACTCATGCAATGATTGTGTATCCGGATACATAGCCAGCAACCGGCCATGCGCTCCATAGATCTGAAGGTCTATATACGCCGGTGCCAGGATACCTTCCAGTTTGATATGTTCGGTGCCGGGATCGATATCGCTTATTGAAACAATTTCCTTTATCCGGCCACTCTCCGTGATAACGGCCTTTTCATTCAACCAGGATTCACCCGTAAATATTTTCTTCGCCGAATATGCCTTCTTTGCCATGCTGTTGATTTCGGCGCAAAAATAGGGCAAGTCATTTGCTTGTAACAACCAAAACGGTTCTACCTGCGTCATAATCCTGGTCGGAAATCTCATCATGCAGAAAGACTTCAGAATAAAAGAGAATTCATGGATTGCCCGCCTCGCCGCCTGGAAACTAAATGCGGATAAGCTGGCTATTGTTATTGGCCGAACGATTCACCTGCATCGAACAGGCAGGGAAGAATTTTTACAAAACAAAAGATGGCTATTGCATGAGATGATACATATCGATCAATTTCGCCGCTACGGGCTGCTTCGATTTATTGTTCTTTATCTGTGGGAATCTTTACGAAAGGGTTATTACAACAACCGTTTTGAAGTGGAGGCCCGCATGGCAGAGAGAGATTAAATCATTTTTCAGCAGTTACCTGTGGCGTCACAAAGCGGTAACCAATTCCCTTGATTGTAATGATCTCCAGGTTAGGATCGTCTTTCAGATAACTGCGGAGCTTTGTGATGTAGACATCCAGGTTGCGCGAATTAAAAAAAGAATCATTTCCCCACAAAAGGTTCAGTATTTCCTTACGGTCTATGATGCGGTCGCGGTGTTCGTATAAGAGACGTAACAGTTCTGCCTCGCGATAGGAGAGTTTTCTTTCTTCATCGCGCAGGCAAAGTAATTGTCGGTTTATATTAAAATCATAGTTACCGAGTTTCACTTTTTCTCCGTTAACCTTTGCAGGAGCAGATGTACGGTGCCGCATGGCATTGTTGATGCGGGCAATCAGCTCCTCCATGCTAAAAGGTTTACGGATATAATCATTTCCGCCAATAGAAAATCCCTTTACCGCATCCTCCGTTTGAGTTTTTGCGGTAAGAAAAAGAATAGGTACTTCCCGGTCAATTGTCCTGATTTCATCAGCGATGGTGAATCCATCTTTGTTGGGCAACATTACATCCAGCACGCAGACATGCGGAGCAGATTTTTTGAATTCAGCGGTAGCTTTTGCGCCATCACTTTCCATGATCACTTCAAAGCCACGGTTCTCCAGGCTTTCTTTGACAATTTTGCCAAGGAACACTTCATCTTCTACATATAAAATGCGGATAACATCTGCATCAGGCTGTGACATGATATGGCTCTGGTTTTGGAATGTTTATGATAAAACTGCTGCCGGCAACTTCGTTACTTTCCACAGTAATGTGGCCACCGTGCTGATCAATCACCTTTGACACATAATTCAGACCCAGTCCATGACCTTTCGCATTATGCGTGTCACCTGAAGGTACGCGGAAAAACTTTTCAAATATCTTCTTCCGGTATTGCGGAGGAATGCCGATCCCGTTGTCTGATACTTTCAGAATGATTTGCTCCTGTTCTTCAGTGATATCAACTGTTATCTCAGCCTTTCCACTGTTATATTTTATGGCATTGTCGAGCAGGTTAAATATCACACTTTGTATATGTTGCCGGTCACCCTGCATTTGCAAATTGACTGGTGCATTAACTGTCACGCGTGCCCCATTCTTTTCCAGCTGAAGCCGCAGGGACCTGATTACTTCCTTTACCAGTTCATCCAGGGCAAACCATTCCTTTTTGATTTCCATTTTGCCGCTCTCAAACATCGACAACTTTAATACCTTATCCACGAGTAAACCAAGTCTTTGTAACTCATTTTGCGAAATGTCGAGGTACTCTCTTGTTCGCGCCGGATCATCCATGGCATTGAAATTTTTCAATGCCTCAATAGCCACGCCTACAGTCGCAATGGGCGTTTTTAGTTCATGCGTGATATTGCTGATCAGGTCACTCTTCATCACAGCGAGGCGATGTTGCCGGAGCAGGCTTTTATACAACAACACAAAGGCAAAAACCGTAAGCCCTATGAGGAAGACAGAAAAAAGGATTGGCAGGGAAATTTTTCTAACCAGGTATGCAAATGTATTGCCGAGACTTAGTCCATATCCATCTACAAAACCCAGGCTGGCAACTGAATCTGACAGCACCACTGTTTCCGATCCTGGTGCAGCTCCACCGTCATGCATTACTTCATATGGTATCGGCAGAAGATTTGCGTCAAGCTTTTTATCGAAGGCTTCTCTGACAACTGCAGCTGAAGGTTTATCACTCACAATCGAATCAAAACTCACAGAAATTTGTTGCCCGTCTGCATTCCTGAACAGGAAGGTGGTCACTGTGGCACGGCTCTGAAGAGAATCTGCATGAAGTCGCACGATAGGCGGAGGAACATTGGTACTTCGCCATTCAGACGGATCTAATGACTCTCTTCCGCCTTTTACCGTTAGCTGGCTGCCGGCTTCACGGCTATTCATGCCAATAGTACGGCGGGGAGTTCCTGATTCTTTTGCCTCTGCATTCAGTTCGTGATCCAGGGTAATCATCATTCCTTTCTTCACCTCCTGTGTATCGGAAATCACGCTTTCCCGCAATACCCGCAGCACGCGTGCCGTATTATCGGGTCCCCGGCGAATGGTCACCCGGCCATCTGCCGGCCTGGCTTTTACGGTGGTATTGGCGGTGTCTTTTAATATACGCCGTATCCTTGTTTGTAGGACGGAGTCCTGCACCTCGCGCACGGTTTCCCTGAATAATGACTGGACCTTTACTTCGAGTGATGTTTTCTCGCGGTTATAGTTGTCCCTGATCCAATACCACTGGAAGCCGGTGATCACCAGCAACACAACACACATCAGGATCGCCAGCCAATGGAGTTTTTTCATTCTTATAAGTTGAATACAAATTTAGCTGAATGGCCCGGCCTTTTTCCTTTGATTAACCTTTATTAACCTTAATGAAAGGTGTATTAACCGCCTTGCAGTATCCCTTGCCCTAGCTTAGTAAAAAAAATCAGAACATGAAATTTACATTGTTATCAGCCGTCTGCTTGTTAGCGATTACTGCCGTACAAGCCCAGCAGAAAGAGGGCAAAGTGATTTATGAAAGAACCACGCAGATGCAGTTGAGACTGGCAGATGCCGGTGAAACCGCACAGGATATTCCCCGCACCAGGGTAGACAGGTTTGAATTGAATTTTGCAAATGGACAGATGACGCTCCGCACGGTGGAAGAACCATTTGCCGACGAACCCGTCAATGCCGGGGGTGGTATGATGATCAGAACCGTCGGTGCCGGTGCGGATGATATCGTGTTTTGCGATTTTACGAAATCAAAGAAATTAGAGCAACGTGATTTCCTGGACAAAAAATTTCTAATTACCGACAGCATTAAAAGGGGCAACTGGAAGCTGGAAGAAGAAACAAAAACAATTCTCGGTTATCAGTGTCGCAAAGCTACTTCCCAGCGTATTGGAAAACGCGCGATGATCACGATGGACAACGGACAGATGGTTCGTAAAGAAGTAGAGGACACTTCGGCAATCGTTGCCTGGTTTACCACCGATATCCCCGTAGCTGCCGGCCCGGATGTACAGGGTCAGCTGCCAGGTTTGATCCTGGAACTTGAAACAAACAATGGCCGCAGTGTTTACAAAGCCGTGGAGTTTTCTCCCAAACCCAATATGTCTGCCCTCAAAGAACCTTCAAAAGGTAAAAAAGTCACCGCGGAGCAGTTTTCTAACGAGAGAATGAAAATAATGGAAGAGATGCAGAAGAATAATGGCGGTAATTTCAGGATCCGGGTTGGATAGGG
>Ga0065721_10051664_pt1 | contig 13943 bp, 13 predicted proteins | sample Mesricmetagenome_FD_59108 | JGI IMG/M metagenome (GOLD analysis project Ga0065721, IMG submission 59108) | Mesophilic microbial community from rice straw/compost enrichment Sample: eDNA_1 v2 (version 2) | ecosystem: Engineered > Solid waste > Grass > Composting > Bioreactor | place: USA: Davis... | reverse complement strand
TGGCGGGTTTCACCGCGCTCTCCGCCTGCCGCATCGACCAAGACCGCGTGTTGCTGCGGGCGACGTTCGATGGCGGCGCCTGCCAGGGCGTCGAGCCGGCCAACTTGGCCGAGCCGCGCGGCACTATCGTCGCGGTCACGATCCCCGCCACCCGCACGGCCGAGATCTGCACCATGCAGGTCGTGCCGATCGACGTCGAGCAGGTGATCGAGGCGCCCGAGCCGATCTTCGACCTCGACGTCACCGCGCTCGATCCGGACAACAATCCCGTCGCCCACGGCGTGGTCGAGCTCGACGAAACCGTGGCCGATTGCGTCGCTCCCGCGGACTGACGACCCGTCTTGCGTCCGTCAAAGTCTACCGTTACAACGCGCCACCTTCCCAAAGACCCATTCAAGGATCGACACCCAATGGCGCTCGAACGCACCTTCTCCATCATCAAGCCCGATGCCGTCCGCCGTAACCTCATCGGCAAGATCATCGCCAAGTTCGAGGAGAACGGCCTGCGTCCGGTGGCCATGAAGAAGATCCACATGACCCGCGAGCAGGCCGAAGGCTTCTACGCGGTCCACAAGGATCGCCCCTTCTTCGGCGAGCTCGTCGAGCAGATGATCGCCTCGCCCGTCGTCGTCCAGGTACTGGAGGGCGAGAACGCCATCGCCAGGAACCGCGAGATCATGGGCGCCACCAACCCGGCTAATGCCGCCGAGGGCACCATCCGCAAGGAATTCGCCCTCTCGGTCGGCGAGAACTCCGTGCACGGCTCGGACGCCCCGGAGACGGCCGCGCAGGAGATCAAGTTCTTCTTCACCGACGACGAGATCGTCGGCTGATACGCCGTCGCATCTTTTGAAAAATCCAGGCCGCCTCCGGGCGGCCTTTTCTTTGGCTAGACGGCTTCCACCTCCGCCGCCCCGGCCTCCGCCACATGCCGGGCAAGCTCGCCGATCTGCGGCATCAGCTTGCCGCGCCGCGCCTCGACATCCTCCGACCAGTGGCTGAACCGCTCGAGCAACGGCAGGAACTGCGCGAGGTCCGCGGCGCTCCACTCGGCAAGGAAATCGCCCATCAGCAAGAAGCGGTAAGCGCGTACTGCTCCCGTCACGGCGCGGCCCTTGTCGGTCAGGCGAATGAGCGTGCGCCGGGAGTCTGCCTGGCTCGCCACCCGCTCGGCATACCCGTCGTCGACGAGATCGGCAATGAGCCGGCTGGCGCGCGACGGATCGATGCCGATGCGGGCGGCCACCGTCGAGACCATCGTCTCCTCGCCCCCGGTTTCGCCGAATTCGTGCACCGGTGCCTCGATGGCGGCGAGCACGTCAAGCTGCGCGAGGTCGAGCTTCAAGCCCAGGTCGCTGATCGCCACATGGCTGAGCTCGCGCTTGACCACGCGCCGCCGCCAGTTCTGCAGCAGCGCATCGACACGCTTGACCGCGTCGATCACGCGGCCATCGGCTCCGGCCTGCTGCAACAGGCTCTCGACCTCGGGCGTTTTCGTCTCGGTCATGGCTTGTACGCTCCTGATGCATGCATTTTGCAAATGCGTGCTGTTGACATGTATCTGCTGTGCACAGATATAGGTTCGTGCAGCGATTTCAAGTCGTCACTCTCTTCCGCCGCGCCTTATCACGCGACGATAACGAAAGTTTTTCCATGTCGCCCACTACAATGCCTCCGGAGGCGGATCCGGCCGCCGCCCAATCCATTCCGCTCATTATCGGTGCTGTTGCTGTCACGCTTCTGCTCGCCTCCCTCGGGCAGACCATCGTTTCCCCGGCGCTGCCGACGATCGTGGGCGAATTCGGCGGGCTCGATCATCTCACCTGGGTCGTCACCGCCTATCTCCTCGCCTCGACGGTCGTGGCGCCGATCTACGGCAAGCTCGGCGACCTTTACGGGCGCAAGCGCGTGCTTCAGGTGGCGATCCTCATCTTCCTCGGCGGCGCCATCCTTTCGGGCACGGCGGTCAACATGCTGACCCTCATTATCGGCCGCACCATCCAGGGGCTCGGTGGCGGCGGGCTCATGGTCGTTGCCATGTCGGTCGTTGCCGACGTCATCCCGCCGCGCAAGCGCGGCAAGATCCAGGGCATCTTCGGCGCGGTCTTCGGCGTCTCGACCATCGTCGGCCCGCTGCTCGGCGGCTTCTTCGTCGAGCACTTCTCCTGGCACTGGATCTTCTTCATCAACCTGCCGCTCGGCCTCGTCGCCCTCGCGGTCATTTCGGTGGCGCTGAAGCCGCGTCCGGGCGCCGCCCGCCGCATCGATTATCTCGGCTCTGTGCTGCTCACCGCCACGCTTTCGGCCATCGTGCTCTTCACCAGCCTCGGCGGCAGCACCATTGCTTGGGCGTCCGCGCCCAGCATCGCGCTCGTCGTCATCGCCGTCGTCTCGCTCGTCCTCTTCATCTGGGCCGAGACGAAGGCGGAGGAGCCGGTGCTGCCGCTCTCGCTCTTTGCCAACAACGTCTTTTCGATCTCCAACACCGTCAGCGCCATCGTCGGCCTCGCCATGTTCGGCTCCATCACCTTCCTGCCGCTCTATCTGCAGACCGTGCAGGGCGTCTCGCCCACACAGTCGGCGCTGGCGCTCGTCCCGATGATGATGGGCCTCATCGGCGCCTCGACCCTCTCCGGCTTCGCCATGAGTCGCACCGGCCGCTACAAGCTGCTTCCGATCGCCTCGACCGCCGTGCTCTTCGTCGGCATGCTGCTGCTGACGACCATTGGCGTCGATACGTCGACCTGGCTCATCGGCTGCTACATGTTCCTCGTCGGCGCCGGCATCGGACCGGTCAACAGCGTCTCGGTCACGGCCGTGCAGAACGCCGTGCCGCGCAGCATGGTCGGCGTCGGCACCGCCGGCGTCACCATGTTCCGCCAGATCGGCGGCTCCATAGGCGTCTCCGCCTTCGGTGCGCTCTTCTCGGCCGGCCTCACGGCGCGCCTCGCCGGCATTCCCGGGCTCGAAGGTGCCCATTCGATCAACGCCGCGGCCCTCGCGGCGCTCCCCGAAGCGACCCGTACGCAGGCGCTCGATGCCTTCGTTGCGGCCCTGCACCCCATCTTCTATGCCGGCGCCGGCGCGGCGGCTCTCGCCTTCGTCTTCGCGCTCTTCCTCAAGCAAGTCCCGCTCGCCTCGAGCTTCCGCAAGGAGCCGGAGGCCGAGATCGACGCCGAGGAGGCGGCAACCGCTGCGGCGGTCGGCGGGTAGGGAGGTCGCTGCACCTGCATCGGGACGTCTGCCGGACCGCGCCGCCGAAGCGGCCGCGATTGGACGTGCAGTTGCTGCCTCGGCGCAACCGCCAACTTGCCGCCCGCCCTCCGGGCACTTCACTTCGCCCGTGCAAGCCTCTAGATAGAGGACCACGCAGGGACGACCCTGCGGTTTTCTCCCACATATCGGCCGGGACGACCCGCCATCGGAAAAGGAACACCCCATGGCCTGGGTCTATCTCGTTGTCGCCGGTCTCTTCGAAGTGGGTTGGGCGATCGGCCTCAAATACACCGAGGGTTTCACCCGCCTCGTGCCCTCGGCATTGACGGTCGGCGCCATGGTCATCAGCGTCGCGCTGCTCGGCCTGGCGCTACGTGACCTGCCGGTCGGCACCGGCTACGCCATCTGGACCGGCATCGGTACTGTCGGCACCGCGCTTCTCGGCATCTACCTCTTCGGGGATCCCGCGACTGCCCTGCGGCTCGCGTGCATCGGCCTGATCGTCACCGGCATCGTGGGCCTCAAGCTCGTCTCGTAACGAGCAAAAACCAACCCGATCAATTACATGCCGAGGAAACTGGAATCGCTTCCTCGGCATCTTGATTCACTCATCGAGGCGCTTGAATCGGTTTCTCAAGCGCGGTGCGTGGCAAAAATGCCAGGCAGGCTGACCGATCGCGCCTGTTCGCAACTTTGTTAATAGCCAAACAGGTGCTGCTTGCTACATTGCCCGCATGCGCTTCGGGGGCTCCGGCGCGCAATAACGAAGCCGAACTTGCGTCGCCGGCTCATAAAGATCTGGAGAGCAATAAGTGCCCTTGCGCTGGCAAGAAGTGGCGTTGCCACTCTTTACGATTCTCGTCCTTCTCGTTCTCAAGCACGTTCCGGCAACCCAGCACCTGCCGCTGTCCCGAGTCGCGGGTGTGGTAGCCTTCGGCTATGCCGCATTCCTCGCCATGCGCCTGATGCAGGCCGAGCAAGCCGTCTTCATCGACGGCTGGTCGGAGTTGCGCCCGTCCATGGTCGAATATGCCACCGCCTACGGAGCAGGGGCGCTGGCGCTGCTGCTGATGTTCGCGGTCACCTTCGCCGGCTGGCATTCGGGCGATCCCCAGGGCGTGATGGCCGCGTTTATCGCGTCCCTCGGCCTCGGGTTCGGCGCGATCGCCATTGGCGTCACCAGCATCTTCGTGCGCGTGCGCTGGAACCATCGCGAGCTCGAATATCGCGGCGCCTTCGGCCAGGTGAAGCGCATCGCCTGGTCGGACGTGAAGAGCTGCCGGCCCAACTGGCGCGGCGTGACCATCTCGACCCACGATCGCCAGCGCGTCACCTTCAGCCAGTTCCATAGCGGTGCCGCAGAGCTCGCCCGCCACGCCACCAACCGCGCCCGCCGCAACATGGAATCGGCGACCAGGGCCTTCGCCTCGCTCTAGTCGCGGAACGAACCGCCGCCCGCCCTGTTCCTCCCCGGTAACCCGGAGAGGAGCAATGCACCACGCACCCGTACGGCATCGTACCGTCGAGATCGACGGCATGCGCATTTTCCTGCGCGAGGGCGGAGAGCAGGGGGCGCCGGTCGTCCTCCTGCCGCACGGCTATCCCTGCTCGTCCTATGAGTTCCGCAACCTCATCCATGCGCTCGCCGACCGCTGGCACCTGCTGGCGCCGGACTTCCCGGGCTTCGGTTACAGCGACACCCCCGACCCCTCCCGTTTCGGCTACGATTTCAACGCCTACGCCGATTTTCTTGAATCGTTTCTGGCGCACGAAGGCGTCGACCGCTTCGTGATCTACCTTCACGACTACGGCTCGCAGATCGGGCTGCGCCTCGCCATGCGCATGCCGGAGCGCGTTGCCGGCCTCGTCATCCAGAACGGAGACATCTACGAGGATGTGCTCGGCCCCAAATACGAGGCGATCCAGGCCTATTGGGCCGACCCCTCGGAGAAGAACCACGAGGTCCTCGAGAATGCGGTGAGCGAGGAGGGCTTCCGTCACGAGTTCGTCGGCGAGGTCGGAGAGGACGTGGCCGGCCTCGTTCCGCCCGACCTGTGGAAGCTGCACTGGCCGCTGATGGATACCCCCGAGCGCCGCCGGCTCTCGGTCGGCCTCATGGAAAAGCTTAAGGAGAACCTCTCCTGGTTCCCGCGCTACCAGCAATACCTGCGCGACAACCAGCCGCCGGCGCTCATCGTCTGGGGCCCGAAGGACGGCTACATGCCCGAGCCTTCGGCCCGGGCGTACCTGCGCGACCTGCCGGACGCAGGGCTGCACCTCATCGATGGCGCCGGCCACTGGCTGCTCGAGACACACTTCGTCGAAGCGGTGCCGCTGATCCGCGGCTTCCTCGAGCGCGTGCATGCGGGCTAGCCAGCGCTGGCCAGCCCGGCATCGAAGCGATAGTCTGCGAGCGCCTTCGCTTCGAGTGATTTGATGAACAAGCCCGCCATCGCCCGTGTCGCCCGCACCGTCTGCCCGCATGACTGTCCGTCGGTCTGCGCGCTCGACGTCGATATCCTCGACGAGCGCACCATCGGGCGCGTGCGCGGCGCCAAGGATGATCCCTATACCGCCGGCGTCATTTGCGAGAAGGTCGCCCGTTACGCCGAGCGCGTCCATCATCCGGACCGGTTGCTCCATCCCCTGCGCCGCCTCGGACGCAAGGGGGAGGGGCACTGGCAGCGCATTAGCTGGGACGAAGCCCTCGACGAAATCGCCGCCCGCTTCCAGGCTGCCGAGGACGAGTTCGGCTCGGAGTCCGTCTGGCCCTATTTCTACGCCGGCACCATGGGCCACGTGCACCGCGACGGCATCGACCGGCTGCGCAATGCCAAGGGCTATTCCGACCAGTACGACACTATCTGCACGGGCCTCGCCTGGCCCGGCTACATCGCCGGCACGGGCCTCCTCGGCGGCGTCAATCCCGAGCAGATGGCCGAGAGCGACGTGGTGGTCATCTGGGGCACCAACGCGGTGCACACCCAGGTCAACGTCATGACCCACGCCATGCGCGCCCGCAAGGAGCGCGGGGCCAGGATCGTCGTCGTCGACATCTACCGCAATGCCACCATGGAGCAGGCGGACCTGCCTGTCCTTCTCCGCCCCGGCTCGGACGGCGCGCTCGCCGTCGCGGCCATGCACGTCATCCTGCGCGAGGGGCTCGCGGATCGGGAATATCTCTCGAATTTCACCGACTTCTCGCCCGAATTCGAATCCCATTTGAAAACCCGCACGCCCGAATGGGCTGCCCCCATCACCGGCCTTTCGGTCGAGGAGATCGAGACCTTCGCGCGCACGGTCGCGACTCCCCGCACCTTCTTCCGCTTGGGATTCGGTTTCACCCGCCAGCGCAACGGCTCGACCAACATGCACGCGGCGCTCTCGATTCCGGCGCTGACCGGCGCCTGGCAGCACCGCGGCGGCGGCGCCTTCCATTCCAATTCCGGCACGTTCAAGCTCGACAAGTCGCGCCTCACCGGCAAGCACCTCAAGACCCGGCAGGTGCGCCAGCTCGACATGTCCGAGATCGGCCCGATCCTCACCGGCGACGCCAGGGCGCTGAAGGGCGGCCCGCCGGTCAAGGCGATGATCGTGCAGAACACCAATCCGGCAAGCGTCGCCCCGCACCAGGCGCTGACGCGGCAGGGCCTGATGCGCGAGGACCTCTTCCTCGTCGTCCACGAGCAGTTCATGACCGAGACGGCAGAGCTGGCCGACATCGTGCTGCCGGCCACCATGTTCCTCGAGCACAACGACTATTATACCCGCGGCGGTCACACCCGCGTACTTTATGGCGGGAAGCTCATCGAGCGCCCGGGCGAGACATGGTCCAACCACGAGGTCATCAACGCCCTGGCGCTTCGCCTCGGCCTCGATGATCCGAGCTTTATGAGCAAGGATCGCGACATCGTCGCCGATACCTTCGCCCGCTCCGGTTATGGCGATCTCGACGAGATCGAGAAGGTCGGTTTCATCGACCGCGAGCGCCCCGACGGCGAGCAGCGCTTTGCCGACGGGTTCGGCTGGCCGGACGGGCGCTACCGCTTCGCCCCCAACTGGCAGGGTGCCGCCGACAAGAAGGGGTATGTGTGGACCTGCGACCCGGCCGTCATGCCGCGCTTCGCCGACTACTGGGACATCAACGATCCCGTCGATGCCGAGCATCCCTTCAAGCTCGCGACGAGCCCGGCCCGGGCCTTCCTCAACTCGAGCTTCAACGAGACCCCCGGCAGCCGCAAGCGGGAGCGCGAGCCCTCCGTTCACATCCACCCCGACGACGCGGCCGCCCTCGGTATCGCCGAAGGCGACATGGTCGTCCTCGGCAACAAGCGAGGCGAGGTGCACCTCCTGGCGAAGTTCTTCGCCGGCGTGCACCGCGGCGTCCTCATCGCCGAAGGCCTCCACCCCAACAAGGCGCATCGCCACGGGCAGGGGATCAACATCCTCACCAGCGCGGAACCCGCGCCCCCATTCGGCGGCGTGCCGTTCCACGACACGGCGGTGTGGGTGAGAAGGGCTGAACTGGGTTCGTGAGCCCGCCCTCGTGGTTCGAGGCTTCGCTAGCGCTTCGCATCTTACCATGAGAGCTCAATGCGTTCGGGACTCTCGGAGCCCCTATGGTGAGGTGCCGCGAAGCGGCCTCGAACCCCGAGGGCAGGCACCTAAGCGTAAGCCACCCAGAAGAAATACGCCGTCATCCCCGTCCCATAGACGATCACCCCCGCGCGGATCAGCGCGCTCGGGATGAGGTGGGCGAAGCGGGCTGCGAGATATCCGCCTATGGTGACGCCCACGAGCGCGATCGAGCCGTGGTACCAGTCGATGGAACCGCCCATGGCGAAGCGCACGACTGCCACGATGGCGACCAGCGCCGAAATCCAGAGCTTCAGTCCGTTCATGGCATGGATGTCGGTGAGGCCGGCCGTCGCGAGGAACGCCAGCAGCAGGATGCCAAGGCCGGCGTTGAAGAACCCGCCATAGACGCAGATCGCAGCGAGGAACGCCAGGAGCAGCACCGCGCCCGCGGCCCTCGCGCCGCGCATCTGCCCGGCATGGGCGCGGATGAACGCGTTGAGCCGGGCGCCGAACGCGAAGAGCAGCATGGCAAAGAGCATCAGCCACGGCACGATGCGCGAGAACATCTCGTCGGAAACGACGAGCAGCAGTTCGGCCCCGACATAACCGAAGAGAAGCGAGACGACGGACCAGACGAGGAGCCGGTCCTTGTACCGCACCACGTCCTTCCAGTAGCCGGCCGTGCCGCTGACATAGCCGGGCAGGGCCGCATAGGTGTTCGAAGCATTGGCGATGACGGGCGGCACGCCGGCAAAGAGCAGCGCCGGAAAGACAATGAACGAGCCGCCACCGGCGAGCGAGTTGACGGCGCCGCCGAGGAACCCGGCGGCGAGAAGCAGAAATTCGGTCACGAGAATCCTCCTCGCGCGAGCCTACAGGCGTCCCGCTCCTCTGCCCAATGGAAATGCCTGATCGGCCCATCACCGCCGATGATGCCGCATGCCGGCCATGCAGTTGACACCGGCACCGATCGACAGCATATGGACACTAGGTTGCTGGCACCCGCCGTCCGCCGGGCACTGCCCGAAGGTGAAGCCAGCCGCGTTTCGCGACTTTTCCGACATGGACGTTCCTTCACCCGAGGCGTTTCATGGCAAGGCGGGCTCCCATGAAGATCAGTCGCCTCACAACGTGTGAGAGGATCGTATCATGGCGTTTTCACTCGATATCGCCAGTGCAACCACCCTGAAGGCCGAAGCCAGGGCCTTGCGCGAGGAACATGCGCGTATGGGCAATCCCATCAGCCACGGCGAAGCGCTCGAGCTGGTTGCCAAGGGCCATGGCTATCGCGACTGGAACACCGCCCGCGCCCTGCTGCCCGAGCGTGTCGCCGCGCCCGTGCAGGTCGGCAGCCGGGTCAAGGGCACCTATCTCGGCCATCCGTTCCGTGGTCTCGTCATCGGCGTCACGCTGATGTCGGACATGCAGCACTATCAGGTGACGGTGAAGTTCGATGATCCCGTCGACGTGGTGAAGTCGCAGCATTTCTCGGCCCTGCGCCAGCGGGTGACGGCGACGGTCGACATCCACGGCATCTCGCCGGCGACGACCAGCGATGGCGAGCCGCACATGCGCATAACGCGCGAATGACGGCGGCGGGTCCGGCTCCGGCCGGGCTCGCCTTGCCCTTGATCGTCGAATGCCGATATAACCGGTCTCTCCCTTGATGCCGGTCCCGGGCCGGCTTTCCCCAGCAACGGATCGGCATGATGACGACGCAAACCAAGCCCATCGAGCTCTATTTCTTCCCGACTCCCAACGGCTACAAGATTTCGGCCATGCTCGAGGAGCTGGGCGTGCCCTACAATGTGCACGTCGTCCACATCGGCAAGGGCGACCAGTTCAAGCCCGAGTTCCTCGCTATCTCGCCCAACAACAAGATCCCCGCCATCGTCGATCCGGAAGGCCCGGGCGGCGAGCCGATCTCGGTCTTCGAATCGGGTGCGATCCTCAAATACCTGGCGACCAAGTTCGGCCGGTTCTATCCCGCCGATCCGCGCGCGCAGGTCAAGGTCGACGAGTGGCTCTTCTGGCAGGTCGGCGGCTTCGGCCCGATGCTGGGCCAGAACCACCACTTCGCCCTCTATGCGCCCGAGAAGATCGAATACGCCATCAAGCGCTACCGCGACGAGACGCACCGGCTCTACCGCGTGCTCGACACGCAGCTCGAGGGCAAGGACTACATCGCGGGCGAATTCTCCATCGCCGATCTTGCGTGCATCGGCTGGGCCCGCGGCTGGGAGCGGCAGGGCATGGATCTGAAGGAATTCCCCAACGTCGCCGCCTGGATCGAACGCGTCAGCAACCGCCCCGGCACCAGGAAGGGCCTGGAGCTCTCAGTCGACAGCGGCGCGCGGGTGGACCTCACCCAGGACGACGAAGCCAAGAAGGTCTTGTTCGGCCAGCGCTGAAGCCTATATCGGAACCGCGGCGGCCCTGGCGCACGGCGCCCGGTTCCTGTTTGAAATCACCGCAGAGGGCAAAAACCACTTGTCTTGGCAGGTCCAAAGCCTGTATGCCCGCTGCGGACGGAGAGGTGGCCGAGTGGTCGAAGGCACACCCCTGCTAAGGGTGCAGATGGGCAACTGTCTCGAGGGTTCGAATCCCTTCCTCTCCGCCACTTTCCCACCACGTTGTGCTTTCCGCCCTGTGCACCGCTGGTCGCAGCGCTGAACGGGCGCCGTCCGCTTGTCGTCAGCGCAGGATCGGATTTCGGAAGAGCTCCAGTTTCCGGGCGAGGTCCGAAAGGGCGACGGGTTTGCCGATCGTTCCGAGGGCGACATGCCCGTATTCGTTGGCGATCGCTTCCTGGCCGGTGACGAAAATACTGGGGATGCCGCGTTCATGCAGCCAGGCGGCGGCCTGGGGGCCGGTTCGTCCGTCGGCAAGATCGATGTCGACCAGCACTCCGTCGACCTCCAGCGCCTGCGTGTTCCCGACGAGGTCGGCAAAGCTGCTGGCCGAGCCGACGAAGACGTGTCCCAGGTCCTCGACCATCGCCTCGATGTGGAAGACAATCAGCGGATTGTCCTCCAGGTAGAAGATGCGCAAGGGAGGTGCGCTGGATTGCATGGACCCGCCTCCTAGGCGTTCGGGTGCTTGGCAGAGACGCGGGAAACCGGCCCCTCGACCACGCAGCGCAAGCCCTCTGGATGGAAGAGGATACTTGGTGCGGTGCCGAACAGGTTCTGCAATGCGGCGCGGATGTATCGCGTTCCATATCCGCTTCTCGACGGTGCCGAGACGGGCGGGCCGCCGCTTTCGACCCATCGGATCGTCAGGAGGGAATCTTCCGGAGAAACGGTCCAGTCGAGCTCTATCCGCCCGTTGCCGTCCGAGAGCGCGCCGTATTTGAGGGCGTTGGTCGCAAGCTCATGCAGGCAGAGGGCCAGCGTGGTCGCCGCTTGCGGGAGGAGGAAGACCGCGGGCCCGCGCGAGACGAGGTTGTGCTGGCCGCCAGTGCGGTAGGGCTCGAAGGTCAGGTCCGCCACCCGGGCGAGCTCGATCGGCTCGCCGTTCGCCTCGTAGACGGCGGCATGCACGTCGGCGAGTGCCGCGAGCCGGCTGGAGAAATCCTGCGCCAGCTGATCCACCGACACCGCGCGCCGGCGGGTCATCTCGAAGATGGACGAGATGCTGGCTAGGATGTTCTTGACGCGGTGGTTGAGCTCGTGCCGCAGCTCGATCTCGCGCTCGATGTGGTCGCGCACGTCCCGCTGGCGCTGGCGCGCGAGGAGCCCGGACTGGACGCCGCTGATGAGTTCGAGCGTCGCGACCGGACGCTGGTAGTAGAGCTGGCGCGAACGGGGCCAGGCCTGCGCCAGCTCGGTCCGGATGCGCGAGTGGGGCGCCAGCCGGTCCAGCAGGATGACGATGGGCATCTCCGACCAGTCCGGCTGCGCCACCAGATGCCCGCGCACGATCTCGAGCACCTCGGGATTGAGCGCCTCATGGGTGGCGATGAGCACGCCCGGCCGGTCGTCGAGCAGGGCCTCTAGGTCCTGCGTGCCCGTCCCGCGCCGGACGGGCACGCTGTACTGGCTGAGCAGCGTCTCGAGGTAGTCGGCGTCCCGGCGATAGGGCGCCATGGCCAACACCCAGTCGAGAGAGCGGTGTCCGGTCACGGTGCCTACACTTCCGGTAGCGGGTTGTACGGAACGACCGAGACGCCGGAGGCCTGGATGAACAGCTCGCGCACGTCGAGGTCGTGCGGGCCGTGCCGCTTCTTGACCACCGTTATGCTGCGCCGCAGGCGCCCGTCATGCTCGATGATCCGCAGCAGGAGCACCGTGTCTCCGAGAAAGCTGACGTCGACGTCGATCCCCACATCCTGTCCGAGGAGCCCGTGCTGGGCGACGATCAGCATGGTGAGGACACCGGCGCGGGCGAGGTATTTGAGCAGGGACTGGATATCCCGGACGGCCTTGTCACGATGGGGCAGGGAGTTGAGGTATCCCGTGAAGCTGTCGATGACGACGACCTTCACCTTCTCGCTGCTGACGGCCTCCTGCACGATCTGGCCGAACTCGCCCGGCGAGATCTCGTTGGGATTGAAGTCGCGGATGATGAGCTGTCCGTCCCGGTGGAACTGGCGCAGGTTCATGCCCAGCCCCTCCGAGCGCCGGAAGAAGGTTTCGATCCGTTCCTCGAAGAGGAAGAGGGCGACGCTCTCGCCACGTTCGAGGGCGGCCGTCGCATAGAGCGAGGCCATGGTGGACTTGCCGGTGCCCGCCTGGCCGATGACGAGGGTGGTGGTGCCGGCCTCCTGTCCGCCCCCGAACATCTCGTCGAGCGCGTCAACGCCCGACTTGATGAGCTGCGGCTCGACGCTCCTTGCCGCCGACCCCGGGATGATCCTGGGGTAGACGACGACGCCCTCGCCCTCGCGGATCGCCATGTCGTGGTAGCCGTCGAACACCGGCACCCCGCGCATCTTGCTCACCTCGATGCGCCGCCGGATTGACCCATACTCGCCTAGCGACTTGTCCAGGCGGATGACGCCATGGGCGATGCCGTCGACCTCCTCGCCGGTCCGGTCGATCTCGCTCTGCGTGTCGAGCAGCAGGGCGACGACGTTGCGCTTGGCCAGGAATGCCTTGAAGGCGATGAGCTCGCGTCGGAAGCGCGGAGAGTCGCCGGTGATGAGGCGGATCTCGAGAAGCGAGTCGTAGACGAGGCGGTTGGGCTTGTGGTCTTCGATCGCTCTCTCGATGGCCTTGCGCGTCTCGTCGAGGCGCAGCTCGGCGGTCTGGAAGATGGTCTGGTCGGCGGCCCGGTTGATCGAGTCGGAGGCGGAGAGCTCCTCGACCCTGATGCCGTCGAGCGTCCACCCGTGCGATCGCGCGATGGCCTCGAGTTCGGCCCTGGTCTGCGAAAGGCTGACATAGATGCAGCGCTCGCCGCGCGCGACCCCGGCGCGCAGGAACTGCAGCGCCGCCGTCGTCTTGCCCGATCCGGGCGCACCTTGAAGGATGTAGAGATTCGAGGCCGGCAGGCCTCCGCGAAGAACGTCATCGAGCCCGGCGATGCCCGAGCTCACCATCGTCCTCTTGTCGCTGTCCGTCACGTTGACCTCTCAGATGCGTTTCGCGGGTAGGAAACGCATGTAGAAGAAGAAGGTGCCAACGCAGGTGCCTGAAAACGCCGACACCGGCGAACCTGCGGTTCGGCACGATGAAGCCGGCGGCGGCGAAGATCGCCGTCAACCAATGCCGCCTGCCGAGGCAAGCGCTTGGGCGAGGGCGGGCTCCCAAAGGATTTAAGCGGAAGTGCGAACGGTTTGTGACGTCGATGACAACGACAGGCCGCGGCCGACCTGCTAATGAAGGGGGCAACGATACGTCCGCCTCCGCTTTTCAAGACCAGCTCAATTGACCATCGCAGCCAGCGCATCGGCGACGAGCATCGCCGCGAAGACAACGCTCCCGATCATCGTCGCGGTGAGCGTCTGCCATCTCATCAACGACGTGATGCAGTCGCTGCTTTCGGCGATCTACCCGATCCTCAAGGACAATTACGGGCTCGACTACGTCCAGATCGGGCTCCTCACCTTCACCTTCCAGTGCGTGGCCTCGCTCCTGCAGCCCGCGATCGGCATGTATACCGACAAGCGGCCCCTGCCGTATTCGCTGCCGGTGGGCATGGCGGCG
>Ga0065721_10051663_pt1 | contig 13944 bp, 16 predicted proteins | sample Mesricmetagenome_FD_59108 | JGI IMG/M metagenome (GOLD analysis project Ga0065721, IMG submission 59108) | Mesophilic microbial community from rice straw/compost enrichment Sample: eDNA_1 v2 (version 2) | ecosystem: Engineered > Solid waste > Grass > Composting > Bioreactor | place: USA: Davis... | reverse complement strand
CGCGCGCCTGCCGCCGCGCCACGACTTCTCCCGCCGGCGCCTCGGTGGTCCAGGCGGCGAGCCGCGGCAGGACGACGGTGTCGAGCGCGGCAGGCCGCCCGTCGCGCCAGTCCTCCCAGGGAAACAGGAAATACCAGTCGCGCCAGCGCGCGCCGGTCTCGGCGAGCGCCTCGCCGGGCTCGGCGTCGGTGCGGGTCAGCGCCAGATAGCCGACCGAGACGGCATGGGCGGCGTCGTCGCCGGGGCGGCGATGGCGGCCGCGGTCGCCGAACGTGTAGAGCTGCTCGACATAGCCGAGATGCAACGCCGTCTGGGACTCGACGGAATCACGCAGAGCCGCCTCGAAGGTGCGATGGCGCGCCGGGTCGAAAGTGCCGTAGGGCAGGCCGTCGGCTTCGCCCGCCCCGGGGTCGGCCGGCACGCAGAGAATTTTCGGTGCGCGGCCGGAGACGGCGACGATGGCGGCGTTGAGGCCGATGCGGACCGGGACCGTGGGGGCCTCAAGCATCGGCTCCCTCTCTGTCCTCGAAGCGGGCCGGCGGCTTCCGTCCCGGCCGAACCGCGAGCGAGAAGATGTCGCCCTGCATCGCGTCCGCGCCGCGGCCGATGGCGTGGACCGCTCTACGCAGGCGCCCGCTGCGCGCCAGCATCCCGTCGGCGATGTCGATCAGCCGCGCATTGGGGGTGACGAATGGCGAGGCGGCGCGCAGCCGCCGCGCCAGCGCCTCCTCGTCCTGGTCCGGCTCGACGGCGAGCGCGGTGACGAGCGCGGCCGCCGGCGAGCGCGAGATGCCGAGCCAACAATGGACGAGGAGGGGCGCGCGCTGGTCCCAGCCGGCGGCGAAGCGGATGATGCGCGCGACATGGTCCTCGCCCGGCGCGACGAGATTCTCCTGTTCCTCTACGATGTCGTTGACCCCGAGGTTGAGATGGCGGTTGGCGTCGATCACCCCCGGACGGTGAAAGTTCTGGTCGGCAGAGACGAGGCTCACCATCTCGCGCGCGCCGTGGCGCACGGCGGCTTCGGCGATCTGGTCGAGACGGCAGACGACGATATAGGGCATCGCTCAGCCCCCTTTCCGGTGGCGCGCGGCTTCGATCTCGTCGAAGCGGGCGCGGAACCGCGCCTCGGCCTCGCGCGCGGGGAGCGGCTCGATGGCGATCATCTCGGCGGTAATGCCGCGCGGCTGGCCGAAGAAGGCGCGCGCCTCGGCGGTGGAGAAGCCGGCGAGCACGGTCGCCTCGAAATAGGCGGCGATGCCGTCCGCCTTCTTGATCAGCGCCTTGACCCTCTCGGGCGTGATCGCCGGCAGGCCAAAGCGGATGTGGATGGCGCCGGCAAGCCGCGCCTCGACGGCCTTGTAGCCACCGCCGACCACCGCCTTGAAGGGGGAGATCATGTCGCCGATCACATATTCCGGCGCGTCGTGGAGAAGGGCGGTCAGCGCCATGTCGTTGTTCACCTCGGTGAGGCGCGGCAGGATCGCCTCGACCACCAGCGAGTGTTGCGCCACGGAGAAGGCGTGGTCGCCGCGCGTCTGGCCGTTCCAGCGCGCCACACGGGCGAGCCCGTAGGCGATGTCGGCGATCTCCACGTCGAGCGGAGAAGGGTCGAGCAGGTCGAGCCGCCGCCCTGAGAGCATGCGCTGCCAGGCACGGGGCGCGGGCTCTCGTGCCATCCTCACTCGTCTCCTTCGGGCCCGGCCTCGAAGGCGAGGCCGCTCCAGGCGGGCAGCGCCAGCGCCACCGGCACGCCGCCGGCCGTGAGTGCCGCGCCGTCGACGAGGGCGGCGGCGACGCGGTCGGTGCGGACGATGGCGAGCGCCTCCGCACCGGCGACAGTGCCGAGGGTGCCGATCACGCGACCGCCGGCCTCGATCGCGGTGCCCGTTTCCGGAAGCGGGGCCTCGGCCGAGACGATCGCCACCCGCCTCCGTGCGGTCTTACGGTGATGCATGCGCGAGACGACCTCCTGGCCGACGTAGCAACCCTTGCGGAGGCCGACGCCGCCATTGAGGTCATAGAGGACGTCATGCGGCCAAGCGTCGGAAAGCGCGTAGTCGGCGCCCGATTCGGCGATGCCATGGGCGATCCGCACCCGGTCGAAGCCGGCTGCGTCCGCATCGGCAGCGGGCGTGTCGCCGTAGAGACGCCGGACGCCTGCCTCTTCCGGAAAGCGTGCGTCACGGAGCGCGCCGGCGGGCGCGGGCGTGTTCCAGAACGCGGAGACGGGTGTCTCGCGCTTCTCGAAAGTGACGGCGGCGCGCAGCCGGTAGAGGGTGAGGCGGCGGATGAAATCGTCGGTGATGTCGGCGCGGATGTCGGCGAGGAAGCCGCCGTTCTCGCGCGACAGGAGGAAATCGAACAGGATCTTGCCCTGAGGGGTGAGAAGCGCCGAGGGGCGGGCCTCGCCCGTCTTCAGCGTGGCGAGATCGAGCGTGATCAGCCCTTGCAGGAAATCCTCGGCGGCATCGCCGCCTATGGCGACGAGCGTACGGTGGGGAAGCGGTGCGGTCGGCAAGGCAGGCAACTCCGGATCGCGAGTTTCCTACCTAGGAAGTTTCCCGTCGGGCGGCAAGGGCGCGCCAGCGGGGAAGGCGAGCCCTCAGTCGCCGGTCATGAAGATGCGCCACTCGCCGTCGGGGGTGATGCCGACGCGGTAGAAGTTGTAGCTGCCATAGGCGAGCATGTCGTCGACGTCGCCGGCGGTGACGATGCGGAGCAGCTCGACGCGCTGCGGTGGCGTCAGCGCCTCGAGCGGCATGGCGGCGAAATAAGGCCAGACGAACATGTCGTCCGGCGTGCCGGCGTCGATGTGGACGTAGCCGCTGTTGAGGATGTCGAGCAGGATCGCGAGGATTTCCTGCCCTTCGTTGTCGCCCGAGACCGACTTGAGATAGTCGACCGGGTCGCCCTCGATGTCGTTGAGCGCGAGCCGCGTCGCGGTCGGCCCGGTGCCGAGGAGGCTGCGCAGCCTGGCAATGTCGCCGGTCGTGGCGGCGTCGATGATGAGCTGGCGCATGCGGGCCACCGGCTCGGGCAGCTTCGACGGGTCGTAGAGAATCTCGGGCAGGGGGCCGGGATCGGACGGCGTATCCGGCAATTCGACGACCGTGTCGTCGGGCGGGGGCGCCTCCTGGCGGATGATCGGCGCGGGAGTCGGCAGGCCGCCGTCGGGGCCGGTCACCGGACCTTCGAGCGGGGGCGCAGCCGGGGCCTCCTCTGCGACCTGCGCCTCCTCGGGCTGCGCGAGCGGCGTGAGTTCGCTCAAGGCCGCGGCGGGATGGGCGGCGAGAATCGGGAAGGCGGCTGCGATGGCTGCAAGGGCAAGCCGCATCCGTCTGGGCATGGGCGAGGCGATGCTTGCCATCTGTCGTCTTCTCCCCCCTCGCGCGCGGGCTCCTATTGCAGCGTGCGCTCGGGAGAGAATTCTCCCGCAAGCACCCGCTCGCGCATGGCGACGATGAGCTCCTCCGCCTTCTCCTCGCCGAGAAGACGCACTGTCTCGCGCATCGCCGTCGCGATCGCAGCATCGGCGAGAATCTCGGGCTCGATGCCCTCGGCGAAGCCGTCGGCCCAGGCGTCGTGCTGATATTCGAGGGCGACCTGCATCTTCTCCTGGATGATCAGGTCGTCGAGGTCCTCGGAGGTCTGATGGGTTTCCCGGGTCATGCGGTACCGTCTTTTCTTACCGTCGCGTTAACAAGCCTAGCACGGCCTGACCGTTTTCGGGACGGCTCCAGCCATATTCGGTTAACAAATCCTCAATTTCCGAACCGCGCAACAATTTCCGCCGTCAGCGCGTCTCCTTCCCGGCGATAACGTTCCTCCGCAGCGATCGCCGCGTGGGTGCAGGCCGTATGCACGGCGGCGAAGGCGCGGTATCCCCGGTTGTAGCCGGCGGTGAGCTGCGCGCGGCGCTGCGGTTCGTCGGCGGTCTCGCTGTCGAGCAAGTCCTCCATCGCCCGCCGCCATTCGGTCTCTCCGGCCGGATCGCACAGGTTTCGCAGATAGTGCAGGGAGCCGATGATTTCGGCAAGCCGCAACAGCCGGTCCTCGTAGGGCGCGGGCGCATGGGCGTCGGCTGCGGCCTGTCCCTGCGCCGCGGCCGAGCCGCAGGCGACGGCGAGGCCGAAAGCGGCGATCGCGATCATGCGCGGAAAACGGGAGAGGCGCTCAGACATCAGCGCCCTATACTGCAAACGGCGACGGCGGGGAATGGCTATTGCGGCGGAAGACGTCGTCCGCCGGTCAGACCCACGCGCCGGCCTCGAGAAGGTCGAAGCATTCGTGCATGCTCGGCGGCATCGGCAGGCGCCGGGCCTCCCCGATCTCGAACCAGCCGACCTCGGCGGCGTCGTCGAGTGCGGCGGCCTCGATCTCGGCAATCTCCTCGACGATGAAGACGGTCAGGAGAAAGCGCCGGCCCCTCGGATCGTCACTCGCGAGGTCGAAGGTCCGGAAGGCGCGCGGGTTGGTGCCGACAATCCCGGTCTCCTCGGCGAGCTCGCGCAGGACCGCCTCCTCGAGCCGCTCGTCCGGCTCAACCCGGCCGCCGGGGAAGGCGTACATGTCGGCGGCCGGCGGATTGGCCCGCAGCACCAGAAGGTAGCGGCTGCCGCGCCTGACGATGGCGGAGACGGCGAGCGCGGTTGCGGCGGACATGGCTTGACCCTTCGGACGCAGGATGCGATTGCCGCCCTATGTGCGGACGTTTTTCGGTGACGGCAAGTCCGAATGAGGTGGAAGAGCATTTCGGCGTCACCGACGTCGAGGCGTTCCCGCCGCGCTACAACATCGCGCCAACCCAGCCGATCCTGATCATCGCCGGCGACGTTCCGCGCGCGCCCGGCGACAATCGCTCGCCGCGCCGTGCGCTTCTTGCCCGCTGGGGGCTGTTGCCTGCCTGGGTCAAGGATCCATCCACCTTTCCGCTTCTCTTCAACGCCCGCTCCGACACGGTGGCGGAGAAGAGCTCGTTCCGCGCGGCCCTGCGCCATCGCCGGGTGCTGGTTCCGGCCTCGGGCTTCTACGAGTGGCACCGGCCGCCGAAGGAGACGCGGCAGCGCCCGGTTCCCTACTGGATCCGACCGCGCAACGGCGGCCTCGTCGCCTTTGCCGGGCTGATGGAGACCTACATGTCGCCGGACGGGGCGGAAATGGACACGGCGGCGATCGTCACCTGCGCGGCCAATGCGTCGATCTCGTCGATCCACGAGCGCATGCCGGTTGTCATCATGCCGGAGGATTTCGAGCGCTGGCTCGACTGCCGGGCGCACGAGCCGCGCGATGTGGCAGACCTGATGACGCCCGCGCCGGACGACTATTTCGAGGCGATCCGTGTCTCGGATCTCGTCAACAAGGTCGCCAATGCCGGGCCGGAACTGCAGGAGCCTGCGCCCGATGAACCGCAGGCGCCGGCAGGCCCGAAGCCGAAGAAACGGGAGCCCGGATCCGACGACGGCCAGATGAGCCTGCTCTGAGCCGCTCTCGCGGCGGCGCCCCATCTTGACCGCCAACCGGCAAACGGCGATAAGGACGGCATGAAAACGCATTTCGGCGCTGCCGACATTTGCATTTGCCGGATTATTATCCGCTAGCTTTCCGCTGGCCCGGCCGTTTTCGTCTCCTCGACAGATATGAAAACCGACCCGGCCGGCGGGTGCAGGCAGGTTCACGAGGGATTCATATCGCACATGTCGCAGGACGCGCCGCTGAAACTTTACAATACGCTCTCCCGGTCGAAGGACGAGTTCCGCCCGATCGATCCCAAGAACGTGCGCATGTATGTCTGCGGGCCGACGGTCTACGACTTCGCCCATATCGGCAATGCACGCCCGGCGATCGTCTTCGACGTGCTGTTCCGGCTGCTGCGCCACCTCTACGGCGCGGCGAACGTCACTTATGTGCGCAACATCACCGACGTCGACGACAAGATCAACGCGCGGGCGCTGCGTGATTTCGGCGACGAGATCGCCTCCGGCCGGCTCACCCTCAACGAGGCGATCGCGCGGGTAACGGAGAAGACCGAGAAACAGTACCACGCCGATGTCGCCGCGCTCGGCTGCCTCGAGCCCACGAGGGAGCCGCATGCGACCGCGCACATTGCCGGCATGGTCGAGATGGTCCAGACGCTGATCGATCGCGGCCACGCCTATGTCGCCGCCGGGCGCGAGGGCAGGGAGGTCCTGTTTTCCGTGCCGTCGATGCCCGCCTATGGCGAGCTCTCCCGCCGCAAGCTCGAGGACCAGCAGGCGGGCGCCCGCATCGCCGTCGAGGACCACAAGAAGGACCCGGCCGACTTCGTGCTCTGGAAGGAATCGAAGGCGAACGAGCCGGGCTGGTCCGCGACCTTCAGCGACGGCGGCGAGACGGTCGAGATCCACGGCCGGCCCGGCTGGCATATCGAATGTTCGGTGATGAGCCGCGCCTTCCTCGGCGAGACATTCGACATCCATGGCGGCGGGCTCGACCTGATCTTCCCGCACCACGAGAACGAGATCGCGCAGTCGACCTGCGCCCACGGCCAGCCGATGGCCAATGTGTGGATGCATAACGGCTTCCTCCAGGTCGAGGGCCAGAAGATGTCGAAGTCGCTCGGTAACTTCGTCACCATCAACGACCTGCTCGCGACCGACGCCTTCGGCGACCGCCGCTGGCCGGGCGAGGTGCTGCGCCTCGCCATGCTGATGACGCATTACCGCGAGCCGATCGACTTCTCCGTCAAGCGGCTGGAGGAGGCGGAAAACCTTTTGTCCAAGTGGCCGCGCGGCGAGGCCGGCAATGCGCTGCCCGATCTCGATGTGGTCGCGGCCCTGTCCGACGACCTCAACACCGTGGCGGCGATCCAGCGGCTGCACGCGCTCGCCGCTGCGGCCCAGTCGGACCCGCTCAAGGTCTCGACCTTCGTGGCGAGCGCCGCGCTCCTCGGCATCGCCCGCGAGGCGGTGGCGCTCGGCGAGGAGGAGATCGAGGCGATCCGCAAGGCGGTCGAGACGCGGCTCGCCTTCATCCGCGAGAAGAACTGGACCGAGGCCGACCGCCTGCGCGACGAGCTCGCCGCCCGCGGCGTGGTACTCAAGGACGGGAAGGACCCGGTTTCGGGCGAGCGCGTGACGACCTGGGAGGTCAAGGGATGAGGCGCGCGGTCTGTCCCACGCGCGGCATCGTCCCCGAACCCAAGCGAGGCGGACGATGAACGGCGAAGAGGTTCTCACCGGCGGCTGCCAGTGCGGGGCGATCCGCTTCCGTCTCACAGGCCGGCCGCACGACGTGTCGGTCTGCCATTGCCGCATGTGCCAGAAGGCCTTCGGCAACGTGATCGCGCCGCTCGCCAGCATGCGCGGCACGGATTTCGCCTGGACGCGCGGCTCGCCGAAGCGGTTCGCCTCGTCGAACTATGTCCGGCGTGGCTTCTGCGGCGATTGCGGCACGCCGCTCACCTACGAGGCCCCGGACGGGCTCGCGGTCTCGGTCGGCGCATTCGACCAGCCAGAGCGGCTGGCGCCGACGATCCGGTACGGACTGGAGGCGAAGGTCTCCTGGTTCGACCACCTGCACAGCCTGCCCGGTCTCACCACGATGGACGACCTTGCCGAGGCATCGTTCCTGACCGGGATCGTCAGCCGTCAGCACCCCGATCACGACACGGAAACCTGGACGCCGGAGGACTAGAACATGACCGAAAGCTACCGTACCGGAGGCTGCCAGTGCGGCGCCGTCCGCTTCCGCATCAGGGGCGAGATCGGCCCCGCCTCGATCTGCCATTGCCGGATGTGCCAAAAGCAGTTCGGCGGCTTCTTCGGCCCGTTTGTCGCGGTGAAAGGCGAACTGGAATGGATGCGGGAGGAGCCTTCCTATTTCCAGTCCTCGGTCAACATCGCCCGCGGCTTCTGCGGCAAGTGCGGCACGCCGCTGACCTACAGGCACCCGGACGGTCTCGAAATGGCGATCGGCGCCTTCGACGAGCGCGACGACCTCGCCCCGACGCTGCAGATCAACTACGCCGCGCGCCTGCCGTGGGTGGAGACGATCTTCGACCAGCCGGTGCACGAGGACCCCGACTATTACCGCCGGCAGGAGAAGATCATCTCCTTCCAGCATCCCGACCACGAAACCGAACACTGGCCTTTCCACGGATTGCAGCTATGAGCGACCTGCGCACCTTCTATCCCGAGATCGAACCCTTCGAGACCGGCCATCTCGACGTCGGCGACGGCCACGTGATCTATTGGGAGCGCGTCGGCACCAAGGGCGCCAAGCCCGCGGTCTTCCTGCATGGCGGGCCGGGCGGCGGGCTGTCGCCGAACCAGCGGCGCGTCTTCGATCCGAAGCTCTACGACGTCATCCTGTTCGACCAGCGCGGCTGCGGGAAATCGACGCCGCACGCCTCGCTGGAGGCGAACACGACCTGGCACCTCGTCGCCGACATCGAGCGGCTGCGCGAGATGGCGGGTTTCGAGAAATGGCTCGTCTTCGGCGGCTCCTGGGGCTCGACGCTGGCGCTTGCCTATGCCGAGACCCATCCCGAGCGCGTCTCGGAACTCATCGTACGCGGCATCTACACGCTGACGCGCGCCGAGCTCGAATGGTACTACCAGTTCGGCGTCTCCGAGATGTTCCCGGACCGGTGGGAGCGTTTCGTCGCGCCGATTCCGGAGGCCGAGCGCGGCGACATGATGGCCGCCTACCGCAAGCGTCTGACCGGCAGCGACCGCGCCGAGCAGCTCGCCTGCGCCAAGGCCTGGAGCCAGTGGGAGGGCGGCACGATCACGCTCCTCCCGGACCCGGCGCTGACCGAGGCCTTCGGCGGTGACGAGTTCGCGCTCGCCTTCGCCCGCATCGAGAACCACTATTTCGTCCATGGCGGCTGGTTCGAGGAAGGCCAGCTCCTCAAGAACGCCCACCGGCTCGCCGACATACCCGGCGTGATCGTCCACGGTCGCTACGACATGCCGTGTCCGGCCAAATACGCCTGGGCGCTGCACAAGGCCTGGCCGAAGGCGGAGTTCCACCTGATCGAGGGGGCGGGCCACGCCTTTTCCGAGCCGGGCATTCTCGACAACCTGATCCGGGCCACCGACCGGTTCGCCGGCAAGGCCTGACGGGGGAGACGACGATGATCGACCATACGGGCGTGACCGCTTCCGACTTCCCGGCTTCGAAGCGCTTCTACGACGCGGTGTTTTCCGCGCTCGGCGGCGGCTTCCTGATGGAGGTGGCGAAGGAACATACGCGCGGCCTCGCCGTCATCGGCTACGGACGCGAGCGACCGGTCTTCTGGGTGCACGAAGGGGCGCGGCAGACGCCGCCGAGCCACATCGCCTTCACCGCGCGCAGCCGCGCCGAGGTCGACGCATTCCATGCGGCGGCGCTGGCCGCGGGCGGCACCGACAACGGTGCCCCCGGCCTGCGGCCGCATTACCACGCCAACTATTACGGCGCCTTCGTGCGCGATCCCGACGGCCACAATATCGAGGCCGTCTGCCACCTCCCGGAATGACGGCCATGCTGAAATATCGGACCGCGCAGGCAACGAACCGGGCGTCCATGCCGAGGGGGCGACGCGGATGACGAAGGAACGGGTGTACCTCTTCGACACCACCTTGCGCGACGGGCAGCAGACGCCCGGCGTCGACTTCTCGCTCGAGGACAAGATCACGGTCGCGCGGATGCTCGACGAGTTCGGCATCGACTATATCGAGGGCGGCTATCCCGGCGCGAATCCGACGGACACGGCCTTCTTCGGCCGCCGGCGCACGGAAGCAGCCCGCTTCGTCGCCTTCGGCATGACCAAGCGGGCAGGCATCTCCGCCTCCAACGATCCGGGGCTTGCGGCGCTCCTGCAATCGGAATCGGACGCCGTCTGTCTCGTCGCCAAAAGCTGGGATTACCACGTGCGCGTCGCGCTCGGCTGTTCGAACGAGGAGAACCTCGCCTCGATCCGCGAGTCCGTCGAGGCGGTGATTGCCGCCGGCAAGGAGGCGATGGTCGACTGCGAGCATTTCTTCGACGGCTACAAGGCCAATCCGGACTATGCGCTCGCCTGCGTGCGCGAGGCCTTTGAGGCGGGCGCGCGCTGGATCGTCCTTTGCGACACGAATGGCGGCACGCAGCCGGGCGAGGTGCGCGCGGCGGTCTCCGCGCTGATTGCAGCCGGCATACCCGGCGACCGGCTCGGCATCCACGCCCACAACGACACGGGACAGGCGGTCGCCAACTCGCTCGCCGCGGTGGAGGCGGGCGTGCGCCAGATCCAGGGCACGCTCAACGGCATCGGCGAGCGCTGCGGCAACGCCAATCTCGTCACGCTGATCCCGACGCTCGCGCTCAAGCCGATCTATGCCGGACGGTTCGAGACCGGCATCAGCGAAGAGCGCCTGCAGGGCCTCACCCGGCTCTCCCATGCCTTCGACGAGCTTCTGAACCGCTCGCCGGCGCCGCAGGCGCCCTATGTCGGCAGCTCCGCCTTCGCCACCAAGGCCGGCATCCATGCCTCGGCGCTGATCAAGGACCCGCGCACCTACGAGCACGTTCCGCCGGAAACGGTCGGCAATTACCGCAAGGTGATGGTGTCCGATCAGGGCGGCAAGTCGAACTTCATCAACGCGCTGAAGCGCCGCGGCATCGAGGTCGCCAAGGACGACCCGCGGCTCGACCGGCTGATCGCCATCGTCAAGGAGCGCGAGGCGTCGGGCTATGCTTACGAGGGGGCGGATGCGAGCTTCGAGCTTCTCGCCCACCGCACGCTCGGCCGCGTGCCGGACTTCTTCAACGTCATCTCCTTCAAGGTGATGGTCGAGCGCCGCTTTGACGCCAACGGCAACCTTCGCACCGTGTCGGAGGCCGTGGTCAAGATCGACGTCGGTGGCCAGACGATGATGTCGGTCGCCGAGGGGCACGGCCCGGTCAACGCGCTCGACATCGCCATGCGCAAGGACCTCGGCATCTATCAGGACGAGATCGCCGATCTCGAACTGGCCGACTACAAGGTGCGTATCCTCAATGGCGGCACCGAGGCCATCACGCGCGTGCTGATCGAATCGACCGACGGCACCGGCGCGCGCTGGTCGACGGTGGGCGTGTCCTACAACATCATCGACGCCTCGTTCCAGGCGCTGATGGATTCCATCGTCTACAAGCTGATGAAGAACCGCGACCTCGCCGGCCGGATTGCGGCGGAGTAAGCATCAACGATCATGATGCAGCGATCGGGCGCGGGTGGTTGTCCGTCCGGAGACGGGCCGCTATTGTCGCGGCCTTCGCCAGATAGGCCACAGGGGACCGTTCCCCCTAAGGACTTTGCTCGTGGACAATTCGAAGATCGAACCGGCCGCCGCGCCCGCCGTGGCAGTTGACCAGGACACGCCGCGCGGATTCGCTTTCGCGCTCGCCGCCTATTTCATGTGGGGCTTCCTGCCCTTCTACATGAAGGCGGTCGCGCACATTCCCGCCACCGAGGTGGTCGCGCACCGCATCATCTGGTCGGTGCCGATCGCCGGCGCCGTGCTCCTCTGGCTCGGCCGCACCAACGACGTCCGAGTGGCGCTGAAGACGCCGCGCGTGCTCCTGATGGCGCTGCTGACCGCAACGCTGATCACCTTCAACTGGGGCATCTATGTCTGGGCGATCGGAGCGGGGCGGGCGATCGAGACGGCGCTCGGCTACTACATCAACCCGCTCTTTTCGGTCTTCCTCGGCGCGGTGCTCCTCGGGGAGAAGCTCGACCGTTACCAGATGCTGGCGATCGGGATCGCAGCCGCGGCCGTGGCGGTGCTCGCCACCGAGGCCGGCGGCGTGCCGTGGGTGTCGATCAGCCTGACGCTGACCTGGGGCTTCTACGCCTTCTTCCGCAAGACGCTGCCCGTCGGCCCGAACCAGGGCTTCTTCCTCGAGATCCTCGTCCTGTCCCTGCCGTCGCTCGCCTATATCGGCTGGCTCGTGGCGAACGGCGAGAACCATTTCGGCCCGACCGGGATCGGCGACGTCCTGCTCCTCCTCGGCTGCGGCCTGGTCACCGCGGTGCCGCTGATGACCTATGCCAACGGCGCCAAGCTCCTCAGGCTGTCGACCATCGGCATTATGCAGTACATCGCGCCGACGATGATCTTCATCATCGCCGTGTTCGTCTTTAAGGAGCCCTTCGGGCTGCAGAAGCTGATCGCCTTCATCATGATCTGGATCGCGCTCGTCATCTACACGTCGTCGCTGGTGCGCCAGCACCGGGCGCGCCGCGCCGCCGCAGCCGCCGAGGCCGCCGCGCACTGAGGGCGACGGACCGGCCCCTTGCCGTGCGCAAGGGGCGGAACCCGGCATCGGTCCCGGGAACGCTAGAGCTTGTCGATGACGGCGGGGTTGCCTTCGCCGTCGCGCGGGGCGGTGGCGAGGATCGCCGGGACGATTTCCCGCGGATCGTCGATGACGAGCGGGCGCACGAGATGGCCGGTATGGATGAATCCTTCCCCGCGCATGTGGTCGAGGAGGCGGTCGAGCGGGTTCCAGAAGCCGCCGACATTGGCGAAGACGATGGGCTTCGCATGCTGGCCGAGTTGCGCCCAGGTCATGATCTCGATGATTTCCTCGAGCGTGCCGATGCCGCCGGGGAGCGCCACGAAGGCGTCCGAGCGCTCGAACATCTTGTGCTTGCGCTCGTGCATGTCGCGGGTGACGACGAGTTCGGACAGCGTCGTCAGGTCTTCGCGCGTCGCCTCCTTCTCCATCAGGAATTCCGGAATGATGCCGGTGACGTGGGCGCCGCCGGCCATGACGGCCTCGGCGACGAGGCCCATCAGGCCGCGCGTGCCGCCGCCATAGACGAGACCGAGGCCGGCACCGGCGATGGCCGCGCCGAGGATGCGGGCAGCCTCCGCATAGGCCGGGTTGCTGCCGGGACGCGAGCCGCAATAGACGCAGACGTTGCGGATGGGGTGATTTGGCTTGGACATGGCTCGTAACACCATGGCCGGGTGCCCCCGTCAAGTCGCCGAAAGCCCATGTCCAGACCGTCCTCGCGCCCATGCGCGGAGCGGGCTGCCAACCCCTTGAACGCCAAGCCCGTTCGCCCTCGAGCCTGCGACCGGGCGATCCTTGTGCGTTGCGGGCAAACGGGATAGCTTTTCGCCTACGACAGGGGTGGCAACGAACAAGGGGCGCGGGCAACCGCCGGAGATGTCGATGTTCAAGACGGGTGCGGTTTATCTGGCCATCGCCGGCGCGGCGGTTGGCGCGGCTCTGGTGGGTCTGTTCATCTGGACCCAGATGCCGGACCCGGCGCCCGCGCCGATTGCGTCCGTTCCGCCAGCGGAGAGCCCAGCGCCTGCGACGCCTACCGCCCCGAGCGAGGCTCCGGCCGAGACGGCGATGGCCGACCCCAAGGGCGACCGGCCGAAGCCGCCGGTTGAGGCGATCACCCCGAGCTTCGACCTGCTGCGCGTCGAGCCGGACGGCTCGACCGTCATCGCCGGCAAGGGTGCTCCTAACACGCGCCTCGACGTCATGAGCGGCGACAAGGTCATCGCCACCACCGAGATCGGCCCGAGCGGCGACTTCGCCGCCGTGCTCGACGAGCCGCTCGCCGCCGGCGACTACCAGCTGACGTTGCGCACCGCCGGCGCGGACGGCGCGGCCGCCACATCGGAGGAGGTGGCGACCGTCAGCATTCCGACGGACGGCGCGAGCGGCCTCCTCGCCATGGTGACGAAGCCGGGCGAGGCGAGCCGAATCCTCACCCAGCCCGAGGCCCCGGCCGCGACGCCCGCGCCGGAGGCTCCTGCGGCGGAAACGCCAGCGCCCGATACGGCTGCGTCGCCGGCTGTCGAGGAACCCGCGCCGGCGGAAGCCGCTTCGGCTCCGGCAATGCCGGCCACGCCTGAGCTTCCGGCCGCCGGCCTCGACATCGCCGCCACCCCGCCGCAGGTCGATGCGCCGGCAGGTTCGACGCTGGCC
>Ga0065721_10005630_pt1 | contig 13945 bp, 17 predicted proteins | sample Mesricmetagenome_FD_59108 | JGI IMG/M metagenome (GOLD analysis project Ga0065721, IMG submission 59108) | Mesophilic microbial community from rice straw/compost enrichment Sample: eDNA_1 v2 (version 2) | ecosystem: Engineered > Solid waste > Grass > Composting > Bioreactor | place: USA: Davis... | reverse complement strand
TCCTCGGCCAAGCAGATTGCCGCCAAGCGCGACGACCTGATCCTGGACGAACGCCGCCGTCAGGCGTCGACCGCCCAGATCCCGGCGCCTGCCGCCGAGTAAGCGCCGTCAAAGCTATGAATGGGGGAGGGGCCTTCGGGCCCCTTTCTTTTTGCCGGCCGTCTGTTTCTTGCGGGCTGGCTCGTCGTTTCCTACGAATGGGCAAGAGGAGCATGCGCCATGAAGTTCAAGACGACGATCCTGCAGACTGGCAACAATACCGGCATCGAGGTGCCGCCCGAAGTGGTCGAGGGTCTGGGCGGCGGCAAGAAGCCGGCCGTGGCCGTGACCATCGGCAGCTTCAGCTATCGCTCATCGATTGCGGTCATGGGCGGCAAGTTCCTCATCCCGCTCAGCGCCGATCGCCGCGCCGAATCCGGGATCAAGGGCGGCGATGCCGTCGAGGTCGAGTTGGCGCTGGATGACAAGCCCCGCGAAGTCACGGTACCGGATGATCTGGCCGCGGCACTGGCCGGCGATGCGGTGGCCAGGACATTCTTCGAGACGCTGTCCTACAGCAACAAGCTGCGGCATGTCCTCTCGGTCACCGATGCCAAGACGCCGGAGACCCGGCAGCGCCGGGTCGACAAGGTCATCGAGATGATGCGGGCGGGCAAGAAGGGCTAGTTATAGCCCACATGCTCGGCGAACTGCTTGACCACCATGGCCCAGAGGCCGAACTGGGAATCGAGGTATTCCGCCGTCACGCCTTCAACCATGTCGAGGTCCATCTCGACGCAGGCGTCGTCGTCCTGGTCGATATAGGCGCGGCTGAACCGCTTGTTGTAGTTCCAGTCGTTGATCTCTGCGAGCGTCGGCTTGATATCGAGGAAACCGAGATAGAAGTTCAGGTCTTCGCAATCCTCGTTGTTGGTGCAGTTGCGGAAATAGACCTGGTAGGTGATGCCGTCGATCTTGCCGGTGATCTGCGGATCGCCATTGGACTGCGTGGTCAGCGAGGCGGCGCCATAGCCGCGGGCGGCATTGAGGATTTCGGCGGTATCCATACCGGTCAGCAACGCCTGGGCCTGCGCGGAGGTCGTCAGGGCCAGGGCGAGCACGCCTCCGGAAATCACTGAACTGAGCTTCATCCTAGTCTCCCTGGCAATTTTATATTGTGCCGGCGCGGATGGCACCCGGCATTAGGGCAATCCTACACAATTCGGCCATTGCGAGAAGCCGCTACTTGCGCCTCATCGCGGCGGCTTCTTTTCCTGGCAACCTCGTCGCGTTGCGGCTTGACGTTTGCCGAAAAAAATAGAATGTTTGTTTCGTCAGATGTCATCAATAGAACATTTCGTCTGACAACGTTCACATGGGAGGGTTTCAATGAATATCCTGACAAAGGGGCTTGCTGCCCTGGCTCTGGCGGCCGTGACCTTGCCGGCTGCTGTCGTGCCGAGCTTCGCCGATGGCGAGCGGTTCGTGCTGGTATCGCATGCGCCGGACTCCGATAGCTGGTGGAACACCATCAAGAACGCCATCGCCCTGGCCGGCGAGCAGATGGGCGTGACGGTGGAATACCGCAATCCGCCAACGGGCGACCTGGCGGACATGGCCCGCATCATCGAGCAGGCCGCGGCCTCCAATCCCGACGGGATCATCTCCACCATCGCCGATTTCGACGTGCTGTCCGGCCCGCTCTCTGACGCCGTGGCGCGGGGCATTCCGGTCATCACCATCAATTCGGGAACGGTGGAGCAATCCAAGGAGATTGGCGCGCTGCTGCATGTCGGCCAGCCTGAATATGATGCCGGGTTCGGTGCGGGCGAGAAGGCCAAGGCGGCTGGCGTGACCAGCTTCCTCTGCGTCAATCACTACATCACCAATCCGGCCTCGGTTGAACGCTGCCAGGGCTTCGCGGATGCGCTGGGTGCCGAACTGGGTAACCAGATGATCGACGCGGGGCAGGATCCGGCCGAAATCCAGTCCAAGGTCGCCGCCTATCTCCAGACCAATCCGGACACTAATGGCATCCTGACGCTGGGCCCGACTTCGGCCCATCCCACCATTGCCGCAGTGAACGACAATGGCATGGCCGGTGCCATCTTCTTCGGCACGTTCGACCTGTCCGGCGAGATTGCCACCGCCATCAAGGATGGCACGATCAACTTCGCCATTGACCAGCAGCCCTATCTGCAGGGCTACCTGCCGGTGGTCATCCTGACCAATCTGGCGCGCTATGGCGTGGTGCCCGGCAATTCCATCAATTCGGGCCCGGGCTTCATCACCAAGGACAATATTGCTCTGGTCGAGCAATATGCCGGTCAATACCGCTGATCTCTCTCCCGGGGCCGCCAAGTGCGGCCCCGGAAACGCTGAACGGCGCGCTGCGCCCATATCCGTTTTGTGGAGAAGTTGAAGATGGTCGAGCAGCCCTCGGTCGAGTCTGTGCCCGATGAGCGGGTGCAGCAGCAATCTGCCCTGCGCCGGGCCTTTGTCCGCCCCGAACTCGGGGCCATGGCGGGGACGGTCCTGGTCTTCCTTTATTTCGCCGTGGTGGCCGGCGGCACCGGAATGTTCGCCGCTGACGGCATCATGAACTGGGGCGTCGTATCGGCGCAGTTCATGATTATTGCCGTCGGCGCCTGCCTGCTGATGATTGCAGGAGAATTCGATCTCTCTGTCGGTTCGATGATCGGCTTTGCCGGCATCGTCATTGCGCTGCTCAGCGTGCATATGGGCTGGCCGATGTGGGCTGCCATCATCGCCGCCTTCGTCGTGGCCATGCTGATCGGCGCGGCAAACGGCTACCTTGTTATCAAGACGGGCCTGCCATCCTTCATCGTCACGCTCGCCTCGCTCTATGTCTTGCGGGGGCTCACCATTTACCTGTCCATCTCGACCACGCGGCAGACCATTATCGGTGGCGTCCGCGAAGCGGCGGCGGGCGACTGGCTGGCTGCGCTTTTCGGCGGCAAGGTGCTGGGCTTCGTCTTCACCTGGCTGGCCGATATGGGGCTGATCGATACGTTCAAGGCCGGCAACAAGGCCGGGCAGCCCGTGGTCGACGGCATTCCCATGCTGATGGTCTGGGCCATCGCGCTCATCATTTTTGCCCATGTCCTGCTGACCCGTACCCGGTTCGGCAACTGGATCTACGCTGCCGGAGGCGATGCCAAGGCCGCCCGCTATGTCGGCGTCCCGGTGGATCGGGTGAAGATCGCCATGTTCGTCTTCTCCGCCTTCTGCGCCACGGTCTTTGCCGCCTGCCAGGTGATGGAATTCGGCTCAGCGGCTGCCGATCGCGGCCTGCTCAAGGAATTCGAGGCGATCATCGCGGTGGTCATCGGCGGGGCCCTGCTGACGGGCGGCTATGGCTCGGTCATCGGGGCGGCGCTGGGGGCGCTCATCTTCGGCGTGGTGCAGCAGGGCCTGTTCTTTGCCGGGGTAGAAAGCTCGCTGTTCCGGGTGTTCCTCGGGGTGATCCTGCTGCTCGCGGTGATCCTCAATACCTATATCCGCCGCCTGATTACTGGGGAGCGCTGAGCCATGGCCGATACACCGCTGATCGAACTGATCGATATCAAGAAGCAGTTCGGCCCCGTCATCGCGCTCAACGGCGTCTCCGTCTCGGTCATGCCGGGCGAGTGCCATTGCCTGTTGGGCGACAACGGCGCCGGCAAATCGACCTTCATCAAGACCATGTCCGGCGTCCACAAGCCGACCTCGGGCGAAATCCGCATGGGCGGCCGGCCGCTGAGCTTCGACTCGCCGCGCGACGCCATGGAGGCCGGGGTAGCCACTGTGTATCAGGACCTGGCGATGATCCCCCTGATGTCGGTGGCGCGCAACTTCTGGATGGGGCGAGAGCCGCGCAAGCGCCTGGGGCCATTCCAGTTCTTCGACGCGGAGATGGCCAATCGCGTCACCATGGAAGAAATGCGCCGCATGGGCATCAACCTGCGGCAGCCCGACCAGGCGGTTGGCACGCTGTCGGGCGGCGAGCGGCAGACCGTCGCCATCGCCCGGGCCGTCTATTTCGGCGCCAAGGTCCTCATTCTCGATGAACCCACATCGGCGCTCGGTGTGCGACAGACGGCCAACGTACTGGCGACGATCGACCGGGTGCGCAAGACGGGCATCGGCATCGTCTTCATCACCCACAATGTTCGCCATGCGCTGGCGGTGGGTGACCGCTTCACCGTGCTCAATCGCGGCAAGACGCTGGGCACGGCCAGAAAGGGCGAACTGACGCCCGAGCAATTGCAGGAAATGATGGCCGGTGGGGCCGAAATGGCCGAACTCAGCGCTTCGCTCGGCGGCACGGTTTAGGCAATAGTGCAGGGGGCGTCATCGCGCCTCCTCTCGCAACGTATCGGAACTGTCATGGCGGACACAATCGGGGTTGGCCTTATCGGCACCGGCTATATGGGCAAGTGCCACGCGCTGGCCTGGAATGCGGTCAAGGCGGTATTCGGAGGCGGCCCTCGGCCGAAGCTGGTTCACCTGGCCGAAGCCACAGCCGAGCTGGCTCGCCAGCGGGCCGGCGAATTCGGCTTCGAACGCTCGACGGGCGACTGGCGTGAGCTGGTCGCCGACCCCGCTGTGGACGTGGTCTCCATCACCACGCCCAATGCCTTCCATGCCGAAATGGCCGTGGCGGCCCTCGATGCGGGCAAGCATGTCTGGTGCGAAAAGCCCATGGCGGTCGGCTTTGCCGAGGCCGGACGCATGGAGGCGGCGGCCCGCTCCAGCGGCAAGGTCGCCATCCTGGGCTATAACTATATCCAGAATCCCATGGTGCGGCAGATCGGCGACCTGCTGGCTCAGGGCACCATCGGCCGAGTGAATCATGTCCGCATCGAGATGGATGAGGATTTCATGGCCGATCCGGAGGCGCTCTTCTATTGGAAGAGCGAAGCCAGTTCCGGCTATGGCGCGCTGGACGACTTCGCCGTGCACCCGCTGAGCCTCTTGCAAACCCTGTTCGGCAATCCCAGCCGCGTCTTTGCGCACCAGGCCAAGCCCTATACGGACCGTCCGACGCGGGAAGGCCCGCGCCGGGCGGTCGAGACCCACGATATCGCTACCGTGCTGTTCGAGCTGGGTGGCGGCATCAGCGGGGTGCTGGCCTGCAACCGCTCGGCCTGGGGGCGCAAGGGCCGCATTGCCTTGCAGATATTCGGCTCGGCAGGCAGCATCGTCTATGATCAGGAGCGGATGAACGAGCTGCAGGTCTATCGGGCGGGCGATGCCCTGGCGGGCTATACGACCATTCTGGCGGCGCCCGGCCATCCGCCCTATGATCGCTTCATTCCGGCGCCCGGCCATGGGCTCGGCTTCAACGATCTGAAGATCATCGAGTGTCACGAACTCATCCGGGCCATCCAGGGCGAGGCGGCGCGGGTCATCGATTTTGCCGCCGGCCTGGAGATCGAGCGGGTGGTGCATGCCATGGCGCGCAGCCATGCCGAACAGCGCTGGGTCGACCTGGGATAGAGCAGGGGCCTCGCCTGCGCATCACGGGGTGGACGGATTTCGTCAACTCCGTCCATTTCGGCGCGGTTTGCCAAAATGGCGCCCTGCGAGGCAACGCATGGCTCCCTCGCGGTTTTTTCACGAAAGAATCCTTGACGCGCGGGAGAGTCGGCACTAAACAGCGCCTACCTAAGCGGTCGGTCGTGAATGTCACACCGGGTTCCTGCCATCTTGTGCGGGCATCCAGGACACTCAAACACACTGTCGGGTAACTAGACGAAGCAAATCCTTGTGCGCATGACTGCCCATTTTCCGGTGGTCCGCTGCAATTAAGGCGCCGCCGTTCCCGCTAGCCGGGTCGGATGAGCGCCGTTTTGGTTTGCTTAGCTAGACCGCAATGAATTTTGGACGATGGAAAGAGCGCAATGCCCACCATTAATCAGCTGATCCGCAAACCACGCGCCAGCAAGCCAAAGCGGAACAAGGTTCCGGCCATGGAAGCAAATCCGCAGAAGCGCGGCGTTTGCTCCCGTGTTTATACGACGACCCCGAAGAAGCCGAACTCGGCCCTCCGCAAGGTTGCCAAGGTTCGCCTGACCAACTCGCGCGAAGTCATCTCGTATATTCCGGGTGAAGGCCACAACCTGCAGGAGCACTCCGTGGTCCTGATCCGTGGTGGCCGCGTGCGCGACCTTCCCGGCGTTCGTTACCACGTGCTCCGCGGCGTTCTCGACACGCAGAGCGTGAAGGACCGCAAGCAGCGCCGCTCGAAGTACGGCGCGAAGCGTCCGAAGTAAGGAGATCGAGATATGTCCCGTCGTCACCGCGCCGAGAAGCGTGAAGTTATTCCCGATCCCAAGTTCGGCGATCTGGTCGTCACCAAGTTCATGAACTCGCTCATGAAGGACGGCAAGAAGTCGGCTGCCGAGTCCATCGTCTATGGCGCTTTCGACATCGTCGAAGCCAAGGTCAAGCAGGACCCGATCACCGTGTTCCACACCGCGCTGGACAATATCCGTCCCGCCGTGGAAGTGCGTTCGCGCCGCGTTGGCGGTGCCACGTACCAGGTTCCGGTTGAAGTCCGCGCCGACCGCCAGCAGGCCCTGGCCATCCGCTGGCTGATCGATTCCGCCCGCAAGCGCGGCGAGAACACCATGCGCGAGCGCCTCTCCGGCGAGCTCATGGATGCCCTCAATGGCCGCGGCCAGGCCGTAAAGAAACGCGAAGACACGCACCGTATGGCTGACGCCAACCGTGCCTTCTCGCACTACCGCTGGTAGTAGGAGCGCCCCATGGCACGCGAATATCCCATTCCGCTGTATCGTAACTTCGGCATCATGGCGCACATCGATGCTGGCAAGACGACCACGACCGAACGCATCCTCTACTACACCGGCAAGTCCCATAAGATCGGCGAAGTCCATGACGGCGCCGCCACCATGGACTGGATGGAGCAGGAGCAGGAACGCGGCATCACCATCACTTCGGCTGCGACCACCACGTTCTGGAAGTCGCGCGAAGGCGTGATGCACCGCTTCAACATCATCGACACCCCCGGCCACGTGGACTTCACCATCGAAGTCGAGCGTTCGCTGCGCGTGCTCGACGGTGCCGTGGCCCTGCTGGACGCCAATGCCGGCGTCGAGCCCCAGACCGAAACCGTCTGGCGCCAGGCTGACAAGTATCATGTTCCGCGTCTGATCTTCGTCAACAAGATGGACAAGATCGGTGCCGACTTCTACCGCTGCGTGGAAATGATCGGTACGCGTCTGGGCGCCCGTGGCGTGCCGGTGCAGCTGCCGATCGGTGCCGAGAACGAATTCAAGGGCGTTGTCGACCTGATCGAGATGAATGCTCTGGTCTGGCGCAACGAAGAACTCGGCGCCCAGTGGGACGTCGTGGAAATTCCGGCCGACCTCAAGGAAAAGGCCGAGAAGTACCGCGAGCAGATGATCGAAGCCGCCGTCGAACTCGACGACGACGCGATGGAAGCCTACCTGAACGGTGAAGTGCCGAACAACGACACCATCCGCCGCCTGCTGCGTCGCGGTGTTATCGACACCAAGTTCTTCCTGATCTTTGCCGGCTCGGCGTTTAAGAACAAGGGCGTGCAGCCCCTGCTGGACGGCGTGATCGACTTCCTGCCGTCGCCGTCCGACGTTCCGGCCATCCAGGGCATCGATGCCCGTACGGAAGAGCCGATCGAGCGTCACGCCGACGACAACGAGCCGCTCGCGATGCTGGCCTTCAAGATCGCCAACGACCCGCATATGGGTACGCTGACCTTCTGCCGCATCTACTCGGGTAAGCTCGAGCAGGGCATGATGCTGGAGAACACCGTCAAGGAAAAGCGCGAGCGTATCGGTCGCCTGTTCCAGATGCACGCCAACTCCCGCGAGCAGATCACCGAAGCCTTCGCCGGCGACATCGTCGCCATCGTGGGCCTCAAGGACACCACTACCGGCGACACGCTCTGCGTGCCGAACTCGCAGGTTATCCTGGAGCGCATGGTGTTCCCCGAGCCGGTTATCGACATCTCGGTTGAACCCAAGTCCAAGGCCGACCAGGAAAAGATGGGTCTCGCGCTCAATCGCCTTGCTGCCGAAGACCCGTCCTTCCGCGTCAAGACCGACGAAGAATCCGGCCAGACCATCATCTCGGGCATGGGTGAACTCCACCTCGACATTCTCGTCGACCGCATGCGCCGCGAGTTCAAGGTCGAGGCCAATATCGGCCAGCCGCAGGTGGCTTACCGCGAAACCATCACCCGCAAGGCCGATGTGGACTATACCCACAAGAAGCAGTCGGGCGGTTCGGGCCAGTTCGCTCGCGTCAAGCTGACCGTCGAGCCCGGCGAAGTCGGCAAGGGCCTCGAATTCGTGAATGCCGTCGTTGGCGGCTCGGTGCCGAAGGAATATGTCCCCGGCGTCGAAAAGGGCGTGAAGTCGGTCATGTCGGCCGGTCCGCTGATCGGGTTCCCGATCGTGGACGTCAAGGTGACGCTGACCGAAGGCGCCTACCATGATGTGGACTCCTCGGTCCTGGCCTTCGAAATCGCCGGTCGTGCGGGCTTCAATGAAGCCCTGCGCAAGGCGGCTCCGAAGATCCTGGAACCGATCATGAAGGTTGAAGTTGTCACGCCCGAAGATTACATGGGCGACGTCATCGGCGACCTGAACTCCCGTCGTGGTCAGATCCATGGCACTGAAAGCCGTGGTGTCCTCCAGGTCGTGAATGCCTATGTGCCGCTCGCGAACATGTTCGGCTACGTGAACTCCCTCCGCTCCATGAGCCAGGGTCGTGCACAGTATACGATGACGTTCGACCACTACGAGCAGGTGCCGCAGGCCGTCGCCGACGAAGTCCAGGCCAAGTACGCCTAACTATAAACTGCAACGCAAGGTTGGCCTTCGGGCTGACGAATACGGAGAAAAGCGATGGCTAAGGAAAAGTTTTCCCGCTCTAAGCCTCACTGCAACATCGGCACCATCGGTCACGTTGACCATGGCAAGACCTCGCTGACCGCAGCGATCACCAAGGTGCTGGCCGAAACCGGTGGCGCGACCTTCAAGGCGTACGATCAGATTGACGCTGCCCCTGAAGAAAAGGCCCGCGGCATCACCATCAATACCGCTCACGTCGAGTACGAGACCGCGAAGCGTCACTACGCTCACGTCGACTGCCCCGGCCACGCTGACTATGTGAAGAACATGATCACCGGTGCTGCCCAGATGGACGGCGCGATCCTGGTCGTGTCGGCTGCTGACGGCCCGATGCCGCAGACCCGCGAGCACATCCTGCTCGCCCGTCAGGTCGGTGTGCCGGCCCTGGTCGTGTTCCTGAACAAGTGCGACATGGTCGACGATCCGGAACTGCTGGAGCTCGTCGAGCTGGAAGTCCGCGAACTGCTCTCGTCCTATGAATTCCCGGGCGACGACGTTCCGATCATCAAGGGCTCGGCTCTGGCCGCTCTCGAAAATTCGGACCAGAAGCTCGGCCACGACGCCGTTCTGGAGCTGATGCGCGCTGTTGACGAATACATCCCGCAGCCCCAGCGCCCGGTTGACCAGCCGTTCCTGCTCCCGATCGAAGACGTGTTCTCGATCTCGGGCCGCGGCACCGTGGTGACCGGCCGTGTCGAGCGTGGCGTGATCAAGGTTGGCGAAGAAGTCGAGATCGTCGGCATCAAGGCAACCCAGAAGACGACCGTGACCGGCGTTGAAATGTTCCGCAAGCTGCTCGACTCGGGTGAGGCTGGCGACAACATTGGCGCCCTGATCCGTGGTATCGACCGCACGCAGGTCGAGCGCGGCCAGGTGCTCTGCAAGCCCGGTTCCGTGACCCCGCACACCGACTTCACCGCTGAAGTCTATATCCTGACCAAGGAAGAAGGCGGCCGTCATACCCCGTTCTTCGGCAACTACCGTCCGCAGTTCTACTTCCGTACCACGGACGTGACTGGCATCGTGACGCTGCCGGAAGGCACCGAGATGGTGATGCCGGGCGACAACCTGAACATCAACGTTCAGCTGATCGTTCCGATCGCCATGGAAGAGAAGCTCCGCTTCGCTATCCGTGAAGGTGGCCGTACCGTTGGTTCGGGCGTTGTTGCCCAGATCCTGAAGTAAGCCTCAAGAGACATTCGCGGCGCGCGGATGAACGCGCGCCGCGATCCATTTTCGTCAGGATTTACAAAGATGAACGGTCAGAATATTCGCATCCGCCTCAAGGCGTTTGACCATCGCGTTCTCGACGCCTCGACGCGCGAGATCGTGTCGACGGCCAAGCGTACGGGCGCGCAGGTTCGCGGCCCGATCCCGCTGCCGACGCGAATCGACAAGTTTACCGTCAACCGCTCGCCCCATATCGACAAGAAGGCGCGTGAGCAGTTTGAGATCCGGACCCACAAGCGCCTGCTGGACATTGTGGACCCGACTCCCCAGACGGTCGATGCACTGATGAAGCTCGATCTCGCCGCCGGCGTCGACGTCGAAATCAAGCTGTAAGTACAAAGTTTCCGCGCCTGCCGCCAAAAGGGTCCTCTGAAGCCATGACCCGGCAGAGCGCCAACAAGAAGGTAACAACCGATGCGTTCTGGATTGATCGCACAGAAGCTGGGCATGACCCGCATTTTCACCGAGGACGGCTCGCACGTCCCCGTGACGGTGCTGGGCCTGCAGAACTGCCAGGTGGTGGGCCAGCGGACCGCTGACAAGGACGGCTATGTCGCTCTGCAGCTTGGCGCTGGCCAGGCCAAGGCGAAGAACACGACGAAGGCCGAACGCGGCCAGTTCGCCGTTGCCAAGGTCGAGCCGAAGCGCCACGTCGCGGAATTCCGCGTCGATGAAGCCAACCTCATCGAGGTCGGCGCGCAGCTTCAGGCGGACCATTTCGTCGAAGGCCAGCTGGTGGACGTCACCGGCACTTCGATCGGCAAGGGCTTTGCCGGCGGTATGAAGCGCTGGAACTTCGGCGGCCTGCGTGCCACGCACGGCGTGTCGGTTTCGCACCGCTCGATCGGTTCTACCGGTGGTCGTCAGGACCCCGGCAAGACCTTCAAGAACAAGAAGATGCCGGGCCATATGGGCGATCGTCGCATCACCACGCAGAACGTCAAGGTCGTCAAGACCGACGTGGAACGTGGCCTGATCATGATCCAGGGTTCGGTTCCGGGTGCCAAGGGCGCCTGGATCATGATCAAGGACGCGGTGAAGAAGCCGGCCCCCAAGGGCGCTGCCTTCCCGGGCTCGTTCAAGGCCGCCGCTGAAGTCGCGGGGGAAGGTAACTAAATGGAACTCAAGGTCACAACCCTCGACGGCAAGGCCGCTGGCAGCGTCCAGCTCGCTGACGACGTCTTCGGTCTGGAAGTCCGCCAGGACATCCTGCACCGCATGGTTCGCTACCAGCAGCTCAAGGCCATGGCCGGCACGCACGATGTCAAGCATCGTTCGGAAGGCTCGCGCACGGGCAAGAAGTTCGTGAAGCAGAAGGGCTCGGGCGGCGCTCGCCATGGCGATCGCAAGGCTCCGCAGTTCCGTGGTGGTGGTCGTGCATTCGGCCCGACCCCGCGCAGCCATGCCATCGACCTTCCCAAGAAGGTCCGCGCCCTGGCGCTGAAGCATGCTCTGTCGTCCAAGGCCAAGTCCGGCTCGCTGATCGTCGTCGACAGCGTGTCGCAGAAGGAAGCCAAGACCGCGGGTCTGCTGGCCGCCTTCGGCAAGCTGGCCTGGACCAACGCGCTGATCATCGATGGTGCTGCCGTGGATCAGAACTTCGCTCTGTCCGCGCGCAACATCCCGCATATCGACGTGCTGCCGGTGCAGGGGATCAACGTTGTGTCGATCCTCAAGCGCGACAAGCTCGTCCTGACCAAGGCAGCGCTCGAGGCGCTGGAAGCGAGGTTCGCATGAACAAGCTCAGCGCTTACGACATCATCCGTAACCCCGTCGTGACTGAAAAGTCGACGATGGCTTCGGACGCTAACCAGGTCGTTTTCGACGTGGCGATCGATGCCAACAAGACCGAGATCAAGGCCGCCGTCGAGCAGCTCTTTTCGGTCAAGGTCAAGGCCGTGAACACCCTGGTCCGCAAGGGCAAGGTGAAGCGGTTCCGTGGCCAGCTTGGCACGCGCAACGACGTCAAGAAGGCGGTCGTGACCCTCGTCGACGGCCAGTCGATCGATATTTCGACCGGCCTCTAAGGGAAGAGACAGAACAAAATGGCTCTGAAATATTACAATCCCACCTCCGAAGGCCGTCGCCAGCTCGTGACGACCGACCGTTCGGAACTGTGGAAGGGCAAGCCGGTCAAGACCCTGACCGAAGGCCTCAGCAAGTCCGGTGGTCGCAACAACCGCGGTCGCATCACCACGTTCCATCGTGGTGGCGGTCACAAGCGCACCTATCGCCTGGTCGACTTCAAGCGCGTCAAGTTTGACGTCGTCGGCACGGTCGAGCGCCTGGAATATGATCCGAACCGCACCGCCTGGATNGCCCTGGTGAAGTACGAAGACGGCGAACTCGCCTATATCGTGGCTCCCCAGCGCCTGGCTGCCGGCGACAAGGTCGTCTCGTCGATGAATACCGTCGACGTGAAGCCGGGCAATGCCATGCCGCTCGAGCGCATGCCGGTCGGTACCATCGTCCACAATATCGAGCTGAAGCCCCGCAAGGGCGGTCAGGTCGCCCGTTCGGCTGGTGCCTATGCCCAGTATGTCGGTCGTGACCAGGGCTGGGCGATCCTGCGCCTCAACTCGGGCGAGCAGCGCCGTGTGCATGGTTCGTGCCTCGCCACCGTTGGCGCCGTCTCGAACCAGGACCACTCCAACACCTCGCTCGGCAAGGCCGGTCGTAGCCGTTGGCTGGGCCGCAAGCCCGTCAACCGCGGCGTGACCATGAACCCGATCGACCACCCGCATGGTGGTGGTGAAGGCCGCACCTCCGGTGGCCGTCACCCGGTGACCCCGTGGGGCAAGCCGACCAAGGGCAAGAAGACCCGCAGCAACAAGGCGACGGACAAGTTCATCGTTCGCAGCCGTCACGTGAAGAAGGGCAGGTAAGCCATGACCCGTTCAATCTGGAAGGGGCCGTTTGTCGACGGCTACATGCTCAAGAAGGCCGAGAAGGCCCTCGCCTCCGGCCGCAGCGAAGTGGTCAAGATCTGGAGCCGCCGCTCGACGATCCTGCCGCAGTTCGTTGGCGTGACCTTCGGCGTTCACAACGGTCAGAAGCACGTCCCGGTTCTCGTGACCGAAGACATGATCGGCCACAAGTTCGGCGAGTTCGCCCCGACCCGTACCTATTACGGTCACGCGGCCGACAAGAAGGCCAAGAGGAAGTAAGATGGGCAAGCCAAAAACCCAGCGCGCGCTCAAGGACAACGAGGCCAAGGCTGTGCTGCGCATGCTGCGCATCAGCCCCCAGAAGCTCAACCTTCTGGCCCAGTTGATCCGCGGCAAGAAGGTCGAGAAGGCCCTGGCCGAGCTCGAGTTCAGCCACAAGCGCATTTCCGGCCAGGTCAAGAAGGTGCTCGAGAGCGCCATTGCCAATGCCGAGAACAACCACGGCCTCGACACCGACGCTCTCGTCGTTGCGGAAGCCTTTGTTGGTAATTCGCTTGTAATGAAGCGTTTCACCGCTCGTGGCCGTGGTCGGTCGTCGCGGATCGAGAAGCCATTCTCGCATCTGACGATCATCGTCCGGCAAGTTGAGGAGGCCGCATAATGGGCCAGAAGATCAATCCAATCGGCTTCCGCCTCGGCATCAACCGTACCTGGGACAGCCGCTGGTTCGCCAACAAGGGCGAGTACGGCACGCTGCTGCAGGAAGACCTGAAGATCCGCGAGACCCTTCTCGAGGACCTCAAGGCTGCAGCGGTCTCCAAGATCGTCATCGAGCGTCCGCACCGCAAGTGCCGCGTGTCGATCCACACTGCCCGTCCGGGCATCGTGATCGGCAAGAAGGGCGCCGACATCGACAAGATCCGC
>Ga0065721_10006710_pt1 | contig 13946 bp, 12 predicted proteins | sample Mesricmetagenome_FD_59108 | JGI IMG/M metagenome (GOLD analysis project Ga0065721, IMG submission 59108) | Mesophilic microbial community from rice straw/compost enrichment Sample: eDNA_1 v2 (version 2) | ecosystem: Engineered > Solid waste > Grass > Composting > Bioreactor | place: USA: Davis... | reverse complement strand
GAGCCGATCCAGCAGGCCGCCGCCCCTTCTGACCGCGCGGCGGCGGCGCTCCGTCGGGGTTTCGACGCCCTGTAGCGCCATCAAGGCGGAAACGTCGGCGACCCCGGAGGCCGCGGCGGCGGGCGCGGGACCGGACGCGGCGTTCGACCCGCCGGCTGCGCCGAGCGAGAAGCCGGACGCCGCCTTCGCCGGCCGACCGGCCGAGGGCGCGCTGGGACCTGTGGGGCCGGTGACCTTCATCGGATGCTCCGGAACATGGGTTCATGGATGGAGATCGGGAGTGAGCGTTTGGTTAACGGCGCGGCAAATATTGCCTGCACCTCCGGGCATCGCGCAGCGCCGGCGCTGAATTCACGAAAGAATTTTTCCGGCACGATCCTGGCAGCGGAGCCGCCGAACCTGTGTACGGACCCGGCGCCCATGCAAAAACTGCTCGCCCGACTCATCGCTCCGCTCGCGGCGACGGCCGCGCTGACGGCCCTGGCGCACCCGGCGGCCGCCCAGTCGCGCATCAAGGACATCGCCGCCGTCGAGGGGGTTCGGGCGAACCAGCTGGTCGGCTATGGCCTGGTGGTGGGTCTGAACGGCACCGGCGACAGCCTGCGCAACTGCCCCTTCACCCGCCAGTCGCTGGAAGGCATGACTGAGCGGCTGGGCGTCAACATCCGCGGGACCAACGCCAACTCCAAGAACATGGCCGCCATCATGGTAACGGCCGATCTGCCCGCCTTCGCCACGCCGGGGTCGCGCATCGATGTGACGGTCTCCTCCATGTGCGACGCCAAGAGCCTGCTGGGCGGCACCCTGCTGGTCACCAGCCTCCAGGGCGCGGACGGCCAAGTCTATGCGGTGGCGCAGGGCTCGATCCAGACCGGCGCGGTCTCGGCGTCCGGCGCCTCGGGTTCGTCGGTGACGCGCGGCGTGCCGACGGCCGGCCGCATCGCCTCGGGCGCGACGGTGGAGCGCGAGACCGGATTTCAGCTGGCCAACATGAACGAGGTGCGGCTGACGCTGCGCAATCCGGACTTCACCACCGCCCAGCGCGTGGCCGGCGTCATCAACGGCGCCTATCCCGGCTCGGCCCTGGCCGAGAACGGCTCGGTCGTCGCCCTGCGCGCCCCGGGCCAGATGGGCATGGCCGGCTTCATCAGCCAGATCGAGAACCTTCCCATCGCCGTGGACGCCCCGGCCAAGGTGATCATCGACGAGGTCAACGGCGTCATCGTCATGGGCGAGGCCGTGCGCATCTCCCAGGTGGCCATCGCCCAGGGCAATCTGACCATCTCGGTCGATGAGCGCCCGGTCGTCAGCCAGCCCGCCCCCTTCAGCCAGGGCCAGACCGCGGTCGTGCCCGACAGCGCGGTCAGCATCGAGGAGGATCTGGGCACCCAGATGCGGCTGGTCGGCGGCGCGGCCAGTCTTTCGACCCTGGTCAACGGCCTGAACGCCCTGGGCGTCAGCCCGCGCGACATGATCAGCATCCTGCAGGCCATCAAGGCCGCCGGCGCCCTGCAGGCCGACATCGAGGTGATGTGACCATGACCGACCTCAGCCTTCCCGCCGATCTTCTGAAACCCGTCGGACAGGCCGCCGAGCGGCTCTCTGGCGCGGCGGGGGACAAGATTCGCCAGACCGCCCAGGACTTCGAAGCGACCTTCCTGGCGCAGATGATGAAGCCGATGTTCGACGGGCTGTCGACCGAAGCCCCTTTCGGCGGCGGCCACGCCGAGGAGACGTGGCGGGGTTTTATGCTGGACGAGATGGCCAAGAAGACCGTCGCCGCCGGCGGGATCGGCCTGGCCGACACGGTGATGCGCGAAATGCTGAGGATGCAGGAGCAGTCGCAATGAGCGAGCCCGAGCTGGCCCAGGCCCGTATCCGCCAGCTGGTCGATCTGACCCGCAGGCTGACCGACCGGCTCGCGGCCGAGACCCGCGCCTTCGAGGAGCGCCGGCCGAAGGATGTAGCCGCCAGCCTGGCCGAGACCCAGGAGATGGCCAATCTCTACCGGCGCGACGCCGCCCACGTGAAGGCCGATCCGACCCTCATCTCCGGCGCGCCCCTGGCGGACCGAAAACAGCTCGCCGACGTCACCGCGACCTTCGAGACTGTTCTGAACCGCCATGCTCGGGCGGTCGAGGCGGCCCGCACGATCTCGGAGGGTCTGGTTCGGGCCATCGCTGGCGAAATCACGGCCGCGCGGACTCCGGCCGCCGCCTACGCCGCGGATGGCAGGGCCGCCCAGGGCGACGGCCGCGCTGTGGCCTTCAACCGAACCGCCTGACAGGGCCCCCGGCGTTGCCGATTTTTTAAGCGGAGACAGGCATGCTGGCGGCATGACGATGACCGTCCGCCTGCTGGGTCTGGCTTTTGCCTCCGCCGATGCGCTGATCGAGGTCGATTCCGCCGGAGTCATCGCCTTCGCCATGGGCGCAGGGCCGGTGTCGGGCCAGGACGCCGCCACCTGGGTAGGCAAGGCCTTCCATTCGGTGCTGCACGAGGGAGCTTCCGTCGCCGGCGCCCTGCGCGGACTTCAGCCCGGCGCTCGCACGCCTGCGATTTCCGCCCTGGTTCCGGCCGGCGAGGACCGCGTCCGCCGCGCCACGCTCAGGGCCTTCGTCCTGCCGCAACTTGCGCCGGCCGTCTCCTGCGCCCTGACCTATGACGGCCCCGCCTTCCCCGTCGCGGATCTCGCCACACGACCGCTGACGGACGCCGAGGGCTTCCTCGCCGGCGCGGGTCCAGCCATCGAAACGACGCCGGGCCTGTCGCTGGCCTTCATCGACGTGCGCGGCCTTCTGGATCTGCCGGGCGAGGCCGGCGACCGGGTCCAGCGGCGCCTGGAGGCAACCCTGCAATCGGCCGCGGCCGAAGGGTCTTCCGCCGCCCGCCTCACCGACGAACGCTTCGCGGTCCTCAGAGAGCCCGGGGATCAGCGCGACCTGGCTGCCGAGATCGTCGAGGCCGGACGCGCCGAGGGGGTAGCCCTGGCCGCCCAGACCTTCGCCTCGGACGTGCCCCAGGGCTCTGACAGCCTTTGCGTCCTGCGCGCCATGCGCTTCGCCATCGAGGGCTGCCTGAAGGACGGCGGGCTGACCAATCCGCAGATCGCCTTCTCCGAAGCGCTCAAACGCACCTTCCGCGACGCCGAGACCTTCCGCAACGTCGTCAAGGCGCGCGAATTCCAGGTCCACTACCAGCCCATCGTCCACCTCGATTCCCGCGCCGTGCACCATTTCGAGGCCCTTGCCCGCTTCAACGCCAACGCCGGGCCGGGTGAGGCCATCCGCATGGCCGAGGAGCTGGCGCTGATCGAATCCTTCGACCTGGCCGTGGCCGAAAAGGTGCTGAAGCGGATGCGCCAGCCGGGCGCGGGCCTGCTGAAAATGGCCATCAACGTCTCGGGCGGATCCCTGGGCGACGACGCCTATGTCGAGAACCTGCTGCGGCTGACCGCCGGGGCGGCCGACGAACGGCGACGCCTGATCGTCGAGGTCACCGAGACCGCGGCCGTCGCCGATCTGGACGCAGCCAACCGCCGCCTGGGCGCGCTGCGGGACGCCGGGATCAAGGTCTGCATCGACGACTTCGGCGCCGGATCGGCCTCCTACGAATACATCCGCAAGCTGGCGGTCGACGGCGTGAAGATCGACGGGGCCCTGGTTCGCGACGTGGAGACGGACGAGCGTTCCGCCGCCCTGCTGCGCAGCATCGTCGAACTGTGCCAGTCGCTGAAACTGGAGATCATCGCCGAGATGATCGAGACCGAAAGCCTGGCCAAGGCGTTGCAGACGGCAGGCGTGCAATATGGTCAGGGCTGGCTGTTCGGCCGGCCCGAAGCCGAGCCGCGCACCCAGTCGACCGCCTATGCTCCCGTGCGCCGCCGCGGCGCGGTCGAGGCCTGGGGCTAGAGACCCAGCCGCCGTTCGATTCCGACGCCCTCGAGGAAGCCCTGGTCGTGGCTGACGACCAGCAGCGCGCCGTCATAGGCCGCCAGCGCTTCCTCCACCGCGACGAGGGAGTCCAGGTCAAGGTGGTTGGTGGGCTCATCCAGCAGGAGAAGCTGGGGTGGTGAGGTCCCGGTCATGACGCAGGCCAGGGCGGCCCTGAGCCTCTCGCCGCCCGAAAGCTCCCCCACGCGCCGATGCGCGGCCGCATTGCGAAACAGGAACCGCGCCAGAGCCGCCTGGGCCGTGTTCGGCGATCCATCGGGGTTCAGTCGTCGCCAGGCCTCCAGCAGCGTCTCTTCGGGCCGCAGGATCGAGGCGTTCTGATCCAGCATGGCCGGCCTGACCGGTCGTTCCACCCTGCCTGACGTGGGCTCCAGCGATCCCGCCGCCAGCCGAAGCAGGGTGGACTTTCCGGCCCCGTTCGGACCGACGACGGCGATCCGTTCCGGACCCGTCAGGCGCAGGTCGATCGGTCCGACGATCCGACGCCCCTCGGCGGTGCGCCATTCGGCCTGCTCCAGGGCCAGGACCAGGCGGCCCCGCGCCAAACCCGTCGGCGGCATAGGAATGGACAGCGTGCGCACATGCTCCACCCTGGCCCGCGCCGCCTTTAGCGCCGTGCCCGCCGCCTCGGCCTGCCGCACCGCCAGCAGGCCGGATCGTCCTCCGCTGTTTTCCGCACGCTCGGCCCGGGCGCCGAGCAGGATTCGGGGCATGTCGCCCTTCGCCGCCTTGCGCCGGCCGGCGGCGTCGCGTCGCGCCTTGGTTTCGGCGCGCTGTCGGGCGTCTTCGGCCGCCCGGGCGACCGTCTTCTCCGCCTCGACCAGGCCCCGCTCGGCAGCGGCGCTCTGCTCGGCCTTGCGCGCGGCGTAGAGGTCATGGTTTCCCCCGAAGACTTCCACGCCCAGGCTCGAAATCCCGACGATCCGGTCCATGTGACGCAGCAGTTCGCGGTCGTGACTGACCACCACCGCGCCGCCGGTCCATCGGTCCAGCACCGCCGCCACCAGCGCCCGCGCCTCGGCGTCGAGGTGATTTGTGGGTTCGTCCAGCAGCAAGAGGTCTGGCGCTCGAAGCAGCAGGCCGGCCAGGCGGAGGCGGGTCTGCTCTCCCCCGCTCAAGCCGGTCGTCGGACGGTCCAGGCCGAGGCCGGCAAGGCCGACATCGGCCAATACCGTTTCGATGCGGCTTTCCAGCGTCCAGTCCGCCGCGTCTAGGTCGTCCGCGCTTCCCATGCCCGCCAGGATGCGGGCGATCACGGCCAGCGGTTCGGCGACGCCCAGCGTCCGGGCCGCCGTCTCGTGGCCCTCGATGACGCTCCGCTGTTCCAGAACGCCGAGCGAGCCGCCGTGGACGACATGGCCCTTCGCCGGCTGCTGAAGGCCGGCGATCAGACGCAGCAGCGTGCTTTTGCCCGCGCCGTTGCGGCCGACGACGCCCGTGCGCTCGGCGCCGAACGTCAGGCTTAGATTGTCGAAGAGAAGAACGCCGTCAGGCGTCCGTGCGGCGACCTTGTCGAGCGTCGCGAACGCGGACGCGGACCCGCTTGGGCTTGGGCTGGGAGGCATGGAGGATCACGAGCAGCATGGCGGACAGGGCGGAACCGGTTGCCAGGGCGATGATCATGATCGTCGAGCCTCCTTTACTTCAAAGCGCTCAGGGAACAGAGGATGGGCGTTGCGGTTCCCGACTGCAACCCCGTGCCTTCCCCTAACCGGACACGGCCGCGTGATCGGGCGTTTCGTCCAATGTCGATCGACGCGTCGTCGCCTATAGGGAGGCCATGGAAAGCCGCTTTCGTATCGCAGAAGGCGAAGCCGCCGCACGGCGTGCCGCCGCAGTCGCTCGGACCATGGCCGCGACCGGCATCGATGAGGCGATGATCTCCGACCTCGTGGACTCCTTCTACGCCCGCGTTCGGAACGATGATCTGATCGGGCCGGTCTTCGCCGCACGGATCGACGACTGGGGTCCCCATCTGGCGCAGATGAAACTGTTCTGGTCGTCGGTCGCCCTGTCGAGCGGCCTCTACCAGGGTCGACCCATGCCTAAACACCTGCCCCTGCCCATCGACGCCGATCATTTCGACCGATGGCTGGAACTGTTCGAGGCGACCGCCCGCGATATCTGTCCGCCAGTCGCGGCGGACCACTTCATGGAGCGCGCCCGCCGCATCGCCGAGAGCCTGGAACTGGGCGTCGCCAACGCCAATGGCGTGTTGCTGGGCGTGGGAGAGCGGTATCGAAGGCCCGCACGGGCGTGGACGCCAAGTTGACCTCATGCTCGCTGTTGCCGTCAAGAGAGCACGGGATTCTTCGCTTACCCTTCCGTAGGCTCGGAGGGAGCCTTCATAACGACATTCACGTTGAAACTCATCACTTTCCACGCCTCGCCTTCCTTGATGAAGGTCGTTTGAACATGGGCCAGGCGATCCGGGTAGGCGTACTCTTGAGCCACAGAATAGAATCGTCCCTCTGTGCTCGTCACCGATTGGAAGCCCGTGACTTTGGCTTTGGGCGGCGGGGAATCTCCCGTCAATTTGCGCAGCACGGGCAACTGGGCCCCCACGGTCGCCCGATCATTCGCGGATGACATCCGGGCCAAAATCGCGTCGTCGCGACTACCCACCAAATCACCGAAAGTGGCTTCCGCCTCTGCATTCAGAGCAGGATCGCTCTTGGGCAAGGTCGCCTGAAAATTGCACGCCGTCAAAAGGCTACCCGCCAGAACCGCGCCTATCCAGATCATCCGCATGTGTTCGCTCCCCTAACCGTCACAGTAGCCCACGAGGACGGTCGCGCAACCTTGCTCATGTTCCCATATTGTTCTTGCTTAAATCCTGCGATTCATCCCCATATATCGCCGTCGCCCCGGACCCTCTCCGGGCCTCCTCGCGTTCCCGATCAGGCATGACCGAAAAGCACAACTTCATCCGCGTTCGCGGCGCCCGCGAGCATAATCTCAAGGGCGTGGACCTCGACATTCCGCGCGAAAAGCTGGTGGTGATGACCGGCCTGTCCGGCTCGGGAAAGTCGTCTCTGGCGTTCGACACCATCTACGCGGAGGGGCAACGCCGCTATGTCGAGAGCCTGTCGGCCTATGCGCGCCAGTTCCTGGAGCTGATGGGCAAGCCGGACGTGGACCTGATCGAGGGTCTGTCGCCGGCCATTTCCATTGAGCAGAAGACGACATCGAAGAACCCGCGCTCGACCGTCGGCACGGTGACGGAAATCCACGACTACATGCGCCTGCTGTGGGCGCGGGTGGGCGTGCCCTATTCGCCGGCCACCGGCCTGCCGATCGAGAGCCAGACCATCAGCCAGATGGTCGACAAGCTGACCGCCCTGCCCGATGGCGAGCGCATCCTCCTGCTGGCCCCGGTCGTCCGGGGCCGCAAGGGCGAATACCGCAAGGAAATCGCCGAGTGGCAGCGTCAGGGCTACCAGCGGCTCAAGATTGACGGTCAATTCTATCCGATCGACGAGGCGCCCACGCTCGACAAGAAGTTCAAGCACGACATCGATATCGTCGTGGACCGGATCGTCACCAAGGAAGGGCTGGAAGGCCGCTACGCCGACAGCCTGCAGACGGCGCTGGGTCTGGCGGACGGCATCGCCACCGCGGAATGGGCCTCCACGGCCGAAGGCGAGACGGCGCCGCGCACCATCGTCTTCTCCGAAAAGTTCGCCTGCCCCGTGTCGGGATTTACGATCTCGGAGATCGAGCCCCGGCTGTTCTCGTTCAACAATCCGTTCGGCGCCTGCCCGGTCTGCGACGGCCTGGGGGTGAAGCTCGCCTTCGACGCCGACCTGGTCATCCCGGATCGCGACAAGACCTTGCATGCCGGCGCCGTGGCGCCGTGGGCGCGGGGTCCCTCGCCGCTCTATACCCAGACCCTGCAGGCCCTGGCCCGGCATTACGGCTTCTCGATGGACAAGCCCTGGCGCGAGCTTCCGGCCCAGGCCCACAAGGCGATCCTGCACGGCACCGGCGCCGAGAAGATCAAGTTCGTCTATGACGACAACGCCCGAAAGTACGAGGTGTCCAAGCCCTTCGAGGGGGTCCTGCCGAACCTCGAGCGGCGCTGGCGCGAGACCGACAGCGCCTGGGTCCGCGAGGAACTGGGGCGCTACCAGTCGGAAACGCCGTGCGAGGCCTGCCACGGCAAGCGGCTGAAACCCGAGGCCCTGGCGGTCAAGGTCGGCGGCGAGGACATCGCCGACATCTCCATGCTTTCGATCTCGAAGGCCTACCTCTGGTTCTCGACGCTGGAGCAGAGCCTGACCGACAAGCAGATGGAGATCGCCCGGCGCATCCTGAAGGAGATCACCGACCGGCTGCGGTTTCTGAACAACGTCGGGCTGGACTATCTGAACCTGTCACGCAGCTCGGGCACCCTGTCGGGGGGCGAGAGCCAGCGCATCCGTCTGGCCTCGCAGATCGGCTCGGGCCTGACCGGCGTCCTCTACGTGCTGGACGAACCGTCCATCGGCCTGCACCAGCGCGACAACACCCGCCTGCTCGACAGCCTCAAGGGCCTGCGCGACCTCGGCAACTCGGTCCTCGTCGTCGAACACGACGAGGAGGCGATCCTGACGGCGGACCACGTCATCGACATGGGCCCGGCCGCCGGCGTTCATGGCGGCCAGGTCTGCGCCGAGGGGACGCCCGACCAGGTCATGGCCAATCCGAACAGCCTGACCGGCAAATACCTGACCGGCGAGCGGGAGATCCCCCTGCCCGCCGAAGGCCGCCGTCCGATCGATCGCAAGCGGATGCTGAAGATCTCGGGCGCCAGCGGCAACAACCTGAAGAGCGTGACCGGCGAAATCCCGGTCGGCGTCTTCACCTGCATCACCGGCGTGTCCGGCGGCGGCAAGTCGACCTTCACCATCGAGACGCTCTACAAGGCCGCCGCGCGGCGCCTGAACAATGCGTCGGACGCCCCCGCCCCCTTCGACCGGATCGAGGGGCTGGAGTTCTTCGACAAGGTCATCGACATCGACCAGTCGCCGATCGGCCGCACCCCCCGCTCGAACCCGGCGACCTACACCGGCGCCTTCGGCCCCATCCGCGACTGGTACGCGGGCCTGCCGGAATCCAAGGCGCGCGGCTACGGTCCGGGCCGCTTCAGCTTCAACGTCAAGGGCGGCCGCTGCGAGGCCTGCCAGGGCGACGGCGTCATCAAGATCGAGATGCACTTCCTGCCGGACGTCTATGTTACCTGCGACGTCTGCAAGGGCAGGCGCTACAACCGCGAGACCCTGGAGATCGTGTTCAAGGGCAAGTCCATCTCGGACGTGCTGGACATGACGGTCGAGGAGGCGGCGACCTTCTTCAAAGCCGTGCCGCCGATCCGCGACAAGATGCTGACGCTTGAGCGCGTGGGCCTGGGCTACGTCAAGGTCGGCCAGCCGGCGACCACCCTTTCGGGGGGCGAGGCCCAGAGGGTCAAGCTGGCCAAGGAGCTGTCCAAGCGCGCCACGGGCCGCACCCTCTATATCCTGGACGAACCCACCACCGGCCTGCACTTCGAGGACACCCGGAAGCTGCTGGAGGTGCTTCAGGAACTGGTCGAGGCCGGCAACACCATGGTGGTGATCGAGCACAATCTCGATGTCATCAAGACCGCCGACTGGCTGCTGGACTTCGGTCCGGAGGGCGGCGACGGCGGCGGGGAGATCGTGGCGGTCGGCACGCCGGAAAAGGTCGCGGACAACAAGGCGAGCTGGACCGGCAAATACCTGAAGGAAATCCTCGACCGCCACGACCAGCGCCGCAAGGCGCGCGTCGCGGACCTGGAGGAGGAGGCGCCGAAGCGCAAGCGCGCCCGCGCGAACGCCTAGGGTCTGACCCTAGGCGCGCAGGTCCTTCCAGGCGGCCGAGAACGGAGCGATCAGAACCGCCAGCTGCAAGGCGGAAAGAACGGCGTTGACCACCGACCAGGCGGCGAGCGCCGGCCAGGCGCGCGTCAGGAGTGCCGGCAGGTCGAGGCCGTCGTAGACCGCGAGACCCTCCAGGCCCCCACCGGTCATCAACGAGATGGGCATGAAGATGATGTAGCCTAGCAGGCTGACCACCCAGGTCATGATCAGGACGATGATCGCCATGCCCAGCAGCGGCCAGAACCGGCCCCGCGTGGCGGCGAAGGAGTCGAACAGCGCGATCCGTCCTCGATCCACCGTGATCGGCACCGCCAGGCTCAGCTTCACGCCCAGCCAGATCAGGCCGGCGATGACGACCAGGGCCGCCAGCAAGCCCAGAAGGTAGAAGATCGGCTGGCCGCCCGCGAAGAAGGCCCCGACCGCTACAAAGCCGATCCCGCCGGCCAGGCCGAACAGCAGTCCCAGCACCAGGTTGACCACCAGCACCCGGAGTTCGTCCCGTCCCAGCCGCAGATAGCCCCAGGCGCCCTGCTCCGGCCGCAGCACCGACCGCGCCACCGCCGCATTCAGCACCGCGCCGATGACGAGGCCCAGCGGCGCCAGCCAGCCGATCATGCCCATATAGATCATGCCGAGCTGCTGCAGGTCCGACAGCGACGGCTCGGACGACCGCTCGATCGTCTCGGCCACGGCCATGACGCGCGCGAAGGACGGGGCGCCGATTCCGAACATCAGGGCGAACATCAGCAGATACATCGCGCCCCAGAACAGCACGACGGCCGGCTTGCGCCGCACGACGCGAAACCCTTCGAACGCCGCTTCCGTTGCGGAGAAACTCATGACCGGCTCCCTGGACGATTCCTCACGACCCTAGCGCACTCGGGGGCGCGGCTTCCATGGGCTCGCCGTCGAGAAGCGCGCGACACGCCGCCGCGAACGGCCCGCACATCAGGGTCATCACCGCACCATAGAGGAAGGACCCCGGCAGCAGCAGGATCGCGACAAGCCCCCAGAGCGCGCCGGAGGACGGCAGCAGATCCCGCAGCGTCATGCCGTCCAGGCTCTGCGACAGGTGCGCGAAGACGCCCGTCCCGAAGGCCAGGACGATCAGGGCGAACGCCACGACGAAATAGATCAGCAGATAGATCACCCAGGTGCACACCAGCAGCCCCAAGAGCGAGCCGACCCGCCCCTTGGCCAGGGTCCAACCCTCCACGAAGGCGAACCGCTGAAGGATCAGCGTCGCGGGCGCGATCAGCGACAGCCGCGCCATGGCGTAGACGACCGCCGCGATCAGCCCCAGCACCATCACGACGCCCAGAATCCCGGCGAAGACCTCGCTGGCCTGCCAGACCACCGCCCCGACGGCCAGACCCAGCAGGACCAGGATGATCACGGCGATATAGGTGCCGGCGAACAGGGCGATCCCCACCACGCCCAGGCGCAATTCGTCCATGCCCAGCCGCATGAAGAAGGCGCGCTCCGGCCGGCCCAGCCGAAGCACGGCGCGCATGGTGGCCGTCCATATGACGACCGCAAGCACCAGCTGGCCGACGTTCAGCAGCATCGAGAGCCCCTGCAGGGTCATCATCCGCTCCAACGCCTCGGGCGGAGGTTCGGCCGCTGCGGCGTCCCCCAGCGGAAGATCGGCGATGGAGCCGAACACTACGACGGACGCGACCAGGCTGAACAGGGTCATCGTCAACCCCCACACAAAGACCGCCAGCGGGCGCCTGCGAATCACCCGCACCGCTGCGCCCAGCGCCTCGCCAATCGAAAAGGTCCCGCCCATGTCGCTCCCCCGGCTCCCCTTCCGGCTATAGAGCAGGTCATGACTTCCGGCCAGACGGCGGCTATGACGCCGCGATGACCGTTTCACCCTCCCCCGTCCACGTCATAGGCGGCGGCCTCGCCGGCTCCGAGGCCGCCTGGCAGATCGCCCAGGCCGGCGTCCCCGTCATCCTGCACGAGATGCGCGGCGTTCCCGGCGTGAAGACCGATGCTCACCAGACAGACGGCCTGGCCGAACTGGTCTGCTCCAACTCCTTCCGTTCGGATGACTGGGAGTACAACGCCGTCGGCCTGCTGCACGCCGAGATGCGCGCGCTGGATTCGATCATCATGGCCTCGGGCGACGCCCATCAGGTGCCCGCCGGCGGCGCCCTGGCCGTGGACCGCGACGGCTTCTCCCAGGCCGTCACCGCCCGCCTCCACGCCCACCCCCTGATCACCATCGTCCGCGAGGAGGTCGCCAGCCTGCCGCCCCAGGATTGGGACAACGTCATCGTCGCCACCGGCCCCCTGACCTCGCCCGCCCTGGCCGACGCCATCCTGAAGGCGACGGGAGAGGAGAGCCTCAGCTTCTTCGACGCCATCGCCCCCATCGTCCACGCCGATTCGATCGACTTCGACATCGCCTGGCGGCAGTCGCGCTACGACAAGGAGGGTCCGGGCGGCGACGCCGCCGCCTACGTCAACTGTCCGATGGACAAGGCCCAGTACGACGCCTTCATCGACGCCCTGCTGGACGGCCCGAAGGCCGAGTTCAAGGACTGGGAGAACGTCCCCTATTTCGACGGCTGCCTGCCCATTGAGGTGATGGCCGAGCGGGGCCGCGAAACCCTGCGCCACGGCCCCATGAAGCCCGTCGGCCTGACCAATCCGCGCGACCCCACCGTCAAGCCGCACGCCATCGTGCAGCTACGCCAGGACAATGCGCTGGGCACCCTGTTCAACCTGGTCGGGTTCCAGACCAAGCTGAAGCATGGCGCCCAGGCCGAGACCTTCCGCATGATCCCCGGCCTCCAGAACGCCCAGTTCGCACGCCTGGGCGGCCTGCACCGCAACACCTTCCTGAACTCGCCCAGGCTGCTGGACCGCCAGCTGCGGCTCAAGGCCATGCCGCGTCTGCGCTTCGCCGGTCAGGTGACGGGCGTGGAGGGCTATGTGGAAAGCGCGGCGATGGGCCTGCTGACCGGCCGTCTCGCCGCCGCCCAGGCGCTGGGGCGCGACCTGGCCCCGCCCTCGCCGGAGACCGCCATCGGCGCCCTGGTCGAGCACATCACCGGCGGCCACCTGGAAGGCTCCAAGTTCCAGCCCATGAACATCAACTACGGCCTGCTGCCCCCGCTCGAGGCGCCGCGCGTGGACGAGGACGGCAAGCGCATCCCGCCCAAGGATCGCGGTCGCGCCAAGAAGCGGCTGATGAGCCTGCGCGCCCTGGACGCCCTGAAAGCCTGGCGTGACGCGCAGATCAGCGGATCTGGGCAATGACGGTGGAGGCGAACCACAGCAGGATCGGCGGGCTGGCGACCAGCATGGCCAGTCGATAACGGCGGAACCAGAAGGCGGCCCAGCCGCCCAGGGGACAGGCCATCAGGGCGACATAGAAGGCCAGGGTCAGGCCGTCGGAAAGATCGCCGCGTCCCGCGCGAATGTCGCCGACGCTGACGGCCGCCGCCAGCATGCCGATCCATGTGCCGAGAACGCCGAACGCGCTGGCGACGCTCAGCCATACGGCGGCGGTGCCCCGGATGTTCGCGGTCTTGGTCGCCATGCTCAGATTCTCCCCGTCGCGGTCGCCCAGATCAGGCGCAGTCGTTTGATCGCCTCCGGCTCGTCCGGCCGTCCCAGCGTGGCCGGAGCGACGGCGGGGAAGGCTGCGACCGGCAGGGTCGCCAGCACCCGGTTGGCCGCCCCCCGAGCATCGCGCACCTCCTCGAACCGTCCGGTCTGCGCCAGCCCCCTCGCCCGCCCGGCCAGAGCCGCAGCGGCGTCATGGCCAGGTCCGGCCAGGATGCGGACGGCCGTCTGCATCGGGCCGACATAGAAGGCTTCCAGATCGTGCGGCTCGCCATGCGCACGGCCGATGTGCGCCTCGATCAGCGCATCGAACGGCGCCCGCTCCAGGCCCCGCCGCGTCGCGACATCGGCCAGGGCCTCCAGCACCGGATGCCCCTTGCGCGGCGCCCCCGCGAACACCCCCTCCATCTGGTCGGCCCACCAGGTGTAGCGCATCTCGACCAGCAGGGGTTGGACGGCCTTGGACGGGATGGCCATCAGCTCCGCCTCGAAGGCGTAGAGCGCCATCAGATCGGCTCGCGCCTTCGGG
>Ga0065721_10051662_pt1 | contig 13949 bp, 12 predicted proteins | sample Mesricmetagenome_FD_59108 | JGI IMG/M metagenome (GOLD analysis project Ga0065721, IMG submission 59108) | Mesophilic microbial community from rice straw/compost enrichment Sample: eDNA_1 v2 (version 2) | ecosystem: Engineered > Solid waste > Grass > Composting > Bioreactor | place: USA: Davis... | reverse complement strand
GCCCGCCGAAGCGTTCGATGCGAAGACCTGCCCGGCCGGCCCCCGCCGGCCGGGCGTTGTCGCAACGCTATGCGATCTCCTCGCTCGACGAGGCGCGGTCCTATCTCGCCGACCCGGTGCTCGGCCCGCGCCTCGAGGACTGCACCCGCCTCGTCCTCGCCCAGCAGGGCCGCTCGCTCGCCCACGTCCTCGGGCCGGTCGATGCGCAGAAGTTCCACTCGTCGATGACGCTGTTCGCGCGGGCGGCGCCCGAGGCGCCCCATTTCCGCGAGGCGCTCGACGCCTTCTTCGGCGGCGAGGAGGACGAGGCGACGATCGCCCGGCTCGGGCTCGACCGGCCCGGCTGAGGCGGCGGCGGTCGTCCCCCGATTCACCTTCGCCGGCAGGGAGCGGCGAGGAGGCGAAGATCCGCGCGAATCCGCCTCTCCCGCCCTTGCCTTTCCGTCGTCCTGCGCCTATAAGGCCGCCACTTCGGGTCGCCCGGCTCGGGCGTGCGTTCGCGCGCGCTCACGGGCATGCCGTGGCGACCTCGAAAGCTCACCTGGTCCGAAGCGGCGGTGATGCGAAGCCGGGATGCTCTCCCGGCCCGCGCAACCGTCCGGACCATCAAGAGACGACCGGCGTCCGGATCGCTCCGGCGCCCGCTTAACGGAAAGTCGAGCGAAATGCCCAAGTTGAAGACCAAGTCCGGCGCCAAGAAGCGCTTCAAGGTGACCGGCACCGGCAAGGTGCTGTCGGCCCAGGCCGGCAAGCGTCACGGCATGATCAAGCGCAGCGCCAAGTTCGTGCGCAACGCCCGCGGCACCACGACCCTCTCGGATCAGGATGCCATCATCATCAAGAAGAATTTCCTGCCCTACGCCTGAAATTCTCCTCGACGATCTTCCCTGACCCACACGGAGTGACAGCCAAATGGCTCGCGTGAAACGGGGCGTCACCGCCCATGCCAAGCACAAGAAGGTCCTGAAGGCCGCCAAGGGCTTCTACGGCCGCCGCAAGAACACCATCCGCACCGCCAAGGCCGCGGTCGATCGCTCGATGCAGTATGCGACGCGCGATCGCCGGGTCAAGAAGCGCACCTTCCGTGCGCTCTGGATCCAGCGCATCAACGCCGGCGTGCGGGAAGTGTCCGAATCGCTGACCTACGCCCGCTTCATCGACGGCCTCAACAAGGCCGGCATCGAGGTGGACCGCAAGGTGCTCTCCGACCTCGCCATCCACGAGCCGGCCGCCTTCAAGGCCCTCGTCGAGAAGGCCGAGGCGGCGCTGGCCTGAGCGGCGGGCGACGGGCCGGTCGCAGGATCGGCCGCGAAGTTCGGAAGGGGCGGCGCGCCGATCGGTGCGCCGCCCTTTTGCGTTCCGGCGGGCGTGGCCGGGTGGCGGCGGCCCGCGGGCCAGAGACGAGGACACCGATGCAGGGATTGAAGGCCGAACTTCTCCGCGGCTGCTGGTATCTCGCCATGCTCTCGGCCGAACTGAAGCCCGGGAAGATGGCGGCGAAGACGCTGCTCGGCGAGCCGGTGCTGTTCGCCCGGCGCACCGACGGCATCATCTTCGCCATCCGCGACGCCTGCCCGCACCGCGGCATTCCGCTGCGCCACGGAAACTTCGACGGCTCGACGGTCGGTTGCTGCTACCACGGCTGGCGCTTCGACGGCTCGGGCACCTGCGTCGAGATCCCCTCGCTGCGCGAGGACCAGTCGGTCGACTTCTCCAAGATCCGCTGCGGCGCCTATCCGGTGGTCGACCGCCAGGGCGTCATCTGGATCTACATGGCCGCCGCCGGCGAGGCGCCGGAGGACGGCGAAATGCCCGAACCGCCGGACATGCCGGGCTTCGCGGCGGACGAGGCGCCGAAGGCGGCGATCATGCTGCCCTTCCCCTGCTCCACCGACCACGCCGCCTTCGGCCTGATGGACCCGACCCACGCCGCCTTCGTCCACACCTCATGGTGGTTCAAGAAGGATGCGACGAAGCTCAGGCCCAAGGAAAAGAGCTTCGAGCCGGCCCTTCACGGCTGGCGGATGGTGCGCCACGCGATCCCGCCGCAGAACATCGCTTATCGCCTCTTCGGCGAGAACGTCTCCACCGAGATCGCCTACCGGCTGCCGGGCTACCGCATCGAGCACATCGAGGGCACCCGCCACACGGTGGTCGGCCTCACCGCCATCACCCCGCTCACCGACGAGGCGACCGAGGTCCACCAGATCTTCTGGGCGAGCGCCGGCTGGCTGAAGCCGCTCAGGCCGCTGACGCAGCACCTGATGACCGTCTTCCTCGGCCAGGACCGCCGGGTGGTGGTGCAGCAGCGCGAGGGGCTCGAACAGGGCAACCGGACGATGCTGATCAACGACGCCGACACCCAGGCGCGCTGGTGGATGCGGGTCAAGGGCGAATGGCGCGAGGCGCAGGCGGCCGGTCGGCCCTTCGTCAATCCGCTCAAACCCCAGACCCTGCGCTGGCGGAGCTGAAGGGGCGCCCTGCCCGCCGCCGCGCCGCGCAGACCGTCCCCGCCACGGGCGGGGGCGATCCATCAACAACGGTGGCAATCGGCCGGAAAGCGGGCTAGAAGACCGCCGCGAGACGGCAAGCGTGAAAAGACGATCATGAGCGACATCAAGCAGCTTGAAAGCGAGATCCTCGGTGCGATCGGCGCCGCCGGCGACGAGGCGGCGCTCGAGGCCGTGCGCGTTTCGGCGCTCGGCAAGAAGGGCTCGGTCTCCGAACTGCTCAAGGGCCTCGGCGCCATGAGCCCGGAGGAGCGCAAGACCGCGGGCCCCGCGATCAACGGCCTCAAGACCCTCATTGGCGAAGCGATCGGCGCCCGGCGCGAGACGCTGAAGGCGGCCGCGCTGGAAGCGCGCCTCGCCCGCGAGAGCGTCGACGTCACCCTGCCGGTGCGGCCGGGCGCGGCCGATCAGGGCCGGATCCATCCGGTGAGCCAGGTCATCGACGAGATCACCGCGATCTTCGCCGACATGGGCTTCTCGGTCGCCGAAGGTCCGGACATCGAGACCGACTTCTACAATTTCACCGCGCTCAACTTCCCGGACGACCACCCGGCCCGCGAGATGCACGACACCTTCTTCTTCGATCCGAAGGAGGACGGCGAACGGCTGCTGCTGCGCACCCACACCTCGCCGGTGCAGATCCGCACCATGCTGTCGAGCCAGCCGCCGATCCGGGTGATCTGCCCGGGCCGCACCTACCGCTGCGATTCGGATGCGACCCACACGCCGATGTTCCACCAGGTCGAGGGCCTCGTCGTCGACCGCACCAGCCACTTCGGCCACCTGCGCTGGATTCTGGAGGAATTCTGCAAGGCGTTCTTCGAGGTCGACGACGTGACGATGCGCTTCCGCCCGTCCTTCTTCCCCTTCACCGAACCGTCGATGGAGGTGGACATCCGCTGCGACCGCTCGGGCGGCGAGATCCGCATCGGCGAGGGCGAGGACTGGCTGGAGATCCTCGGCTGCGGCATGGTCCACCCCAACGTGCTGCGTGCCGGCGGCATCGACCCGGACGAATACCAGGGCTTCGCCTGGGGCATGGGCATCGACCGCATCGCCATGCTGAAATACGGCATGCCGGATCTCAGGGCCTTCTTCGACGCCGACATCCGCTGGCTGAAGCACTACGGCTTCCGCCCGCTGGACCTGCCGACGCTGTTCGGGGGATTGAGCGGGTGAGGTGAGAGGAGTGCGAGGTGGCGTATCACCGGGACATTCCGGAGCAGCAGCGGCAGTTCGCTCGACGCCTACGCCGGGAGATGACGGACCCGGAGCGCCGTCTCTGGCACGCCCTGCGCGGCAAGCGATTCGACGGTTTCGGGTTTCGACGGCAGGTTCCCATCGCCCGCTACATCGCTGACTTCGTTTGTCACGGGAAGCGTCTCGTCATCGAACTCGACGGCGAGCAGCACGGATGGGACGAAAAGGCGGAGCGGGACGTCGAGAGGACGCGGGTGATCGAGGCCGAAGGCTACCGGGTGATCCGGTTCTGGAACTTCGAGGTGATGCAGAGCTTCGACGTCGTTCTCGACCGGATCTGGGACGCCCTGACCGGGGAGAGTCCGTAACCCCTCTCCCTGACCCTCCCCCACAAGGGGGGAGGGGACGCAAGACGCGATGCGGTCGAACACGAACGACGTCTCGCCCCGGCGAAACGTCGACCGAACCACGAGGGACGTGCCCCGATCGTCCCCTCCCCCCTTGTGGGGGAGGGTCAGGGAGAGGGGTTGCGGCGGCTACCACGACGACGAACATCGGCGAGAGGCGTGAGGCCGCCGCCGCAGACGGAACCAGCACCCATGAAGTTCACCATCTCCTGGCTGAAGGATCATCTCGACACCAGCGCGAGCGTCGACGACGTCGTCGACGCGCTCAACATGGTCGGGCTCGAGGTCGAAGGGGTCGAGGATCCGGGCCGGCGGCTTTCCGCCTTCACGATCGCCAAGGTGCTGACCGCCGAGAAGCATCCGAACGCCGACAAGCTGCAGGTGCTCTCGGTCGACACCGGTGCCGGCGCCCCGGTGCAGGTGGTCTGCGGCGCGCCCAACGCCCGCGCGGGCCTCGTCGGCGTCTTCGCGGCGCCGGGCACCTACGTTCCGGGCATCGACGTGACGCTGGGCGTCGGCACCATCCGCGGCGTCGAGAGCCGCGGCATGATGTGCTCGGAGCGCGAGCTGGAGCTGTCGGATTCCCACGACGGCATCATCGACCTGCCGGCGGATGCGCCGGTCGGCGCCCGCTTCGTCGACTGGGCCGCTCTTTCCGACCCGGTGATCGAGATCGCGATCACGCCGAACCGGCCCGACTGCCTCGGCGTGCGCGGCATCGCCCGCGACCTCGCCGCCCGCGGCCTCGGCCGGCTGAAGGAAGAGACGCTGCGGCCGTTCCACAGCGACTTCGAGTGCCCGATCCCGATCGCGCTGGAGTTCCCCGAGGACAAGGCCGACGCCTGCCCGGTGTTCGCCGGGCGGCTCGTCCGGGGCGTCAGCAACGGTCCCTCGCCGGAGTGGATGCAGAAGCGGCTGCGCGCCATCGGCCTGCGCCCGATCTCGGCGCTGGTCGACATCACCAACTACATCTCCTACGACCGCGGCCGTCCGCTCCACGTCTACGACGCGGCGAAGATCACCGGCACCATCCGCGCCCGGCTCGGACGGGCCGGCGAGAGCTTCCTCGGCCTCGACGGCAAGACCTACGCGGTCGACGAGGAGATGACGGTGATCGCCGACGACGCCGGCGTGCTCGGCCTCGGCGGCATCATGGGCGGCGAAGCCTCCGGCGTCACCGAAGCCACCACCGACGTCCTCATCGAGAGCGCCTGGTTCGAGCCCAACCGCACCGCCCGTACCGGCCGGCGCACCGGCATCAACTCCGATGCCCGCTACCGCTTCGAGCGCGGCGTCGATCCGGCCTTCGTCATCGACGGGCTGGAACTCGCCACCCGCTACGTCACCGAGATCTGCGGCGGCGCGCCCTCGCGCAGCCTCGTCGCCGGCGCCCAGCCGATCGACGACCGCGCCATCGACCTGCCGCTCTCCGAGATCAAGCGCCTCTCCGGCCTCGACGTGCCGATGGCCGAGATCACCGTCATCCTCAAGATGCTCGGCTTCTGGATCTCCGGCATGGGCGACACGGTCAAGGTCGCGGTGCCGAGCTGGCGGCCGGACGTCCACGGCAAGGCCGACCTCGTCGAAGAGGTCGTGCGCATCGCCGGGCTCGACCGGGTGAGGCCGGTGCCGCTGCCGCGCGGCGACAGCCTGCCCGGCCGGGTGCTGACGCCGATCCAGCTGCGCACCCGCCGCGCCAAGCGCGGCCTCGCCGTGCGCGGCATGGTCGAGGCGGTGACGTGGTCCTTCGTTTCGCGGCGCGAGGCGGAGACCTTCGGCGGCGGCGCGGCGACGCTGACCCTCGCCAACCCGATCTCCTCGGAGATGAGCGACATGCGGCCGAGCCTGCTGCCCGGCCTCGTCGCCGCCGCCGGGCGCAACGCGGCGCGCGGCTTCTCCGACGTCGCGCTGTTCGAGGTCGGCCAGGTCTTCAAGGGCGACAGGCCGGAGGAACAGTTCATCGCCGCCTCGGGCATCCGCAAGGGCACCGCGGTGCTCTCCGGCGAGGGCCGGCACTGGGCCGGCGACGCGGCACCGGCCGGCGTCTACGACGCCAAGGCCGACGCCCTCGCGGCGCTGGAGGCGGCCGGCATGGACACGTCCAAGGTTCAGGTCGTGAAGGGTGCCCCCGCCTGGTTCCATCCGGGCCGCTCCGGCACGATCCAGCTCGGCCCCAAAGTCGTGCTCGGCCATTTCGGCGAACTCCATCCCGGCGTCCTCGACAACCTCGACGTCGCCGGCCCGGTCGCCGCCTTCGAGGTGATCCTCGACAGGATCCCGCTCGCCAAGGCCAAGCCGACCCGGGCCAAGCCGCCGCTCGCCGCCTCGGACCTGATGGCGGTAAAGCGCGACTTCGCCTTCGTCGTCGACGAGGCCGTCGAGGCGGCGCAGATCGTCAAGGCGGCCCAGGGCGCGGCGAAGCAGGTGATCGGCGACGTCGGCGTCTTCGACGTCTACCGCGGCGAGCACGTCGGCGCCGGCCGCAAGTCGGTCGCGATCGAGGTCACGCTGGTGCCGAGGGAGAAGACCTTCACCGACGAGGACATCGAGAAGATCGGCAAAGACGTCGTCGCGGCCGTCGCCAAGGCGACGGGGGCGAGCCTTCGGGGGTGAGCGGGGCGTGAGCGGGCGGACGGCTGCCCGCCGGTCCGGTGCACGGGAACGTCGAACGCGGCGATGCCACGGCAACTCATCATGGACGTCCCGGCCCTTTCCCTCGTCCTTCGAGATGGCCCTGCGGGCCTCTTCAGGATGAGGGAAAAGGTCAACCCTCTGCGGCATGACGCGAAAGCCTCGGAGGCCTCATCCTGAGGAGGCCCGGAACGGGCCGTCTCGAAGGACGAGGCCGGGCGCGCTGCACCGCGCGAAAGGGCGACCGGCGCCACTCCCCGTCCCCACTCCGCGCCTCACCCTCCCATCGCCGACGAGCCCCGAAGATCCGCCAATTCCGCTTTGCCTGCCTCCGGGCCGATGCTATCTAGCGCGCCATGACGACAGAGCCCATTTCCAACATCCGCAACTTCGCGATCATCGCCCACATCGACCACGGCAAGTCGACGCTGGCGGACCGGCTGATCCAGTCGACCGGCACGCTGTCCGAGCGGGAGATGACCAATCAGGTGCTCGATTCGATGGACATCGAGCGCGAGCGCGGCATCACCATCAAGGCGCAGACCGTCCGCCTCGTCTACAAGGCCAAGGACGGGCAGGAATACATCCTCAACCTGATGGACACGCCCGGCCACGTCGACTTCGCCTACGAGGTCTCGCGCTCGCTCGCCGCCTGCGAGGGCTCGCTGCTCGTCGTCGACGCCAGCCAGGGCGTCGAGGCGCAGACGCTCGCCAACGTCTACCAGGCGCTCGACAACGACCACGAGATCGTCACGATCCTCAACAAGATCGACCTGCCCGCCGCCGAGCCGGAGCGGATCAAGCAGCAGATCGAGGACGTCATCGGTCTCGACACCGCGCAGGCGGTGGAGATCTCGGCCAAGACCGGCCTCAACATCGAGGGCGTGCTCGAGGCGATCGTCACCCAGTTGCCGCCGCCGAAGGGCGACCGCACGGCGCCGCTGAAGGCGATGCTGGTCGACAGCTGGTACGACGCCTATCTCGGCGTCATGGTGCTGGTGCGCGTCATCGACGGTGAGCTGAAGAAGGGCCAGCGCATCAAGATGATGCGCACCGGCGCGGTCTACGAGGTCGAGCGCGTCGGCGTGATGAGCCCCAAGCTCCTCGTCACCGACCGGCTCGGCACCGGCGAGGTCGGCGTGCTCACCGCCTCGATCAAGGAGGTGGCCGACACCGCCGTCGGCGACACCATCACCGACGACCGCCGGCCGACCGCCGAGCCGCTGCCCGGCTTCCGCCCGGCCCAGCCGGTGGTGTTCTGCGGCCTGTTCCCGGTCGACGCCGCCGACTTCGACGACCTGCGCGCGGCGATGGGCAAGCTGCGCCTCAACGACGCCAGCTTCTCCTTCGAGATGGAATCGTCCGCCGCCCTCGGCTTCGGCTTCCGCTGCGGCTTCCTCGGCCTCCTCCATCTGGAAATCATCCAGGAGCGGCTGGAGCGCGAGTTCAACCTCGACCTGATCGCGACCGCGCCCTCGGTCGTCTACAGGATGCGGCTGACCAACGGCGAGGAGATCGAACTGCACAATCCGGCCGACATGCCGGACGTCGTCAAGATCGACACCATCGCCGAGCCGTGGATCCGCGCCCAGCTGATGACGCCGGACGACTATCTCGGCCCGATCCTCAAGCTGTGCCAGGACCGCCGCGGCATCCAGGCCGACCTCTCCTACGTCGGCAACCGCGCCATGGTCACCTACGACCTGCCGCTCAACGAGGTGGTGTTCGACTTCTACGACCGGCTGAAGTCGATCTCCAAGGGCTACGCCTCCTTCGACTATCACCTGACCGACTACCGCGAAGGCGACCTCGTCAAGATGTCGATCCTCGTCAACGCCGAGCTGGTCGACGCGCTCTCCATGCTGGTCCACCGCAGCCAGGCGGAGAAGCGCGGTCGGGCGATGTGCGAGAAGCTCAAGGACCTCATTCCCCAGCACCTGTTCCAGATCCCGATCCAGGCGGCGATCGGCGGCAAGATCATCGCCCGCGAGACGGTGCGGGCGCTGCGCAAGGACGTCACCGCCAAGTGCTACGGCGGCGACATCACCCGCAAGCGCAAGCTGCTCGACAAGCAGAAGGAAGGCAAGAAGCGGATGCGGCAGTTCGGCAAGGTCGAAATCCCGCAGGAAGCCTTCATCGCCGCCCTCAAGATGGAAGACTGAGGCGATGGCGGGCGCGTTCCGATGAGCCGGGCCTTCACGAAAGAAGGAGCGGGCAGCGACGCCGTCGACCGCCTGCCCGACCGTCCGATCTCTCCCCACCGCAATCTGGTGACGGCGGAGGGCCTCGCTGCGCTGGAGGCCGCCGCGACGCAAGCCGAGCACCGGCTCGAGGACGCCCGCGCGCGCGGCGACGACGAGGCCGCCGCCCTCGCCGCCCGCGATCTGCGCTATTTCTCGGCCCGCCGCGCCAGCGCCGAGGTGGTGGCCGCGCCCGAGGCACCCGACGAGGTCCGCTTCGGCGCCCGCGTCACCATCCGCCGCGCCGACGGCCGCGAACAGACCTTCCGCATCGTCGGCGAGGACGAGGCCGATCCGGCCGCCGGCACGCTGTCCCACGTCTCCCCGCTCGCCCGCGCCCTCGCCGGCCGCGAGGCGGGCGACGTCGTCGCCTTCGGCGGCGGCACGATCGAGATCCTCGACATCGCCTGAGTCGCGGCCCTATAGAGGTCGAAACCGCTGGTGAGCCGGCGAAGGATCGGCGCAGGCCGCGATTTTTATCCGCGAAAGCGTCGTGACATCCGTTCGTCACCGAACTGTCGGAGACTTGTGATGGACAGGATGCGATTCACCGCGGCGCCGGGTGCCGCGTCTTCGGAGGCGGATCGATGGACGGACGGCTCGGTGCGGCGAGAAGCCTCGCGACCAAGGTGGCACCGTTGATGCGCGGCACCGCGGCGGCGCTGAAACTGCCGGGCGCCCGGCCGCTCGCGCCGGAGATCGCCCGGCTGCGCAGCCTCGGCCGCATCGGCTCGCTCGAAGCCCGGCTCGCCACCAGCGCCGCCGACGTCGCCACCGCCCAGCGCCTGCGCTACGAGGTGTTCTACGAGGAGATGGCGGCGATCGCCGACGCCCGCACCCTCGCTTCGCGCCGCGACGTCGACGCCTTCGACGCGATCTGCGACCATCTCCTCGTCATCGACCACGACGCCGCCGCCGCTCCCCGGCCGCTGGCCCGACGCAAGGCGCCCGTCGTCGGCACCTACCGGCTGCTGCGCCAGACCGTCGCCGACCTCCACGACGGCTTCTACACCGCCGGCGAGTTCGACGTCGAACCGATGCTGGAGCGCCATCGCGCGCTCAACTTCCTCGAACTCGGCCGCTCCTGCGTGCTGCCGCCCTACCGCAACAAGCGCACGGTGGAACTGCTCTGGGCCGGGATCTGGTCCTATGTCCGCGCCCACCGCATCGACGTGATGTTCGGCTGTGCCTCCTTCGAGGGCACCGATCCCGAACGCCTCGCCCTGCCGCTGTCCTTCCTCGCCCACAATGCCGCCCCGCCGGCCGAATGGCAGGTCTCGGCCCTGCCAGGGCGCCGGGTCGAGATGAAGCGGATGGAGAAGGAGGCGATCGACACCAAGGCCGCGCTCGCCCAGCTGCCGCCGCTGATCAAGGGCTACCTGCGGCTCGGCGCCTACATCGGCGACGGCGCCGTCGTCGACCACCAGTTCGGCACCACCGACGTCCTCGTCGTCCTGCCGGTCGCGGCGATCAACCCGCGCTACGTCACCTATTACGGCCCGGAGGGGGAGCGCCGGGCGGGGTGATGACGAGGCGGGGCGATCGCATCTCCGGCTCATCGAAACGGATCATCAGTAGCGATCGTCGTCGCGCATCGCCCGGACGAGATCGGCGGCCGCAGTCGCCGACGGCTCCATGCGATCCGTCAACGCCCGAAGGTGCGCCACCGGCTCGCCAGGGTGTGTGATCACGGGTTCACCGGCGTCGGCACGGTCCACCAGTTCGCTGAAACGGGCCTTGGCATCGGCCGACGGAATCGACGACATCGGCGCCTCCTGACCAACCGCATGTTCATATAGCAGGCGAGGGGCGGCCGTGCCACGAGGCCCGCCGCCTCACGCTCCGTGACTTCGTCCGAACACGAGGCGGGCGTAGCCGGCGTAGGTGACGCCCATCGCGACCGCCGATCCGGCGGCGACGGCGAGGAACGCGGGAAGTGCGGGGACGAGCGTGATCGCCGCGGCGAAGGTCAGATAGTTGACGGCGGTGCCGGTGAGTGCGACGGCGAGATAGCGCCCGCCCTCGGCGAAGAGGCCCCGCCCAGCCGGCGCCGACGCGAAGGTCACGGTCCGGTTGAGCAGCCATGTCGCGAGGATGGCGAGGCCGACGCCGAAGACGCGGGCCGTGAGCGGGCCCGTTCCGGCGAGGACGAGACCCTGCGTCAGCCCGGCGTCGACGAGGAAGCCGAGGCCGCCGACGAAGGCGAAGCGGAGGAGACGGGACGCCGTCGCGTGAGGGGCGGCACGTTCGTCAGACGATGTCGGCCGTGCCGTGCCACACCCCTCTCCCTGTCCCTCCCCCACAAGGGGGGAGGGGATGCCGGATTCGGCGGCCTTTCGGATCGGAACACCGCGGTTCGGCACCAGGTCGCAGGGACCGTCGCACTCACCTTCATCGTCCCCTCCCCCCTTGCGGGGGAGGGACAGGGAGAGGGGTGGGCGGCGATCACCGAGGTCGCCGTCGCGCATCGCAACCGAGGATGCGATCCGAACGTCTTCCGGCATCACCGACCCCGCTCCCCTCACTGCACCGGCAGGCCCGGCACCCCGAGATAGAGGATGCGCTTCTGCTCGACGCGCGAGCGCGACAGGCTGTCGAGGATCATGCCGACGGCGGCGAGCATCATGGCGATGATCATCAGGCCGGTGGAGAGCAGCGCGGTCGGCAGGCGCGGGACGAGACCGGTCTGCAGCCAGGTCGCGATCACCGGCAGCGACAGGGCGAGGGAAAGGGCGGCGAAGCCGGCGGCGAGCAGGCCGAAGAAGAAGGTCGGCCGGGTTTCCTTGAGCAGTTGCAGGAACATGCCGAGGATGCGGAAGCCGTCGTGGAAGGTGCGGAGCTTGCTCGGCGAGCCCTCGACCCGGCGGCCGTAGGCGAGCGGGATCTCGACGGTCGGGATCTTGAGCTGGCTGGCGTGGACGCTCATCTCGGTCTCGATCTCGAAACCGGAGGAGACCGCCGGGAAGCTCTTGACGAAGCGGCGGGTGAAGGCGCGGTAGCCGGAGAAGATGTCGGAGAAGTCGTTGCCGAACAGGCGCCGGTAGAGCAGGTTGAAGCCGCGGTTGCCGAGGGCGTGGCCGGCGCGGCCGGCGTCCTCCTCCACCCCCATGCGGGTGCCGACCGCCATGTCGACCCGCTCGGTGACGAGGGCCTCCACCAGCTTGACCGCGTCCTTCGGATCGTAGGTGCCGTCGCCGTCCGCCATGACGTAGATGTCGGCGTCGAGGTCGGCGAACATGCGGCGCACGACGTTGCCCTTGCCCTGCCGCGGCTCGCGGGCGACGATCGCGCCGGCCCGCGCCGCTTCGGCGGCGGTGTCGTCGCGCGAGTTGTTGTCGTAGACGAAGATGCGGGCGCCGGGCAGGGCCTCGCGGAAGCCGCGCACCACCTGGCCGATCGTCGCCGCCTCGTTGTAGCAGGGCAGCACGACCGCGATGTCGAGCCCGTCATAGGGGGCAAGTGCCGTCATGGTTCTGGTCCGCCCTTCGCGCCGTTGCGGCCCGCCCGGCAGGGCGCAACGGCGACCGACGGGCGAATTCCGACCTTTGCTTAACGTTTCCGCTACCGGGTTAAGGCCACACTAAGACCGTGGGGATGAAACCCGCGGACCAAGGTCTCGTTTCGCGTAGTGGTCAACAAATGGAAAACGGCACGATCGCCGCTCCCTGGCCCGCCCGGCCGGGACGGCCGGCTTCCGCGGCGCGCCCGGCGCTCGCCCTCGTTCTTTCCCTCGTCCTCGCCGTGACGGCGGCCTTCGCCTCCCTGACCTATTCGCCGGACCCGATCGCCGCCCGCGACGACCCGGATTCGGCGATGCGCCTCGTCGAGGTCCGCGACCTCGTCGCCGGCCAGCCCTGGTACGACCTCACCCAGTATCGGCTCGACCCGCCGGCCGGCGTCTTCATGCACTGGTCGCGGCTCGTCGACGCGCCGGTCGCCGGCACGATCCTGCTGCTCCGCCCGCTGCTCGGTCCGGCGGCGGCGGAACATGCGGCGATCACGCTCTGGCCGCTCGCCCTGCTGGTCATCTTCCTCGGGGCGCTCGCCGCAGCGGCCCACCGGCTCGGCGGCTGGAAGGCGGCCTTCGCCGCCCCGCTGCTCGCCGGCTTCAGCCCGGCCGTGCTGATGGCCTTCACCCCCGGGCGGATCGACCATCACAATCTCCAGCTGGTGCTGGTGATGGTGATGGTGGCGGCCCTTTCCTCGATCGGCGGCGGGCGCCGGCCGGGCGTCCTCGCCGGCGCCGCGGCGGCGCTCAGCCTCGCCGTCGGCATGGAGATGCTGGTGGTGGTCGCGGTCGGCGCCGGCGTCGCCGGCCTCGCCTGGATGCGCGAGGGCGAGGATCTCAAGGAGGGCGTCGTCGCCTTCGGCCTCGCCCTCGGCGGCACCGCGCTCGCCGCCTTCGCCGCGACCGTGTCGCCGGACCGCTGGTCCGTGCCGGCCTGCGACGTGCTCTCGCCGGTTTATCTGGTGCTCGCCGCCGGCGGCGGCTTCGGCCTCGCCCTGCTCGCCGTCACCCTCGGCGGCGGACGCGCCGATGGCCTGCCCGGCTTCGTCATGCGCGGCGCCGGCTTGACCGCGCTCGGCGCCATGCTGATCGCCCTGCTCGCCGCGCTCTATCCGAACTGCCTCGCCGGCCCATACGCCGACCTCGACCCGCGGCTCGGCCCGATCTGGCTCGACGACGTCACCGAGGCGCTCGGCATCGGGGCGATCTTCGCCCGCAGCCCCGCGCTCGCCCTGCTCTACTACGGCCCGCCGCTCGTCGCGCTCCTCGCCGGCCTCTTCGCCCTGCGCCGCATCGAGGGGCCGGCCCGCCTCGCCTGGCAGGTGCCGCTCGCCATGCTGGCGCTGATGCTGGCGGTCGCCGCCTGGCAGATCCAGGCGATCCTGACGGTCGAGGCGCTGGCGGTGCTCGTCGTCGCCGCGCTGGTGCCGCGGCTGTCGGCGGCGGCGACGTC
>Ga0065721_10051661_pt1 | contig 13954 bp, 12 predicted proteins | sample Mesricmetagenome_FD_59108 | JGI IMG/M metagenome (GOLD analysis project Ga0065721, IMG submission 59108) | Mesophilic microbial community from rice straw/compost enrichment Sample: eDNA_1 v2 (version 2) | ecosystem: Engineered > Solid waste > Grass > Composting > Bioreactor | place: USA: Davis... | reverse complement strand
GTCGTCGGCGAGCCGGTCGACGACGCCGTCAGGGCGGGCAAGGTGACGGATGGGCTGCCCGGCAGGCCCGACAAGGACGACGACTGGCTGCGGGAAGCGAACCGCACCTACCTCGACTGGAAGACCTTCCACGACATGTTCGCGCCATGGCTGGAGGGCGTGGCCCCGGCCGTTCCGTCCCAGGGAGAACTGTCGGAAGCGTGGATGTCGCGCCCTTACGACGACTTCTTGCCTGGCCCGAAGACCTGAGGTGGAAACGATGGAAGGCATCGAGTTCTACCGCGCCGTAGGCGGCAACCGCCTTTGACTGTCGCGGCCCCGGGGCCGATAAAGGCACATCGGAAGAAAGGAGCATCGATGGGCGTTCAGGGCGTGTCGTTCAGCATCAGCGGAGAAGCCATCACCGGTCACGCCCGCGACCTTCAGCCACGAGCTGTCGCGCGAGCGCGATCCCGAGCGGATGAAGGCCCAGGCGAAGATGAACCTGGCGGCAATGGCCCCGAACCGTTCGATCCGCGACGCCGAGAACATGCGCCGCAAGCTCGACGAGAACCTCGCCGCTTCGAGGGACCAGTCGCCGGAGGCATTCGCGGAACGCCGCAGGAGGGTGCTGGAACAGAACGCAGCGCTTGGCTTCGGCACGAAGAGGTTCGACTTCGGAGGGTCCGCCGGGGTCCGCGAGGTCCCGCTTGCCCCGCTCTCCTACTGGGCCATCCGACGCTGGTCGCGGGCCGCCGAGGCGCTGCCTGACTGGAAGCCGGTCTCTCCCCAGGGAATAAAGCAGATCGGCGACAGGCAGGACGATCTCATGGAACAGGTCCAGCAGGAGTATCTCGGGCTGAAGGCAAGCGTGCTCGTGGCCGGCCGCCGCACGGCCCGTGGAAAGGTCGTCTTCCCCTCGGCCGACGACGCCTGCGAGCCTGACGAGATCGCGGTGATCCCCCATGCAGGACCCGAATACTACCGGGCGGCAAGCACGGCGGCCGCGGTCATCGCGATGCGCGGCGGGGCGATGTCGCATCTCGCTCAGGTCGGCCTCGAGGAAGGCTTCCTGATCGTCAGGGTGAAGGATGCGGCATCGCTCTATCCGTCGGGAGCGGTCGTCGAGATCGACGCTGAGCGCGGCGAGGTCTCCGTAGTGTCCTTCAGCGACGACGAACGCCCGGCGGACGGGATGAAGCCCTAGGCCTTCCGGGTGGCCAGGACCGTCGCGAGGCTGGCCTGCAGCGGCGCCAGATAGCCGCCGACCATGCCTGGCGGCACCGGAGTCCCGAAGGCATACCCCTGGACGGCAGACACCCCGCCGACGTCACGGATGACCTCCAGCTGGCCGACGCGCGCCACGCCCTCCACCACCACTTCCATGCCGAACGCCGACACGAGCGACACGATGGCCTGCAGCTGGGTGCGGGCCGCAGGATTGCTGTCCGCGTCGTCTATGAAGCACTTGTCGACCTTCACCTTGTCGAGCGGCAGGCTCCCCAGATAGCTCAGCGACGAGTAGCCCATGCCGAAGTCGTCGAGCGCCGTCTTCACGCCCATCTCGCGTATCCTGCGGAGCACCTCGGCCGACTTGCCGCGGTCGGCCACCAGCATCGTCTCCGTGACCTCGACCTGAAGGCGCGACGGGGCGAGGCCGCTCGCGCCAAGGGCCGCGCCGATGACGTCGACGATCTCGTGCCCGGCGAGGTCCGCCGCCGACAGGTTCACCGAAACACCTACGTCGCCCGGCCAGCCCGAGCAGTCGAAGCAGGCCGCCTCGAGCACCTGACGGGTCAGCTCGCCGACAAGGCCGTCTGCCTCCGCGATCGCGACGAACTCGGAAGGCGGGACCATGCCTCGCACGGGATGGCTCCACCTGGCCAGGGCCTCGAAGGCGAGGGGCTTTCCGTCGACCGTCATTATCGGCTGGTAGACGACGTCGATCATGCCGCGCTGCAGCGCCTCGCCGAAGTCCCGGCGCAGGGCAAGCCTCTCTCCCAGGACGCGGTCCATCTCGGCGTCGAAGAGCGTCCACTTCAGCCCTTCCGTCTTCTTCGAAACGTAGAGGGCGTGGTCGGCCTTGGTGAGCGCCTCGTCAAGGCTGAAGGCCATGCAGGGACAGACGAACACGCCGCCGCTGACGGCGATCCGCAGGCGGCGTCCTGCGATCTCGTGGAACCCGGCGACCTCGCCGTACAGGCGGTCCATGAGGGACTGCACGTCCTCGTCGGGAGACAGCCCGGGAACGGCGATGACGAACTCGTCGCCGCCCAGCCGCGCCGTGATGGCGCGGCCGTCCGAAAGCCCGGCGAGCCTCCGGCCGACGGACATGATCACCTCGTCGCCCGCGCTGTGCCCCATGGTGTCGTTCACCTGCTTGAAGCCGTCCACGTCGAATACGGAAAAGGCGACAAGGCTGCCGGGCGCAGCCTTGAGGACGGCGGCCTCGACCAGTTCTCCCATCCACGCCCGGTTGGGAAGGCCGGAAAGCGTGTCGTAGCGCGAAAGACGGACCGCCTTGCGCTGCTGCTGGACGCGTTCGGTCACGTCCTCGAAGACGATGACGACGCCGTCGTTGCGCATCCTGCTGGACACCTCCACGAACATCGAGTCGCTGATCTCGACCAGCTCGACCCCTTGTCCGCCGCCAAGGTGCCTGCGCAGCTGATCGAGGATCGTCGCGATCCGCTCGTCAGGCAGCCCGGCCTGCAGCGAGGCAGCGCGGACGATTTCCTCGAGCCCTCGCCCCTGGATCTCCCTGGCGGACCCGAAGCCCAGCAGGCGGGCGGCCTGGTCGTTGGCCACGGCGACAAGGCCCTTGTCGTCGAGCATTGCCAGCCCCTGCGGCATGTTGGCTAGGGCCGCTTCGAAGCGGTCCTTCGCGACCTGCAGGTCGCGCTGGTCGTCCATCGAACGGCCGAGGATGCTTCTGATGCCGCGCGCCATCTTCGCGGCGGCAGTGAACATGGACGTTATGGCGATGCAGAGCGTCGCCATGCGGACGTCGCCCGACATCAGCCCGCCCGTGAGGATCGGTATGCCGCCCGCGACGGTCATCACGTTGATGTTAGCCTCGGTGCCGAAGTTCCGCCCGACCAGGCTGACGATTACGGAGCAGAGCACGGCCATGCCGGCGACCATCGCGACGCCGCTGTCGGACGTGTAAAGGGAATATCCCGCCACGCCCGACAGCGCCGTGCATACGGCCGCCGTCCCCAGGATGTAGCGCATTTCCCATTGCCGTATCCGGTCCCACCCGAGGCTGGCGCTGGCGCATTCCTGGTCGAACTTGGCCATGTCGGAGGCGCGGAACGCCCACAGTGCGACGAGGCAGACCATGAAGGCGACGTAGACCTGGTCGATCGTCGCCCACCACGCGACGCCGATCGCCACGAGATGCGCGATCAGGCCGATGAACATGACGGAGCGGCCCTCGTAGAGGGTGCAGACGAACCGATAGTACTGTTCCGTCTCGTTTATGGTCCGCGTGCCCGCCATCCTGCCTCCGTTGGATGGCAAGCAGATGAACGGACGCCCCGTAAATTAGCGGTTAACATCCAAGGATTCATCGGTCACATTTCAAGGATTCGTGACCTTTCCGAAGGATTCGTCCCCGCTCTTCTGGCCGCCTTGGCACGGGCCGACGAACAAGTCGTCCGGGTCAGGGCGCGCTCGCGATGCTCTGCCCGCGGACAGCCTCGGAAAGCCATGCCTCCACGTCCGGCGTGAAGTGGCCGCTTTCGAGCGGCCGGCGGACGGCAGGCAGCCTGATCCATTCCGCCTTCTCCAGCCCCTTCGGCAGAAGCCCCCACGAGACATGCCCGACGTTGCCGTGGCCGTCCGCCTGGGCGAAGTCGTTGATGATCACGCCGTCCCACCCTTCCGAGGCGGCCGTCTCGAACCCCTCGACGTCGTGGTATTCGAGGTCCATCAGGTCGCCCTCCGACGAGCGCCGAAGGTCCTTGAAGCGCAGGCCGTCGGAAAGCGCGACGTAGAGCCAGCCCTCGACCTGCCAGCCGGCCGGACGGTCCTCGAAGCGCCCGTCCACGAGCTGCTGCCTGATCTCGTAGCCCCCGCGGTCGGTACGGTAGCCGAGGACCTCCTCGACATGCCTGACGCAGTCGCCGTAGGTCGGCCAGCCGTCGGGCACGATCCATGACTTCGCCCGGCCGTAGGCGTCGAGCTCGACCTCGCGGCACTCCAGCCCGGAGATGCGCTTGGCGAGGCCGTTCCACCACGAGTCCGGGTTCGGACGCACGCGGTCCTTGAGCTCGTAGTCCATCGGCCTGTGCACGAGGACCGAGCTTCCAGAGGACGGAATGTACTGCTGCGCGATCACCGGGCTGTCCGCGGTCCAGAGGACCCCGTCGTATGGACCGCCCTTCAGCGCGTCCTCGAATGACTCGCAGGTTCCATGGAAAAGCAGGCCCTTGGGACGCTCCCCGGCATCCCGCGCGGCCTGCAGCCTTCCTGCGATCTCGCGTTCCAGATCCGTCATGCCCGATTCCCCTTCCGGGCCAACATAAGGGCCTCACGGGAAAGAAGGAACGGGCGGGCCTGACGCCCGCCCCCTGTCAGGAGATTTCCTCGAACTCCGCGTCCACGACGCCGTCGTCGGATTTCTTCCCGTCGCGGTCCCCGCCGGCCTTCGCGGCCGAGGCATAGACGTCCTCGCCGAGCTTCATGAGGGACGCCGAGAGGGCCGACGCGGCAGCCTTGATCGCCGCCGCGTCATCTCCCGCAGCCTCCTGCCGCAGGGAAGCGGCGGCCTCCTCCACGGCCTTGCGGCTGGCTTCCGACGACTTGCCCCCGTGTTCGGAGAGCGACCTTTCGGCGGCGGCGAGCAGGGAATCAGCCTCGTTCCTGGCCTCGGCCAGCTCGCGGCGCCTGCGGTCGGCGCTGGCGTTTGCCTCCGCATCCTTGACCATCTTCTCGATTTCCGAGTCGGAAAGGCCGCCGGACGCCTGGATGCGGATCTGCTGTTCCTTGCCGGTGCCCTTGTCCCTGGCCGACACGTTGACGATGCCGTTCGCGTCGATGTCGAACGACACCTCGATCTGCGGCACGCCGCGCGGGGCCGGCGGGATGCCGACGAGATCGAACTGGCCGAGCAGCTTGTTGTCGGCCGCCATCTCGCGCTCGCCCTGGAAGACGCGGATCGTCACCGCGGACTGGCCGTCCTCGGCCGTCGAGAAGACCTGGCTCTTCTTGGTCGGGATCGTGGTGTTGCGCTCGATCAGGCGGGTGAACACGCCGCCCAGCGTCTCGATTCCCAGCGACAGCGGGGTCACGTCGAGCAGCAGCACGTCCTTGACCTCGCCCTGCAGCACGCCCGCCTGGATGGCGGCGCCCATTGCCACGACCTCGTCAGGGTTCACGCCCTTGTGCGGCTCCTTGCCGAAGAACTGCCTGACGGCCTCCTGCACTTTCGGCATGCGCGTCATGCCGCCGACCAGCACCACCTCGTCGACCTCGGCGGCGGAAATGCCCGCGTCCTTCAGCGCGATGCGGCACGGCTCGATCGTCCGGCGGACGAGGTCGTCTACGAGAGCCTCGAGCTTCGCGCGGGTCAGCTTCATCGTCAGGTGCTTCGGCCCGGAAGCGTCCGCGCTCAGGAAAGGCAAGTTGACTTCGGTCTGGACGGACGACGACAGCTCGATCTTGGCCTTCTCAGCCGCCTCCTTGAGGCGCTGCAGCGCGAGGCGGTCGCCGCGCACGTCGATGCCGTGCGCCTTCCGGAACTCCTCGGCGAGGTAGTCGACGATGCGCATGTCGAAGTCCTCGCCGCCGAGGAAGGTGTCGCCGTTGGTCGACTTCACCTCGAAGACGCCGTCCCCGATCTCGAGGATCGACACGTCGAACGTGCCGCCGCCAAGGTCGTAGACCGCGATGGTCCCGCCCGAGCGCTTGTCGAGGCCGTAGGCGAGCGCCGCAGCGGTCGGCTCGTTGACGATGCGCAGGACCTCGAGGCCCGCGATGCGCCCCGCGTCCTTCGTCGCCTGGCGCTGCGCGTCGTTGAAGTACGCGGGAACGGTGATGACCGCCTTGTCCACCGTCTCGCCGAGGTAGGCCTCGGCCGTCTCCTTCATCTTGCGGAGCACCATGGCGGAGATTTCCGACGGCGAGTGCCGCCCGGCCGAGCTTTCTACCCAGGCGTCGCCGTTGGTTCCCTCGACCACCTTGTAGGGGACGAGGCCCATGTCCTTGCGAACGGCCGCGTCGTCGAAACGCCGCCCGATCAGCCGCTTGATGGCGTGGAAGGTGTTCTCGGGATTGGTGACCGCCTGTCGCTTGGCCGGCTGGCCGACGAGCCGCTCGCCGCCTTCGGCGAAGGCCACGACGGACGGCGTGGTGCGAGCGCCCTCCGCGTTCTCGATGACGCGCGAATCCTTTCCGTCCATGACCGCCACGCACGAGTTCGTGGTTCCCAGGTCGATTCCTATAGCCTTTGACATCGAATCCTCTCCGGAAGCTGCCTACGGGACCGATATGGGCGTCGCCGCCTCGCTCTCCAAGGGGGCCGGATTGGACTGTTGCGCCGTCCCGGGCAACCGTCAGCCAGGGATTGCCGGGGAAGGAAAGCGCGATGGATCAGGAAACGAAGGACCTCGTCGTGAAGTCGATCACGGCGCTTGCCTCGGTCTGCGACCACGCCATGTCGGTCGACGGCCAGGGCTTCTCCAAGGCCACTGCCGGTCCAGGCCACGAAATCGCGGCCATGGGCAGCGATCGGTGGACCCCGGATTTCTGGGACTATGCCACGCGCCTTTCGGCCCACCATTCCCGGCAGCTCGAGAAGGGCGGCAGGCTCGGTCCCGAGGAAGGGGAGAGGCTGCGCCAGGCCGTGCGTTCGGCGTCGGCCGCCGCGCCCGACATTCCGACCTGCTGGGCGGGACTCGCCGAGGCTGACGGCCGCGCCATTCTCGTGGTGAGCGTTCCGTCGGACCACAGGCTGGCCGCCGTCTTCAGGAACCTCCCGGAAGAGGACGTCTACCGTCCCGCCGGATCGGGCCGCCTCTGGCGCGTGTCCGAAGCCTGGGCCTTCGCGGTCAGGCCTTTCCTCGACGGGCTTGGCCGGCTCGGAGAGGGAGTGGACGAGGCTGTCGAGAACTCCTGGCAGGCATCCACTCCCGAACGCCGCATGATCGCGACCGACCTGCCCGTCGTCCGCTGGGACGAGGGCAGGGGAATGTTCCTCATCCCGTTCTCCTACGACAGGGAGTTCGTCGCCGAGGCAAAGCGGCATGGCGGGTCGTTCGAGAAGGGCGAAAGCTGGAAGGACTGCACCGCCTTCCTTCCTGCGGACAGGATCGGAGCCGCGTTCGTGGGGAAGGTCCTCGGCGACGGCAAGGCTGCGGTGCTTCACCCGGACGCCGTCGGGCATTTTGAGGAAGCGAAGTCGACGGAACCCTTGGCCGCCACGCTCGCCGCGTCTCAGGCTCCGAAGCTGACCGTCGACGGCCCTCATGACGGAAGGCTGCGCGTGTCGATGACCCGCTACGACGCCGGCCTGATCCAGGCGGTCAAGTCCGTGCCCGGCCGTGCCTGGGACGGTACGTCATGGTCGATACCGGCGACCGTAGCCGCGGCGGAGGCGCTCGCGTCAAGCCTCGACGGGCTGTCCGCCCCGGAGGCCGCCGAGGCTGCGGCCGCTCTGAGGGAGAAGGCGGCGGAACTGGGCGGAAGCTCCGCCCCTGTCGCGGAGCTTAAGATCGAGGACCGCGGCGGCAAGTTCGCCACCGTGACGATGACCGGATACGTACGCCCATGGGTGGACGCGATCCGCGGCCTGCCGAAGAAGGACCGAAGGTACGACGCGGACACGAAGGCGTGGCAGATTCGAAAGGACGAGGAGACGCTTTCGGAACTGGCGGCACGCCTGCGGGAAACATGCGGACGCGAAGGCGCCCCGGCCTGGCTCGAATCCGGAGCGTCCGAGGTGCAGCGCTTCATGGAGAGCATCGGACACTCGGCCCCGGCTCCGCGGATGTAGGCCAGGCGCCGGGAGCCGGGCTGTCGCGCCAGCGACAGGCATCGGCACAAAAAGGAGGCCCGGACACGAAGTGCCGGGCCTCAGCCAACACCCAACAAAGGAGACGTGACACGACATGCCGCCATGGCAGCGGCCGGGATGAACCCACGGCCGTCCCACGCAGGCAAGATCGCCTCCCGCTCCGAAAGCCACAACCGCGACGTCAGGCGTCCCTGAACAGCTGCAGGATGGTTTTCGGCGAGGCGTTGGCGATGCCCATCGCCTGGGTCGCCAGCTGCCGCTGGACCTCCAGGGCGGCCAGCCGCGCGGACGTGGCTTCCATGTCGGCGTCGACGAGTTGCGATATCCCGCGGGAGATCGCGTCCTGCAGCTTCGAGATGAAGCCGTCCTGCATCTCGATCCGCTTCCCGAGCGCCCCGAGCGTGGCCGCCCCCTCGGTCGCCCTGTAGAGCATCGCCTCCACTGCCGCGAGGTAGGCAGGAACCATGTCCGGGTTGGTCACGAGGTCGATATCCTCGAGGCCGACGGCCGGAATCGGCTCGATGTTCACTGCCACGTCCGAAAAGCCCATGCGGGTCCTGGCGCCCATGAGCCTGTCGGTTCCGTCCGTCCTGACCGTGACCGTCGAACCGTTCGCCGCGATCTCCAGGCCCGGCATCCCGATCAGCTCCTCCAGCAGCTTCGCCATCTCCTCGGCCGTGTCGACTCGTCCGTCGTCCCTGCCGAGGACCGAATTTACGACGTCCTTGGTAATCGCTGCGTTCTTAGTGGCTTGCCATGATCCGTTCACGGAAAAGTCGAACGTGATCGCCACGTCGTCCCAGACCTTGAACGGAGAGAAGGCGAGCGTCATCTCCGTCCCCTTCGTGCCGTGGACAACGGTTTCACGCAGACCGCCCGCCTCGGTGGACAGTCCCGCGATCGCGAACGAAGAGCCGTCGAGCCCGAGGCTCTCCTTGCTCATGATCGCGTATTTGTCCGGGATCACGCGCCCGAGCCAGTCGGTCACCTGGATGACTGACAGGCCCCTTGGCGAGAGCGCGGCGGACAGGACCGAGATCATGTCCCGGAAGTCCCCGATCACCCCGTTGGCTCCTGCAAGGACCGAGTTCACGAAGGCCTCGTCGATGGTCACGGACGATGTCGAGCCAGGGTGCAGCGGCCCGGGAAGGAAGGGAGCGTCGGCGTCGACCGTCAGGCCGAAGGAAATCGCTCCGCCTCCCGACAGGTCGACCGGCCCGTCGAAGTCGAAATAGCCGATGGCCCGGCCGCCGTACTTCAGGTTGTAGTCCCTGTATCCTCCGGCCGCCGGGTCGATCAGCCTCACGCCGCCGATGGTATGGGGACTCCTCGGGTCGCCCTGCAGGATGCCGCCGCCCGTCGAGTTGAAGAGCGACACCTTGGAAAGGTCGAGTTCGATGTGGCCGACCCGCACGTTGCCTTCGCTGTCCCTGACGAAGGAAGACGCCATGGACGCGGTCCGGCCCGGATCTTCGTCGTCGAAAAGGTCACCGACGTCGGTGGACAGCCAGTTCACGCCGCCGAAGGAGGCTGCCCCGGCGATGCTTCTGGCATGCGCCGCCATCTGTCTGATTTCGCCTTGGATGGCCTCCGCGCCTCCGGGATTCTCGTAGGCCGCGACAAGCCTTGCCTTCACCTCGCCAAGAAGGTCGACGACCTGCGTCATCCCCGCGTAGGCCACGTCGACCTTCGCGGCTGCTAGGCCCAGCGCGTCGCGCACGGCCCCATGGGCGGCCGCGTCCGACTTCATCGTCGTCGATATGGACCAGTAGGCGGCATTGTGCGCGGCCTCGGAGATACGCAGCCCGGTGGACACGGCGTCCCTCTGCCTCGCCATCTTCGCGTCGATGATCCTCGACGCGCTGAGGGCGGCCATCGCTGCCACGTTGGTGCGGATGCTGGTCACTTCCGGCTCTCCAGTCCGGCGGACGCTACGGGGCCCAGGGTAAATGGCGGGTTAAGCGCGGTCCCCCGGTCCCTGGACCCCCGGCGTGATGGCGGGGAGGCAGGGCCCCTGTTTTTGCTTGACTTTGAGGGGTAACGTGGTGTAACCCTTGGGCGGAAGGAGAAAGCCATGACCGCATGGACCGAGCGGGACTTCGCCGCGTGGATGGAGCGCAACGGCCTCAGGGCCGCGGACGCCGCCGCGATCCTGTTCCTGACGCCGACCAGCGTGAAGCGGATCAAGAGCGGCTCCCAGGCGCTGCTGCCGAGGACCCAGGCGCTCGCGCTCGCCTTCGAGACCCAGCGCATGAGGTCCGACGAGGGGATCGACAGCCAGGCCGACCTCGCTGACCTCGCCGAGACCTGCGAGGACGTAGAGCTTTCCGTGGTGACGGGCGTGACCGCCGCCGCCATGCGCGGCTGGACGACTGCCTCCACTCACGTCCGCTTCGTCGCGCTGCCTCCGCAGCCGGCGCGTCTGCGCATGCCGGACGGCGTGTACGCGCTCCCAGATCCGCATCTCCCCGTGAGGGTCGAGCTTCGCCACGACGCATCAGGCAGGCCCTACCGCATGGCTGACCCGGTCCGCACCGTGGTCGATGCCGTCCGTGACGCCGAGCGCCAGGTAAGCTTCCATGTCGAGGAAGTCGTCGTGTCGGCCCTTGCCGAAGGCGTCGCCCCGCAGGACCTCCTGGACCATGCGGCGCTTTACGGCGGCGAGACCGTGGCCGCCATGCGCGCCAGGCTTTCCGAGGCCGGAGCCACCCTCCACTGAGTTTGTCTCCTTCCTCCTGCGGGGCGATGCTTCCCCGCAGGAGGAGCCATGGACGGGGACAGGATCGCCGAGAGCATCAGGCAGCGCGCGAAGGCGCAGGGCTTCGACGTGCTCGAGGCCATGCGCCGCTACGCCATGGAACGCCTTGTCGTACGGCTGCGCGCGGCCGACGGGGAGGGCAGGGTGGTCCTGAAGGGCGGCCTGCTCTGGTGGCTCACCGAAAGCCTTCGCGCGCACGCCCGTCCCACGACCGACGTCGACATCCACCTTCACGAGCCCGAGGAACACGCCGCCGTCCAGGAACTGCTTTCCGCGGCAGGATCGGTCGCCATGGACGACGGTTGTCGGTTCGAGTTCCACAGCCCCCGGACGCTGGAGCACACGGGCGAGCACGAAGGACTGCGCGTGAAGGTGCGCGCCTGGATCGGCTCGAAATACGTCGACTTCCACGTGGACGCGGGCTTCGGCGGCACGAAGCCCGAAGGCATCGAGCCGACGGCGTTCGAATCCATGCACCCCAAGGTGCCGGGCGGATCGATGCTGATGACCCCGATCGAATACGTGGCGGCCGAGAAGCTCCACGCGATCGTCAAGCTCGGCCTGAAGAACACGAGGCTCAAGGATTACAACGACCTGATGGTCATCTCAGAGCTTGATGTCGATCCCGTAAGGCTGGCGGAGGCGGTTGCCGTGACGTTCGAGGACAGGGCAACCGCGATCCCCGAAGGGATTCCCGAAGGCCTCACGCCCGCCTACGCGGAACGGTTCGCCCGTGACTGGAAGGGCTGGATCACGTCTTCCCGCCGAACCGGCAAGGTTCCGGACAGCCTGGCCGAGGTCGTCTCCAGGGTCGCGTCGTTCGCAGAAACCACTTTCTCGTGCGCCGCCTGCCTGTCCCCCCGCCAGGCCGGGCCGCGCTGAAACGCATGGAAGGCCCTCCTTCGTCAGCGTAAGATTCCTCCGATCCGTGATTCGGAAGGGGGACAGCATGCCATCAGAGCATCCATCGTCCGAGCCAGCGCCAGACGCGACCGCGGCATATTCCGTGGCCTACTCCACCCACGAAGCGATGAAGGCCATCGAGGACAGCCTGATCGAGGCGATCGCCTCATGCGAGAAGGACCTGCGCGAGGCCACGGAGAACCTGAACAGCCTCAAGCGCGCGCTGCACGTCCTTCGCCAAGGCCGGAACGCGTCCACGCCTTCCGGCCGGCCACGCTCCGAGGACAATGCGGCTCACCCTCCACGCGAACGACGGATCCGGGGGCGACGCAAATACAGGGAACGCGTAGGGTCGGACGCTTCCACGATACGGACATTCGCACTCGACGAGATCAGGCGGGCCGGGACGCCTCTTGGCCGGTCCGAAATCCTGCACCGGATGGAAGAGGCAGGAATCAGGCTGAAGGCCGCAGATCCGCTGAAGAGGATCGCCAAGACCCTGTGGATGTCGCCTGAATTCACCCATGTCGGCGACGGCTACTGGATTTCAGGAGAACCTATCCCCTCCTAGGACTGAGGTCAGGTCAGTCCCGACCGGTTCCGTGCCTGCTTCTGCGCTGGGGGCGGAACACGGCGCGTTCCCGTCGCCCTTCCGGCGCCAGATCTCCACGCGAGTGTCCGCGCGCTCGCGCGCCCATTCCGCCAGATGGCCGAAGGATGCATTCGGCCTGTAGAAGACGCCGCCCGACTTCAGCTCCTCGGCAGAAACGAAACCTTTCTCCACGAGTTCGCCGAGGGCGGAACGGCACTCGTCTGTCGGGAGCCTGCCTCCCGCGCCGAAGATGACGAAGGCCGCCATTGTCGGGAACAACGCCAGGCCGACTGCCTTGGCGCTGTCGGAGAGGCCATCCGTATTCATTGCCGATCCCTCCAGCCACGTATCCCGGCCCGCCGTTCCTGCAAGGCGTACCCTTCCTGAAGGCAAAGCGTTCGCTTTGGCCTGTATCCCCTTAAGAACACGGCGTTTCCACCGGAACCCACCCGGCCTCGACCTGACGGCATTCGGGGGTGAATATCTGGCCCGCCCCGCCCTTGTCGCGCTCGCATTCGAGGCCTGCCTCGCGGTAGGCCATGGCGTAGCAGATGCGCGAGGTGACGGTGAGCGTGGACGAGGACTTCCTCCCGCCAGCGTCCCGGGCCGTGTAGGTCATTGCCACGGCTCCCGCGTATCCCGGCTCCGGGAAATAGGCGACCGCCCCGTCAGGCGTCCACGCGACCCGGCCGCGTGACGGCTTCGTCACCTCGACCAGCCGCATTCCTCCGGCCTGGCCGTCGTTCTCCAGCACGTTAACGACGACAGGCTTTCGATGATCGGTCACCGCAACGTCCGGCACGAGGACCGGCCCGTCTTCCGAAGAATTCCCTGGACCTGACGCGGCCAGGACGCCCGCATCGCAGGCGATCACCGCCGCGGCGATCAGAAGCCTCAGCATGTTCACCTCCCGCGGGAAGGAAGCCTCTCCGGGTCCAACCCGATTGTCGATCTCCTGAAAGGATTCGACAGCTTCAGGGACCAGGCAACCCCTGCAACGCCCCCAGGCTTGGCGGCGGTTGCTGCCTGACGGTGTGAAAATGGGTCGGTGCTTCAGGACGGGATGCGTTCGGCTGAAGGGACCGAGTTGAGGTAGCCGCTGGAAGGCGCGTAGCGGAAGTCGATTTCGCAGAGCGTCTCGCCTTCGTCTTCCCTGCGGAGGGTGAACGTGACCCTGCCTTCGGCCTCGTGACCGATGCGGTCGAAAAGGCTGCGGAGAAACATGAGGTCCCGGGCCTTCGCGTCGCCCTCAAGGCTCGATATGAGCCAGCCGTTGACGGCGATGTAGGAGAAGCCAAGGTCGTCGAACTTCAGTTCGAGTTCATCCATCTCGGCGCGAAGATCTGCCAGTTCGACCGCTTCCCCGTCCCTGAGCCTTGCAACTGCGCTGCCGAGGTCTTCCATGAGGCCGCTCTCCGTTTGATGACCTCGTCCATAACGGTCCAGCGAGCTGAAAAGGACAAGGAGCGCCCACGAGTGATCGCCTGCCCTCAGCGATAGGCGGGAATGCGCCCAAACGCCTCCTTCAGCCCCTGAGGGCTGCCCCGCTCCCGTGCGGGCTTGAACCAGCAGCCGCCTGGCCGGGCTCAGCCCCGTTCGCGGAGCAGCCTGGCCTTCTCGCGCCCCCAGTCGCGCTGCTTTTCCGCTTCACGTTTGTCGTGGAGCTTCTTGCCCCGGGCGACAGCTAGCAGGAGCTTCGCACGGC